>Ga0315277_10000477_pt1 | contig 63951 bp, 47 predicted proteins | sample YL17G05_15_MG_FD_203695 | JGI IMG/M metagenome (GOLD analysis project Ga0315277, IMG submission 203695) | Sediment microbial communities from Yellowstone Lake, YNP, Wyoming, USA - YL17G05_15 | ecosystem: Environmental > Aquatic > Freshwater > Lake > Sediment | place: USA: Wyoming | collected...
TGGGGTGGCGATGTAGTACTTTCCGTCGAACCCCAGCGCCCGGCCCGACAGGTAGAACTGGTGGCCGTCCGCCAAACGCTGCTTCCTCACCTGTCCTGTGCCCAGGTCGATGGCGTAGAGCCACGTCGGCCCATAGTACTCCTTGAAGTAGATTTGAAGCACGTCCCAGGTGTCCATATAGATGGGATTCATCCCCCGGGTGAAGGCCTTCCACACCCAATTCGCATCCCCGCCCCCGATGTGGTCGGTGTCCAGAATGATGACCTTGCGGCCATCCGCCGGCGGGGGATTGTCCCTGTAGGGTTCCAGTCCGGGCGCGATATAGTCCGCCGGGCTCGCGAACAGATCGGAGTTGGCGCCGCCGGGCTCATTGCCCGGATCACGGTACGAAGTCATCCCCACGGGGTGTCGCTTGCGCTTGTTGGTGGCCTCGTAATTCCGGATGTAGTTGACCATGTGATATTGAAACTCCTTCGAATCGTGATTCGCTTCATTGACGATCTCGTGCAGTACGTTATCTAGATCGCTCAGCGTGTCCACGATCTTACGTGCATGGCTCTCGTTCAAGGCCGTGAGTGCGGCGAATTGCAGACTGAAGAGCTCGTAACCCCACGTGTCGCCGTCCGGATCGCCATTGACTCCGTTGATGTTGTTGGCCGGATTGTAGGGATGGACGGGCCAGTTGATGTTCCCGGGGGCCTCACTTCGGGCGGTCTCGGACGAGTCCAGCATGACTTGCACGTAGATACCCCGATCCCGGGCCGCGATGCACCGCGCTCGCAGTTGGTCGAAGAATGCCTGGTTGAACTTGCTCACGTCATACTTCAGGCCCCCGTCCAGCGCCGTGCCGGGACCGGTTCGAGCATAGATCGTCGGGGTCAGGGCAGGTCCCCCGGGGCTTCCCCTATAGACCCAAAGGCGCGTGCAGTTGTGCCCGTACTTCGTGAGGAAATCCAGGTACAAGGTGAAGTCGGGGACATTGGCGGAGTCCTGCACGTTCCGCCAAGTGTGAGAACCGGTCAGGTAGATCGCCTTGCCCGACCCATCCGTGAAATAACGTGGATTGGTCGGGTGCACCCGCAACGATCCGGCCGCGGGCGCCGCCTCCACCGCAGTCCATGACATGAGCAGCGGCAGGCACATCATCATGCAGACTCTCGCTCGTTGACTGAGTCTCATAATCTCTCCTCACGGTGCGGGTGCGGCCGACGGTTGGCCCAGTCCCGGGATGGTGTCGCCGGCCAGCTCATTCAGGTAGTTCTCGACGTTGGTGTACCCGTTCGGCCCAATGGCGGCTCCGTCGCGGGAGTCGTCGGGATCGAGGCCGTGCGCTTTCTCCCAGGCATCGGGCATTCCGTCGTGATCCGAGTCGGCAGGAGGCGAAGGCGCGCCACTGGCCAGATCGGGCCATGGCCCGGTGGTGCTGACGCGGGAAGTGCCGGTCTTGTCACGCACGCTCCTGACAATACGCTGATCAATGGCGTCACGCGAAGGCTTACATGCCCCAACCGTGGGCAGGACCTTGTCCAACAGGTTGGCAACAGGATCCAAGCCGACGGGGGGTGCCGGAAAAGGCTTGGCGGCGCCGTACTGCGTCTCGTCCACCAGATGTGTGCTGCCGTCGTGGTTCAGCTCGTAGTAGTCCCAGGTGTTGACGCCATGTCCAATCCAGTCGTTCGCGCAGCCGGTCGGGCAGCGAGGTCCCCAGTTGCCGGAAATGTACAGCTTGGTTCCGCCCTCGTCGGCGGGCGAGCCGTCGATGCGCAACGGGCCCCCGTTGCCGACGTTGAGATAGGGGTATCCGCTTTCCGGCCCCGCCAGCCAGAGATTACTCACAACATTGCCAAAAGCGGAGGTATTGAGGGCGAATTGCCCGAAGACCGAGGCGTTGTTCCCATTCCAATTGTAGATGACGTTGTTGCGAAAATCGAACACGTCCGCATGCTGCATCAACGGGGTTCGCGAGCCCAGGTTCGCATACAAATTGTGGTGTAGCGTGATGTTTTTCGGGGCGCGGTTGCCCCCGATATGGCTGCCCATGTAGCATTCTGCAATGATGTTCCACTGAAAGGTTGCACGATCCAGATAGGAGCCGTACCAATCCAGTTGGGTGTCAGAGCCCCAGGAGACGGAGCAGTGATCGACTATAACATCGTGGACTCCGGGCTCGGCTGTTCCGTAGAACAGAAGGTTGTTGCCCGCATCATGTTTCATATTGCCGCCCATGCGAACGCGCAAGTGGCGCAGAATGATGTCATGGGCGCCGTTGACGCACCAAACGCCCCAGTCGCCGTCCGGCTGTCCCGTTCCCTTGATTTGCACGCCGCCCGGAGAGGTCTGTCCGGCAACCGTGAGGTAGGGCGTGCTCACCCTGATCGCGTTTTTCAATGTGATCGTACCGCTGACTCGAAACACGCAAATGCGCGGTCCCGAAGCCTCCATCGCACTGCGCAGACTCCCCTCTCCCGAATCATCGAGGTTGGTCACCTCGATGACTCTTCCGCCGCGGCCGCCCACGGCGTTGGCGCCAAATCCCTCAGCAGTCGGGAAGGCCCTTGTGGGTGGGGCCGCCGTCACGGCCCCCGCGAAGAGGAAGGAACAGAACGTCGCGACAAGAGCGTAAGGACCAACACACCCGAGCGATAGCGGGCCCCGCGGGATGACCGCCGGCTCTTCCCTTGCCGGAACGCGCATGTACGGCCAACCGTTCATTCCCAGTTGCTGCGATAACCACTTCAGTGACATAGCCGTCTCCCACCATAACTGCCGTGCGATGCCAGGCGCATCTGACTCACTTTGCCGAATCATCCCCCCTGTCCAGATGCAGCACCCCGTCCTGTAGATCGGGGCATGAAAACGCCCGCTTCGCGCCGCCTTCCACGGCGGCGGCCGCTTTCCTGTCTCCGGTGCGTGGGTCCAGCCACTCGGCCGTGAACGCTGGGCCGGCAGCAGGAAGGTCGATGGTGATGGTTCCTCCGCTTTGCCGGCAGACCACATATTCCCGGCCCAGGTCGGCCAGACAAAGACTTTCCGCGTTCACCCAGCATCGGACGCCCGGACGCAGCCAGTCCACGTTCGAGCCGCCGTCGAACCGTGGACGCATCCCCGAATAGAGAAAGGGAAACAGGCCGTTGCCGCCAATGGTCACGTATCTGCCGTCCCGCGCCGGGTCGGGAGCTGTGTAGGGAGCCCCTTGCCAATTGAGTTCCTCTCCGACGCCGACAAAGTTGAGCAGATTCGCGTTGCAGAGATTGAACTTGTGCCTCGGGCCGAAGAAGTAGTCGATCCAGTACGTGCGGTCGGCGTGGTTGCCCGCCACAAATAACTCGGGGGCCGTATAGGCGAGGGGGAAGAACCGGGACCCGTCGGCAAAAATCCAGCAGCGTGGATTGACGGGATCGACGCGCAGCGGGCCGGGCATCGCCCCGTCACTCACACATTCGAACGTTCCGGTCTTGCCGGGTGTTCCATCGGAGAAGGAGCACTCATACGACCACATGCCGACCTGGTCCGGCAGGAACCGCAGTTTCCACACGTTGCCTGTCTGGCTGCCTTTGCCATCACCGTCGTAGAAGCCCCAGAAGGAAACCCTGCTCTTGTCCGGCCGGCTGAAGGTCGCATGCAACTCGACATCTGTGAACGGATTGGCGTACTCGCGGGCACCGGTGACCACCGCCTCGAAACGCCCCCAAAGGGGCACCTTCGGTATCCCCCGCGGTTGCTCGGAGCGGCCAACGCCTTCGTGCTCCTCGCGGTCGGGCGAACTCCCAGGAGTGTTCGACGCGTCGGCTGCTCCGCTGACAGCCGTAATCGCTGCAATACACACCCCGGCAGAGAGACATCTGCCAACGACACCCGGCGCATGGTCTTGCACACCCCGGCTGGGCATCTCAATTCCTTCTTTGCTGCTGGTTCCCGCCAATGCCTTGGGCCGCGAAACTCCTGAATCCAAAGTCTGTGTTGGATCCAATGCCCTGACCGCCATCGCAAGACAGAAATGCCCCGACGCCGGGATTTCCCGTCTTATGCGTGTCGTCTTTGACCTGGGCCTTCTCGACACCGTTGATGTACACCTTGATGACGTTGCCGACGATGGAGGCCTTGAGGATATCGCCATTCTTGAGGCCATAATCGGCGCCCCGTTTATCGGCCAGGTACGTGAACTTCCCGAGCGGGCCCTCCCACCGGACGATTTGAAGATAAGAGGAATCGCCGTTCACACATCGGGCAAAGCACTCATACCCGGTGGTGCTGTGTGCCGAGCTTGTCCAGCGTAGGAGAATCTCGAGCTCTTGATGGCAGGACGGATCGGGCTTGGCGATCTGCACTTGTGCCCAGGCCTCCTGGTCCGGCGGAAATCCCGAGAGATGGGAGTAGGAATCGTCATACCGATGGATGCCCTGGTTGGTGCCGGTTTGAGTTCCACAGGCAATACCGCCCTGCTTCCTGATCCTCGTCCAATCGAGTCCATTATTGGACCACCTTCCACCTTCCGAGAGCGGATCTTCGTCACCGTCAAATGTGGTGCTGTAGGTCGGCGATCCTTCGGCCGTTGACAAGGACTTCAATGCGATTCCTTTCTCCAGTTCAGCACGCTGGTAAACCCCGAGCGTGATGCCATTCACGACCAGAGCGCAACTTGCGGACGGCCCGACATTTCGGAATGTCACCACCGGCTCACGCTCCCATCGGAACGCGCTGTTGATCTCGATCACGATCTTTCCGTCGCCAACCTCACATTTGGTGACATTCAGCCCGTTTACACCCACCCCCGTCCCGGATGCGACATCGACAATCGCATCGTGCAGGAATTCCTCGTCGATCTCGATTCCCGCCATGCCGCTGCCTGAGCCCCAGTGGAAGCTCGAGACGCCCGCCTTGCCCCCATATCCTCCGTGCGCCGAATTCTCGGAGGGAGAGATCGGGAACTGTGCCCGCAGTGCGGCAACGCCCCGTTCCAAGTACTCCGCTTTGCCCGTGGCGCGATAATAGTCGAGCAGGATGTTGCCGAACTGACTCTGCCGGGCATCCGACCATTCGGCATCCGAATTCTGGGTCGTGAAGCCGCCGAGAAGCATGGTGGGACCCGTCAGCCCCTCCAGCAACGGATTGGTCCAGCACTGCTGATAGAGAAGAAGATAATCGAGCAGGCTCTCCCCTTTCTCCAAGTAGGCTCGATCCTCCGTCACATGCCAGGCCTGGAGGAAGGCGGCCACAGTCTGACCGAGGGCAAGGTCGTTGGCGGGCCACTGCCCCGTGCGCGTGTCAAAGCTGATCCCGCGCGGACTACAGCTCCAAAAGGTCTCAAAATCATACCACTTACGTTGAGGGATCACGTCTTTTTCGAGGAATGCCAATCCTTTCTTGGCCGCATCGAGGTACGCCGGTTGCTTGTCCGCCTCATACAGCTTAAGAAGAAAGAGCGCGACTGGCCCCGTTTCGGCAATTGTGTACGGCGCCTTGTCTTTGAGTGGATTCCCCGCTTCGTCGAAAAACGTCGCGAACATACCATCCGGCTGCTGGTGTGCGATCAGGAAACGGGCAAGCCCCTGACAACGGGGGAGGATTCGCTCGTGACCGGGTAACTGGGCCTCTCTCCAGCGCAGGAGCCAATAGGCCGTCCAACTCATGTCGTAACCGAGGTATCCTTGGATTGTACTGCCTCCGGAGCCGTCGCCGGCTCCCCAAACCGGCTGGTTGTTCTTGTCGAGCGCGGCGATGCACTTGAAAGCGCCGCTCGCACCAGGCGATTGGAGCGCCAGCTCCATGGTCTGTGAGGCAAGCTGGAGAAGATCGTCATTCCTGGTTCGACGTGCATAGAGCGCCATGCCGAAAGCAGTCCGCAGGCTATTGAACCAGGAAGAAAGATAGATGGACCGCGGCCCCAGTGCACGGCTGGTGCTGACGGCACCGCCGGTCGAGCCGTCCGGCAGGACGATCTCGAGCCAGGCCTTTCGAGATTCCTCGTCCCAGACGCGTTGCCGCCATTGATCAAACAAAGCAAGGTCTTTGTAGGGACCGGTCCCTTTCTGCTGTTCGGCCGCCACAGATTGGCTTGGACGACCAAACCGCTCCCAGTGGAACCGCACGCACTGGCGGTATGCCTCCCCTGCCTCAGCCGTGGCCGTCACCAGCAGGAAATAGACGTTCTCCAAAGGTCGCTCCAGTTTCCACATTCGTTGCCCGTCCATGCTATAAACCGAGTGGCGTGCCTGTTTGCTGGGGATGAAGCCTACACGCAACGAGGGACTTTCGGCGACATCCAGGTCCAGGGCATGATGGCAGAGTCGCAGTGTGTCGCGACTAAGAGCCGTGACATCCGGCACAATGCCCAACGCCATCCGTTTGGATTGAATGAGGATCAGGGGCGCTTTGTACTGCGCATCCGGATTGAACCCACCGACCGACGGTGAATAGGACCACTCCGCGCGTTGCGAGAAGGCAAAGCGGTCCGCAATGGACTGGAGCTCCACAGCCTGGGATGATTCCAGCCGGGTCGTCACTCGAAGCCACGGACCGCTTCCCTGAAGAGACACCTTCCGCATAATGCGATAGGGCCCCGCCGAGAAGGTCTCCGTCATCTCATTTGCAGAAGCCGCGACCTCCATCACGGTGACCTGGATTTCCTGCGGGACGTTGCCTTGAAGACTACTCTGGACGCCGTACAGGCAGATCGGTCCGCCGCTGACGCCATCGGATGTGGCAACCTCCACCCAGGCGTCATCGTCCGTCCTGGCCAGGTAGCGTTCCCGCAGACGGCCATCGGCAAGGTCAGCTTCAACGCGGACCCTGTTGCCGCTCAGCACTGCTTTTGTCGCGGTCCCACCCACTGCATTTCCTGTCTGTATCGCAACCAAGGACAGGACCAGCATGTGGATCACCGAGGTTTTTGCATGGAGTGGTTCGTGCATGTGATTCTTTGCTCCTGTCACCAGACTCGAAGGTTTCGTTTCAGCGCCGGTGTGATGACCACCACCAGTGCCAGATAGGCAGCCAGCCAGGGCGCCAGGCCAAGTTGTAGCACACCGGGCACTATACCGAGCCACCGCGCTTGCTTCAACCTCACCGTCGTGCGTACGCCACCGTCGCTGTGGACCAGTTTTCGGGGGTAAGACCATCGTCCACTGCACGTCATCCACCTAGCCGCAATCCCTGGCGACGTGCCTCATCTCTCATTGTACTCTCATGTTGGCCCTGCTAAACTGAGAAGGTCCCTTGGATGGTGCGTGTGTGTTTCGGCGTAAGGAATGCTCTCTGTGCATGAACTGAGCATTTGTGTGTGCCGCGGCGTTCATAGTGACCCGGGGGTTCTCTCGACGCTCTCACGAACGCACTATGACGCTCCTAATGGAGAATTGCAGGTGAACATCGTACTGCAGACGCGTCCAATAAGCCGCCGGCCCTGGCCAGCCGCAGTGCTGTTTGGGGGGTGGTGCGCCGGCGCGATGATGGCCCTTGCAGGTGGGTGCAGCCCTGAACACCACAAGGCGAAGGCGGATAAGGAAGTCTACGGAATCCTCAAGTCGAAATGGAAAGACGATTTCGGCCAGATGGCCAACTATCAGGTCAGTGACACAACGCCCACGGCCGCGGATATCGCCAAAGCGATCCCGCCGTCGCGCATGCTCAGTCTCGCCCAGGCCGTTGCCATAGCGACCCGGTACAGTCGGGACTATCAGGGCCAGAAGGAGTCCCTCTATCTATCCGCGCTGGACCTGACGCTGACCCGGCATCAATACGCGCGACAGTGGTTCGGGACCATCGATGCCACCTACAGCAGCCAGGACGGCGCCGAACAGACCCTTCTCGATGCCCAAACCGGCGTGAACCAGAATTTCCTTCTGGGCGACGGAATACAGGTGAGCACGGGTCTGGCGATTGATTGGGCGCGCTTTCTCACCGGCGACCCCCGGACCTCGCTGGGTTCCGTGCTCACCGCCAGCGCAGCCGTTCCCCTGCTGGGCGCCGGCGCAGGCAGAGCTGCCAGAGAGAACCTGACCCAGGCCGAGCGGAACGTGTTGTACCGCATACGGTCCTTCAATCGGTATCGTCAGACGTTCGTGGTCTCGATCATCAATGACTACTACCGCGTGTTGCAGCAGAGAAACAGCGTCGATATCCAGCAGGCGAGCAACAAGAGACTGGTCGCATCCACCAATCAACTGCGCATGGAGGTGGAAGTAGGTCAGCGGCCCGCCTACGACCTGGGCGAAGCCGAGCAGAGACTCCTCAGTGCGGAGCAGGCCCTGGTCTCCGCCCGCCAGCGCTACGCGCTGACGCTCGACAGCTTCAAGATCAGGCTGGCGTTGCCCACGGACGCCAACGTTGCGTTGGATCCGAACGAGCTGAGGGCGCTGGAACAGAAGGGAATCACTCCCCTGGACTACTCGGAGGAGGACGCCATCCAGATGGCGCTGGCTCGGCGTTTGGACCTGGCGAACACACGGGACGGCCTCGATGACGTGGAGAGGAAACTGGTCTTGGCGGCCAAGGGCCTGGGGACCCAGTTGGACCTGACCGCCAGCGCGAACGTCGCCTCGACGCCTGAAACGCACGTGACGAGGCTGCGGTTCCATGAGGGAGCGTACTCGCTGGGGCTGGCCGCGGACCTGCCTTTCGACCGCAAGGCGCAGCGCAACGCCTACCGAGAGGCCCTGATCGCGGTGCAGCAGCAACAGCGGGGCTATGATGAGGAGATCGATCAAATCAAGTTGAACGTCCGAAACGCCTATCGGACCTTGGCCGAGACCGCAGAGAGCTATCGGATCCAGAAGGTCGGCCTGAAGCTGGCCCAAAGACGCGTGGAAGTCGAGAAGCTGTCCCTGCAATACGGACGGGGCACGGTTCGTCTCTTATTGGACTCGGAGGATGCCCTCGTTCGGGCCCAGAACGACGTGCTGGGCGCGTTGGTGGATCATCTGATCGCCAAGCTGAGCTTCTTCCGCGACGTGGGCGTTCTGCAAGTCAGGCCGGATGGGATGTGGGAGCAGAAAACGCTATGAAACGCCAGGTGGACAAGCCGAAAATGAGCATCTCGACCAATCCAGGCCAGAGCATGGTGCCGGAGAAGTCCCGCGCGGGAGGGCGCAGGACCTTTCTGCTGCTCGGTATTGCAGCCGTAGCCGTCGTTGCGACCACGGCAGCCACGAAGATGAAGCTCGCAGGCCGTGCCGCTTCGACGAGGAGCGTCGTCACCGCGCACCGGGGCGATCTGGCGATCACTGTAACCGAAGGCGGGAGCATACGGGCACGCAACTCCATCAACTACAACTGCGAGGTTGCCAGAAGGGGCGGCGAGCTTACGATCCTCAACATCGTCCCTCCAGGCACGTACATCACGCAGGAAGACGTGAACAACGGCAAGGTCCTGGTGGAGTTGGATGGCTCGGCACTGAAGGAACAGTTGACCCGATCCCGGCTGGACCTCGCTACGGAACAGGGGAACATGATCTCCGCGACAGAGGCCAACGACATCCAAGTCCTGCAGAATGAGAGCGACATCGCCGCCGGTCAGCTCAAGGTCCGGTTCGCCTTGATGGCCCTTCAGAAGTACCTGGGCACGCGGCTTGCCGACATGTTGACGAAGGATACGAAGGGCGTTTCCGACGTGGCGGACTACTTTGTCCCGTTCCTCCAGAAGGTGCGTGACGACCCGAACCTGCTCGATGGCTCGGGCGCCGGCCAGGAGTTGAAGAAACTGAACGACGATATCGTCCTGGCCCGAGGCAATTTGAAGACGGCGCAGGCCACGTTGATCGGAACCGAGCGGCTGCACGACGCCAACTATGTTTCCGAGCTGGACCTGGAGCGGGACCGGCTCACGGTAGTCAACCGCCAGTTCGCGCTGGAAAACGCAACAGTCAGTCTCGATCTGTTCCTGCGCTACGACTTCCCCAAGAGCGCCGAGCAGTACCTCAGCGACTACGTCGAGTCTAACCTCCTGTTGGAGCGAACGCATGCCCAATGCCGGTCCCGGCTGGCACAAGCCCAGGCCAGAGTCACCGACGCGAACGAGCATGTGGTGGAGGAGACCGGGGCGGTGAAATGGTATGAAGAGCTCGTCGCCAAGTGCACCATTCGGGCCAAGGCCCCGGGCCTGGTCATCTATGGCACGGGGACCAGCAGTGATGCCTATACGGCCATGCGAGGCAGAGACGGCGGCGGAACGAGCAGCGGGATCATTGCCGCGGGTGAGAAGGTCTATCAGGGGCAGACGCTGATTTCCATGCCGGATACGGCATCGATGGTCGCCGAAATCAGCGTCCATGAGACGGAGGTGGACAAGGTCAGGCCGGGCCAGGCCGCCCAGATCATCCTGGACGCCTTCCCGGACCAGGTCTTGCAGGGCCAGGTCTATGAGGTCGCGCCGCTGCCCGACGAGCAACGCGGCTTCATGAACCCGGACCTGAAAGTCTATAAGACGCTGGTGAGCATCGACGGCAGTCACGACTTCCTCAAGACCCGAATGTCCTGCAAGGTCGAGATCTTCGTCCGGCAGTTGAAGGACGTCATGCTGGTCCCGATCCAGGTCGTGGCGAACCGCAGGGGCAAGAAAGTCCTCTACGTGGTGAACGGACAGGGCGCTGCCCAGGAGCGGGAGGTTAAGACCGGGGCCTTCAACGATACGTTCGTACAGATCGTCGAGGGTCTGAACGAGGGAGAGCAGGTGCTGCTCAATCCTCCGCTGTTCACCGAGTCCGGCGCGGCCACGATCTTCGAGCAGGTACGCACGGAGACGCCGGAGCCCAACGGTGCGGCCGCCGAACCCCCTTCGCAGACCCCGCCGGAAGCGAGGGCCAAACCTGTCAAAGGCAAGCAAGGCACGCAGCCCGCTGACCCCGACGGTCCCGAGAAAGGGTCTAAAAGCGGCCCAACCCCGGACAGTCGCCAAGACGAGGAGTAGGCTGGAACAGTCAAAGGCCACGAAAGCGGTTGCGATGATACAGTCCCGAGAAACGCCGAAGCCCACGACGGATGCCGCGATCCTGGTAATGAAGGATCTGTGCAAGACATATCACCTTGGCAGTGTGGAACTGCGCGTCCTCAAGGATGTCAACCTGACGATCCACAGCGGCGAGTATGTCGCGATCATGGGCCCAAGCGGTTCGGGCAAGTCCACGCTCCTCAACATGATCGGCTGCCTGGACCGTCCCACCGCCGGGGACTACCTGCTCGGCGGACAAAGCGTGGCCACGCTGGATGACGACCAATTGTCCCTGATCCGCGGCGCCCGCATCGGCTTCGTGTTTCAGTCCTTCAACCTGATCTCTCAGTTGAACGTCGTCGAGAACATCGAGATTCCACTGTACTATCAGGGCTTCAGCGAGCACGCGAGCGCCGAGCGGGCCAGGGCGCTGGCTACCCTGGTCGGCCTCGCCGATCGGTTGAACCATCGTCCTACGGAGCTCAGTGGAGGTCAGCAGCAGCGCGTGGCTATCGCGCGGGCCATGGCGAACGATCCCCTGATCATCCTGGCGGACGAGCCCACGGGCAATCTGGACTCGGCCAGCGGCGCTGATATCCTGGTGATTCTGGACCGGTTGCACGGGGAGGGCAAGACCCTGATCGTGGTGACCCATGATGAGCATATCGCCGCCAATGCCGAAAGGGTCATCCGGCTGTTCGACGGGCGGGTCGCCACAGAAGAACTCAACCAACGGTAGCTCGTTATGATGGCATTTCGTCTCAAACGTATCGCCAAGCTGGGCGTCAAGAGCCTGTGGATGCATCGCCTGCGTTCCACACTGACGGCCTTGGGCATCGTCTTCGGCGTGGCATCCGTCATCGCCATGCTGGCCATTGGAGAAGGGGCCAGTCGCGACGCCCAGGAGAAGATCGCGCAGCTCGGAAGCCGCAATATCATCGTCAAGACCGTCTCGCCGCCGGAGGACCGGTCGGCCCTGGGACAGCAGCAAATGCTGAAGGAGTACGGCCTGACCTATGCCGATGCCGAGCGGTTCCAGAACGGCATCCCGGACGTCCAGGTGATCGTGCCCAATCGCCGCCTGTCGCAGCAGGCGCTTTACCGCAATCGCAGGGCGTCCGTCGAGGTCGTCGGCACCGTGCCCTGGTATCCCGACATCTCCTCCGTCCGGACGCGATTCGGACGCTTCCTCAGCACCACGGACATGAACTACAAGCAAGGCGTCTGCGTGGTCGAGGAGTCGCTGATTCAGGAACTATTCGGCTTCGACGATCCCCTCGGCCAGGACGTCAAGATCGCCGGGGACTACTATCGGGTGGTGGGCATTGCCATGGAGCAGGCCCATAGCTCGACGACGGGCGGCCGTGAGGACAAGGACGCCGCCGGAGCCCAGAAGGCCGGCGGGGCCAACATGGGCCGCATCTACATCCCGGTGACTACCGTGAAGAACCGTTTGGGCGAGACATCCATGCAGACGAGCACCACCAGCGGCTCGGCGATGGAGAGAATCGAGCTGCAGGAGATCATCGTACAGGTCCACAGCGTCGACCAGGTCGTCAGCACGCGTCAGAGCGTCCAGGTTCTGCTGAGCCTGTCACATAAGAAGAACGACTACGAGATCATTGTCCCCCTGGAGTTGATGAGGCGCGCGAGGGACGTTCAGCGGATTTTCACGATGGTCCTCGGATCGATCGCCGCCATCTCGCTGCTGGTGGGCGGAATCGGCATCATGAACATCATGATGGCCACGGTCAGCGAGCGGACCCGGGAGATCGGGATTCGCCGCGCCCTCGGGGCTCGCAAGCAGGACATCGTCATCCAGTTCCTCTCGGAGACCCTGCTCCTGACGCTGTTCGGAGGCATCGTCGGGATCATCGTGGGCTCTGCGATCCCCTTCGGCGTGTCCTACTTCGGCAAGATGCGGACGCTAATCACCCCCGGCTCTCTGGTGCTGGCCTTCGGCATCAGCAGTGCGGTGGGCCTGATCTTCGGCCTCTATCCCGCCTATCGCGCCGCCAACATGGACCCGATCGAGTCCCTGCGGCATGAATAGGCATGACGAAGAACCCAGTTCACGTCCCCAATCTTCTACTCACCGGACGGCTGACAATCTACAATGAGAAGTCATGGCACCAGAGTCCTGTGCTGCCGTGCCGTCACGCTGACCCTGGTTCTTTCCGAAAGGGTACAAGGATGTGTAATACGTGCGGATGTCGATCTGGCAAGAAAGCCAAGCCCGCCACCAAGCCGAACTCCCCCACCAAGAGCAAGGCCAAGCCGAAGAAGAAATAGCGAAGCGGAACCGCCGAGCCACGCTGTAGCCACGGCCTCCCGTTCACAACGGCCCAATGAGATGGTGTCGGTGCTGTCGCTCGTCCCGGCCGTCCGTCACTTCACCACACCTTCATCGCCGACCTGCCGTGGTAGCACAGGGCGAAGGAACATTGATTCTTTCGGCCACCACTCGGGGAGAACTGAAAGACGTACTGGACCTGGCAAGACAATGGACTTGCGCCGAAACTGTGGTATTCTGAGGAACTGTTCTTGGTGGGTGTGATGGGACCAGACTCGGTTAGGCTACGTTGTCCAACTCACCGCCGGCGGACGATATGACAAATCGGTCGGAGATCATCTTGAGGACTTGTAGGGCTGCCTTTGTCTTTGTCGGCTTGTTGATAGGCGCCGGCTGCTCCAACCTCGATCCGTGGTCAGAGATGCGGAAGGCGCCCGCTGCGCCCGGGACGGCCTCTTCAGCCCGTCCTGCCGGCGAGTCTGTGACATCACGGCCATCCGGCTTGGCTGGTCGGACGTTGACACTAGCGCAAAGCATCGTGCTGGCCTTGGAGAACAACCCACAGACAGCCAGTTCCTGGCAGGCTGCCCGGGCAGCGGCAGCCAGGGTTGGTCAGGCGAAGTCCGAGTACTTGCCGACGGTCGGCTTTACCTCCAGCGCCGCCAGGGGCAGCCCGGTCGAATTGGACGCCAACGCCGATGCCGGCGTCCAGAACACATTCGATGCTGTCTTCGGGGTGCGCTATCTGCTGTTCGACGGCGGCGGACGCGAGGCCCGCGTTCACGGCGCGGCGGCGGAACTGCTGGCGGCCAATTTCCGGCACAACGCGGTGCTACAGGATGTGGCGCTGTCGGTCGAGGAGGGCTACTACGACCTGCTGGCCGCTCAGAGGCTGAGGGAAGTGGCCATCGAGACCGTCAAGCAGAGGGATTATCACGTCCAAATCGCCGAGGCACGCCATCGGATGGGCCTTGTCGCCAAGTCCGATGTTCTCAAGGCACAGACTGAAAAGGCGGACGCCGACCTGGGATTGGTGCAGGCCGAGAACGCCGTGCGCCTGGCCAAGGGGCGGCTGGCCAGCGCGATGGGCCTGCGCGTCTCGGAACCGTTCGAGATTGCCGATGTTCCCGACGCTGACCACCGGCAGGAACTGGCGGATATTGAGTCGCTCCTGGATGAAGCAGCCGGAAGCCGACCCGAACTCCAAGCCGCCCTGGCGCAGATCGACGTTCAGCGCGCCGGCGTCAAGGCGGCAGAGGCCCGCTTCTGGCCGGCGCTGTCCCTCGACGCTGGCATTGGCTGGCTCGGAAGGACGTTCTTCCCCAGCCAAGACCAGTGGAATGTCGGCGGGGCTCTGGATGTGCCTCTGTTTACGGGCTTTGACCGCACCTACGAATTGCATCGCGCCAAGGCGGACTTGGCCAAGGCCATCGCGGATCAACGTGGCGTCCTGCAAGGTGTGGAACTGGAGGTCTGGACGGCTTACTGGCAGATCATCGAGTCCGGCCAAGCCGTCGAAGCGGCAGGCCGCTTCGTGGCCAGCGCAGAAGAGAGCGCCCGCGTGGCCGAGGGCGAGTACAAGAACGGCACGGGGTCCGTGATCGAACTGATCGACGCGCAGACCGCACGTACGGCCGCCAGGACACGGCTGATTCAGGCCCGGCTTGACTGGTACACCGCGATGGCGAGGTTTGAGCGCGCCGTGGGCCGCACAATGGCGGCATCGGAAGTGATTATCAAAGAGAAAGTGAAGCCTTGAAACGAAAGAACCGGAGAATCCTGTTCGTCCTGGCGCTGCTTAGTGCGGCCGCGGGCGTTGGGGCATGGTCGTACTGGCCTCGCGGCAATGCCGGCAATAATGGCCCAGCTACGGCCAACGTCGTGCGGCGAGACTTGGCATCCACGGTGTTGGCCACCGGGGCGGTCAAGCCGCAGGTGGGCGCGGAGGTCCGCGTGGGCGCTCGCATCTCCGGGAAGGTCGAGCGTCTGTTCGCTAACATCGGCGATGTCGTGAAGAAGGGGCAAGTCATCGCGCAAATCGAGAAGGCTGACCTGGAGGCGATAGTGAATCAGCGCACCGCCGAGCTTCAGATGGCTGAGGCCAAGCTCGCGGCCGTCAAATCCCTGCGGCCGCGAGAGATCGAAAAGGCACAGGCGGACGTGGACCAGTGGCTGGCCACGGTCGAACTGAATCGCAAGGAACTTGGTAGACAGGAGGAACTGCTCAAGCAGGACTTCACCTCCGAGCAGGCTCGCGACCGGGCGAAGGAGCAGCTTGCCGTTAGCGAAGCCCACCTGGCGTCGGTCCGCAAGGCTCTGGAACTCGCCACGACGGGCTACGAGGAAGACCTCAGGCAGGCCGTCGCCGATGTGGAACGCGCCAAGGCGGTACTGGCCAATGAGAGGGTGCAACTGTCCTACGCAACCATCACCGCGCCGATTGACGGCGTCATCGGGTCAGTTTCGACCCAGGAAGGCGAAACGGTAGCCGCCGGCCTCAACGCCCCGACGTTCGTGACCATCATCGACCTGGCCCGCCTCCAAGTGGACACCTTCGTGGACGAGGTGGACATCGGCAAGGTCAGGCCCGACCAGAAAGCCGTCTTCACCGTGGATTCGTTTCCCGCCCGGGAGTTCGAAGGCAAGGTTGTCGCCATCTACCCCAAGGCCATCATCCAGGAGAATGTGGTCAACTACGATGTGGTGGTCAAGATCACGGACCCCTATGACGGATTGCTGCGGCCGGAGATGACCGTCAGCGTCACCATCTCCCTGGAGACCCGCAGGAACGTTCTGACCCTTCCGATCAAGGCCGTCAAACGGGAGCGAGGCAAAAGCGTCGTGTATCTAATGTCTGGTGGCGGCCGCCAGCCACGAGAGGTCAAGATCGGGTGGAAGGACTCTCAGTGGGTCGAAATCCTCTCCGGCCTGGACGAGGGCGAGACGGTCCTGCTGGAGTCCCCGCGGGCTGAATCGCCGAAGTCATAAGGAGGCAAACGCATGATCGAACTGGAAGGCATAGAGAAGACCTACGTGGCCGGCTCGGTGGAAACACGCGTGCTCAAGGACATCTCCGTCCGCATCGAGGCGGGCGAGTTCGTCGCTATCATGGGCGCGTCGGGCACCGGCAAGAGCACCTTGATGAATATCCTGGGGTGTCTGGACAAGCCCACCGCCGGACACTACCGACTGGACGGCACGGACATGGTGAGCCTGGACGACGATGCCCTGTCGCATCTGCGGAACAACAAGATTGGCTTCGTCTTCCAGAAGTTCCACATGCTTGACCGGGCGACCTCGCTGCGCAACGTCATGCTGCCCCTCATATACGCCCCCGAGTACCCCGACGACGCCGGGGTTCGGGCAGAGAAAGCACTGGCCGCCGTCGGTCTGGCCGACCGCATGACATACAAGCCCAGCCAGCTCTCCGGCGGCCAGCAGCAGCGAGTGGCCATCGCGCGCGCGCTGATCCGGAATCCGTCGCTCCTGCTCGCGGATGAGCCTACCGGCAACCTTGACCGCCGCAGCGGATTGGAGGTGTTGGCAATCTTTCAGCAACTGCACCGTCAAGGCAGGACGATCCTCCTGGTCACACACGATGAGGCTGTCGCGCGGCACGCCCAGCGCATCCTCGTGCTCAGGGATGGCACGGTCGCCGAGGATCGCCCCTTGGCCCAGCCCTCGGACGCCCTGGCGGAACTGGGGGCCATGCCCCCGGAGGTCTCCCAATGAACTTCTCCCGCATTTCCGCAGAGGCCGCATGGTCGCTGGCCGCCCATAAGCTCCGCACGTTTCTCATGATGATCGGCACCATGGTCGGCGTGTCGGCGCTGACGGTTATCCTGGCCATCGAGAAGGGCACGCAGATCGAGGTCGCCAAGCGCGTCGAGTCCTTCGGCACGCGCCTGATCAAGATCAACGCCGGCGGCGGCAAGGGATACACCAAGCCCCACCCCAACATCACGACGCTTCGCCTGGAGGACGCCGAGGCCATCCGCGCATCCGTGGCCGGGTGGGACATCGTCACGTCAGTCTCCCAACGGAACAACATGCCCGCGAAGGCCGGCAGCAAACAGTGCACGGCCTCGGTCTACGCCGTGGACGCCGACTGGCACGAAGCGATGGACTGGCCCGTGGTAGAGGGGGATGGCATCAGCGACGAGGATGTTGTGACGCTGGCTCGTGTGTGTGTCCTCGGGGCCGGCCTCGCGAAGAACCTCTTCGACAACGAGAGCCCCATCGGCAGTGACATCTACGTTGGAAACGTTCGCCTCCAGGTCAAAGGAGTGTTGGTGCGCCACGACGTCAGTCCCGGGGGTGAGGACGAGAACATTCGCGCCGTGGTCCCGCTGACCACCGGCTTGCGGCGACTGTACAACCAGAACCACCTGTCGTACATACGTGTCCGCATGAAGGACCCCCGCCAGGTCCCCGCTGCGGCGGAGGCGATCCGCCAGCTCGTCCACGAGCGCCACCACATTGTGCCTCCCCAGGAGGATGACTTCTCCATTGTGACGGCGGGCGAGGTGGCCGAGGTCGCCCGTGGGATCTCGCTGACGCTGACCAGGCTGCTGATAACCCTTGCAGGCCTAGCCCTGCTGGTGAGCGGGGCGGTGATGATGAACATCCTGTTGTTGTCCGTCTCCCAGCGTAGCCAGGAGATTGGCCTGCGCCGGGCGATCGGGGCCACTCACCGGGCCATATTCGCGCAGGTCTTGTGCGAGTCGCTGACGGTTACGCTTCTCGGGACGGCGGTTGGCTCGCTTTTGGGTTGGACCGTGAGCACCCTGCTGCCGAACTGGACGAAGCTGAAGATCGCCGTCTCCTGGGAACCCTTTGCTCTGGCGGCGGCCTGCGCGCTGGTCATTGGCGTCCTCTTCGGCGTCCTGCCGGCACGCCGTGCGGCGAGACTCAATCCGGTGGAAGCTTTGCGGTGAAACTCTACAGGAACATCGTGCTCTCCCTGGAGATACTGGTCGCCCATAAACTGCGAACGCTGCTGAGTGTGATTGGCATTGTTGTGGGGGTTGGAGCGGTCGTTCTGATGGTCTCCGTCGGCCGCGGAGCGGAAAAGCAGATCGTGGACCGCATCCAGGGCATGGGCACGAACCTGCTGATCGTCAATGCGGGGCGCACGATGATCATCGCCGGCCGCCAACGGCAGATGGACACGGTGCGAACGCTCTTGGTCAGCGACGCCCAGGCCCTCGCTAAGGAGTGTCCCTCGGTATCCCTGGCGGCTCCGGGCGTCGGCAAGAAGCTTGCCGTTCGATGGGAAGACCAGGACGCGCTGACCAATGTTGTGGGCATCACCGCCGAAGGCCTCGTGATCCGCAACATCACGGTGGCCTCTGGGAGGCCGTTTGACGCAGACGAGAGCCGGGCAGCCAAGCGCGTTGCCATCCTCGGGCCGACCGCTTCGGCCAACCTGTTCGGCAGCGCCGACCCGGTGGGCCAGCAGATACGCATCGGCAAGATTCCGTTTGAGGTCATTGGCCTGGCCGCCCGGCGAGGCACGGACGTTAACGGCCAGGACCAGGACGATGTGATCCTCGTGCCGCTGGAGACGGCCATGCGGCGGATTCTGAATGTGACTTACGTCCAGACCGTCTACGTCCAGGCCCGCGACTCGCGAGCCTTGGAAGATGCCGAGAAGGAGATTACCTCGGTCCTGCGCCGGCGGCACCGGCGCGACGGCAAGCCGGATGACTTCACGATCCAGAATCAGGCGACGATATTGGAGACGGAGCGGGAGACAACCGGTTCGATGACGCTGTTGATCGGCAGCGTCGCGGGCATCTCACTGGTGGCCGGTGGCGTGGGCATCCTGGCCGTCATGCTCATGTCCGTTCGTGAGCGCACTCAGGAGATTGGCCTTCGTCGGGCCCTGGGTGCCCTTCGCCGCGACATTCGGAACCAGTTCCTCCTTGAATCGGCCATGCTCGCCGGCGCGGGTGGCGTGGCGGGCGTGGTCGGCGGCGCGGGGCTCTCGTTTGCTGTTTCGGCCCTGGGATATTGGCCCACGGTGATCTCCTGGTTCGCCGCTGCTGTCGCATTCGTCTTCTCGGTGGCGGTCGGCGTCTTCTTCGGCCTCTACCCCGCCACTCGGGCCGCGAAGCTGGAACCCATCCAGGCACTCGGAGCGGAATGACTGCCTGCAGGATCCGCGACGATTGCACTGTGGATCATGCACGGATGTTAAACGCAGAAGCATGGCTGGCCAGTGGTGTCAACCCAAGCCACGCAGTTCGGACAGTAAATGGGCTTTCTTGATAGCGTCAGGGGCGATTCTTGGCAGGAGTCTTCACTACATTTGTAGAAACTCGTCGATACGCCGGAGCCGTTGCGGGAGGTTCAAGCCCAGACGATTGAGCATCGCTTTCCGGACCTCATCCGGTGTCGTGATGCAGCGTAGTCGGATGAGTCTGTCCGGCGGATTGGCTTGGCCGCCGCTCGGTTTGTCGACGGCTTTCGGCTCGACGGAACTTGTCCGTTCGCGGGACCTGCGGCGAGCCCTTTCGATAACGGAGCAACGGACTCAGTATCCACATGTCATATGGCGGGCTGGCCTCCCTTGAAAAGGCTCAGAGTGTGCGAAGCTGGACAGGTTGTGGCAAGCTGTATGAGCCTCGGATTGACGATCCGTTCGCTCATCAGCCGAACTTGCTCGCGCCATCGAGAACGATTGCCGTCGCGATACTGATCCAGATGACGACTGGGACAATCATGGGCCGCTGCGACTCCAATGCATCGATATCGTGGTGACCGGTTAGTCCTCGACGGTGATATTCCTCCAAACAACCGTTGTTCGTCCGGCCAAATCCACCGTGGCAGCTCGCAGACGATATTGTCCCGGCCGTCCGATCTTGAATTCGATCTCCACGCGGGTCCGCCCACCTTCATCGCGGATGCGAGGCTCCCGATTCTCACCGAGCAGAAAGCGGTAGTCCTCCTCTCCGGGTCCGTACAACTCCCAAAGCACCTTCACATTTCCGTAAATACCTTTTGGATTGGCCCCCAACGTATAATAGACGGGTGCAGCACCCTCGACCAGAGAGGCACGGGCAGTGACCCCCAAAGGCGCCTTGCCGGTCTCGGTGGACAGTTCCACAGCGAGTTGGGGCGGGTCGCCCTGCGGCCGGGCGGGGGTCCGTGGACCATCGTGCAGAGTGTTCTTCCCATTCGCGATCACCTCCACCTTTCCATCTTCCCTGACGCGGACGATCTCGCGGTATCCCGCCGGCGGATGTCCCTCGATATCCCAGAACAGGTCGTAGGCCACGCCCATCCGAATACAACGCTCGATTTCGGTAAAGAAGTTGCCCATCACCGTGCGGTACGTGACCCCTTGGCGGTTCACACGCTCCAGGTTCAGCTCCCCGAGGCCCCACAAATTGCCTTTGCCCATGTGAACGTGGCCGAGGTTGTAGCCGGCAGGCAGGAGAATGGCGACTTCGGCGGCCTGTTTCAGCGTGTGCGCGTCCCGATACGGATGGGTCTCAACGTGCGCCCTCAGAGTCCTCGTCAACGCCAGACACTCACCGTAGGGAACGCAGGCAAGCCCGGATGAATCCCAGAAGAAGAAGTTCTGCGCCCCGAGATCGTAGGCATGGGTCAGGAACCAGGAGGCATCCGCGCGATCGAGTTGGCCGTAGATGCTCGTCCCCCATTCCTTATCCGTGAGGCGGGCCGCACCGCGGAGAAACCCATAGATGATATCGATCAGGTTCTTGGGGTCGTCAACGGGGATCCGGCAGCCGTAGGCCATGTTCATCTCGGGAAGCGTCCTGCGCGTTCCAAAGCGACCCGGCGGCTCGAAAACCATTGCCGAAGGAGGCCCCTGTGCTGATTCACCAAGCTGATAGAGCGCCGTACTCACCATGGTTTCCCACGTATAGAGGTTCTCTTGCAGGAATTGCATGCTGCCGACATCCACATCCGGCCTTGCCGCCAGACCGCGAAGCAAAGCCGTAGGGGTGCCGTGATACTTGGCCTCATGGAAGTACTTCTGCAACTCCTCCCAGACCATCTGCGGCGTGATGCTCTTTCGAAACTCCCGATCCTTCGCTAGACGGGGTCGAATCACCTGGTCTCTCGTGCAGACCGCCGGCTCATCGAGAAACAGGACGGGGCCAAGGTAATTGCTGCGATAAAGGCATTCCGGATAGCTTACCTCCTCTGGGCCGATCCCCCAATAGAACACATCCCGGCGGTCGATCCAGCCTGCTTGTTCTTTGTCCACGCGCAGACAATTCATTCCCGCTTCGATCATCTCGTCGTAATCGCGTTGCGTGAGCCGAATCAGCTCATAGTCGGAGCCGTCGTAACGCCTGGTTTCGTCTCTCTGCCTTGTGTTGTGAGGAACGCCGACGAGCACATCCGGAAGAAGTTCGAGAGTCTTGGCATTGACCGGCCCAGGGGCGATTCTCGAGTCTTCGAGTTCTTCGAGCAGATAAACTTGCCCGAGGCAATGCACTTTCTCAGCAAAAGGGCCGTCTGAGGGACTGCCCTCCACGGCACGCGGGAACAGATGGTTCCAGGCGCCAAGGGAGGGGAGAACTGCTTTGCCTGAAAACCGGTGACGGAACTCCAGAGCCTGCGCATCTGCCTCCTGTAGGATGTATCGTGCCGTCGTTTCCCGGGCCGCCCTGATACTGGCCGGCGGATACCCATCGGTAAGAATCCAAACACGAAACGATTCCTCATTTGCCTTGGTCGCGGTCAAACACAGCCATTGGAGCTGACGGCCATTCCTCTCCTCCACTGGACCGAGGGATAGCAGAAGAGTCCTCACCACGGAACCGCGAATCGCACCGCCTGATTCATGGCGGTAGGTTGCCGCGAGGCCCGGCTTGCCGATGGGCCCTTGGCCGCTGTTGACTGAACCCGCCTCAACCGAATCTTGCTTCCTCGATTCTTTCGCTTGGCCCACGCCGATGGCGCAAAGCAATATGGCCGACCAGAGGATGACCCGTGCATTCATGGGCAACTCCACCGCTCGAAAGAGTTCTGCATCGTTATTTGTCTGGAAGATGACTCAGTCGTCGCGCAGCAGCTCTCGCAGGCCATCCAGGAGGATGGCTTCGACGCCGGGGGCGACATTGGAGACACGCGGGCCGGTCTCGTAACCGCCCTGCTCGTAGGCCAGGGCCGTGCCGATGTAACCCGGGCCATAGTCGCCATAGGCCGCCATCGCAACGAACAGGTCGCGACGCATCTGTTTGGCAGCGAGCTGATACTCGACGAACAGTTCGCCCGGCATGTGGAGCACGCGGGCCCCGCCCAGGCGGAGGCAGGACAGCTCCGTCCGGTGTCCGGCCTGGCAGCGCCGCAACCAGACCAGTTGCGCCGCCGTCTCAGACTGAAGAACTTTGTCCGATTCACGCAAGGCGGTGTCGAGCTGGACCTCTGCCAGACCAGCCGTGGGAGGCAGCGCGATGGGCACAACCTTCCAGCCGACATCCTTCGAGGCCAGCGGAAACTTCTCTGTCGCCTCCCATGCGCGTTTCATCCCGTCCGCCAGGCGCTGGGCCAACACCCAACGCAGGGCGTGTGAGCCATCGTTGTATTTGCCGGCGCCCAGGTTGCCGCCGGCACCGTTGAAATGGACGTGCAACGCGTCGGGAACCTGTTGCTGGCGGAGAAAACGGGCGATGCCCGGGAAGTCCGGGTTCGCAACCCCCGTTCGATAGTAACTCTGCGGATGACAGGCATAGTAGCTGAGCACCGCCAGCGGCTGATCGCCGTTCCAGAAGCTGATCAGCGAGACGATGGGGTCAATGGTCCCTTCCGGCTCGGCACGCAGCGCAGGATCCTTCGTCGTCGTGTAGCGCGTGGCACGTACCTTGCCATCCGGCCCGAGGATGCGCCGACTGGAGGCCACCTCCCGGACCTGGGCCTGCCCGAGGCCCAGGTGCGTGACAGGCTTGCTGTCCCCCAGCGCTACACGAACCGCCGCCGTCAATCGCTCCAGCGCCGCGCGGGCGAAGGAGCCCTCGTAGGGGCCCAATGGCAGGCTACGCTCGCGGAGCAGTCGTTCGGTCCCAAAGTCACACTCCGGTGCGTCATGCTGATGCACCGTATGGACCGCCACACGCTGCGGCGTCGTTCCCGCAGCCTCCGCCAGCCTTTGCTGGAACAGGTCGTGAGCCTCGTTACGGATGCCAATCCAGTCGATCGCACACAAAACGATCGGTTCGCCGGCACCCAGCAGAATCACGCCCCGGCCGCGCAAGCCGAGCTCCCCCTGCGATTTGACCGGGTCATAGGCCATCATGCTGCCCACGGGCGGGGTGACGTCCACGTCGAACACAGCCAGCCGCAGACCTTCGGCCCGCACTGTCGCCGTGATGCAAACAAGGGCCCAGACGACAAGCAACATGGCACGGCGGCGACGTGCACCTCCATCAAGGGGACGGCGGATCGATCGGGGCACGATTCGCAGCGATTGACTGTCGTTCATTGAACAACTCCTCTCTTCACATCGCTTTGGAAATCCCACAATTCCACGTCACACGTGTCTTCCAGGATTGATGAAGGATGATTGATGATGGATTATTTCAAAGGAAAGTCCGGGCTCCTCTCTCAATCATCAATCATCAATCGTCAATTTTCCTTTAGATCTCCCATCCCTGTCGGAAATGGCCGTGAATGAGAGGCTCCGCCTGCATCCGTTCATCCCGCCGCGAGGAAAGCATGCACCTTGCTCCATTGTTCGGCGCTGAATAGCAGTCGCCCCGTCGGCCCGTGCCGCTTGAGGGCACGAGTGCCGGCAGCATCGCTTTTGGCAGCGCCCAGAGCCCCAACCGCCGTCAAGGCAGGTGCGGTTGACGCCAAAGCCCGAATGGCCTCGCGTCGAGTTATTAGTCGTCGTTTTCGCATGCGGTGCTCTTCCTACAACGCCCAGTTGCATCCTCCTTGTTGGGATCGGCCTCTCAACCCGGGATCGACCTCTGCCAATTCCGTCGCCATCCTATCCCCGAGGTGTCTCACGTTCAAGCGGTCGTCTTGAAGGATGGATATTGACGCGCACATCGTCAAGCGGACGCTGGTATTGATTCTCCTGGGTCTGGTCGACTACGGCCTGTTGCGCTTCGACTGGGACCCGATGCGCTGGTCCACTGTTCTGGGACGCATCGGCATAAGATCTATCTCAAGGCGTGACCTGCTGCCTCGGCACTGGTTTTCGCTATAATCCAGTCGGAAACGGCCCGTAAGGCCAGAGGAGACATGGTTTCCTCGATCTTCACGTACTCCGAGAATGCACCGGTGTTGCAGGTCTGAAACAGGTGATTCAATCCGGGTAACTCCCGGAGGGTGTAGTCACTGTTCCCTCCCGCTTTCAATTCCGTCTCAATGCCGCCGAGATTTTCCTTTGGAGGAACCTGGGAGTCCTTCCCGCCGTTCAGTGCGAGTACGGGACAGCGCACTTTCCGCAGGAAAGGACGGACGTCGAATCTCAGCGCTTTAGGGGACTCCGGACGCAGCGCCCATGATAAGCTGAGTGTTCCCCCCAGGTTCGGCCAATCGAGTGCCTTCTTTTCCGCGTCCGTAAGCGTGTCATAGAGCGCCTTCGTTTCCCGCTCGATCTCGGACGCATCCCTGGACTGAAGCACAATGGTGTAGAACCGTCTGCTGAAACCACGGATGAGTTCGACTTGCTCATCGGTCTTTCCAGCCGCTTTCGCCTCCGTGCCGTCCTGCATCACCAAGATGTCGTAAAACGAGACCCCCTGCGCGGCAAGCAGGACAATGTACGAAACGTCCCGGGTTTGCACCGCCACCATGGGTGCCACCGATCCACCCTCGCTGTGGCCAACGAGCCCGATCTTCTTCGCATCTACCTCCGGACGGCTCTTGAGATACACCACTGCCGCCAGGGCATCGGAAGCGAAGTCCTCCATCCCGCTTCCTCTGAGGGTTCCGGTTGTCTTTCCGTTCCCGCGTTTGTCTACCCGCAGGACGGCTATACCCTGTCGGGTCAGATGGTCGGCGAGCACGAGAAAGGGCTTGTGACCCAGCACCGATTCATCACGGTCCGCGGTGCCGGACCCGGCGATAAGGAGAACGGCCGGAAATGGGCCTTGTCCTTTCGGGATGGTCAGCGTCCCCGCAATACGGATATTCGCCTTTGGGTTCTCGTAGGCCACTTCCTCCTCATCATACGGATACGGCTTCTTCGGGGTCTGGGGACGGTTGAGCTCGGGAATCTTGTCGACTCGCTTCAGCACGAGCGGGGTTGAACCGCCCTGTACCCAGCTCCCATCGATCGCGCTGCCGTCCGGCTGGAGCTTGCCTTCGTATGCGAAGACGGATTTCAATTCCAGGCGCAGGCTGTCGCCGTTCAGGGTGACCGTACTCATGGGAATATTCGTGGCACCCTGGTCTATGCTGTGCAGAACCGCACAGTAGCCGCCCTCATTCGTTTCCGATATCTCGAACGCGATGCGCAACTCCGTGCCGGGAGCCTTTATGACCCCCAGCCATTTTCCGGCGACGCTTTGGGGGGCCGCCGTGCATCCGGAAACCTCCCAAGCGATGTCCAGCGTGAATGCCATCCAGACAATCCCTGCCGTCATAAATATGGTGGATCTTCTCATGTTTATGTCCTTTCCTGAGGCCAATGAGCAATACTGGCAGTTGTCCGGAACCTGCCGACATGAGCCGTAGGAAACCCTCGTACAGCCCACTCTGCAAGCAGCAATTCTGTCCGTTGCGGCTGCAAGAATCATCATGAGGATATTGTTCTTGTTTTACCGTTCTGTTACCAAGGCGCTGCAATTGTGTCACATCTGAGATTCTTCCACCGGATTGAATTTGGTAGACTGGCCCCAAAGGGAGTCCCGGTTGTCGAATTGCCACGAAATCAAGATGGTAAGGAGCCCCGATGAAGCCCGCACCTGCGTCGATCAATAGGCATGTCCTGATGATGGGTCTGGCCGCCGTTGTGCTCGCCGGGGCGGGCCAGGTTCGAGTCGCGGTCGCGGGCGAGGGCAAGGTGGTTTTTGCCGACGATTTCGAGACGCCTTCCACCCAGAGTCCGCCGGCGAACTGGGCCATGTGGGGCGCCCAGCAGGATAAAGTGCCCGCCAACTACACGCGTGACACCGCTCAACGGCATGAGGGCCAGGCGTGTTTCCGGATCCATCACCCGGCGAAAACGCGAGGGTATATCGTGTCCTCGCCAGGTCGCGCGATTCAGCCACGACAGGGGATGATCTATACCGTGTCGTTTTGGGCACGGGCCCAGAAGGCCGGCAAGGCGCTCTTCCAGTGGACGGCTTACCGGAGCATCCAGCCGTTCGTGGATGTGGCTTCGCCGGGCTCGTTGCCGTGTGAGGTCGACCCCGAGTGGCGGCCCTATACGTGCTCGATTCGTGAGGGACTCGACTTCTTCGCGGAGGAATGCCGGTTCCTGCTCCTCACATTCCATGCGACCGGCGAGCCGGCCGAAGAGCAGACGCTCTGGATCGATGATGTGCGCGTCTGGGAGCAGGCCGATCCCGACCCGGTAGCTTTGCTGAATGCCGCGACGATCCCACATGCGGCGCTCGAGCACCGGTTGCGTCCGGGCGACCGGCTGGAGTTCACGATCAGCGCGAGCGACCGACTGCGGCGAGCGACCACGGACGTGGGCGGAGTCTCCTTTCACCGCGTCTGCGGCTGGACGGGTCAACCCTATGACAGGAAAGGGGCCTACACGCTCCGGCCGGAGGTGGAGGAGGCGATCCGCGAGCTGCGGCTCCCGATGACGCGTTTTTACGCGGTCGGGGATGAACCCTTCGGCGTGGATTCGGCCATCGACAAGGTCGCGGAGGTGTGCAGGCGAGTGGGGGTGGAACAGGACCACTGCGTGCTCGAGTTCGAGGAACAAGGCGCGTCCCGGAAGCTGCCGCCGGAGACGTGGGCCCGGGGAGTGAGCCATTCGCTGCGCCAGGGCTACCGGTTTCATCATTGGGAGATTGCCAACGAGCCGTACGCGTCATTGTGGGGACATGGCGGAGCATTCCAGACACCGGAAGCCTTCATCACCCATTTCAAGGCCGTGAGCGGCGCCATCCGCCAGGTGGACCCGCAGGCGCAGATCGGGATGGATATCTATGCCGAGCATGTGCGATGGGGCAATTATGTGCTCCAGCAATTGGCGGGGTACTACGATTTCGTGGCGCCGCACCATTATTGTGGCGCCGACGTCCACAAATTGTCCTTCGAGGACATCACCTTGTCCGAGAACTACCGGATGCTCGATCGCGCGTTGAGAATCAACGCGCTGCTGCACGCGTACAACGGCGACCGCCCGGTGTATCAATATGATACGGAATGGGGCATGATCTGCGGCACGGCCGACGGGAAAGAGGCCGATTACGAAGACCACAATGCGAACATCATCGGGACGGTGCACCGGGCCGTGCGCCTGATCTATTATGCGCGCGAAGACATCGTGCGGGGCGCCGGCGGCTGGCAGATGCTCAGCCGACTGGGCGGACAAGGGTTCGGCATCCTGTCCCAGGAAGCCCCGGACAAGCGGTTCATGCTGTACTGGCTCTACTACTACTTCAACCGTCATGTGGGCCAGTGGGTATTGCGCCTGGACGGCACCGCACCCTATCACCAGCCGGCGCAAGAAGCGGGAGAATTCGCCGGTCCACTCACGCCCGCGCTGGCCACCTTGAGCGCAGATGGGAATGAGATTTACCTGGTGATGGCCAATGGCTCCTGGACGAGGGCCATGCCGTGCCGGATAAAGCTGCGGGACTTTCGCGCCGCTAAGGCCACGGGAGTCGTGATCAGCAGCGATAAGTTGGACGGGAAACCCCTGCTGGAGAGGAAGGAAGAGGCGGTGTCCGATTTTCCGGTGGCCACGACGCCAGAGGAGGTAAACTGCACCCTTGGGCCACACGCGATTGTGTTCGTGACGCTCTCGAGGTCGTGATGGGCCGCGTTCTTTCGCAGGGTGTAAACGCCATTCCACCCTGCGCCGTTTTTGCTGCAGTTCCCGCCGTGCAAGAAATTGGGACAGACCTCACTGCCTGTCCCTGTGCAGACTCCGGCGGGTCCATGCGTCACACCTGAAATCGCTTGTGTCACGCCCAGATGAGTTCTTGCACTATACGGGCCTTTCCTCAAGCGACAGCGGGCACAACGAACGGCTCGCGATACTCGCGCGTGGCGATGGCATTGGCCCGGTCCGCAAACGCGCCGACGAATCGCTCGCTGGCGGGATCCAGCGTCACCCATGCGCCAAGGACCCCCGGCGCGACGCTGCGCGCGACTCCGTTGGCCGTAAGGTATTGCTGGTAGCGATCGAACACATCCGCGAAGGCTCTGGCGGCCTCCGTCGTTGGCGCTGCCTTCTGGATCGCTGCGCGGATCGCCTCGGGGTCCGATTCCGCACCCAGCCGGTGGGAGACATTCGCCATGTGAGCGCACGCCGTGGAAAGATGCCCCTCCAAAGCCGGGGCGTGGAGTTGACCGGCGTTCCGGTGGCGCACCGCCTCGACAAAGTTGGTCACATGCATGACGGCCATGTCGTTGGGGTCGGGGCCGGCAAACTTCTTGACCTCTTTGTCCTGGTTATCGAACACCGTCCCACCCGTCAGATCAGTCCTCAGGTAACCGCCCTCGCACTGGATGATGACCCCCGTCTTCAGGCCGCGGAACGAGCCGGCCGGTTTTTTGTCCTCGGGCAGGCCGCGAATCTCGCAGAGAATCGGCGCGGGCTCGCAGTCCAGGAGGGCGATGTGGGTGTTCGGAGTTTCGCCGTCATCGTCAAACAGGAATCGGCCGCCGATGCTCAGCGCGTGGCGCGGCAGTTCGTTGCCGCCCAACGCCCAGCGGCAGATGTCAAGATAGTGCGGCCCGTTGTTGCCGATCTCGCCGTTGCCGCAGGTCCAGAACCAATGCCACTCGTAGTGCAGATACTTTCGGTGGATCGGTTCCAGGGGCGCAGGGCCGCTCCACAAGTTGTAGTCCACGGTGGGCGGAACCGGCGTCGGCGCGGCCACCTTGCCGAGGCTCTCGCGCGACCGGTAGATTACGGCGTGGGCGTAGCGTGGCTTGCCCATCTGCCCGCTGCGGATGAACTCGACGGCCTCGCGCAGCGCGGCGCTGGACCGGCTCTGCGTGCCTACTTGTACGATACGGCCGTACTTCTTCGCCGCCGTGACGATTTGCCGCCCTTCCCAGATGTTGTGCGCGAGCGGCTTCTCGACGTAGACGTCTTTGCCCGCCTGACACGCCCAGACGGCGGCCAGCGCGTGCCAGTGATTGGGCGTGGCCACGACCACCGCGTCCACGGTCTTGTCGTCGAGCAAGCGGCGGATATCGGTGCAGGTGGTGACCACGCCGCCCGCCTTCTTCATGATCTGGACGCCGTGGTCCAGAACCGCCTTGTCCACATCGCACAGGGCGGTGATCTTTGCCCCGCGGACTTTCCCAAACGCGTCGATGAGCTGGCGACCCCGGCCACCCACGCTGCCGGGAACGTCAATCCCCCCCAGCCCCACGATGGCGAGACGCACATCGCTGTTCGGACTGGCCGACTGGGCGAATCGAGGCAATCCGAACGCCAGTCCAGCAGCAATGCAACCTTTCACAAAATCTCTGCGCGTTGCTTTCCGCATTGTCATTTCTCCTGTCTTACCTTTGTGTCATCCAAAGCACTTGCTCTCTCATCTCTCACGGTAGATTGCTGAACTCATCGGACTTCTGATCCTGCACAGCTCATGGAACCGCGAGCCGACGGTAATGTACGATCGCCGAATCGGGCTGGCGGGGTAGTTCAATTTCCAGACCGGCATCGGTCAGTCGGCCGGCTGCAAGTGTGTCGCTGTGCCCTTTGTCCAGATTGGTGACTTCGTACGAGGCGTCTCGGCCCAGCCCCTGAAGACGCAGCGTGGCATTCGTGCGAGTACTGGCAGGCCGCTTCAGAGCGACGACGATCCCTTCATCCGCATCGGGAAGGTGGAGCTGGTAGGCCAGCCAGGCGTCGGCCGCTTGACTGTACGGCGTCAGCGGGTAGAAATCGCCGTAGAAGTACTTCTGAATGCCCTGGTACTGCTCGATCATCGCCTTGGCCTGGTGGGCCGACGCTTCATCGTCTTGCGGTGGCAGCTTGATGTTCAGTCCGGCTGTCATGGCGCTGCGAATCTCGTACTCGTTCCCAGGCGCCAGTACCGCGCCGTCACTCATGTGCAACGGCACCCACGGCATCAGACCGAATGTGTGGCATTGCCGGTGAATGGCGTCCACCGGCCAGTCGCTGCGCCACAGCGCGGTGGCACGCCCGATCGTCTCCAGGTCGATTCGTCGTCCGCCGCTGGCGCAGTTGTCGATGGCCAGGTTCGGATGTCGCCGCAGTAACTCGTCCCACATCGCGTACAGGCCCTCGACGTAACGGGTCTCCGTCATGCCCTGGCGGTCGGGCGGGTCGGCCCCTTGCCAGTATTCCAGCGGGGCAATGTTGAAGTCCTCGCGGTACCAGTCGAGACCGAACTGGGCAATCCGTGCGGACAGCCAATCGGTCAGGAACTGTCGCGCGTCCGGCTGGCCCATGTTCCACAGCATATCGCCCTCGCAAATCTGGCTGCGGTGGCTCTCACGCTCAATCCACCGCGGGTCCTCATGCGGGACACCCCAGTCCATCCGGCGTTGCTGGTATTCCGGGTTGCCGCCCTTGAGTTCCAGCAGCCAGCCGGGCCGGTCTCGGAACTGGGCCCACGGCGTGCCCTGGCAGACCCGTTGCGGCTCGAACCACAGCAGTAGCTTGCGCCCGGACGGGTGCAGGGCGTCGCTGATCGGCCGAAAGCCCTGCGGATACAGGTCCTTCCGCACTTCCCAATTCCCCGGGTACGAGTACCACGGCGCGCCGCCGAACCACTCGGCATCGATCCAGTAGAGCCCGATGGGCCAGTTTCTGCGGATGATCCGGTGGATGGCCTGCAGGTGCTCCGTCGCCGGGGAACCACCCCAGGAGCCGACCAGGACGGGCAGCACCAGCGGCCGGCCGTTCGGCCGAGGCCGATGATGCGCCAGCAGGAAACATCGCAGCAGGTTGTTGCCACGCAGCCGCTCGCCTTCCCAGCAGAGCACAAGGATCCGCGGCGTGCGGATTTCCTCGCCAGGATGCAGTTTCAAGTGCGTGTGTGCCATCCCCGCTTGAACAGCCAGTTCGCCGCGCTCATCCGCTCGGATCGCGACCGCCCATTCGCCCGTCCAACCGACGCCCAACACGAGGCCGCGGTTTCCCAAGTCGAGGTTAAAGAACGGCAACACATCGCTCGACGATCGGCCGCCACCCGGCTCCAGATGCAGCTCGGTTCCCGGCACCAGCCGCGTGGTAACGGGCGCGAAGTCGTCCAGGCAACACAAAGCTCCCTTGGCATAGTGCAGCACCGGCGTTTGTCCGCCTGGGCTGCCGGCGCCAATGCGCAGGTCGAGAGGCAGGACCTGCTCGAGGATGGGCGAATCGGCCGTCCCGTGGTTCTTGAACCGCAAGACCCACTCGAGGGCCGGAAAGTCGGGGAAGCGGACCATCTCGACGACGACCTCCAAGCCCGTTTTCGGATCTCGCCACGACACGGATCGACGCCGGCTCGACGCGGAGGACTCCTCGGCGCCGGACGTCACAGTCCAGGAAGGCCATGATGCCGACGACGGCTGCGAACCCAACACAAATGAAAACGGCACAGTCGCATCGACCGCTGGCGTTTTCGCTCGACTTGCCGCGGTGCCTGTCGCCGGCGGATCGAGCCGCTGAGCCCATTGTTCGGCACACCGCATTTCCGCTGGAGAGCCTTGAGTGGTCGAAGGCCCGGCCGGCAACATAGTCGGCACCACGAGTCCGGCAAGACACGCCATCGGCAGCAGCAAGACAAGAGGTCGCTTCATCGTGTGGCCTCCCTTGATCCGGGATTTCCCACTTGACTTCATAGACTGTGCTCCTGCACGGCACGCGTCCCGTGATACCCAGGTACTGCACCGGGGTCAATGCCAAAATCCGTTGAAGACTTGCAGCCGCGTCCAGGGACATGCGTGCCTGTCAAGCGCCGGTGACGCCACAACATTGGTCCACGCCGTTAGCTTTGCGATCAGTGCTTCATGGTGACAGGTTTTCCAGCCCACTTGGCTGGGGTGTCGCCGAAGGCGACGTACATTCGAAGTTGCCGCGACGCTCTCAACTTCTTCCCATCGGCACTTTGGACCGCCAGCATTGTCGGTTGGGTGAACTGCATCGTGCGATAGCTTCGGGCATGGAAGGCGACCAGCGTCGGGCTTTCGATCAAGAAGCCATACTGAGGCAAGACAGCTTTGTCCAAAACAAGATCATTGGTGTCGTAGTTGACCGTGATCTCGACGTCCTTTCCAAAGCGTGTGGTTTCGGCCTTCCGATTGGCCGTTAGAAGGCGATGATTGGTCATCGGCAGGAGTGCGGTCAGGCGGTGCAGCGGGCTGAGGACCTCGTAGGTGTTCTTGATAAATCCATCCGTCAGCCCCAAGCCGGGTTTGTGGGCAAAAACCAGCCGCGAGTCGGAGCCCGTGGTCGGCTGAAAGTCCCCGGTCGGGCTGGACCAATAGCGGTGGTTGCCAAAATAATACACCGGCATCTCGGCATAAAGGATGTGGTCCAGGATGTAGCTCGGGTTGTCCGGCCTGGGCCGGTCGCTTTGGTGGGTATAGATGGGAATGGCGTCGCCATAGACCAGCTCAAAAAGGGGAAGGATGATATCCGTGTCGTCGGGCCGCTGGAAATGCGTGCGGTGGGACATGAGCCCTTCGAAGTAGTCCGCATGCGCGACGCCCCACTCACGTCCCTCTTCGCTGCCGAACAGGCCAAACTGGCCCCGCAGGTAGTCACAAAGCTGCTGCTTGTAACGCAGATCGTCCGCGGGCGTGGTCGGGTGGTTTGGATCGAAGCATTCGTACAATCCGGCGGCGAAAATCGTATCGGAGAAGTAAAGGGTTGGCACAAAGAGCTCTTTCACCTGGGGGATGTTCTGGGGCCGGCTGGCCAACTCAACCGATTTCCGGGAGCAGATGAGCCAGCAGGGCCCACCAGCCCAGACACCGCCTTTGCGCAGCGAGCCGTCGGGGTTCGTGATAATGTACTCCTCGTTCCAGGAAGGCGCATCGCGGTACATGTCCTGGTAATTGTCGTGCAGCCCGAAGAGCCAGCCGAGAGCTTTGACCCGCCGGCTGCACGCCGCCAACCCCGCATTGCCGCCGATTTCGGGCGCTGCCGGCAGGATGTCAGGATGCCGGTTGTCGTAGCCGCGATTGATCCAACCATTAAGCACCAGCATGGCTCGGTCAATGCCCAGATCTCGCTGGAGGTGTTCCGCCAGCTCGGCACACTCTTCGAAGGTGAAGTTCAGTTGCTCGCCCCACTGGTCCTGCTTGTGCCAGGGCGTGTTCGGAGCCAGGCGCATATAGGCAAAGGGCTTGAAATCCGCCGCACCGAAGAACTCCGCCACCCGAGGGTTCTCACGCATCTTCTCGGCCAGCGTTTTTAGCATGCCCCGCTCACGGGCCATCGTCCGGTAGGCCTTGGCGATCTCCACATAGCCGCCGCGTCCCAAGGGCTGCAGACGCACCCAGTACGCGCGCTCGCGCATGGCCAGGCCCATCGTAAGCTGGGGCGCAGGCTGAACACTGTAGTCCACTTGGACTTCAGCGTAGGGATCCGTCCAGGCGACCAGGAGCGCTGAACCTTCTTTGACCGCCCCGAACATCGCCATCGAGCAACTGTCCCGAAAACGACGGCTGAATGGCTTATCGCCTTCGGCGCGCAACTGGATACCCATCCGGTAGGGCGCCGCGTAGTAGTTGTTGTCGCCGGGGCCAACTGGAAAAGCCTTGCTGAGCAGGCGCAGTTCTTTAACCTCAAGTGCAGGAAGGGCCGTGTACTCCACCCTGGGTGGATCAGCCAAAAGACTCAAGGAAAACTCCCCGAGGCCCTCGCGCCGGTAACGGAGCATTCGTCGGTCACGGCGAATGATCTGCACAGATGGAAGCGCCCCCATGCTGCCCGTCCTAAGCATGACCTCCGGGGCGCCGAGGTCCCAGCTCACGCCGGTTTGCTTATCGAGGAGAGTTGTGGCTCCGCTCGAAAGGTTCAGCTCAGCACGCAGCGCCCGGTTTTCCAGCCGAGCACTGGTTTCCTCGGCGCTGGCGGACATGGCCAGGATAGAGATTGCGGCTACGGTTTCGAGAATGGGATGTCGAACCGGCAATCGCAGTTTCATGTCCTTCCTTTCAGTCATTCCACTTCCCATCCTCGACCCGACGAAGGACGCCGCCGATACGACGTCACCGCACCAAAGAATCACCATCCGAAAAAGCGATAAGGGTCATCCCACTCGGTTGGCCGGGTCAGGTAGAGGCCTTCAAGACATCGGCCGGCCGTTGGATCCTGGATCGGCTCAAGGCGCACATCAGCCAGCCACAGCTTGCCGGTGCCGGTGAACCATATTTGGAACTTCGTGCCCCTGGCGACCGCGTTCTTGGCCTGGACGATGAAGCTGAACGGCTGCCATTCGGCTTTGGGGGCGAAGTTGTTATAGTCGAAAAGGGCTTGCCAAGTAGCGGTGTCTTGCACCGTCCAAGTGACGTTATTCGCGGTGAGACCCTCGGCTCGCGCTCGCAGCGACAGTCGATACCATTGAGCGCCACGGATTGGGAAATCATGTTGGGCAATCATGACTTCGGGCGGCTTGTCACCGGCCGCGACGGGCGGTACATTGATGACCTGGGCCCAGCCGGAGCCCGGCCCCGCCACCACTTGCCGCGTACACGACCCGCTCTTGACGCCGCACTCCCATCCGTCGGCCAGCCCATTCCCGTTTGCATCGATGCTGAAATCACCGTTCTTCAGAATGGAGGGTCCCTCGGAAGCACCCACGGGGTCGCCGAACCGCTCCAGCAACGGTGTCGAGCCGGAGACGCCGAGGTTGGCCAGCAGACGGCTCACGGCAAACGAGGTCCGGCCGAAGGTGCGACGCAGGTTGAATTGCTCCGGGCCGTGGGTGAAGTACCACGATGCCAGGCCCGCCTCGAAATTCGCGTTCTTGAACAGATTACGGTTCGTGGTCTGGGTGGGGGTGCCGTCTTCATTGTCATTCGAAATGTAGATCCCTTCATAGAGGCGCATCCGGCCCACCTGAAATCGGGCGCCTTCGCCCGAGGCGCTCAGGTAAGCCTGCCAGCCCTCGGGATACTCTTTATCCGCGGTGAACGTAAGGTGCAGGTCAGTCCAGGCGCCGGGGTTGACGGTGCTGTCCGGTCCGCGTGCCGCGCGATCCCAGGGACGGCCCGCACGCTCCACCTCGAGGCGCAAAACAGCCGGGCCGCCGACGGCCTTCACGTGGGCGTCAACGGTGTAGGTCTTGTCGGCTGAGCCCGCCGTGACCTTCTGGCCAAACTGGGCATTGACCAGGCTGCCCATTGAGACGAGAGCACTCTTCTTGCCCTTGCCCGTGTTGTCATCGACCAGCTTGATCGAGCTTAGCGACCCCATTCCCCTGCTCACCTGGAACGGCGGGAGCTGGCAAAAGACGACGTTGCCGGTAGACGCCAACACTCCGTCCCCGTAGACCGTTGCGCCTCCGCTTACCAGCGGCAGCGTGCGTGGGTCTCGGTTGTGTACGTCGGCCGGCGCCACCCCGGCCAACAGAGATTGGACGCTGAAGGGCGGAAAGGTTGCGGCAATATGTTCTACCGGCTGCATGATGACCTGCGTGGGCAAGAAGGAGTTGGCTTCCGATTGGTCCAGGCCGAGGGCCAAAACTCGGCTGCCTGCCTTGATCCATTCCGTTATGGCTGCAAGGTGCGCCGCCAATTCCCGGCCCCCGCCCGGTCCCACCACCAACACCTGATCTGCCTTCAGCGACTCGCCTTTGAACGATGCGGCGTCAATTCCGCAGGCCCTGAGCCAAGCCAGGCCAGCAGGTTCGCCGGCGTAAACCGCGGTCCGCCGGGGAACCGGGCGCCATGCCTCGACGTACCGCAGGATGTTGTCGGCCAAAGTCTCGGCCGCCGGGTCCTGCTCGGTCCTTCCCGTCACATCCATTTGACAGAAAAGGACCAGACCGCGACCCTCGCGGTATTCGAGCAGAGGGCTGTACTGGAGGGCGTAACCGCCGTCGAGAATCGGCAGGAAATCGCTGCGGGGCGGCTTCTCGATCAAGACCGAGGCGACATTACCCCAATTGCCGCAGCGCCACAGCCGGGTGACCTCCAGTCCGCACCAGCGCACCGTGGGCGCGCCGTTGTAGCGCGGATTCAAGGTATAGTCCAGGGTAGGCGGCAGGAGGGCAGGAGATCCTCGCCAGTCACGCAGGTTTTCGGCCTTGAGGCCAGACAGCAAGGGGCTGTCCGGCACGCGCACCTGGTCACCGGTCGGTATGACCACCCGTTTGTTCCCCTTGACCGCCGGCTGGATGTCACACGTCCATGATGCGTCGCCGGTGACTATCAGGCGTGAGTTGCTGATCACGATGAGCTGCTTTTGGATAGTCTCGCCAAGATAGAAGGTGTGGTCCTTGGTGGTGAAATGCTCCGGCTTGCCGGCGATCCAGGCCAGCAGCGGCAGGTTGTTGCGAATCAACGATTGGGCCGTCGGCGACGCCACCCAGTCGGACCGTTCGTAAGCCAGGTCAAATCGGGCGTAGGTCTGGTCAATGAAATCCGGGCTGTAACCAGGCCGTTGGATGTTGTCCCAATCCACCGCAATATCCTGGCACCGGGGCCGGAAACCGTCACGCAATTTCCAGAAGCGGTCATGCTCCCAAGGCGAGTTGCCCGAGAGGCCCCACGTGCGAAAGGCGCGCCAGTTGTCGGTTGTGTACGCAGCCTGGACCGGCTGCATTTCGTCCAACCGCCGATCGCCGACCGGATAGGGGTAATCCCATCGCTTCCACGGCTGGCCTTTGCGAAACTGCTGCGTTTCCCAGCGCAGATTGCGTTTTTCCCGGTCGCTGATCTGGTACGCCGCATCGCCCAGGAACTGCGCGTTCCATTCCGCCAGGCAATACTCCCACGGCACCGTGGCACTGCCGAACTCGCGCTGGCCGTTATACCAACCACGATACATGGTCCAGTCCCAGCCAAACGGCGCGCCGTATTCGACCAGAAGCAATGGTTTGATCCCAACGCTCGACCAGTGCTCGAACCAGTCGTCCAGCTCCTGGATGGGCACAAAGTTCGGATAGAAGTTCAGGGTGTACATGGCGCTGAGATTGCCGGAGGAGTGGTGATAGACGATTCGCGCGGGGTCCAGGCGCTTGACGATAGCTTCACAGCGTAGCGCCAGCGCGGCATTGCGGGCCGCCCATTGGTCCCGCGGATCGCCTAGTCCGTCGATCATCAGCGGGTTCACGTCCTCGTTGTAGCCGGTGGCATTGTGGCTCATGGCGTAGCTCACCACGGACGGATGATTGCCTGCCACCTCCACGTAGAACGCCGCATGGATGGCGTAGCCGTTGGTTTCATCCGCGTTCGGGCTCTTCCAGTCATAGGCGCTGAAGTGCGGCTGCGACAAGGCGACCAGCATCCCCGTGTCATCGGCGGCGCGCAGAATCTCTGCAAAGCTCAGATGCGCGCCGGGTTCGCAGCCGTAATTGTGGGTGTAAACGAAGTTGATCCCAAAACTCTTCAGGCGCAGCAAACTCTCCCTGGCCCCGGCGTAGGTCGCCAGCGCCGCTCCCACCTGGGCGTTGTCCAGCGGCTCCGCTCCGCTCGCTCCCGCCGCGTATTCCCCGGCGATGGATCCACCTAAGAAATCTCTAATTTTGGTGTAGACGATGGGGAGAGGTTCAGTCCACTTATGCTGAAAACGTTTAGACTGGTTGCGTGCATGGCGGTTCTTTCGGCTGTTTGTCCTATGTCCCAGTCGAAGGGGGCGTTCGAGCCATGGGCGTCCAACACTGACCCCACGGATGTTCCTAAACGCCACGTCCAGGACGTCACGACCTCGCCTTTCACCTACACCATCACGCAGGGCGGCACGATGGACGGAAAGATGTGCACCACACTTCCCGGCGTCTGGGAGCCGTACGAGCAGACTTGGGAGTCGAACCGTTCGATACGCATGGAGAACGTCGGCGCGGCAAACGTGATAAACCCGTGGCTGAAAATCGGCCCCATTGACTTCTTCTCCCAGCAGACGATAGCCAACTCGGTTGTGAAGGGACTTTCAACCGAAAGGGAAAAGGCCCTCGCGATCTTCTATTTCTACATCACCCATCGCTACCACAAAGGCAATGGCGACAACACAGCACAGGGCGACGTTTCGCAGGCGATCAACGTATTCGGCTTCAACACCTGCGGAAATAGTACGCTGTGCCTGTCGGACCTGCTCGACAAGGTCGGAATGCGTGATTGCATCTTCAGTCATTGCCCCGGCCATGTCGTCCCGCAGGTTTTCTTCGATGGCAAGTACAACACGCTTGACGGGGACATGGCCACCTTCATGCTCCTGCGGGACAACCACACCCTCGCTAACGAGCTGGATTTGGTGCGGAACCACGACCTGATCAAACGCGTGCATCAGTATGGAATCATGAGTCCCATGAATCCTCTCAAGAACAATGAGGACTACGCGCAATATTACACCTGGGAGGGGAACACGACGGTGCAGCTCGACGGCTGGGCCTGGTGGAATATGGGCATGGTCCTGCGTCCGCACGAGGCGATTGAATGGAGGTGGGGGCACGAGACTCCGGTGAAATATCACGGCGACATGACCGGATATCCCCCGATAGTTCCGGACACGATCTATAACGGCCTCTGGGAATATGCTCCGGACTTCCATAACGATTCGCAGTGGCGGGCCGGAGCGGCCGTGACGAACATCACCAGCGAAGACGGTGTCCTCACGGCCGCGCAGGGAGGTACGGGCACCATCCTTTGGCATATGAAAGTGCCTTATCAATTCATCGGAGGCACCCTTTGGGCCTCGGGTGACGGATACGCTTTCGAGATTGGTTTCCTTGACCCGAAAGACTGGAGGAAGACCGCTTACACGCCGCTGACGACGTTGGGCGAGTTTGACGGCAAGTTCAAAGACCGCACAGCCGATGAGTACGAGTACTGGCTCAGATGCACCTTAACGGGCGGAGCTTCCTTGAGCGCCATCGACATCAAGAACGACATCCAGATGGCGCCTCTGGCCATGCCGTCCATGACTGTGGGAAGCAACAGTTTCACGTACCTGGAGCACACGGACGACAAGACCGGCGCAAACGCTGCCAGGAATCTGAGGATCACGCATACGTGGGTCGAAAGGTCGAAGACGCGACCTCCGAAAGCGCCCGAATCTCCCGTCTATCCGGCCGACGGCGGTGAGAGCGACGGTACGGACGTGGTGTTCCAGTGGAACGCCGCCACGGACCCGGATGGCGACGCCATAACGGATTATCATTTCCAGCTTTCGGACCGTCCCGACATGAGATGGCCCCTGTCTCCCAATTTCGACAAATATATTTCCAAGACGCTCGACCAAGGCAAGACCTCCTACACGCGTCCGCGTCCCGGCCTCTTGACGCACGGCCAGACCTATTACTGGCACGTGAAAGCAAAGGATTCCAACGGCGTCTGGGGGCCGTGGAGCGGTACCTGGAGTTTCACGGCGCAGGGGCCGGAGTATCCGCGGGACGTGGCGATCAAACACAACCCTGACACCGGAATAGGTACGTTGACATGGAGTGCCAATCCGGCGGGAAGGCCACCCGCCAAGTACAGGGTATATGGAAGCGATGAGAAGGGCTTCACGGTCCAAGACAGTCCCTACGAGGTCAAGCTGGGCGACACAAAAGAGCTCGCCAATCCTTTTCCCGCCAACTTCGCGGCCGAAGTCACAGGCACTTCACTGGATGTGGTCGGAGTCGGCAACGCTCTTCCGAACGCCAACAAGGCCTATTACCGCGTCGTGGCGGTGGATGCCAGGGATAGAAGAAGCGGAGATTCGGATTATGCCGAAGCGCCCCGGCCGTTCATCTACAGCGCACCCGTCATGAGCGCGCCCGCGGGCCAGCCTTATAGCTATCAGGTCAAGGCCATCCGTTCCGTAGGCGACCTCACGAGAAGGGATGCCGCCAAGCCGAAGCCCGGAGCCAAATTCTGGAAGATCGAACCTCTGAAGTTTTCGCTCACGCAAAAACCGAGCTGGATGAGCATCGACACCGACACCGGGCTGATAACGGGCACGTCAGACGGGACGGGCGGGACGGTCACCGTCAGCGTGACGCTCACGAAAGAGCACCGGCTGGTCCATGACAAAGATAATATCGTGTGGGGGAACGAATACGAACAAAGCAAAACGTATGAAACCGTAGGGCCCGTGACACAGCAGTTTGTCGTGAACGGCATGAAGGACAAATGAGCCCACAAGCTAATCAAACCGCTTCGTGGGCTCTAGGGACCGGACTTGATGGTGCTGTAAGGGCTGCCGCCGACCGCCCCCATCTTGGGCACGGTATTGCCCGCGAAGTATAGTCGCCCGTCCCCTGATTAGCTTCTCGGGATTATGAAACGGAATCTGTGGCTTACGACGGTGACGTGCCTGACATACTGCGTTGACAAGGGACTCCGGAAAGCCATCGAATACCTCAAGGAGCAGGTCAGGGTATTGAAGGAGCAGCAGGAAAAGGACAAACGTATTCTGCTGAACAACCACCGGAGAGTCAGGCTCGCAGCGAAGGCCAAGCAACTGATCCGAAGGCTCTTGGAGGAGACCACGGTTCTCCTCACGCCGGATACCATCTGGGCGTGGTACCGCAAACTCATCGCCCAGAAATATGACGGCAGCCAGAACTGCATGAATCCCGGACGATCGAGGATCTCGCAGGAGATCATCGATCTGGTGATTCGATTCAAAGAGGAGAACCCGCGCTGGGGCTACACCCGAATCCGCGATTACCTCGTCTACCTCGGACACAAGATTGGCGAAACCACGGTCAAGAATATCCTCCTGGAAAACGGCTATGATCCCGAGCCCGATCTGACCCGCAAGACCACGTGGAAGGAGTTTCTCAAAAGCCATTGGAATGTGCTGGCCGCCTGTGATTTGTTCTCGATTGAGTTATTCGTCAAAGGCAAGCTCGTCCGTTGCATGGTGTTCTTCGCCATAGATGTCGCTACTCGTAAAGTGGCGATCCTCGGGGTCCATGCCCAACCGAATGGTCCCTGGATGGAGCAGATTGCTCGCAATGCCAGCGGTGAAGGTGGCTTCCTGGCCGGCAAGAAGTACTTGATTCACGATCGGGATCCGTTGTACACGGACAAGTTCGACAGCATCCTCAAAGCCGCTGGCGTAGAAGCCGTGAAACTGCCACCGCGCAGTCCGAATTTGAACGCCCGCGCGGAGCGATTCGTCAAGTCCATCAAAGAGGAGTGCCTCGATCTTCTAATCCTGTCGTCGGAAGACCAACTACGCTACGTCCTGGGCGAGTATCTCAAGTACTATCATCACGAGAGGATTCACCAGGGCCTCAACAGGATCATCGAGCCACAGCATGAGGGCTGTCAGGGTGACATCATCTGCATCGAGCGACTTGGCGGATTTCTGAGATCGTATCATCGCAAAGCTGCGTGACACTCCCCCTTCCATGTCAGCCTCCTGGGTCTGTATTCGGACACAACTGAGAAGAAACTCGTCGTCATGCCCGATGTTGGGGAATGGACTGACGTATCTGCTTGACAGGCGGACCTCGGACCAAAGCGGGTGCAGGAATTTGCCTGAAAGGCCGGCCTAATTCCTTAGCGATAGGCGGCAGGACCCCTGGTGGCGAAATTCTTATAATTGGCTGATTGGCTTCCATCATGCCGGCGACGAAGAGCGTACATGGAATGCAGTGGGAAATACCGATAATTGCCAGGGAGGACGATCATGCCAGCGAAAGAGACCGCAGCCGACAAGAAGAACAATACCGGACTGGTGGAAACGGGCGTCGCCGGGTTGGATGACATCCTGCGCGGCGGCCTGAGCCCGGGTGGGCTGTACCTGATCGAGGGCACCTCGGGCACCGGGAAAACGACCCTGGGCCTGCAATTCGCCTTGGCGGGTGCGGCACAGGGCGAGTCCGTGGTGTATGTAACGCTGTCGGAAACCCAGAAAGACCTGGAGTCGGTCGCACACTCCCACGGCTGGGACCTGGATAACGTGCACATCTTGCAGGCTCTCGCACCGCAGACGAAGGCAGCCACGATGTTTTACCCCTCCGAAGTGGAGCTGGAGGCATTGATGACACGCTTGAAAGAGGAGATCCAGCGGGTCGGACCCTCGCGGATCGTCATCGACTCTCTCTCGGAGATTCGCCTGATGGCGGAGGGTCCGCTGCGTTATCGGCGGGAAATGATGGGGCTCAAGCAGTTCCTCGCCCCCGGCCGAAGCACGGTCCTACTCCTGGAGGAGTCCACGACTGAGAGCAGCCTGCGCACGTTCGCCGATGGCGTGATCCTGCTGGAGCAGTTGGCTCCCGAGTACGGGTCGGAACGCCGACGACTGTGGATCGTCAAGGCCAGGGGCAGGACGTATGTCGGCGGGTTCCATGACTTCATGATCCGAAAATGCGGCTTAGATGTTTTCCCGCGCCTTGTGGCGGAGCATCGCGAGGAACACAAGCCCGAGGTGCTGCCGAGCGGGATTGCCTCGCTGGATGCAATGCTCGGCGGCGGCCTCACGACGGGGGGAAGCACACTGCTCGTGGGCCCGGCAGGCACGGGCAAATCCTCCATCGCCATGCAGTTTGCCGTCAGCGCTGCCGAGCGGGGCGGGCATGCGGTGGTATTTACCTTCGATGAGCGTCCGGAAATCGCGATCGCGCGGACATCGGGGCTGCACATGAACATCCAGACGCTCCTCGATGACGGACGGCTCCACGTCCAGCAGGTAGACCCGGCGGAGCTCTCGCCGGGCCAGTTCGCCTACATCATCCGTCAGGAAGTCGAGTCGCACAAGGCGAGCGTCCTGGTCATCGACAGTCTCAACGGCTACATGCACGCCATGCCGGATCAGCGGTTCCTGCTCGCCCAGATGCACGAGCTGCTGACGTACCTCGGCCAACAGGGCGTCGCCACATTCATTGTCATGGGACAAACCGGCACGGTCGGCGAGACTCTGTCGCCTGCCAACGCCAGCTATCTCACGGACAACATGCTCGTGTTCCGGTTCTTCGAGTCGCAAGGCGAGGTTCGCAAGGCGATCTCGATCGTCAAGAAGCGAAGCGGTCCCCATGAGACCACGATCCGCGAACTAAAATTCGGGCCGGAGGGTATAGTGGTTGGTGAGGCGTTGCGGCAGTTCCAAGGGATCTTGACTGGCGAGCCGATCTTTACGGGGGCTACCAGCCAGTTGATGCAGGCAAAGGATGGCAAAGGCCGAGGCAGTTCAGAAGAATAAGTCAGCCGGTCGCGTGTTCTTGTACGTGCGGGCAGCGGAAGACATCTCCATCCTCCAGGATATTTTGGCCGGGATTGGGGCCGAGGGTGTGGTCTGCACCGACATCCGGGATCTGTGCCGGCGCATGGCTCAGGATGCGGATACCGTGCTGTTGACCGAGCAATCACTGACGGACGGGGCATTGCCGGTCCTGGCCGAGGCGCTGCAGAATCAGCCGGAATGGTCGGACCTGCCCGTCTTGTTCGTGGCAACCGGTGGGATCGAATCGCCCCTGGCTGTGCAGGCGATGCAGGAACTCCGCAATGTGCTGGTCCTCGACCGGCCCGTACGCATCGCGACGCTCGCCGGCGTCCTGCGGATGGCGTCGCGGATACGAGACAAGCAGCGTCAGGTCCGGGATCTTCTGGAAGAGCGAGAGCAACGAGAGCAGCGCCTGCGACAGTTGACCGAGCAGTTGGAGGGTGAGATCGAGGTGAAGACCGAGACGCTTGACCGGCTGCATGACGAGGTGGCCGGTCGTGAGATGGCCGAAGAGGAGCTTCATAAGAGCTCGCAGATGCTTGAGGCGTTCTTCGAGCACACGATCACATCGCTGGTATTCCTGGACCGCCGGTTCAACTTCGTGCGCGTCAACGAGGCGTACGCCAGAGCCGATGGAAAGAGGCCCGCGTACTTCCTCGGCAAGAGCTTTTTCGCCCTGTATCCGAGCCCGGAGAACCGGGCGATTTTCGAGCAGGTCGTGCGGACCCGGCAGCCGTACCGGGCCTATGCCAAGCCGTTCACTTTTCCGAATGCCCTCCAACCGAACGTAACCTACTGGAACTGGTGGCTCACCCCTTTGTTGAACGACCATGGCGAGGTGCAGCTCCTCGTGCTGAACCTGGAAAACGTGACCGAGCAGCAGAAAGCATTCTCTGAGCTGCAGGAGCAGGCACGCCAGCTTCAGCAACTGACACTGGAACTCTCAGAGACGGAGGACCGCGAGCGCAAGCGTCTGGCGGAAATCCTGCACGACGACCTGCAGCAGTTGCTCGCGGCGGCCAAGTTCCACGTCGGCCTCTTGAGGCGTCGCGCCAGAGGCGACGGAGAGTTGCTGGAGATAGCCGGGCAGGCCCAAGCGATACTCGTGGAGGCCATCGAGAAATCCCGCAGCCTGTCCCATGAACTCAGCCCGCCCGGGCTGGCTCACAACGACCTGGGCGAGGCGTTCGAATGGCTGGCGCAGCAGATGTGGAGGAAGCACGGGCTGACTGTCCGCCTGGATATCCGCGAACGGATCGAGCTGCAATCGGAGCCGCTCAAGACGCTCCTCTACAAGTCGGCGCAGGAGATCCTGTTCAACGTAATCAAGCATGCCGGAGTCAGTGAGGCGAGGCTCCGGCTGCGGCGTCGGGGAGGATCTATATGCTTGTCCGTATCCGACAGGGGCCGGGGATTCGATCCCAAAGAACCCGGCCGTACCGGTGGGTTCGGATTGCTGAGCATTCGGGAACGAGTCAAGCTGCTCGGCGGTCGCATGAAGGTCAGGAGCGCCAAAGGCAAAGGGAGCACGTTCCTCATCGTTGTTCCAGATTCCCAGCCGCAGACGACGCCGGCCAAGGACTTCACCGTTGAGACGGTCGTCCATAGCTTCGCCACCCAGGAGAAACGGGAAACAGGCTCGGATGATCATGTCCTGCGGGTGCTGCTTGCGGATGACCATGAGATCGTCCGCAAAGGGATAGAGTGCATGTTGGTCGAGGAGCCCGATATCGAGGTTGTCGGGCAGGCAGGCAACGGCCGCGAGGCGGTCGATCTGGCTTTTCAGCTTGAGCCGGATGTCGTTGTGATGGACGTCTCCATGCCGGCAATGTCCGGCGACGAGGCCACCCGTCAGATCAAGCGGCACCTGCCGTATACGCGGGTCATCGCGCTGTCGATGCACGATGAAGCCCGGGTGACGGAGCGGATGCGCGAAGCCGGAGCCGCCGCCTATCTGCTCAAGACCGCACCATCCCAAGAGCTCCTTGCCGCGATCCGCGCATCGAAGGCAGACAGTAGTCAGTAGTGAACGCCCCCGACAGACTACCGCAGGTCTCAGTCCGGCTCGGGAGGCAGTATGCCCACCAGATGGCTATCCACTTCCAGGTCGTACGCACAGGCGATCCGAGCGATATGGATTCCAAACAGGGCCCGCAACTCACCCAGCGTGCTGTGAAGCTGTGCCTCGTAGGGTGGTCCATAGCCTGACCTTGGAGATTGATTCTCATCCCAAAACATGCGACAGGCCGCCCGCATGGCGCGCAGAGCCTCTCCCAAGACAGAATCCCCAGGGACATCCTTGAGGTCGTGGCTCAGCCGCTCACGCATGTCAAGAATGGATTCCGTGACGAATGAGCCAATCGCTATGTCATAGGGATCCCACAGAACCCGTTGCTCCGCAAGATACTTCAGTACTTGCTTGGCCCTCTCTCGTTCCCCGGCGGGCGGCTCCCAGTCGATTCCACCAACAGGGGTCGAGATGCCTACCAGGCGAGCGGCCAGTTTGCGTCCCTTCAGTTTCGTCTTCACGTTCTTCCTCATATTCGAAACCCTTCCTGCACCCTGGTCATCATGACTCCTTTACGCCGTCGTGCCTATCGCCCCATCGACGCTTGAAACTCGCGTATGCCTCGGCAGCCCGGCGGAGGTTGCCCCTGTAGGAGAGATTGCCCCCCAGGCTGATCCATGGCTTGCGACGATGCCAGAAACTGCTGAAGACCCTGCGGAAGACATGCGGCACGGAATAAAAGGTCTCGTTGCAGGAGACCATCTCCTGAATGATGCCGTCCAGAGACAGGTGCTTGTACCGGGCCACCGGGTAGGTCAGCGTGTAGTAGCTCCAGTCTTGCGGGAACGCATCAAGGGGGATGCGGTCCTGCGATTTCATCTGGCCCCACAGGCGTGTGCCGGGCAACGGTGTCAGAAACAGCACGTTGAGATTGTCCACGCCGTACCGGAGCGCCGCCTCGGCAATCCGGCTGCCGATGCCTGGTTCGTCTACCTCCAAACCGATGATGAAGGAGCCCGCCACCAGGATCTTGTGCCGTTGGATGCGCCGCACGGAGGCACGGATGTCCCGGTCCTTCAAAAGGGTGAATTTTCCGCCGTACTCCCGGAGCCCTTCCGGCGAGGGGGATTCAAAGCCGATGAAGACGCCGCTGCACCCGGCCTTCGCGGCCAGCGCCAGGAGTTCCTCGTCATCGGCAAAGTTGATCGTGGCCTGTGCAATCCATTCCTTACGCAGGTTCGCGCTGGCCAAGGCACGGAACAGGTCCTTGGCGCGGGCGATGTGTTCGGGTCGCGTGCCGATGAGGTTGTCGTCCACGACCAGAACAAGCCTCTCGCGAATCGACTGAAACTCCCGCACGACATCCGGAATGGGTCGCTGGCGGTAGTGGGCCCCGTTGAATGCCGTAACACTGCAAAAGCTGCAATTCAATGGACAGCCGCGCGTGGTCTGAATGGCTCCAAAGGCATACCCCCTGGACAACAGATCGTGGCGTGCAGGTCGGACATGAGTGATTTCGGCGAACCCTCCGTCATATTGGCGATTGAGGCAACCCTGCCGGGCATCCTCCAGGACTTGCGGCCAGACGCCATCGGCTTCCCTGGTGACGACCGAGTCCACGTGCTCCAGGACCTCATCCAAGCACATGGTGGCGTGAATTCCGCCCATGACGACGGGCACGCCCAGACGCCGGAAGTGACCGGCCACTTCATAGGCACGGTTGGCCTGCGAGGTGAAAGCAGTGATGCCCACCAGGTCGGGCCGGGGCATGGCCGCGTAATCCGGCACACCGAGGTTCTCGTCCACGATCGAGGTTTCCCAGTCCGTCGGCGTCAGGCCCGCCAGGACCATCAGGCTCAGCGGCTTCCACACGCGGTAACGGTTCCAGCGGCTCTCCTTGACTTTGACGATGCTGACGAGCGGGTTGGATGGGTTGATCAGATACAGTCGCATGGTGTGCATTCCGTCCTGGATAGGGAGGTCAGAGCGTCCCGATCATGCTGTACGGGATGAGGCAGGAAACCAACGGTCGTTTCACTCTCACGGAGGAGTCGTATATCATTCTGTCTCCGGAGTGCCGGCGCTTTTCTTCGCGGACGCCCTCACTTCCTCCATGTAGTCTATGGCATAGTCTATCATCTGCTTTGCTATGTTGGATACGGACTTCGTATCCACACGTTTATGGCTGTACTTGTGTGATATTCGCAGAGATTCTGAATCACTGTCATACACAAAGTCATACCGTCCATGAGACCATACGACGCCTGCACTTCCGATCTCATCCGCTCGGCCGGGCTGCTGGATATGCAGTCTCGTCCGCAGGTTCTCCAGGACCTTCTTGAGGTCGAAGTCCACCTCAATGCTGACGCTGAGGGTTATGGAAGGGCTTCCAACGTCATCGTATTCAAATAGTTCATCGAAATCTCGATTCTTCGTGGATCCAACATACAGGTCGTTCAAATCGGCGATTAAGGCATCGGGACGGGTGCTTGTTTGAGGGACCCACGTGTCGATGGACTGACGGACTTTAACGAGCGTCTGAATGGTACCATCGATTCTCATTCTCTTCGATGCCTTCGAGTCTCTTTAGACATACTGCCGTCAAGCAATGATCCCTGTTCAAATACTACGGGAGAGCCGCCATTACGGCAATGACAAAATCGGCAAGATCGGTTTCCGTCCTCGGGTGAAGGCTCCATGATGACTGCCTCTCGAAGCCACACTTTGAGGTCCGAAGGTTCATCCGCGACCGCTACGACGGTCACTTCATTAGAATATTGCTCGACAGACATAGCCAGAAGTCCTCCCGATGATGCGCACGCAGACGAGGGGCTGGGATGTGTGCAGACGTTTGTGCCTTTGGGGCCATCGCGCAGAGGCATCGAACCGTGCGCTCGGCCAGTTCCTCCGGACACGGCTCAGGATGGAGACTCTCCAGAGGACCAAGAGCAGCCTGGATTCGCGCGTAAACCTCAGCGGCCCGTTCGTTGCATGCGATGAACGCCTCGACTTGAGCAGTTCGTTCTCCGCACGTCAGACCCAGGCAATAGTCCAATATGAGTGATTCTCCGTTCTCGCCAGGCGACCTCATGAAACGCTCCTCGTCCTGGGGAAATCCTTCGCATCGCTCTGAGATCGGCTATTCATCATCGTAAACCCATCCGGTACGGTGTGTCAATCATCATACCCCCTACGGGACCGCATTGTTTGCGATACAATGCATTTCTTTTCGTGGTTTCTCGCCGGGAAGCGAAAAGTTGAGAATATTTTGGAGATAAAAAGGAAAATAACTTGCATGTGCGCTGGAGGGTGGTACAATACCTGTTGGTGCAGTGCGATTGTGAACTTGGGATGATCGCCTGATGAAGCCTTGAAGCAGGATCGTTCGTGACCGATAGCAGCACCAGCCTCAAGACCCGTCTCCCGAATCATTTCTCTCTGTCTAGCATGTCCTCGAAAGACAAGTGTTCAAGGCAAATGAAAGGGGCATAGAATGGACATCTATGTAGGTAACCTGTCGAGTGATGTCACCGGGAGCGATCTTCGCGAGGTTTTCGAGTCGTTTGGCCGAGTGGAGACAGCGGATGTGGTGAAGCACCGTCACAGTCATGAGTCCAGGGGATTTGGATTCGTGGGTATGCCGGCCAGAAGCGAGGCTGTCTGTGCGGTTCTCGGTGTCCATGGCAGGAGCTTGAACGGGCAGGCAATCACGGCCACCGAGGTCCGACCGAGGGATCCTGTTTCCGGGGCCTGCCGCACTCGCTGCCACTGCCGGAGCGGGAGACAGTCGGCTGGAGATGTTCACCCCATTCCGGCAGCGTTTCGCAGCCAAGAGAGAAGCGATGGGACAGGCAAGAATGGATTGGAATAGGATCATATCCATGAACGCCCTTTATTGGGGCATACAGGAGGATTCATGAAGGCTTACAGGAGAGCCCACGGTAACGCTGCGCAGACAGCGGACAACGATGTTCGAGCCAGTAGCACAAATACTATCCCGCTTCACAGTGCGAACGCTGAGAAGACGAAGTGGGATGCATCCATCCTGAAACCACGCCCCGCCCTTCAAGCCGTAGTACTGACCTGTGACTTGATTGCGGAGCGGGCAATGGCTATCTGGCTGGAACGCGGGTGCCCACGCGATCGGGATGAAGAGAATTGGCGTGAAGCCGAGGCCCAACTGAGAACCGAGCTGGGAATTGGATGACGTTCCGGCCTCCTGCAGCGACGGGATGACAGCAGCGACGATTGGGGCCATTATTGGCCTGTGAGCTGAGAGCCGGTGGCTGTCGCGGCGTGGCCTGGACTCTCCAATGAACATGAATTAACCGAGGCGAGCAGCTCTGAAGAAAGCTCAAGACAGCTCTCGTAGGGGACTGCGCCGCTCTTTCCGAGGTGAAGGATGTCGAACATGATGAACGATGCATACCGTAAGTCGCGAGGCACGGGCAAGCCGTTCAGCGGCTCAGAGGAACAGGCCAAGGCGATCTGGAATGAGCAGATTCGAAAGGAAAAGTATCACTACAGAAAGCCAGATCCCACGCCCGAGACCACACCGAAAGGGTGAGGTTATCTCGTCACGATGGCCAGTCCCAGAACCATGGGAAGTCACATCGCCGGGTGGCGACGCGAAAACGGCGGAAAGTCGTTAGATGATGGTCACCTGGACGCGGCTTTCGATGATCCCCGCGGCGATGGCGTAGCGGGTGAGCCCCGCGGTGTCGTGGAGGTCCAACTTCCTCATGAGATGCTGACGGTGCTTCTCCACCGTTTTGATGCTGATGCCAAGATCCGCCGCGACTTGTTTGTTGGCCTTGCCTTCGGCAATCAGTTGCAGCACCTCCACTTCACGCGAGCTTGGGGCGCCGTTCTTCTTGGGCAGTCGCCCTTGATCAGGCGACTCCTGGTAGAGGCTGTGCACGCGATTGGCAATGGAGGGACTGAAGAATGTGTTCCCTTTTTGGACTTCCCGAATCGCCCTGGACAGAAGATCGGCGGAAGTCTGTTTGATCAGATATCCCGCCGCGCCCAGCAGGACTGCTTGCCGGATGTACTCGTCGTCGCTATGCGCGGAGAGAATGAGCACTCTGGTAGCGGGGACAGCCTTCAGGATTCGTCGAGTCGCTTCCAAACCATTGAGCAGGGGCATCGCGATGTCCATGAGGACCACGGCGGGACGAAGTCTCTTGACCAGTTGAATCGCCTGACGGCCGGTTTCCGCTTCGCCGACCACCTCGATATCGCCTTCGGCCTCCAACAATGCACGAAGTCCCTCCCGGACGATCATGTGGTCGTCAGCCAGCAAAACGGTAATTTGCTGCATAGAAACTGGCCCTGTAGAATCCATGAGAAGTCTAATCTTGTGTACCGTTGGCGAATGGAATCTCCGCTCGGATCGTGGTGCCTTTGCCGGGTGAGGATTCGACGGTGAAGCGGCCACCGACCATCTCCACTCGCTCGCGCATGCCGAGTAGCCCCAGACCTTTGTTCCTTCTGGTGGGCAACACGCCCTCCACCTGAAAGGATTTACCGTTGTCTTTGATTTCCATGCGAATGGCGTCCCGGAGTTTTTGGATGCTCACTTTCACCAGGGTGGCTTGCGCATGCCTGGCAACATTGGCGATCGCTTCCTGGGCGACGCGATAGAGCACCGTTCGCTTGGCACTGTCCAACTTTTCAGTCCTGCCGCGAGTAAAGCTCGTGAAGCGAATGGGGATGCGCGTCTGTCTCGCAAAGTCCTTCATATAAGAATGGAGGGCGGGAATCAGCCCCAGGTCGTCCAACGCCGGCGGCCGCAATTGACCGGCAAACCGATGCACGATGTTCACCGACTTCTCCACCAGCCTCTGCGTGCGGGAGATCTTTCTCTTGACGTCGCTCGTGTTGGCCGTCACCTCCTTCTTTAACGTCGCCAGATGGAGATTGACTCCCGTCAAGACCTGGGCGACTTCGTCATGAAGCTCGCGGCTGATCCTCCTTCGTTCTTCCTCCTGGGCAGACAAGACCTGGCGGGACAGATGCCGCAACTGCTCCTGCATGTGATGGGACTGCTCCAACAGCAGGCTGTAATGCTGCTCACTTTTCTTGAGGGCTTTCTCCACGGCGTGGCGCCGGACGATTTCCCGTTTCAGCTTTCGATTCGTGGCAGCCAACTCCACAGTGCGACGACGCAGCGCCCGGTTCAGTTGACTCAGGCGGACGTTGGCCTCCATCGTGGCCCGATGAGTCTTCTCAATCGGCGTGACTGCCTTGATAAAGAAAGCCTGTGCCCGTTTGATCTTGCCGTCTCTGGTTCCCGGCGACGAGTAACTCGGCGACACCAGTGCAATCATCGCTTGCTCGTGAATCCTGGCCAGGTCCAACGTTTCCAGCCCGATGGCCAGAGCCTGGCGCCCCAGCCCGTCCGCGGACTGTGGGCTCGCCCGCGGCCCTTGCTCGATGTGTTTTTGCAGTGCTTCTTCATACCGTCGCGACAAGCTGGTCAACTTGCTTTCCATAATTCACCCCGAATTTACGCGCCGCCCGGGCGGCATCCAGTGTTGTCCCGCCATCAGGGATGCTCGACCCTCTGTTGGCGAGCCCTCAATCCACGTTATTATCCAACAGTTCCTACAATCTGTCTATGGGGTGAAACCCCACCGGCTCATTTGCTCCATGCGGCCATGGGATGACGGGTTACCCAATTCGTTAAGACCTCGAAACCAAGTACCGCACAGGTCTGGCTCGGCGTCCTTCGGGGATCGCCGACCTGTCCGGCCCGTCGGGCTCCCCCGGCGATCGGGTCTCTTTTCGGGGGACGCGTCCGACGATCCCAGGTAGGGTTACACCCCATAAACAAGGGCCAGCCCATGGCGTATCATACCTATCATGTACCTATGATGCCGGGCTTGTATGAGAACAATACAGGATTAACGGAGTTATCCTCGTCGGAAGCTCCCGATCAAATCTGAGCCAAAGGCGTGAACACAAGGGATTAGGAGACTCACATCATGCCAAAGCAGAATTCGACTGTCGCGATTTTCAATGATCACACAGGCGCCGAGCATGCCGTCAAGGAACTCCAGAAGGCCGGCTTTGATATCAAGAAGCTGTCCCTCGTAGGCAAAGACTACCACTCTGATGAGCACGTGGTGGGATACTACAACACGGGTGACCGCATGATGTACTGGGGCAAACTGGGCGCGTTCTGGGGCGGCCTGTGGGGCTTACTCTTCGGGTCGGCCTTCTTTTTCGTTCCCGGAATCGGCCCGATCGTTGTAGGCGGTCCGATCGTATCGTGGATCATCGGCGCGCTGCAAGGGGCCGCCGTTGTCGGTGGCATCAGTGCGGTTGGCGCTGCACTGTACAGCATCGGCATTCCCAAAGACAGCGTGCTCAAATATGAGACCTCACTTAAGGCAAACAAGTTTCTTCTGGTCGTTCACGGAACCGTTGACGAAGTGGAGAGGGCCAGCAGCATCCTGCAAGGTACGGGCGCGATCGAGACGACGGTTCACACCGTTGAGAAGCTGGCGACGACAGCGCCCTAAGGCCGGAATCGCTGATCGCCCCTGTCCAAGGGCACACGTGACGTTGTCGAAGCTTGACAGCACAGCAGAACGGGCGGTGAATCTCTCATAACGTTTGGACCAGACTTCGAGGGCAAGACCAGACAGCAAGAACATGCGTTCAACGTAACGTAGGAGCTTAGCTATCTGTTGTGAAAGGAGGATCCTGTGGATCCGATCAAAGTCGTTGTGTTTATTGCAGTTGCGGCGGTGGTGGTCATATTTCTCTCGGGCATAAGGGTAGTCCGTCCCACCCACAGGGGCCTTATTGAGAGACTCGGCAAGTACAGGCATTTTGCCGCGCCGGGTTTCAACTGGATCATTCCTCTCGTTGACAGGATGATTCAGATCAACACTACGGAGCAGATGGTGGACGCCCAGCCACAGGAGATCATTACCAACGACAATCTCAACGCGAGGGTGGATGCCCAGGTGTATTTCAAGGTCAAGAATGACGAGGAGAGCGTCAAGAGCTCTCAATACAATGTCAACAACTACCAGTTTCAGATTGTCAACCTTGCCCGCACGACACTGCGCAACATCATCGGCACGCTGACGTTGAAATCGGCCAACAGCGAAAGAGACAAGATCAACACCGCGCTTCTGGAGACATTGGCCCGTGAAACCAGGCACTGGGGAATGGAGATCGTCCGGACGGAGTTGAAGGAGATCGACCCTCCCAAGGACGTCCAGGAGACCATGAACAAGGTGGTCAAGGCGGAGAACGAAAAGGTCGCCGCCCTGGACTTCGCCAACGCGGCGGAGCGGCAGGCGGATGGGATCAAGAGAGCGGAAATCAAGAAGGCTGAGGGCATCAAGCAGGCCAAGATTCTTGCGGCGGAAGGCGAGGCCGAAGCCATAAAGCTTGTTAACGAGGCAGCAGACAAGTTCTTTACCGGCAACGCGCAGCTTCTTAGAAAGCTCGAGGCCCTTGAGAAATCCCTGAGTCAAAATGCCAAGATTGTCATTCCTTCAGGCGCGGAGCTCGTCAACGTGATCGGAGAGATGGCCGGCGTCTTGCCGCTGACGAAGCAGCCTCATGCGACTGTGTCTGATCAATCCCTCTAACCCGCTTGTCAGTATCTCACGATCCTGTTTTCTGGGCCCGCCTGATCATCCCGTTTTGGATGCCGGATGAGTAGCGCGGCAACACCAGGGCAACCATTTCCCTGTGATTATGTGGCCTTTGCTTGCATCTGTTCATGGGGTAAAACCCGACCCACCCGATAATGCCGGGTAGGGTTTTCCCTCATAGAGAACAGCCGGCCAATGGCGTAGAGTATGTCCAATGGGAAACCCGGGAACCGAAAACCGGAAAGGAAATGGGCAATTCCAAATGGCAAAGAAAAGCAGAGGTGGTAGAATGACTGCGCCGAAAAGGCACGTCGCGGTGGAAAAGGGATGGTTAGAAACCGTTCGGCAGGTCGAAACACCATGGAGATTTGGTAAACAAATAGGCATCCTCTTGGGCTTTGCGGCGAGCAGGTGATTGTGAACTGAGAAGCACGCTATGTTCGCAGGGTTGACCGAAGTGGCGGGTGGGTTTCCGAAAGCATTGATGCGTGTGATGGGCGGATTGGGGGAGATGGTTTGGGCGCAGTGGGATGAGCTGCGCCATGCGGCGGCGGTGATTGGGACGGTGCTCTACGTCTGTGTTCGGCCGCGGTACTGGGGGCGCGAGGTGCGAAGAGCCTTCATGCGGCAGGTGGTGGTGATCGGGGTTGAGCCGGTCGGACTTGTTTGCGCGATGGCGGTCTTTGTCGGAACCACGGTAGTGGTGCAACTGGCGTTCTGGGTCGCAGAAGCAGGACAGTCACAAATGCTCGGGTCGTTGCTGGTAGCCATCGTGGCGCGCGAACTGAGCCCGGTGCTGATCGGCATCGTGGTGATTGTCCGCAGTGGCAGCGCAATGGCGACGGAGTTGGGAATCATGAAGGTCAGCGGGCAGGTTCACGTGCTCGAGGCACAGGGAGTCTCGCCGTTCCTCTATCTTGTCATGCCGCGAGTGCTGGCTGCGGCCCTGTCCACGTTTTGCCTGACGATCGTCTTTATTCTGGTTGCTTTGGCGAGCGGGTTTCTGTTCGGGGCGATGGCGGGCAACGGCAGCCGTGATCTGCTATTATTCGCGGACACCGTGTCGCACGCCGTTCGTCCCAAAGACGTGCTCGCCATCCTCAGCAAGAGCATGCTGCCCGCCCTGTTTGCCGGCGCATCGTGTTGCATCGGCGGGCTGGACGTCGGCGGGTCGCTGACCGAAGTTCCGCAGGCTGCGCAACGCGCGCTCGTGCGCTCCCTGGTCGGATTGTTTGTGATCTCCGCAGTGGTGTCGTTCTTGACGTATCTCTGATGATGAAACAGCGCTTCAAATTTCGGCATGTGAACGAGATCACGGGCCTATTCGTCATTCTCATCGTGGTGGCGCTGCTCGCCGCCATCGTATGGACGGGCTACCGCCAGCGCTGGTTCAGAGGCACTGTCACGTTGTGGATCATTCTGCCCGAGGCGGGCGCCGCGGGCATCCGGCAGGGTTCGGAGGTGTACTTTCTGGGCACGCTCGTGGGAACGGTCTCCGATGTCATTGTCGATACGGCCGGTCGCATGAAAGCCCGGACGAGCATTCGCAGCGACTTCTTCCGATTCGTGCGCGAGGATTCGTCTGCGGTCGTCAGAAAGAAATTCGGCGTGGCGGGCGATGCGTATTTTGACATCACGCGCGGCGAGGGCCAGCCATTGCCCAAGAAGGATGCCTCCATCGTCTGCAAGGAGTTGGCAGGCACGATGGAAGCCGCGATTGAGGAAGTCCGCCGTGCGGTCTTGCCCGTTTTGGAGAAACTGAGCGTGGGCGTGGACACGTGGACCACGCTCGGCACCAAACTGGGCACCGGCGCGGAGGCGTGGACGAGGCTGGGCACAAACCTGGGCGAAAGCCGGCAGCAGTTGAATCAACTCATTGCGCGCCTCGATCGCCTTGCTGCTGGGGTCGAGCAGGGCAAAGGCACAGCCGGCAAGCTCCTGACCGATCCCGCCCTCGCGGATGACTTGAAGACCCTTCTCGACAAAGGCAACGCGTCCATGGATCAACTCCAGGGCATTCTGAAAGACGTGCAACTCGCCGGCACCGATCTGTCCGCGGTTAGCGAGGCCCTTGCCGTAGAGGCCAAGGATCTCCCGGGGCTGGTTTTGCAGACGCAGCAGACGCTGTACGAGTTGGAGAAACTGATCGAAGGGATCGAAAAGATTTGGCCGATCCGCAGCCACATCGAGCAGCGCCAGCCGAACACGCGCATCCCACCCAGCGAGGTCGTGCCATGAGAAGATTCTTCATCGCCCTGATTCTTCTGGCGCTGGTCGGCTGCGCCACCTCGCCGACCTCGCCGCCTAAAGACAAGGAGCTGTCCCGGACTAGCAACCTCGCCCGCGCCGCATTCGAAGACGGTGCGACCGCCAGGGCCATTGATTTTTACAGGAAAGCACTGAACCGGGCTCGCGCCATGGACGACGCAACGGAGATCGGCAACGCCGCCTACAACCTCGCGCTCTGCCATGTCGTCCTGGGGCAACTCGATCAGGTGACTGCCTTGCTGGCCGAGGCCAAGGCAGCGTTCAAACGCAGCGGAAACAATCCCGCCGATGTGCTGTTGTTGGAGGCGACAGTCGCCCAACGGCAAGGCAGACTGGAGCAGGCGCTGTCGCTGGCCGACCAGGTGCTGTCGGCGTCACCCAACGAAAACGATCTCTTTCAGGCCACGTTGCTGAAGGGTACGATCGCCTGCGACCAGGACGACCCGGCGCACGCCAGGACCGCGCTGGCCGAAGCGGACCAGCATCACGTCACCGATGCCGCACTGCGGGCCGCCAGGGAGCGACTCGCCGGAAACATTTTCTTGCTGGAGAGGAATCCGGCCGAGGCCGCAGCGGCGTTTGATCGTGCGGCGGCCTTGTTCCAAAAGGCGAAACACTATCGCGACATGGCGCTCACTTTGCGGCGAGCAGGCGAAGCGTATCGGGAGGCCGGCGACGCGCAACGCGCAGAGGACCGGCTGTTTCGCGCCAAACGCAGCCTGGCCGCCCAGGGTGAGAAGGCGGAATGAACTCAGAGCGAGCCTTCCCTCCTCGTCGCGGATGATAACGCGACCAGGCGTAAGGTGCTGAACCTCGTGCTTGCGCATCAGCGCCGCGGGTCGCGGCCTGTCAAACCCTCCCGGCGGCCGGGTCCGTTTCCGAGGGGTGTATCCAACAATCCCAGGTAGGGTTTTACCCTATGGATAAAGGAACCTCCCATCGCGTAGCATGGCTCACATAAGATAGGGACATAAGAACCGAAAGAAGTCTGTACAACGGAAGTAACTGCTGAGAAGAGAGATCTCGGATGAATATCCTTTTGATCTACCCCGAGTTCCCGGATACGTTTTGGAGCTTCAAGCACGCGCTGGAGTTCGTGGGCAAGCGGGCGGTGCTGCCGCCGCTGGGACTGCTGACCGTGGCGTCCATGCTGCCGCGGGAATGGTCGCAACGGCTCGTGGATACCAACGTACGAAGTCTGAGGAAAAAGGACCTGGCGTGGGCTGACTGCGCGTTCATCAGTGCCATGGTCGTCCAGCGTGAATCGGCGCATCAGGTCATAGCCCGGTGCAAGGAGGCGGGTCTGCGGATCGTGGCCGGCGGTCCACTGTTCCAGATCGAACACGAAAAGTTCGAGTCCGTCGATCATTTCATATTGAACGAGGCCGAATTGACACTTCCGGCCTTTCTCAAGGACCTGGCGCAAGGCAACCCGGCGCGGATCTATTCGTCCATCGAGCATGCGGATCTACAGCAAACGCCCCGGCCCCTGTGGGAGTTGCTTGACCTCAGGCGATACGCCAGCATGAGTATCCAATTCTCCCGCGGCTGCCCCTTCAACTGCGATTTCTGCAACGTCACGGCTCTGCTCGGCCATCGCGTGCGAACCAAAACCTCACAACAGGTTATCGCCGAACTCGACAGCCTGTACGCCCGCGGTTGGCGCGACGAGGTCTTCTTCGTGGATGACAATTTCATCGGAAACAAGCAATTCCTGAAAAACGATCTCCTGCCGGCCCTCATTGAATGGCGCAAGGGCAGAACCGGATTTCTCTTCTTCACCGAAGCATCCATCAATCTGGCTGACGACCAACCATTGATGGAGATGATGGTGGAGGCCGGATTCAACCGGGTCTTCATCGGCATCGAGACCCCGGACGAGGAGTGCCTGGCCGAGTGCAGCAAAGTCCAAAACAGGAACCGGAACCTCGTGGAAGACGTGAAACGCATCCAGCGAGCTGGGCTTCAGGTGCTGGGCGGGTTCATCGTCGGCTTCGACCACGATCGGCCATCCATCTTCCAGAGGCAGATAGAATTCATTCAAAAGAGCGGCATTGCGACCGCCATGGTCGGCCTGCTGCAAGCCCCTCCCGGAACGCGGCTGTATGAGCGGATGAAAAAGGAAGGCCGCCTTCGCGGGGACTCGTCGGGAGACAACGTAGACGGCACCACGAACATTATCCCGGCGATGAGTCTGGATGCTCTGAAGGAAGGCTACAAAGGAATTCTGCAGCACATCTATTCCCCGGAACACTACTACCGGCGCATCAGGACCTTTCTCCGGGAATATCAGCCGCCCCGAATACGAGGACGGATACGGTTTTCGCACATCCTTGCCCTTCTGCGGTCGTTCTATCGGCTCGGCCTTGTGGGCCAGGAACGGCTTCACTATTGGAAGCTCCTGCTCTGGACCCAGTTCCGGCGCCCCCGGCTCATCCCTGAAGCCGTCATGCTCGCGATCTGTGGCCACCATTTTCGCAAGGTCTGCGAACGGCGAGTGAAGTAATGCCGCTGGCAGAGAGGAAAGACAAAGGAGAAGATCGATGAAAACAAGAGTGGGTTTGTGGATCGACCATAAAAAGGCTATCGTCGTGGCCGTCACGGACAAAGGGGAAGAAACACGATTGATCATATCGAAGGTGGAAAGACAGCTCCGCCGCTCGGGTGATTCACCTCTTGAGGGAGCCTATGACAAGGCGCAGACACCGGCGCGCAACAGCCGCCAGAGAACGCTTACGGCACATCTCAACATCTACTATGAGGCGGTCATTGCGTGCATTCGCGACGCCGAGTTCATTCTGATATTCGGCCCTGGTGAGGCCAAGGGCGAACTGAAGAAGCGGCTCAAAAGAGACAACCTCAGTGGACGCATCGTGGGTATGGAGACCGTTGACAAGATGACGGATCATCAAGTTGCAGCGAAGGTCCGCGAATACTTTCGAGACAGTGGCGGTCAGACATCAGGATCGAGGAGGCGAACGCGCGGGACTTCGTAGTGGCCCTGGTGATCGGGTTGCACATCCTGACCAGGGCGGCCAACGGGATTGAAGGCAACCTGAGATAGCCGAGCCTTTGCGAAACACCCCTTGATCGGCACCAGCCTGGCCCTGGTCCGGTTCGTCGCGTTTTTCCTGCAACGAGGTCCGTACTCGGGGAATACGTCCAATAATTCCTGGTAGGGTTATACCCCATAGATAAAGGTCCCCCCCCATGACGTAGCATGTGTCCAATGAGAGACCCAAAAGACAGCAGCAGCAACGGAAGGAGGCAGGTGTGAGCAACGCGAAGGACCAGATGACCATGGAGGGGGCCAAGGGCCAGTAGGCTCGTGGATCGCTGTCGGCTGGCAACGGAGGTGCCAGTCGGCGGTGAACCGATCGCCAATTGAAAAGACAACATGTGAAATCAACACAGAACACCGTCATTTATGGTTTGCCTGGCGCTGCAGTCGTGTTCGCCATATTGCTGCTCTACCTGCTCCTGGTGCACCACGGCCAGCCGATGCTCCCACCTTCAGGGTGGATTCTGTTCGGCGGCATCGCTCTGGTTCTCGTGTCGGCCGTGTTCCTTCCGAGCTTGGTGCGTCGGTGGAGGGGCTTGCCACGGCCGCAACCATTGTCATATGTGGATATTAGGCTGGCCATCATGATCACACTGGCCGGGTGCGCCCTTGCCGTCTTCGGCGTCTTCTCCGAGATGTGGTGGTTGATGGCGTTTGCCATCCTGTTCGCCCCGTTGTCCTTCACCGGGCGCTACGCCGAAAAACAGCAGCGCGACCGCGGGAAATGCTGCCAGGGACCTTCAAGAAACAAGATAATTGTGAATGAGACCGACGAGAATGCGGACCCACTGAATCGACCAGATGGGCGTTTAGAACCTTTTTCCGACTCAGGCAAGAGGATAGGAGACCATGTGGTATATCCGTTGGTGTTGAACGCTACGGTAAAAAAGGAAAGGATAATGGCTATGGTCTATGCTTTACACTCTCGCTGCTGTGTTGATTTTGAACTCAGGAGGGGATTCGGATGGCCTGCACGATATTGTGGGATTAGGCCGGGAACCAGACATTTGGACGATCAGCTAAGAAGTAATCATGGCAAGGATAGCCGCAGTTATGGAGCTTCAACCTATAGATCTCCGTAGATCCCAGGATGCAAGGAACGACCTAGGGCGTGATGCTCCGCTGAATGACGACATATTGATGGGGCGGATACTTGGGAATATGAGCACCACGCCATGGGAGGAGGTGTTGAAGAGGATCACATCCCTGCCCGATATCCGACGTGACAAAGTGCTGGACATCCGCCGTCAGATTGCGGACGGGGCCTATGAAGTGGCGGATCGGTTGGATAGGGCGATAGATCGGGTACTGGAAGCGATCACTATCTGATCGCTACTGCATTCCTGCTGGTGGTACGATGATTTCAAGACCTGCAATCATGCAGTGGTGTCTTCGGTTCGCGCATCAGGAACAGGGACTCGTGAAGTCGTGTGGGGGATGGACCAATGAAGCTCCAGACTATTCGGCTGATTATCCTCGCGCCGGCCTGGTTTGCCGTGGCATCGGCGCAAGCAGCCACTGTGGACGCTAACGGCCTTGAGCGCCTGCTGGACGCCATCGCCCGTATCGAGAGCCGTTGTGATCCCAATGCGGTCGGCGACGGGGGCCGGGCTCTCGGCGCCTACCAGATTCACCGCGTCTACTGGCAAGACGGCACGGAACTCCTGGGTGTCGATTGGCCTTACAGGGACGCGACCGACTCGAAAAAGGCTCGGCGGGTGGTGAAGGCCTACTTGCTCCATTATGGCAAGGGCAAGAGCCTCATCGAGATGGCCCGCATCCACAACGGCGGGCCGCGCGGTCACGAAAGGAAGGCCACCGTGGGCTACGTGCGGAGAATTCTGGCCGATGGCAGTCTGCTGTCGGGCCTACGCGCTCAGCATCTCTAAGTCTCCTCCGTGAGGCCGGTCCGCGGATACACCTTTTGTTCCTGGCTCTCGCTTCGGGGCTTGGGCGAGGAGAATATTCTGGAGAGATAAGTGATAAGATACTTGGATATGCGGCAGAACGCGGTATCATTGAACTGTAGTGTTGTTTTGAACTTGGAATGATTGCCTGATGAAGCCTTGAAGCAAGATCGTTCGCAGTAGACAGCATCCCCAGCCTCAAGACCCGTCTCCCGAATCATTTCTCTGGGTTTGACACGCCTTCGAAACAGAGGTGCTCGATGAACTGGGAGTTTCCGCCTCTTATCAGCCTCGGGACAGCCCGTTGGGGCCTCCCACAGCGAGAAGAAAGTCGACCTTTCAGGAAACGCACGGTTCTTGAGACAAGCAACCATCAAGGAAGGATCTGTCATGCGAATCGCAATTCTATCGTGGGAGTCATTGCACTCTATTGCCGTTGGAGGGGTCGCGGCCCACGTGACCGAATTGGCGGCCGCGTTGGCAAGAAAAGGGCATCAACTCCACGTATTTACCCGTCGCGCCTTTGGCCAGGCAGGCCATGACTGGACAGATGGTGTTCATTATCACCGATGCACGTACCCACCCAACGATGATTTCGTGGACGACGTCAACAATATGTGCCGGTCCTTTGTGGATTGTGTCTTCGAAGTGGAGGATCTGGTCGGCCGCTTCGACGTCATCCACGCCCACGACTGGCTGACGGCCAACGCGATGATCTGGATCAAGCAGGGCCGCGGACACAAATGTCTGTTTACGATCCACTCGACCGAATATGCCCGCTGCGGCAACGCCTTCCCGATGGGTCGATCCGAGCGCATCCGCTACCAGGAGCGGGCGGGCACCTACTGGGCCGATCGGGTGATCGCCGTGTCACAGGCTACCAAAGACGAAATCACCTGGATGTATGAGGTGCCGCCCGGGAAGACGTCGGTGGTTTACAACGGGGTCAGCCCGCAACGCTTTGATCAACCTACCGACGTCGGCGCCGACAAACGCCGATATCATATCGGTCCACTGGACCCCACGATCTTGTTCTGTGGCCGGCTGGCGTGGCAGAAGGGTCCCGATATCCTGGTGGAAGCCATACCTGCAATCCTCAGACGACATCCATCCTCTCGCTTTGCGTTTGTGGGCGATGGCGACATGAGGGATGCACTGGAGTCGCGTACCCGGCAATTGGGCGTGGCGCATGCCGTGCGGTTCCTCGGCCGTCGCCAAGGCGATGAGTTGGTCCACCTGTACAAACTGGCGGACGTGGTTTGCGTGCCGAGCCGTAACGAGCCCTTTGGGATCGTCGTACTCGAGGCCTGGAGCGCCAACAAGCCGGTCATTGCCAGCCAGAACGGCGGCCCCGCGGAGTACGTTCGCCATGAAGTGAACGGGCTGAAGATCTACCCAAATCCGGACTCTGTTGTCTGGGGAGTAAGTCGCATGCTCTCCGATTTCGCCCGGGCTCGGCGGATGGGCCGAAACGGCCGGAAGGTCGTGCAGGAACGGTTCACCTGGGACACCATCACGGAACAAATGCTGGCTATCTACCAGGGACTCTGTCCAAGCCCTGTACTGCTGCCGTACCGGGCCGCTGACAGTGTCCAGGCAGTGCTGGCGGAGTCTTCCCCTGAGATCTCCTTGGGCGGCGCCCTAGACGAGAACTCTCTGGCGGTTATTGATGAAGAGGGAGCGTATGGTCCACACATTCTTGCGCAAGCCAAGCTCCATTTCACGGCCACAGACCTTGAGGGAGAGGTGGATGACGCCTTGACAGCGTGCAAATCGTCTCTGACTCGCTCTGGTCTCAACCCTCAACGGCAAGACCACACTCTGACCATAAAGGGCGACTGGGGGACAGTGTTGGCCGCACTGAAGCGCTGGGATCATCATATGCAACGAACCCGAATCTGCCACAGACAGCCGCCGAGCATCGAGATGGGGGCAGTCACCGGGGAAGCTCCGATCAATGACCTTGTACTCGCGACCCCCTGAGGACGTACGGATGCCACGTATGGGAAAGTCTCGTCATTCTCCGGTCTTCTGTCGGCCTCGACTATCGGTTCTGGTCGATGAAATTGGCTTGGAATCCTTGTTCTCGGTGCACGGAAGGCGAGGCCGAAAATGAGTATCGGAGATTGGTCGGACGACATCATTCTTGTGAACCTGCCCCGGAGACTCCAGGAACACGATGAGCTGCAAGAAGTTGTGGAAATAGTGCAGGAACGGAGTCGTAACGTGGTCGTTGACTTCTCAAGCGTTGGCATTGCGGGCTGTGCTACGCTCACGCGACTCCTCCAGTTGCGGCAGGTGTTGCAGGATCATGGACGCACGCTGGTCCTCTGCAGTGTCGCGCCGGCAACCAGGGGCGTTTTCACCATCGCTCGATTGGACGAAGTATTCGACTTTGTTCGGGACAAGTTCGCGGCCCTGGCTCATCTCGAAGTAGTCAGGCGCAGGTAAAGG
>Ga0315277_10000479_pt1 | contig 63920 bp, 64 predicted proteins | sample YL17G05_15_MG_FD_203695 | JGI IMG/M metagenome (GOLD analysis project Ga0315277, IMG submission 203695) | Sediment microbial communities from Yellowstone Lake, YNP, Wyoming, USA - YL17G05_15 | ecosystem: Environmental > Aquatic > Freshwater > Lake > Sediment | place: USA: Wyoming | collected...
CTTGAGCCATACTAATGCTAATAAGACTAAATAGAACAATCGAAGAAGATATTATTAACCAATTTTTCCTTGATTTTATAAGCATCTTATCATAATTTCTCTTATGAGTTAAATTTAAAAACTCTTCTTTATATGGTTATACAGTAAAAATCATCTCTTTTCAAAGTTTCTCTCAAGATTATGAATAGTTTCCTAATGAATTTTTATAGAAAAATATCCTTCTTGCTTTCTAAATAAATTTCTTAATTATCAACGCGCGCAAAATGGACCTGGCCTAAAACAAAGGCTTTTTATTATTGTTGTAAAGTATACTAAACTAGAACCGTGTTTTATAGAAGAATCAGCAGAATCAGCGCAAATTCTCAAACTATGAGAAGCACCTTTAAGAATAATTAATTCTGTGATAAATTCCCAAGGATTGCCTTGTTGAACAATTTGTTCTGTACCTGGTTTTATTTGCTTGCCATCCAAGATATATACCTTATTAGAAACAGTTGATATACTATTTACTGTAAAACCCACAGAAAATTTATCAATATCATAAATATCATAATAATTTCTGAATAAATTGTAAATCCCGTTATTTATTGGACGATTAATTGTTATTACTAAATCACCATTAAAGTTTTGTTGTATAGTAGTACTTCCATCACCATTACTGTCTACATCTAATTCAGCCTGTGGGGGTCCAAATACTGAACCGCCATATGTAGCCTGAACATAATAAGGTCCAGGAGGATTAAGAACACCACAAGTATAATCAGTCCAACCGGTTTCATTGGTAGAACCCAAATCATGTATGGGGTCTGTATACAACGTTTTAACATCAGCTCCAGATCTAGGGCAACCATCTTGATATTGAACTTTTATGGCTACACAACCAGCTTGAGCCATACTAATGCTAATAAGACTAAATAGAACAATCGAAGAAGATATTATTAACCAATTTTTCCTTGATTTTATAAGCATCTTATCATAATTTCTCTTATGAGTTAAATTTAAAAACTCTTCGTTTATGCATTAAATACATTTTTAGGTTGAATAATCAATAAAATTAACTAAATACTAATATTATTAGAGTATTATGTTTAAATTTCATTCTAATAGAATTCAAGTTGTGTTCTCCATAATTTTCGGTATGTTCTTTTTTACTAGTATTGTATATAGTTCTCAGAGTGATTTTGCAAATGGAAAAACTTGTTCTCAGATTTTTAGTCCACAATATTGTAATTCTACAGGTTTAAATGATTGTCTTGAACCTACTTGTAATGGTGTACAATATGATCCAACTGGTCCATACGTTTCAGAAGTTTATATAAATGCTACTAAATTTTTTTCAGAATCAGGAATTAATGTAACATGTGAGTTCAACGAATTAACACAAAGTTATACTCGTTGGTATTATGAATATATTTGGTATTATAACACATCTAATTGGAATATCATCGCAAATTTTACAAATTCGACTTTTACTGAATACGGTGTTTTTAATAGGAGTGCTACTTTTAAATTAAACTCTTCTGAAGGAACACATATAGTTAGATGTATACTTAGTCAAAGCGCAGGTAAAATACCAAATGAATGTGCCAATTCAAGTTACAGTACTTATTTTGACAATGACGACGTCAACTTCACCGTAACTAATTATTTAATATACAGCTCCTGGAATCTAACAAACTATACTAGTTCAGAAGCTGGCAGTGGGGGAAATTACAGCAGAACTATCGATGGTGTTAATGCAACACTCTTAAACATTTCTGCTCACTGGAACAAGAATATATCTTACGCAGTCATAGAACACAATGGAACAGGAACTTGGGAAAATTATACAATATCCTCATATACAGGAAACTGGACAAATTACACTTTAGACCTGTCAAACGCTACACTATTCAACAACAGAGTCATAGCTGTTAGATCTATATACGTAAACGACACTTACGGAGTCTTAAACAATACATCCCCATCATTATATTTCTATCTTGCTCCAGGAGCCCCACCGACAGTTACAAATCAAAACTTCTATTATGCTGTCAGTAATATCGGAGGTAATTCAAACCTTTTCGATGGAGATAGATATATCAAAGCAAATGTGACAGATGATGTAGGTTTAAGTTCAGTAATTGCTAGAATATCTTACCCTAATGGAACCAATATTAACGTCTCAATGACAGGAATCAATAACCCTGGACATAATGAATCATGGTCTTTCAACTTTAACAATACTTTCCCCCTTAACGAAACTGGTTACTATAATGCAAGTGTAATAGCAATCGATATAGGTGGACAAGAATATGCTTCTCAAAACATTTCCTTATTTGTTAACAAAAGTTACATGTTGCAAAGCCTTCCTTATTCGAAGTACAATAAAGGAGAATTTGTCAACATTACTGTCATGAATATTCGCCAAGATAATAATATAACAGATGCAAATTGGACTATAAACCTTACAAAATTCGGAAGCAGCCAATTGCTATTAAATGGAACAAATAGTAGAATATTTTTCAACATCAGCAATAGCGATCCTACAGGCAATTATAGCATGTTCGTTAATGTAACAAAATTAGGTAATAGTGCAACTGGTAATTATGAATTCAACGTTAGCGATAATTTAATCATTAATTTTACTAAACCAGCAGAATTTAGTGAACACACCGTAAGTAGTTCCTTGGTTGGTGATAATATGCCAACAATTAATGTCTCCTATGCGAGGAATCAACTTCTAGATTATAACGTAAATGTAACGTTACAATGTCCAAACGGCAATTTTACACTGGGCAAAATTGGCCAAAATTATTACAATTTATCTGCTATTTGTCAAGCTTCCAGTTCTGCTGGGTTTTTCTTTTTAACTGTAAATGCTTCAGACAATTATGGCAATTCTGGAAATGCTACACTAAATCTTACGGCTAAAAGTTCAGGTGGGAGCAGCGAAACAATTATTGTTAGCGGTGGCGGAGGAGGCGGTGGTGGGGGAGGCGGAAATATAACCATAATACAAAATGTCACTATAAATACAACACAATCATCAAGAGACTTCAATTTCACATTAAGTCCAACTTCAGTAGAAATTGAACAAGGACAAGATGCAACCATACTCGGCTCTCTATTCAATATAGGAAATCAACCTCTAGTCCTGAATGCAACTCTAGAAAGCAAATGCTGCAATATAACTTTACCAAAAAGTTTTGAATTAGCTGTAAAGAAAGAGACAGCATTCTCGATTAACGTTCATGTCCCACTATTTCAAGAACTAGGAGAATACGTTGTGAACATTACTATATCTACAGCCAATGTAGCAAAAGAAAAGGCATTCAAGATAATCGTTAAGAAAGGCACATCAATAAACTCTTTGAACGAACTGGAGACGAAATTGTCAAGCTTAGAATCTCAAGTAAAGGAATATGAAAAACTGGGAATAAATGTTAACGATTTAAAAAACATGATCGAACAGATTAAGCAATTATTATCAGGTGGGAAATCCAGCATTAATAGAGATAGCTCAGCGAACTTGAGGAATTCTCTCGACAATGCAAACAAAATTATATCATCCTTATCTTCTAAATTACCAGCTCTAGGCGTACAAAAATTTTTGCAACAGAACAAATACAATATAGGTTTAGCAATAACAACGCTAGTGCTGACAACTTACACAGCAACTCAGATAGTATTACCATACCATAAACTAAGCCAAGAATTGAAATTTTTGACTGAAGAAGAAGCCGCTTTAGTCCAGTCCAGAGTGGATGCAGAGAAGCAATACTTCAGGAGAACAATCAATGAACAAACCTTCACCAACATCATGATAACCAAACAGGAAAAAGTATTGAAAACCAGAGCTATGCTAAAGCTAAAACAAGAAGAAAAAGTAGGTTTAGTAAGATCAAGGCTCAGTCCTAAAGCACTTGCAAGATGGATAAAGAATGGCAGTATAAACACTTTCTATGCGATCAAGTCTAGTCCTAGAACTATTGTCGATAAGATAAAAAATAGAGTGAAAAAAGAAGAAGTAAAATTTTATTAACAAGATAAGATAAATCATTAATTAGGGACACCAATGTTCGGACAATTTGGAGAAGTTTCTGGTTTAGCTACAGATGTAAATAGATTAAATACAGGTGTAAAAGGCTTAGACGAAAAGATGCAAGGTGGTTTAGTTAAAAACAGCGTCACATTAATAACTGGTAAAACAGGAACAGGTAAAACAGCTTTTTGTACTTCATTTTTATATGCCGGCCTTATGAAAGGAGAACCATGCATTTACATCACGACAGAAGAGAGAGTAGAAGATATAAAACAAGACATATTAAGCATGTTCGGTTGGGACTTAGATAGATTTGAAAGAGACAAATTATTAAAATTCGTGCCACTAAGGCCAACTTTTCCAGGAAAGACAGTTTCAGGAGAAGACCTTGCAAGGTTCGTAAAAATGTATGTTTTTGATATGACAGATAATATAGAAAGTTCAGTCTTGGAAATCAAGGCGAAGCGATTAGTCCTGGATTCAGTATCGATAGTTGAAATGTTTATAAAGGATGAATACCTGAGCAGAGTTGCTCTCATGCAATTATTGGATAAGTTAAAACAGCTAGAAGTTACTTCTGTAGTAGCTGGAACAATACCAGAAGAATCATTATCTCTAAGTGGCGGTGGAATAATTGAATACATCGCAGACGGTATAATTAAACTTGATTTTGTCCCAGTCGCTGAAGAATTCAAGAGAACTTTAACGATAAGAAAGATGAGGAGAACAGACCATTCTATTTACATACATCCTTTTGAAATATCAAAGGAAGGAATAAAATTAATGCAACTGTGATGGTATGGATATACAAAGAGTACCAACTGGCATTCCTGGTTTTGACAGGTTGATAGAAGGCGGATTAGTAAAAGGTTCTATAAATCTAGTTGTCGGCGGAACTGGGACATGCAAGACAACATTCTGTTCTCAATACTTGTGGAATGGTTTACAAATGGGGGAGACTAGTGTCTACATGACTTTAGAGCAAGAGGCTGAAAACATAATTTCTGATATGGCAAGGTATGGTTTTAATTTTCAACAATTCATAGACCAAAATGCATTTATCATTCTAGATGAAATGCCGTCCAGCTTTAAAGATTTGGAAAAGGCTGCTTTTGATGCTATAATCAAATTAGGTGCAAAAAGATTCGTCCTAGATAGTTTAACTGTCGGAATCATGGGATTAAAACAAATCAGGGATATGTCGGCACTCAGAAGAGATGTATTCACTTTCACTAAAAGATTGAGGGGCATGGGTGTAACAAGTCTATTAGCTTGTGAAGTCCCTGAAAATAAGCCTAAAGCCTTAGCAAGGTTTGGTTTTGAAGAATTCGTAGCAGATGGTATAATAGTGTTGAATTATTTGGAATATGCGACAAGTTCTAAGACAAGAAGTTTGTTTATCAGAAAGATGAGAAAGACTGATCATGGAACTGATTTGTATCCTTTTGTTATCACAAAAAATGGGATTATAGTAAAATCCTAAACTATGTTGAAATTCTCCTATAACCATAACCTACTGGAAGTGCATAAATTAAAGGACTAGATTTTGATGAAGAAGCAGGCAAGAAAAATATATATTCCCTAGTTGTAACTTTAGGATCTGCTGAAGCAAGTGTATATTTATCAAAATTGAAATTCCCATCCAATAGTATTTGATTCATTAACATTTCCATTTCTTGGCAACAATCTGGTGGTAAATACTTGAAAACTTGAGGTCCTATATTTTGCTTAAAAACATCTGGTGGAGACCATTTAACTGCCTTAACTTCTTTTTTATCTGGGTTAAATATAGGGTCGTATACAGTTTGTTCTAGAACAAGGCCATTAAAATTCACACGTTTTAATTTTTTTGATCCAGGCTTTAATGGTGCCTTACATGGATAACAAAAACCTCCTCGTAGAATGTACATCTCAGTCAATAAATTTGTAGTTAATTCAGAATTGTATAATTCTTGATTCATTCCCCGAAGACCAGTTGTTTTTACGACACCTTGCCTGTTTCTAAATCTTCTTATTTTTTCCCACGATGTCATTCCTTCTATTAAAGTGAGTTCATCTCCCCCACTCAATTTCTCTTCTTTACTTCTCACAACCGAAAGCCATTCTCTGCCTTCTTTTGGTCTTTCACGATAGATTAAAGGTATGACATATTCTTTCGATGTAATTCCTCTTACTTTACTCGTGATTGTTTTCCTAATGTTTTGTTTCATAATATTACCATTTTAGTAAATGAATCATATTATGAGGAAGAAACAAGATTTATAAGCTTTTCCATAATTATGCAAACTTTTCAAATATGCTTTTTTGGCATGGCAAAGAACTTGAACGCTCCATAGATTATTACTACAATCGCTATCAATGCAACCAGAATCACTAATGGATCATTCAATACATCTGTTGCTCCTAATGGAATAGCCCACCTGCTGCCACCAGCTCCCCTAAGTGGTCTCCTAATAGATGTGGTTGTGGGTTGGGGTAATATTGTTGTAGTAGTTGTAGTTATGACATTAGGGCAACCAACTCTAATAATATCTGAAGTCCAAGGACAAAATCCTTTGTTTAACCAATCTGGTAAATGTTGCTCTACATAACTTGGCCTTCCGTCACAAACTTCTACTGTCATTTCTGCTAATCTTACAGTATCTGGATCTAGATGCCAACTCCACGGCTGGTTGTAACCATCATTACCCGTTCTTACTATACCTATCACAATTCTTCTGATTTCTCCTCGAGCATCTCTATAAGCTAATGCAAGAGTTGTAGGGTCAGTTATATATACACAAAAATTTTCGCCAACTACATTAACCGTAAAATATTCTGCAGCTTTAACCGAAAATTCACTAAAAGAAAAAGACAAAATCAATACAATTAGAGCCAACTTTAGTTTTTTCATTAATTTAATATGTTTTTTTCTTTATAAAAATTTAATTCATCCCCAGAATCTTTTCGTCCTTATGAACTGTCTCTCAGCATCTAATAAAGCTTTAATAAAATCTCTTTCTGTACTATACATTCCTCTTAAGATTCTAGTAGCAGTCTTCGGTCCGATTCCATGAACAGCCAAAGCCTTAACAGCTCTTGGTCCATAAACAATGACTAAATCAGAAATTTTTTCCATCGATTTATACCTTTTCTCTTCTTCCGGACTTAACTCACTACCTTTAATTTTCTTTTTTATTATTCTCTGCATCTCAATCCAATTTGGTCTACCAGCTACAATTAATTTTGCTTTGCATTTAGAACATCTAATCTCCTTTGGCAAATCTTTTACACTGTATGTCATAGTCCAATCACCGCAGTTCATACAAACTAACTTTACTTTTTTCTCATTCAGCCTTTTCTCGAAAATATCAAGCACTTGCAATTCAGGTTTTTCTGGTCCAATCAATTCTGCTCTTTTCTCTATTCCCAATTTTCCAATCGGAGATAACCCCTTTTTGAAAATTATTGAAATTTCTTTCTTCTGTATTTTTTCAAGAAAATCTTTTACAACATCAACATCTAATTTATCTATTTTTATTTCTCTGAAAGTTTCTTCCCAAACAGGCGTTCCTTTATACAAATCGATTATTCTGCTCAACCATCTTTCTCCATAATCTGCATCTTTTCTTATGACACCGAATCTTTTAGCGACATGTATGAATCTATACTGGAATAGACGAGAATTAGATACATTCAATTCTAATAAAGGTTCGACATCATCAGGTTTAGTCTTTAACAAAACTTCTTCAATTAAATCAGTATCCATCGTTTGCACATGCAAAATTATACGATAAGGATCAGTCTTCAAACCAACAGAACCAATTTTAGGAGCAAGTATGGTAGATATCATCCTGCCAAGAGTCTCATTACCTTTTGTACCAAGACAAGTGTGTAAAATTAGAGCATCATCTTCAGTTTCTACTAAAACTTTTTTTTCAGTCGGAACGATTCCATACTTCATTTGCTTCTCTACTATTCTGACCATTCTTCTAGCAGAACTTTGGTCGACAGGATATTTTTTCTTAACATCCTCTATGACATCTGGTTTACTGTGTTTTGATAAATTCTCAAAAATAGAATCTCTTAATGAACCTACTTCTTTAGCAACTTCAAAAGGAACAGGCATCAAATCTCCTTCCCATCCAGGTATGGCTGCATCAGTATCACTAGAAGGTTCTACAAAAATTCTTTTTTCATCGATAGTAATTATGTGCCAAGGTTCTCCTTTGATGACAAATGTTACTCCTTCCTGTCCATGTAATGCAACAAACTCTTCATCCAGACTCCCCACTCTTTCATTCGTTATACTGTTAATCACATAATAGCTTTTACTATCAGGAATCGTACTCAAATTTTCAAAATAATACAAAAATCCTTTCCTCGACATTTTAATTGTGTTATCCTCGTTATAGAAAAGGTATCTTAAGTTATGTAAAAGTTTACAAACCAGAATGAATTGTTGTTTAGTCAAGTCTCTGTACGGATATGCTCTTTTAACTATTTTATAAGCTTCATCCAATCCAATTCTATATTTATCCATAGCCAAACCAACAATCTGATGTGCCAATATGTCTAGAGAATTTTCATAAACTTCCATCGGTTCTAATTTCTCTGCCATTGCCTGTCTTGCTATGACTGAAGATTCAAAAGTATCATCTGTGTCAGTCGATATTATAACACCATCAGAAATTCTACCCAATTCATGGCCAGATCTACCGACACGCTGAATTATTTTAGAAGTCTGTCTTGGGCTCATATACTGAATAATAAAATCTATCGAACCGATATCTATGCCTAATTCAAGTGAAGACGTACAAACAATACTCTTCAATTTCTGATCCTTGAAATCATTCTCTACTTTTATCCTAACTTCCTTACTTAAGCTGCTGTGATGATTTTCTACAGGAAAATTTGGATAGGCCTGTTTCATTCTAGATGTTAGAATTTCTGCAAAGTCTCTTGTGTTAGTGAATGTAAGAGTAGAAGTATGATCTCTAATCAAATCATGTACAGTTCTTAATCTAGCAGCAGTAAATTGACTAGTAAAAACTTGTTCCGCCAAACTTATATCAGAAGGAATAGGTCTTGGATTTATTACTTGTATTTTTGCCGCTTTTGCCTCCACAGCTTTAATTATTTCCATGGGTCTACCGCCAGATATAAAATTCACGATATTTTTTGGTGAACCGATAGTTGCTGAAAGAGAAATAATTTGGAAATTACCACATAATTCTCTCAGTCTCTCTAAAGCAATAGTTAACTGAGTTCCACGTTTTGATGATGCTAATTCATGAACTTCATCTACAACAACAAACTTAACATTCCTCAAATGTTCTTTCATTTTTTTCGCAGGTAATATAGCCTGTAAAGTTTCTGGAGTTGTTATCAAGCAATCTGGTGGCATTTCAACCTGCATCTTTCTTGCATATGCAGATGTATCGCCATGTCTTACAGAAATGTCTATTTCTAATTCATTCCCCCACCATAATAATCTTTTCAGCATGTCACGGTTCAAGGATTTTAAGGGTGTGATATAGAGAATACTAATAGGATTGAATTTTTGTCTTGACCATAGGTCAAATATAGGCAGCATTGCACTTTCAGTTTTCCCAACGCCAGTAGGAGCTATCAATAAAACATTCTTGCCAGCAATGATTGGCGGTATGCCTAGTTTCTGGACTATTGTAGACTCTTTAAAACCCCTTTTTTCTATTACTTCTTGCAGCTTTTTATCTAGAAGGTTGAAAACCATAGAATAACCCCTAAACACGGTAGGAATATAATGATATGTCGTTCTGACATAAACGTAAAGACAATACAAGAAATGTCTGGCAACTTAATAAAGTTTTTGATTGAACATAGGCATGTATTTAAATGTTATTTTACAAAAAAAACGTTCAGGTTATTGAAATGCTCGTACCAACATTTGAAGAAAATGTACCAAGAAGAGATTTAGAACATATATTATACAAAATTATTAGTGTATCCCAAAAAGGTATTAAACAAACACAAATAATGTATCAATGCAACACAAGTTTTAAACAGTTAAAAGATTATTTGAGCAAATCTATAAAATATAATTATATTACTTCTGAAGAAGGAAAAAAAAATACGTTTTATGAAGCGACAAAAAAAGGAGGATTATTCCTAACTATTTTTGATTTTTTAAATCAGTTGTATTCTACTGGAAAAAATGAAACAAATAAGGAAAACAAAGATCCATATGTTGATGGTAAATTAAAATCTCAAGTTCAAGCCGCACTATCTTCGTTAACTTCAATAAATCATTACATTGAATCATTAGAATTCGAAAAAATAGATGTTCTTGGTTCTGCTCATAGAAGTCAATATTCTATTGCAGAGGAAATGCTTAATGTGGCTAATAACGGTACAATAAAATCAAATCTTATGTACAGGTGTAATGTTAGTTTTAAACAACTAAATAAACGTTTACCAATATTTATGCAGAATAATTTAATTGAAATAAAGACAGACAAAGAAAAAATATCCTGTCAAACAACAGACAAGGGGAAAGTTTTTGCACAGTCCCATAGATTAATACGATATTTAATGGAAACTGGACTTGATAAGGATCCTTTCAACGATGAACTTATAGAAAAAGTAAAAGCTGCATTAAAACCTGCTCTTTCGATTGATGTGCCACGAGAAGCTTACTTGATTGCTCCTAAACAATTATTAACAGTGAAAAGATAGATAATTTATAATAATTTAGACATTGAATTCATAGTACGATTACTAACCTTAATATGATAATTCCTCCGACCACTACTGGTTGTTGTTACAAAGAAATCTTTTTCTTCATCAAGTTGGGCTCCATAAAACATAGCTAGAATGGTACGACAAACATTCACCGTAGTCAAACGTTCATCTCTGATTTTCTTCTCAATCTGTTCTTGCAATAATCTTGGATTAATCGTGTAAACTGCTTCTGAACCCCGTCCATTGACATTGTAGTGCATTTCCATTTCTTTCATAAGATGTTCAACAATGTCATAATAAGGTGATTTTCTCTCTTTTATGAGATGAATATAATTTATTAATGGAATTGGTATATCTCCCATATTATTAAATTAAAATAAGTTAAATTTAAAAACTTTTTGTTTCATTCTATAACAGTTCCATTATGTTTTCCCTCAACAGTTCTTATAATTTCTTCTGGGTCATTGCCATCGATAAAAATAGTCTTGATTTTATTCTTCTTGATTAGTTTAGTAGCTTTTAAATCAAACAATCTATATTCCCCCGGTGTTTGAGGGTTTTGTTCTATTATTTTCAAGAATTCATCATGAGTTAGACTATCAAACTTTTTAGCATTCGGATCTTTATCAGGATCAGCGGAATAAACCCCATTTATATCACTTGCTTTTATCAATAGATCAGCTTTTATCGCTTCAGCAAAGAGAGCAGCATCATAACCAGTAGAAGAGCCAGGAATATTTCCGCCACAGACAACAATTTTATCACCAAAATGTTTCGTAACTTCTTGAACAGTTCTGAAACTAGTAGAATGTGCATCATTACCTAATGCAGCGATTAAGGTCAATGAATTTAAATGACTTGATTCTATTCCTATCCAATCTAACAAAATATTATCTGAAGTAAATTTTTTTGCTACATCTCGGTATTCTCTACAAACTTTTCCTCCACCACAAACTACTACTAATTTATGACCCCTTTTCTTCAATTTTTTCAGAACATCGGCATAACTTTTAAAATTCTCTGAAGTCAATTCTTTTGTTAATAATGATCCACCGAGTGAAATAACGATATTCATTCAATCACCTTTCCTTTCCCATATGGTATAATTCTTGCTAATCTTTCTAATTCAATTTTTGTCTTTAATTTTTTTTGTATCGTCTTAGCAACTTCATTTGATGATAAATCATCTGGTATTACAATAGCATATTCTTTGACTTTATTCTTAACCATATTTTCAGGACCAAAAATAACTTCATTATCCTTAACCCCAATAGCAACTTTAACAGGAATTTGTCTAACCCATTCCCTTTTCCCATAAATCATGAATGAACCTGTTGGTAATCCGCCTTCTTTCTTAACTTGATCAGGTTTTATATAATAGACATCAATAGCAAAAATTCCAACTTTCCAAGCTTTAGAATAACTTCCACAGAACTCAGCTGTCTCTTTTATAGTTTGTTCAGGAATTTCCCTACCTTCAGGATTTTTTATCAAAACAAATGGCGAACCTGTAATATCAGTATGAAAAACTAAATCAGTTGGTTTCATATGTTTTCTTATTAATTTTTCATTAGTTTGAGCATCCTTTCCTGCGACTAATAAAAATCCATCAGAGGATATAATCCATCTAAATTTGTCATACCATTCCTTTCCTACTTTATTTTCAATTTTTATTTTTTTAGATTCTGACAACTCCTTTTTCTTGATTTCTTTCATTGCTTTTAATAAACCCTCAACTTTTTTCTTAGCTTTCTTAGCCTTTTCAAAGTAAATTTCTGCATTTTTTTGAACAGACTTTTTTAAATCAAGTTCTACATTTAATCCTTGAATATCAATTTTTTTAAGATTAGAATCAAGTTTCTTCTTGACTTCTTCATAATTTTCATACAGTAACTTGCCAATTTTTCTATATTCTTCTTCTTTCCCCTTCCATTTCTCTAATGTTTCTTCTTGCTTTTTTACAATTCTTTCTAATTTTTCTTTAATCCCGCTAACTTCTTTTTTTATTTCATGACCTTCTTCAAATTCTCTCTTTAAACTTTCATTTATGTTGTTCAAATCTCCAAATTCCTTGTCAATATTTTTTATAAAAGAGAATAATTTTGAAACATCAATCTCTTTAGATGTTTTATCGATTTCTAGTTTTTCACATATTTTCCTTGCCACCTCCCCCCCAAAACCCAAATCTGTAGCTAATATTTTCACAACTTCTTTATCTTTCAATAATTCTTTTAATTCATTTTGATTCAATTTGAATGGGTTGATTCTAGAAGGTGGATACTTGTATTCGACCTTTGGTTTTATTGTTCTATCCTTCCATGATCTCATTTCTAATGCTATCACAATAGTTTTATCAGATTTATTCAATAGAATTAAATTGCCATTGCCAAATAATTCAAGAACAAGAATATAATCTCTAGTCTCTATTTCAATAATCCTATCAAATTCATATTGTCTCGCATCCTGAATAACTTGACCTGTTAAATTTTTTCTTAGAATTTGTCCAAGGTTTGTTAACAAACCAGCTTCACAACTTTTACCAGAAATAAATAATTTTTCTGTAGTTAGTACGAGTTGATTGATTTTTTGTTTATACAATTCAAAACAGAAAATATTGCTAGAAACCTGTTTAACTTTCTGAATCTTAGAATTAACCAAATCTTTTTTTATGTTCTTTATCCAGAATAAAATCTCTAGACTGTTCATTTAATCACTTTAATTAATATTTAGGATATTTAACAATATCTTAGTCATGTACTTGTAAATCAAACAAGAAAGAAGCAAAACCCAGCAAATCCTTAGTTCTTCCAATTTTTTCATGAATTTCGCCACCACTAAAACCATTCTTTTCGATTTTCTGTTTAAGTTTTTTTGCCTCTTCATTCAAGTATATGTCTATTCCTCTATTAACGCCCGCACTAATGCTGAATGACTTTTCAGTTGATACTGGATAAATTGTAACTCCAATTATTAATCTTCCATTCTGATCTTTTGAGTCTTTCCTAAGCACTCTTCTAAATTCCTTTATTCTTTCACCTAAAAAAGGATTGTCGAAAGGATGATTATCTCTTTCAGTCATTTCTTTAAGAGCATCAACACAAAATAAAACGTCTATACTATCAGATGGTATATAAGTGTTATTCATATCAGCAATTTTAAATTCTGTATTTTCCAGACCATGTCTTTTTGTTCTTTCTCTAGCCACGGCAAGTTGATCTTTAGAAAGATCTAAGTATATCATTTTCCTTGCTAATTTAGCTAGAAATGTCTCATAAAGACCTGTGTTACAACCAACACTAAGGACTGTGTCAGATGTTCTGATTCTGTTAGCAGCATTCTCTAAATAAAATTCTATCGTCCCTCTAAAGGGTGACCTCAATAAATCATAAATGGGTATGTTTAAACTTGGCACTGGTTGAGCTAAAAATTCATAGAAATTAAGGAGTAATCGAGTGTCGTTATTTCTATTCTTTTCATTCTCGAGTTTTTCATAAACAGGATATTTTTCTCCTAAAATTTTTATTATTTCTGAATCACTTCTGAGTCTAATACCTTCTTCATCAAGATATTGACTTATTCTACCATTTACGCTATCCATACTACTGAAGAAAAGGATTAAGTATTTAAGTTTATTTCTGGGACAGTTTCAACCTGTTTAAGTCTTTCTTTTATTTCTTTCAGGCTTTTTCCAAAGTACCTTTCGAATTCTTTCGTTGTGCTAATGGCCTTAGTCCTGCCTTTCTTTTCAGTTCTTATCAACTTCCTTCTTTCCAAATTTTTTATATAATTGTAGGCCTTGTTACCCTGTATTTTAATTATTTCTGACTGGGTAATTGGCTGGCGTAAAGCGACTATACTCAAAGTTCGCAATTCACCTTTTGATACATCAGAATAAGTGGTTAAGTCAGAGACTTTATCTAAAAAACTATCCTTTACTTGAAATTGATAACCTTCGCCAGTCAGAACTAGCTGTATACCATGAGATTCGGAATCGTACTCTTTTTTTATTTCGATCAATATCTCTTCTACAACTTTCGTTGAGCCTATCCCACATATCTTTGATAGTTTTTGAACGGTTACAGGCGTTTCTGAAACGAATAATGCGGCTTCAACCAAGGCTTTTTGATCTGACAATAAAACACCCATATATTATATGTGTTTTTATAAAAATACAAACTCTGAGAATCTGAATGGCATATCAGTCTTTATTTTATTAAATTTAAACTCCTAAACAAAAATAATATCAAAGGTTTCATATGTTAGATATAAAATTGATTCGAGAACATCCGGAAATTGTTAGGAATAATTTAAAGAAAAGAAAGGAAGAAGAGAAGATAAAATTAGTCGATGATTTACTGAAGTACGATAAGAAATGGAGAGAATTAATTCAAGAAGCAAATCAACTAAGACAAAAAAGAAACTTAATTACCCAGGAAATTGCAGATTTGAAGAAAAAGGGCAAAGATGCCAAATTGAAGATGAAAGAGGTAAAGGAAATTCCTGATAGAATCAAGAAGCTAGAGATACAAGTTGATGAATACAAAAAGAAAGCTGATGAAATTCTTTTAAGTTTGCCTAATATCCTGCATGAATCTGTTCCATACGGTAAAGATGAGAATGATAATGTTGTTATAAAAGTTGTTGGAAAACCACCAAAATTTGATTTTAAACAAAAAAATCATATTGAAATTGTAGAGGATTTAGGTTTAATAGATTCTGAAAGAGCTGCTAAGATTGCAGGGCATGGTTTTTATTATCTCAAAGAAGATTTGGCTTTGCTCGATTTTGCCATTCTAAATTATACAATGAATTTCATGAGAAAAAGAGGTTATCTGCTAATAGAACCACCATTCATGATGAAAAGAAAACCCTACTTGGGGGTTACAGATTTAGAATTCTTCGGAGATCAGTTATATAAAATAGACAATGAAGACCTTTACTTGATTGCAACTTCAGAGCATCCTATGGCAGCAATGTATATGGATGAAATTTTGTTAAAAGATGATTTACCGATAAAATTAGTTGGAATAAGTCCTTGTTTTAGGAAGGAAGTTGGCGCTCATGGAAAATATACAAAAGGTCTATTCAGAATGCATCAATTCAATAAAGCAGAACAGTTCATATTTTGTCTACCTCAGGATTCTTGGAAATTTCATGAAGAACTACAGAAGAACGCAGAAGATCTTTATACTAGTTTAGGACTTCATTTCAGAGTTGTTAATGTATGCACAGGTGATATAGGAATTATAGCTGCTAAAAAATACGATATAGAAGCATGGATGGCAGATGGTCAGTTTAGAGAGGTTGGTTCGAATTCTAATTGTACTGATTACCAGGCTAGAAGATTAAACATTAAATATAAAGATAAAGAAGGCCAAGCACCAGCAGGATTCATTCATACTCTGAATAATACTGCACTAGCTACTAGTAGGGTTATTATAGCGATATTAGAGCAATTCCAACAAAAGGATGGTTCTGTAATAATTCCTAAAGTTCTAGTTCCTTTTATGAACTGTATTGAAAGATTAGAAAAATAATTTTTTTAAATGATAATCTTTAAGAAGATTTCATACTCATTAGTGGCATGTTTAAAAAGAAATTTCCACAGTCAGATGGTTCTAGAATGCTTAATCATATATTAGACGTATATGGAACTATAGTTCCAAAAAGTGTTTTTGATCATTTGGGATGTGGTGGTGAGTTTTATAAAGAATGTCTACTTAAGGGACGTATTAAAAAATTGTTTGAAAAATCAGACCCATTAGTAAGAATTGTAAGATCTTATGAAAAATTTGAATATGGCAATTATCAAATCAGATAGATTCTTGTTTTTGGGAAAAATGGCATATTTTTAAATCCAATTATTAAAATTAGAAAATAAAGGGGTGAAAATAAATGGCATTAATTGTTAAAAGTGCTGTTAGAGAATTAGTTAAAGGAAAGGCAAACGTAAGCGAAGAATTCTTGAAGAGACTTGATACAGAAGTAGCAACTATGATTAGACGAGCTAATGATAGAGCAAGAGAAAACAAGAGAAAGACGTTGAAAGCTAGAGATGCTTAAACCTTTCTTTCTTTTCTTTTTTTGTAATTTTTTAAAATAAAAATAGAATTAGATAAATTTTGTTCTTGTAGAATAGTTTAAATCTTTTACAGTTTTACGAAGAAGTATGGAAACTCTTAAAAAAGGAGTAATTGGAATATCTTATCAATTCAGAGAAAGAGAATTGTACTTTTTATTATTACATAGAAAAAAACGCTTGGAACAAGACTGGATAGGATGGGAATTTCCAAAGGGTACTGTTGAAGAAGATGCTATCAAAGGAAAGAGTTTATACCAAAATATGAAAGATGAAGCAAAAGAAGAAGCTAATATAGTAAAATCAAACATAAGACCACTCATGCATAATGGAAAGCATTATACTTATGAGTATGTTTTCTATAGACCTCCGGAGACCATTAAAAAATTAATGTTTGTTTATTTAATCAATGTTGATAGATCAGAAGAAATCCGAGTTAATGGTATAGAACATGATCGCTTTATGTGGAGAAATTATGGATATACTAAACTCTTTTTAAAAAAATATAATTTGAAAAGAACATTGGAGATTGCTAAAAAAGTTATTACTGGAAAATACTCTTATTAAAAAGGACTTTAAAATTAATATAAGAATCAGATAGAAGTACCATAGTTAATTAACAAAAGTATTATATCACCATAAAAAATAGTAAACAACAAAGCCAAAGGAAAAGCGGGTGCAAATCTAACTCCTTCTTTAATCCAGATATATTTCTTACCAGATTTTTTTATTTTTGCTAAATCTTTTTCAGTTACACCTTCCCATACTTTAAAGTCAAGGGGAACATCCCCTATTCTCACTTGAGAAACAGGTATTTTTTTCTTAAATCCCACTTCTTCAACTACTTTAACAAACTTCCATAATAGGAACATGCCTGTGCAGAGTAAAACTAAAGTTAAATTAAGATTAAGTAAGTCATCAGAAATTGTAAAATTAAAAAGTTTTGTAAAAGCGAACCCAATTAATATGAAAAATAAAATCAAGGAAAAATCGAAGATCAATAAAGTTTTTACATTAGCCCTCACATTCTTAACGAATGCAGTCCAAATTTTTCTATTTATTATAGACAATATAAGTGCATAGACAATCATGTAAATAGCTCCTACTAAGAACAAGTTAAAAAAGAAGCTCAGTGAAAAAGGAAAAAATAACGTTTTACTAATCCCTGAGGGTAATGTCGGGACAAGGAAACCAATACCTGAAAGTATTTTCGCATCACCACCACCCCACTGTCCGGTATAATACATGATTAATCCAAAACCAAGAAACCCTAATCCTACTGTAAATGAAAGCAATAATGGCATATAACTCCAGGCAAGATATGATTTAATCATACCTCCTATAATGCCAACGGCCATCATCGTATAAGGAATTTCATCTGGTATTTCTGTAGTCTTCAAATCATACAATCCAGCGGCTACAGATCCTATAAATGCTACAATCAAAAACAATATCTCAAGCATATTATTTTTTTGTATTATAAAAATATTAAGATAAATCATTGTACGAAATTAAAAAATGCTCGCAATTAAGTTTTGTTTTTAAATATTTTTACATCAATAAATCAACTATGGTTACTAAAGAAGAATTTGAGTCTGAAAGAGAAAAGTTAATTCTAGGAGGAAATTCTTATCCGAACTGTCTCAAAACATTGGGTGTTCTTGAAGGTTTATTGGAAACAACTGACCCGATTGAAGAATCTTGTTTACCATCAGGCTATAATCCTGACACTCACGACGATGCAAGCTTGTTAAGGCATTTGGAAAGAAAATGTAAAGATAAAATACTTAGTATTGAGGCAGAAGAAGGTATTTCCCAATATATACCTCATGATTATTCAATTAGAGTTAATCTGATGCTTCTTAATGAAATAAAAGATCCAAGACCTTGTTGTGAAATTCCCACATTGACTCTTGGTCCAGGTGGTATGAATTTTTCTTATCTGGAAAAAAATGTCGATGATGCTATAACATTGCTAGAAATCTACAAATCTGCGATACAGACTGAAGCTTACAATAAAAGAGAAAAACAGGTAGAACCATTGAGAGTAACTCTCAAGGAAAAACGTGGAATAGTTCGTAATTAACTTGTAAACATTTTTAAAAAAATAGAGTCGATTTAATAAAATTCCGCGTTCGCATTTTTCAACGATTATAAAAATTAGCTATATTTCTTAAATCCAACTTTTCTTGCAACTTCTCTCCAGCATTGCCTGCAATAATTCAAATGATATTTTCTGATGATGCCACCATATCTGCCGCATCTCCTGCATTTAACTGCTCCTCTGCCAAATTTCAAATCCTTTTTCTTCAATCAACCACCGACATTGCCAAGTATCTCAAGAATGTTCATGTCGTCCTCAAAAACTTTAACAGAAATTTGTTCAAAAACACGTTTGTAAACTTTTTCAAAATTTTCTTCCAATAAAGCCTTTTTAAGTATAACGCCACTCAACTTAGTAGTCATTTCCATGAGCCAAATATCATCTTCCACCAATTTTCACCCCAAAATTTTTTACTAACCAATCAATAGTTTCTTCTTTAGATATTAAATGCTTTTTGCCTATCTTTCTAGATATCCTTTTTTTCTTAACACTGAAACCGGGTCTTTCTAATGTCGCACAAACATCCATGCCTACTATCCCTACATCAGCATCATATTTTACATTCGGTAAATCTATGTATTCCTTTATCCCAAAAGAAAAATTACCGCCATTAATTTGTCCATCTTTTAATTCATTTTCAACAGCAATTAGAGCATCCTTTAAGAAATTTATAGCTTTTACCTTTCTCAGAGTAACTTTCACTCCTATAGGTTTTCCTTTTATTGCACCAAAAGTAGATCTTTTCATTGCTTTTGTGATGAGTGGTTTCTGTTGAGTTATAGTTTTAAGAAGCTTCTCAGCTCTCTTCAATTTGTCTTGATCACTACCACAACCTATGTTAAGAGTCACTTTTTCCACTTTTATTTCTCGCATCGGATTTTCTTTCATTCAACCACTTTTATTTCTGGTTTGTTTTCTCCTACTACAAAAACATAATCAACTATAGCTTCGAACTCTTTTTCTTTTTCTTCACAAATAATCTTGTTAGGTTCTCTTGTTCTTCTTATGACGATATCTTTTATTTTAGCTATTCTGCCGATGTTCTGTCCACCAGTTATCATAGCGATAGAACCCTTGTCCATTCTTAAATGTTTAGTTATTTTTTGCTCGGGAACTTGAATTAAAATTGAGTCACCTGTATTATATTTTACTTTTTTATCTTCGATTAGTATATTTTTCCCATCGTGTAAATTCAGTTGTAATATACCGCCCTTAGTAATCGTTTTATCTTTTATCCTACAGAGTTTTAACTTAGCCTCATCCTTAGGAATCTCTATGAGAGACAAACCTCTTGATGTAGAAACCATACGATAAGCTTTATTTAACTTTGGAATTTCAATAGCATCCATTAAACCAACAGGATAATTAGTATCTCTTCTGGGTTTTCCATCTACAAGTATCTCTTTTGATGTCATTATTTTCCTTGCTTCTCTAGCTGTATCCCCCAATTTTAGTATGTCTCGCACAATAATCATGAGCGGTATGCATTCATTTCTCTTATGCGGCCCTGGTCTTGGACTCACTACCCAAGTTCTTCCCTTTTTCGGGACTTTCCAGAACTTTGGTGCTGACAGTCTTTTCAGATGTCTTGCCATGTTTTTCCTCCTTTTTTATACTTAAAGCTTCTAACCTCTTTTTATCCTCAAGATTTAAATTGATTATTTTTACTTTGCTTGGATAAATCGGTACTTGAATTTCAGTTCCATCAACTTTTTTCCTAGTTATACCATCTATAAATATTCTGATCTTTTTCATATCTACCCTATTTACTCTGCCTCTTTTTTTCTTATAACTACCTTTCATAACTTCGACTTCGTCGCCCTTTCTCACAGGAAAAGATCTCTTTCCATATTTTTGTTTTAATTCTTTTGAAAGATGAGCAGAGAAGAACTTATGTCTAACGTGAAGAGGTGCATGATAAATATACTTCCTTTGTTTTCTTGGTTTTTTAGATGACTTCCAATATTTTGACCAAAATCTCATTTAAACCACTAAACTAGCTATTTTACCTATACTCATGTATCTTTCTACAACTTCTTTAGCAATAGGACCTTTTATTTGCGTTCCAACCGGTTCGCCTTTTTCATTAACCATTATAGCTGCGTTATCTTCGAATGCCACTCTCAAACCATTAAGTCTCCTAAATTCTTTCTTCTGTCTGACTATCACAGCTCTAACAACCTGTTTTCTCCATTTAACTGTTCCTTCTTTTACGGAACAATTAATCATATTACCTACTCCTGCAGATGGTTTTCTTCTTCGTCTTCCCTTGTATACGAATACGGATATTAATTGCAATACCTTGGCTCCAGTATTGTCTGCACAATTTATGTATGCACCTACAGGTAAACATTTTGTTATGCTGGCCTTTATCGCTTTCATACTATCACATCTTTTCTATAACAACAAAGTGTTTTGTCTTGCTTAAACGTCTGCATTCTGCAATTTTAACCTTATCTCCTTTTTTTACATTTATGCATTCAGGATTATGTGCAGCCATTCTGCTCCTTCTTCTCTCATATCTTTCATACTTAGGAATAAAATGCATGTAATTTCTTTCAACTATAACAGTCCTACCCATTCTATCTGAATGTACGGTTCCTTCAAGAATCTTACCTCTAATAGGCAAAGTACCATGGAATGGACAATTATCATCACTACACGTTTTTTCTGGTACTTTCACATCATATCCTATATCTCTTACTTTTTGTTCCTTTTTTTTCATTTTACCAGCTTGGTAATTTTTTCTTAATCCTATCTTCAGGCCTTCCTAACAATATTTTACCCTCGACCTGAACTCTTGTTCCATTTGGCAACGTAAATATAAATATTGTTATGTCTTTAGGTATAACTTTTTCTCCTTTATCAGTTTCTATTTTCAGAGTTTTAAAAGTTTCATCTATTACCTTGCCTTTTAAACCCATTTGATTCTTGTTTGTGCTATTCTTTATTTCTACTTCTAGACCAATCAGTTCATGTCTAACTAGGTTATAGGGTGTTATTGGCATATAGAATAATTATCATTAGTTTTATATATTAGCTAACTTCTATCAAATTCTCGTCGAAACCAAGACTTATCATCAATTGCTTAACTCTTTCTTTATGATTTCCCTGTAATTCAATCTTACCTTCTTTAAATGTTCCACCACATGCTAATTTTCTTTTCAACTCTTTAGAAATAGATTTTCCTGATTTTTCGTCCACGCCTTCTACGATTGTTATTGGTTTTTTAAATTTTCTGATAATAGTATAAATCCTGATTTTTCTTTCTTCCCTTTCGATAATTTTACATGTGCATAAATCAGTTGGAAGACCACAAACAGGACAATTTTCCGGGCTCATTCATCACTCCTACTTGAAATTATATACTCAAAAGAAACAATAAATAGATTACATTTTTGATTAGACTTAAATGGGTTAATCATTTCTTAATTTCCGTTTCTTTTTTCAATGTAGTTATTCGGGCTATGTCTCTTCTAATAACTTTTATCCTACCTGGATTTTTTACGTTTCCACCCATCTCTACATTCCCTCTTTCTTTTAATAATTCCAATTTCAATTCGCCTATTTTTTTATCTAGCTCTTCAGGCTTTAGTTTTCTCAGTTCCTTTATCTTCAACTTTCTCGACCTTTTCCTCTTCTTTTTCTTCTTCAATAATTTTTAACTCTCCTTCGGGAATTTCTTTTAAAATTTTGACTTGAACACCAATTACTCCAGGTTTAGTTATTGCAGTAGCTTTGCCTTTATCTACAAGATTATCAGCATAATATCCAGAATGTTTTATATAACCTTTCTTGAATTTCTGAAACCTTGCCTTTTCACCGCCAAGCCTTCCACCAACCCTTATTTGAACACCAACAGCGCCAGCCTTCATTATTTCGTCGATGTAATAGTTTGCCACTTTCTTATAAAAACCGCCTCTTTCTATACTTTTTGTTATATTGTTAGCAACGACTTGTGCATCCAAGAAAGGATTTTCTACTTCTCTTACATCTAACATGGGATTTTCCAGTTTGAATTTTCTTTGAATATTATCAGTCATTTCTTTTATTCTAGAACCAGATTTACCTATGACTAAACCAGGCCTATTGGCATAAACTACTATTCTCGTTCCCAAAGGTGTTCTTTGGATTTCAATATGACTATAACCAGCTCTATCGAATTCCTTGCTCAGATATTCTTCTATATCAGCTTCTTTTATTCCTTCTTCGACAAAATGTTTTTCTATGGCCATTATCTTTCCTTTACAGTTAATTTCAAATTACAAAGTTTTGCTTTTTTACCTCTATGCGACCATCTACTCTTGGGTAACATGAACTTGAAAGTTTGATTTGCAAGAGCTTCTTTAATAAACAATTTTTCTTTGTCTAGATCTAGTGATTCTGCATTATTCTCAACTTCTTCTACCAATTTAAGTATTTCCTTTGTTGCTCCTGTATAATACTTTCCATCAATATCAATTTTTTGATCGATTAAATTATTTAAGAACATTTTTGCTTTCTTCGTAGACTTTTTATTTATTTGCTTAAAAACTACCACAGCATCTTTCTTTGAAACATGTGCCAATGGTCTACTTGCAGTTACTATTTTTCCCATCGTCATCACTTAAGCGGTATGTGCTTTGAACCACGTGTTGCACCTGCACCCGGTGCTGAATGCATAACTCTTACCCTAGTCAATGCAAATTCACCTAGACGATGACCTATCATCTCAGGGATTATCATAACAGTCTTATACTCCTTTCCAGAATAAATTCCAAATTTAATACCAATCATCTCTGGTAATATGACCATATCTCTTTCATGAGTTTTATAATATTGTTCCGGATTTTTTTTAATATCTTCCAATAATTTCTTTTGTCTATCAGTTAAACCTCTCAATAGACTTCTCCTTTCCTTGCTTGGCAATAATCTTGAAAATTCTTCTAAGTTCATACTCTTCAATTCTTCCACTGTTTTACCTTTATACTTGAAAATTCTTACCATTTTATCCTCTCTTTCTTCTACCAGTTCTTCTAGGAGATATAGAACCGACTTTCGCACCTGGAGGAGCATTTCTTGAAACACTCTTAGACATACCTGGTTTTGTTTTTCCACCGAATGGATGATCGACAGGATTCATAGCTACAGCTTTAGATCTTGGATAAAGTTTACCTCTTACTTTCATGGCATATACTTTTATACCAGCTTTAATCCATGGCTTTTCTTTTCTTCCCCCACCAGCTGGCACTCCTATAGTAGCAAGACAATTCTCATTTATTTCTTTTATTTTTCCAGAAGAAAACATGATTTTTACTCTATCCTTAGTTTTACCCATTACAGTTGCAAAAGAACCAGAACTTCTGCAAATTTTTGGTCCGGAACCAGGATAAGTTTCTACACTGAATACTTTTGTGCTTTCAGGCACTTTCGATAACGGTAAAACACTACCAGTTTTAAAACCAGACCAATAATTTATGATATCGCCAACTTTCAATCCTTCAGGTGCTATGTGCAATTTTCGTGTTTTATCAGGGAATTCGATGATGGCAACCGGTGCATTCCTGCCAGGATCATGAATTATGTCTGTTACTAAACCAACAGTATTATTTTTAGAAAAGTTATACTCCACTCTCCCTGCATAATTATGAGAAGGAACTCTGTACCTAGGTCCACCTTTACCCCGCGCTCGTGCTATTATTCTCTTTCCCATGATATCACTTTAGTGAATTATCTTTGTTAATTTAAATAATTATTTAAAACTACTCTGTTTTCATATTAATATATTATATAAACTGTCGTAAACAGTAATTTTAAAAAATTTATATCATTCCAAGCTTTACAGCCACATCGGCAGCAGTATATTCTTTTTTTAGTTTGATGAACGCCTTTTTCTTTCCCTCTCTTGTTATCAAAGTGTTTATCTTCTCAATTTTAACCTTGAAAATCTCTTCAAACGCCTTTTTGATATCTTCTTTATCAAATCTCCTATCGACAATAAAAACTAATTTGTTCTCTTTTTCTACCAAACTTATACTCTTTTCTGTCATGTGAGGATATTTTAAAACTTCATATGGATCCATATCAACCACTCAAAATTTTAATCGCACTCTGACTAAAGATTGTCAACCTTCCTGCTAATGCACCTGGAGCTAGATCTTCAACAGAAATTTCTTTGACATTTCGAACATCAACACCTGGGATGTTTTTGCATGCTTTTCCCAATCCTTTATCTTCATTTATAACAAACAAAGGCCCAATTTTTAACTTATATCTTCTTCCTCTCATTTTTCCTCTCCCAGCCCTTACTTTCTTCACTTTTATTCTTTCTAATTCTTGTTCGAGTTTTAAGGATAATAACAATTTTTCAACATCTTTTGTTTTTTTAAGGGTTTGAATAGCATCTTCTAAAATTAGTGGTAATTCTATTAAATCGACTTTATGACCTCTCTTAATTACGATATCTTTATTAGCAGTAGCAGCTATTGCAGAAACTAAAGCCAATTTTCTCTCCTTTTTATTAATTTTCTGATCCCAAATCTTTTCCACTTTTGGTGGATGTGCTTGTCTACCTTTTACAGCTTGAGGGACTTTTTTCATACTCCACATCATGTGTTGTGGACCGTGATGTATTCTTGGACCTCTCGCCATGTCTCTCATCGACATTGAATTTCTGATTCTTCTTCTTCCATGATAATGAGCAGATGTCCTAAAACCAGCTAAAGGATCAACTCCGTAAGGTTGTCTTCCATGACTTTGGATCGCTAATAAAGCTCTTTTGATCAAATCAGGTCTCAATTTTTCATTGAAAATTTGAGGTAATTCAATCTTTGAAACTGGTTTTCCTTGAATATCAATTACATCGACTTTCATAATTACACCTATGGTTTATGCAAATACTTAATCTCGGCTGGTAACATAGAAACTTTTGGCGGTCTTACAGTATTTTTTAGAATTATAAGTCTTTTACGAGGACCCGGTAAAGATCCCTCGACTATTATGTAATCACCTGATATCAATCCATAGTTGACAAAGCCAGAACTTGGGTTAACATCCTTTGCATTTTCACCTATTTTTATTATCCTTTTATTATGTTCAGTTCTTGTCTGGAAGCCCATCTGTCCTCCAAATGGAACTGTCCATATAACCCTATTAGGACCTTCTGCACCTATAGTACCTGTGTGCCTTCTTTTTTGAGCAGCTTTCCTTGTTTGTACTTTTATTCCAAATCTTTTTACAGGACCTTGTGTCCCCTTGCCAGTTGTAATTGCAGTAACATCAATGAACTCCCCTTCCTTGAAAATATCTTTAATTCTTATTTCCTTTCCTAATAATTCCTTTGAATATTTCCATTTTTCTTGAAGGTCCTTACCGCCTATTTCTATCTCGAATATTTCTGGAGTTTTCTTTTTCAATCCAGATCTTCTAGGCTGTGTTTTAACGATAAATCTGAGTTTTTTAACTTTGTTTAAGTTACTTTCAATGAAATTCATTTTTTCTTGAGTCTTGAATTTGCCAACTATTATCTTTCTTTTAACATCCTTATCCTCGGATACTTTATCATCCCAAACTTCGCTTAGGATAGTATGGCCATAAGGAGTTTCCTCATAAGCACGAATTCCAAGGATTTTGATAGGAGGACAATCCAAAACAGTGACAGGAACAGAAATTTCTTCACCCTTTGTTGTAGAGTGTTTTCTGCTATCTACGATTATAGCGTGGGTCATGCCGGCTTTATAGCCTGCAAAACCAAGTATTTTAGTTTTTTCAGATATAGACCAAGTGCTGATTTGAGGATAGATTCTTTTGGCTCTCTTTCTCGGCCAATATTGTAATGAACCTGCCCTTGGTTTGCTGTCTTTTGTCATTATATCACTTTTATGATCCGAATAACAAATTAATAACAATTATCTTTTTTAATCTTTGTATTATAGTATGATTGTATGGTAGATGAATGTATCTTTTGTGCGATAGCAAATAAAAGAATTCCAGCGAAATTAGTGTACGAAGACGAAGATTCTGTAGCATTTTTAGATATAAACCCTAGAAGTAAGGGAATGTGTATAGTCGTTCCAAAATTACATTTTGCCAGTTTTGAAGAAAATAGAGAATTGGCAAGTAAAATATTCGATAAGGCTATGATTGTCGGAGAAAAAATGAAAAAAGCCCTCAATCCTATAACAATATTTTTCTCGATAATCCAGACGCAAATACCTCATTTTCATATACGCATATACCCAGTTTATAAGGATCAAATTCCTTTGATAGAGAATAAACCTTTACAAGTAACTTCGGAAGAACTCGATCAAATGGCAGCAAAAATAAGAACAGTTGTCGTTGATTGGAAAGGAAGAAAAGAAATTGAAAGAGTTATAGAAGAAAAACCTAAAGTAGAAGAGAAGCCAGCAGTTAAGAAAGATGAAGATGATATATTCTGGGTAAAGAGATCACAGCAAATGGCATGATTGAAATTAAATTTATGAACGTATTCTACATACTATTATAGAGATGCGGCTGTTGTCCAGCCTGGTTAAGACCCGAACAATTTGGGGTAAGCCTTCCAAGCTCGTGACGCGGGTTCAAATCCCGCCGGCCGCATTTAATCAGATTAGCAATAAACTTTTAACTTTAATGCCTATTATTATTAAGTCATGACATTGAGAAAAGTACAGGATTACGGACTTTTTGAATCAAATATTGCTTTAAACTATCAATCACCAGAAGGTAATGCAATTGTAATTATTCCCGCAGGACCTAAGATTAAATTTTATCTTGAAAATAAAGGTATTTTTGAGATGGGTATACCTCCTTATTTTGCTGCTGCTTTACAATATCTGAAAGAAGGAGCTGTATTACCAAAAAATGAATTTTATCTAGTGAAGCAACTGATAGATAGAGATTTGGATCCATTTACTGCTGTCAAATCGGTCAATATATCAATAAAATCTGAGAGTGCAACTTGTAAAGTAAACAAAATTTCTAAAGAACAGAGACTTTCAAAATATGGTAAACCAATCGAGATCATTTCATGTCGTGGCCAAGACTTTAAGGAAAGCTGTAATGCAGTAGTTGAGACAGACGATCAAGCGTCAATAGAATTAGACGATGCAAGAGCTAGCTTCTTAGCTGGTTTAATGTACAATGTTCCTATAACCATAAACGAAAAAAAATTATGTGATTTCTCTATACAAAGGTCTTGGTGCGATGATACAGATTCCGCAATAGTTTTGAACTTAAAAGATTCAGGAGATTTCATGCCCACATTGGCTTCTTTTCATGAAGTTCAAATTCCCTTTATTTCGGGTTATAATTATGAATTAAAGCAATTCACTCCTTTAAAAGGAGATCCAAGAGACTCTTTCTCTAGTTTCATTTATAAAATGAATAAAATTTATAGAAAAAACGGAATTAAACCAAAGGTAAAAGGAGTCTCTATAGATTCATTTTTACCAGGAACTCATACTTATTCTTCCAATGTCACGGTCGATCAGAATGGTTCTATGGAAAAATATTTGATAATGCCATCTAGTGCATTTCTTTTAGCAAAACTTTTAGGAGTTGAAGTTCTCGTAGACGATCAACTAGAAACAAGAATGCAGAGTCAACTCGAAAATAAAATAAGCAGAGATAGGGGAATTGTATAAATTTCTAATAAATCTTATTTTAAAGCTGCTTCAATAGGATGCTGAGGCACATATTTTTCTGAACTACAAACTATCATCGTTTCTGTTCTTCTAACAAATTCTGACTCATGAATTTTGTGCACAGTTTCTTTGAGTTCATCTATATCTCTTACTAAAACTTCCATGAGAAAACCATATCTACCGAAGAGATTATGTATACCAGATATTTGTGGTAAGTTTCTAAGTGAGCTAATCGTATCTTTTTCAAATGCCCTTAAGGGCTCTGTTTCAACAAGTATATATGCCCTAAGGTTTAATCCGAGTTTTTTTTCATTTATGTTGACAGTAAAATTTTTTATTACTCCTTTATGCTCAAGAGATTTTATCCTGCTGAAAACACTTTGCCTAGTCATATGGCATTTTCTGCCCAAATCTGAAAATGATATCCTGCCATTTTTGACTAATTCTCCTAAAATTTTCTTATCTTTATTTTCTATCATACAAATGTATAATTATTTTTAAAATATATTAACTTTTTGTTATTTCTTTATATAAGAAATTTATTATATGTCAAATAAAATACAAAGAAAGTATATCGTGTGTCAATGATAAGTAAAAATTATGAATGTGAGAGTGTATATGTGTGTAAATTGTGGAAATATGTTATGCTGGAGCAGATACGAGGGGTTGTTCTGCAGACATTGTGGCCTAATAGCAAAAGAGCCATATTTTTCTGGTGAAATGCATATTGCATGAAATTGTAAAAAATAAAGATAACAGATAGATTTTCTTAGAGTTAGATTTAAGTCTGGAATTCAAAAAATAAACTATGAAAAAATCACTGAAAGTCATCTCTCTTTTTACCTTGTTTTTCCTGATATTTTTGATCCCTAAATCTGTTTATTCAAAGTCTTATTCATATGATTTTATCAACACTACATTAGATTTTTATCCAGATGGTTCGGTTGTTGTAAGTCAGATAAGAGCATATAATTTTGTCGGCAGTTTTTCTTATGCCTTTTTAGACATACTAAAAAAAGGAGCTGAAGATGTAAAGTTCCTAGAGATAAAAGATTTAGACAATAATTTACCCCTGCAATTCAACCTGGATGAAGATGCCAGTCATGTAAAAGCTACTTGGTATTATTCTGCTGATAATCAAGTAAAAAAATTCTTAATCATGTACAGAATTGATGGTGCTGTTAAAAAATATGAGGATGTGGCTGAATTTTACTGGAAAGTTATAGAAGATAATCATGAAAGAATTGATAAATTTGATTCTTACATAAACCTTCCATTGCCCTCTCCAAACCTTTTCAAAGTATTTATACATAGTTCTTCTACACCTGGAGAGCTCAAATTCTCTGATGATTTAAAAAACGCACATGTAACAATGCAAAACATTCCAAGCAATACTTTTGTAGAATTTAGGATTCTTACAGAGCCTCAGATCTTTAGTGGTGTTCAACAAATACCTGAAAAGAAGTATGAAAGTATTTTGAATGAAGAAAAAAGAATTTTTTATACTATCCCGTTTCAATATTTTAACATCTTGATTTTTCTCATACTATTGATTTCACCAATTATAGTTTTTTTCTATTTTTACCTAAAATATGGGGTTGAACCAAAAGTTGATTACCAATTAAAATATGAACCAGAACCTCCTAGAGACATCCCACCAATGGCTTTAGCTGCACTTTATGGAAGTGATTTAAGAACTTCAGCAAGAGGATTACTCGCAACAATATTCGATCTTGCAAGAAGAGGTTATATTGATATCAGAGAAGAAAAGAAAGAACATTTGTTCGGACTTTATGATACGACTGAACAAATTTTTAAAATTACAAAAAAAGGAAAAGATGAGCTATCCTCTAAAAAATCACTTCATAATTTTGAGGATAATGTTTTGGATTTACTTTTTGTTGAAATGAGTAATTCAAAAGATGAGATTAAAAGTTCGGAAATGACAAAATGGTGCAGGGTGCACCAAGCTGAGGTAAAAAGTGCAATACCGGAATTGAATGAAGATGCTAAATCATGGTTTGAAATGAAATATTTCAGATTGTATGAACCTAAAAGTTTGAAAAAGGCGAGTAAATTTCCAATCATTTTATTTATTTATGGTTTTTTGCTCTTTGGTTTCTTGTCGTTGATTAAAGCGATTCCATTTGATTTCCATTTGTTAATTTTTATACAGTTATTTCTCCTTTTTGTTTCTTTTCTTGCTATGAATGCGATTAAGAGAAGGACGCCTGAAGCTACTTTAGAAATAAAAAAGTGGAATGCATTCAAAAAGTATATTTCAGACTTTTCTGCTATGAAAGATGCTCCAACAACTCTACTTCAAATCTGGGATAGATATTTGGTTTATGCCGTGGTTCTTGATGTTGCCAAGGAACTTTTAGAGAATATAAAGAACTTTAGTTTGGAGAGAAATTCACCAGTGGTAGCAGTTGCTTGGTATCATCCAATAGGTGCTCCTGGAATTCCATCGGGGATGATGTCACCTGAATCTTTTAGTGCCTTTTCATCGAATATGAGCAATATGATTAATGCTCTCAATTCTTCTAGTTCTGTAGGAGGTGGGTTTTCAGGAGGCGGTGGTGGTGGAGGAGGCGGTGGTGGCGGAAGTTCTGGAGCAGGTTAAAATAAGAATCAATAGATTTTCGTTCTGTTAAAACTTAGAGATGGGAAATTACCATTTCTTTAAAAACTAAAACCTTAATAAACTTTACTAAGTAAATCTAATAAGTATTTTGTGATAATATGAGACACGATACATTAGCAGATGTGCTTTCCGCTATAAAGAATGCTGAAAGAATTGGTAAAAAAGATTGTGTTACTCCTGCTTCTAAACTTTCAAAAGAAGTGTTAAAAATAATGCAAAAACAAGGTCTAATCGGTGTTTTTGAATTCATGGATGATGGTAAAGCTGGTAAGTTTAAAGTAACATTAAAAAATAGGATAAACGATTGTAACGTTATTAAACCAAGGTATTCTATTGGGGCAGATGAATTTGAGAAATGGGAAAAGAGATTCTTACCTGCAAGAGGTTTTGGAATACTCATCATTTCTACTACAAAGGGATTAATGACACATGATGATGCTAAAAAACAGCATATTGGCGGCAAATTATTGGCATATGCTTTCTAAGTGATGCACATGGAAAAAGAATTTCTAATCCCCGACAATGTGACAGTAGAAGTTGATAACAAACATGTTAAAGTGTCAGGACCTAAGGGTCAATTGGAGAAGACATTCAAGTATTTTTATGATATTAAAATCGAGAAAAAAGATAACAAGGTTGTAGTAAGTTCAAATTCTGAAATAAAAAAAATACGAGCAATGATTGGAACTATAATCGCACATATAAGAAACATGATAAATGGTGTTACCCAAGGTTTCACGCTAAAGATGAAGATAATATATTCACATTTTCCTGCTACTATAAAAATTGAAGGTAATAAGTTTTTCATTCAAAACTTTTTAGGTGAAAAACTCCCAAGAGTTGCAGATATAGTTGGCAATACAAAAGTTGAAGTTAATGGACAAGATATCACTATTACTGGTCCTAGTAAAGATGATGTAGGTCAAACTTGCGGAAACATAGAAATAGCAACAAAAATAACGAAGTATGACAGGAGAGTATTTCAGGATGGAATATACAGGATAGTAGAGGATTGATATGGTTAACCCGAGAAGAAAACCAAAATTTTTAAGACAAGGAACAACTTACTTAAAAAAAATTGAGAAGAAATGGAGAAGACCTAAAGGTACACAATCTAAGATAAAAGTAAAACAAAAGGCAAAGGGTAAAATGCCTAGTATTGGCTATGGTGCACCCAAGAATTTGAGAGGCTTGCATCCATCAGGTTTCAAAGAAGTATTCATAATGAATTTAAAAGATCTGGAGAAAATAGACAAAGAAAGAGAAGCTGGCAGAATATCAAGTACTATAGGGAGAAGAAAGAGAATTATAATACTTGAAAAAGCTAAAGAACTCCAGATAAAAATATTAAACCCGTGATAATATGGCTGGTTTGTCTTTGCAGAGAAGGTTGGCTGCTAAAATATTGAAGGTTGGCGAATCTAGAATAGCGATGGATACAGAAAATCTTGAAGAAATAAAGAATGCGATAACTAAGGCTGACATAAGAAAAATGATTTCTCATGGTTACATAAAGGTAAAAGCGACTAAATTGAAGATGCCAGATTTGTACAAGAAAAAAAGAAAAATGGGACCTGGTAGTCGAAAAGGTTCTAAAACTGCAAAAATGAGTCAAAAGAAAAAGTGGATAAGAACAATAAGGCCATTAAGAGCGATGTTGAAAGAGATGAGAGAAAAGAAGATTATCGATACCAAAATGTATAGGAAAATGTATTTTATGGTTAAAAGTGGAGCATTCAGAAGCCGTTCACACTTGAGATTATATTTAAAACAAAAAGGTATAGTGTATGAGGAGAGGAGCAAAGTATAATTTACCTTTCAAGAGAAGGTACGAGGGAAAGACAAATTATAGAAAACGTTTAAGTATGCTCTATTCTAAACAATTAAGACTTGTTGTCAGAAAATCTGCAAATCATATAAAGGCTCAAATAGTAAAATTTAAGCCAAGTGGAGATGAGACTCTAATTTATGCGTCTACTTCTGATTTGAAAAAACTTGGATGGGGAAACGCTCTTAATAACATGCCATCCGCTTATTTACTCGGCTTACTAGTTGGCAAAAAAGCATTGAAGCAGAAAATAAATTCTGCTATTCTTGATACAGGCTTGCAGAGAAATATTAAAGGTTCAAAATTATATGCTGTTTTAAAAGGGGCATTGGATGCTGGGTTAAAAATACCTCATGATCCTGAAATTTTACCATCAGAAGATAGGATTAAAGGAAAACATATAGCAGAATATGCCCAAAAACTAAAAAAAGAAGATGCTGCTAAATATAAGAAGCATTTTTCAATATCACAACCTGATAAATTATCCGAAAATTTTGAGAAAGTAAAGAATGATATAGTAAAAGGCTGATAATATGGCTGAAAAAACAGAGAAAAAATCGAAGGAAGAAGTACCAAAAGAAGAAAAAAAGACTGAGAAAAAGGAAGAGATCAAAAAAGAAGAGAAAAAACCTGAAGAGAAACCAAAAGAAGAAACACCAGTCGAGGAAGTCAAAGTTCCTGCAGTAGGTACAAAAGTAGAAGCTCCTAAGATTGAAAAAGAAATACCAAAGGTTACAGAGAAAATAGAAGAAGAGTTAAGTAAATGGACGTTCAGGACAAACCTCGGAAAATCAGTCATGAAGCGTGAAATAACGGATATCAACAAGATATTGGATGCAGGAGTAAAGATAAAAGAAGCTGAAATAGTAGACATGCTTGTTCCTAATTTAGAGACTGAGTTTGTTTTGGTAGGTGGAAGACCTGGAAAAGGTGGAGGAATAGAAAGGACGCCATTAAGAATATCAGCAAAAATGCATGGCTCGGGTCGAAGATTTACATCTACTGCATTTGCCATCGTTGGAAATAAAGATGGATTAATTGGAATAGGTAAAGGGAGAGGAAAGGATAGTAGAAATGCAATTGCAAAGGCAGTAAAAAAGGCGAAATTAAACATTATAAAAGTTAAAAGAGGATGCGGATCTTGGGAATGTGAATGTGGTGAAAGTCATTCAATTCCATATAAAACAAGCGGTAAATCAGGTTCAGTTACAGTATTTTTAATGCCTGCACCCAAAGGAATTGGATTGGCTGTAGATGATGAAAGCAAGAAATTATTGCGTTTAGCAGGAATAAATGATGTATGGGGTAAGACATTAGGTGATACAGCAACGAGATTTAATCTTATCACAGCTGCTTTTAATGCGTTAAAGAATTTACACAGATATAAGACGGGCGAGTGATGTATTTTTTATCCTGTTTAAACTTTTGATAACATCCCCTTTTGAAACAAGCTCTAAAATCAGTATATCATTGAATTCTATCTCTTTTAGTTTCTTGATAAATTTTACGTAATCGACTATTCCATCTCCTAATGCATAATGCTCATCTGGCATACCAAATAAACCATCTTGTAGATGAACATGCCTTACTTTTTTACCAAATCTTTCCACAAACGTCACAGGATCAATACCAACCGTGGCAGCGTGACCTATGTCAACCGTTAAAAAAGCACCTTTCTTAACAAAATAGTCAAAATCCTCCGGCTTATTGTAGGCAGGCATTTCTGAGGGCATATTTTCAACACATGGGACTAAATTATGTTTTTTGCAGAAAGACACTAATTTTATAATATCCAAAGGTTTACCTATGGAATATCTCATATGAGAAGGTAGTACTTTTGGAGATGCAGGTAAAAAGTCAGGATGTAAAACTATTTTTTTCGCACCCAATTTCTTGCCTAAAAGAATACATTTTTTCATTGCTTCAAGCGATATAAATCTTATTGGTGCATGGTAGCTGATTTCATCGAATGGTTTAATTTTTTCTTTAATTTGCCCTAATATAGGTGGAAGTATTTCATGCGGATTATTGTATAAACCAGATACTTCGATTATTTTGAAATTGCATTTTAATGCAAAATTTACTGCTAAATCTATGTATCTCAAGTACAATTTAGCTAAATCTTTTATCCTTTTTGCTAAATCTAAGAATTCCCCTTCGTAAACGATTGTGGATAATCCAAATTTCATTATATCACTTTTGGGAAGATTCTTTAAATTCCTTAAATATTTAAAAACATTATTCATAAAACAATTGCTTTGGTGTAATCATGTCGGAATTACCTAATGAAAAAATGATATTAGAAGTGTTCAAAGATGCATGTAAAAAGCTGGATATCGACAATCCTGAAAATAAAATGAAAAATGTTGTAATATATATAATGACTGATGGCACTAGAACTGCAAGTTCTTTAGATGGAAAAGAAGCATATATCGATGGTAGCAATTTTTCTAAAAGATTTGTTCATATCGTGAAAACAGTAGGTGGAAAAGCCTGTTACATTAATGTTTTCGAAGAATTTCACCAAAATAGAAAGGATTATGAAAATATTTATTCTGCCTTGATAAATGTCGTACCTGATTGGAAAGATTTTGTTGTTAAAAATAGTATTAGACTAAAGTTTTTAGGCAATTTTGAGAGTTCCTTTGGGCAAGGAGAAGATTTGAGAAAATACTTGAAGATGCTCGAAGATATGACAAAAAAGAATGAGTTTACTGCTTATATTTTAATCAATTTTTCTAGAGAATGGGCTTTAGAGAACAAAGAATTCTTCAAAGACATGCCGAATATAAATTCTGTAATAAGATTCACAAAAGGGCAAGGAATCCCTGAAAGCATGCTAATACCTGAAAAAGTTGAGCATGAGAGCTTAGTTTATGTTCAGCAAGGTTCTTCTAGTATAAACTGGAGTGATAGACAGATTATTTTTTTGATCGCATTAGCACTTAGAGCTAATATAAGGAACATGCCTTATTTCTTGCAGAGTTCATACGCAGAAGATGATAAGAAAAGAATAAGAAGACAAAGAGAAGAAGAAAGAGTTTTTATTAATGAAGACTTATATGATAAGAAAGATAGTAAAAAGCCAAAGGTTGCAATGATTTTCAGTGAGGTAGGACCAGAAAGATACACATTCTAACTTTCTTTCAACTTATTTAATAAAAGAGGTCTAATCACAGGATAAGTCTTGCCTTTTAGGACTTGATTATATCTCTGCATTAAAAGTTTATTATAATACCATAAAGTAATCTGGAAGAATGGTTTAGTTGGGAAATTTTTAGGTAATTTCTCAAACTGTTTTGCAACATTTTCATGATATTCTTGACCTTTCTTCAATGTCTTTTCCAAGGCATCTTCTATAATTTTCTTCAGGTCTCTCTTTCCCTCTTTCCAAAAATCAAAACAATAACTCAAGAAAAAGGATGGATTAGGTATTTCTGGTCGTTTCTCAAGGTTACTATCACCTAAAAGATCTTCCATATCATCAACCACTTGAAGTTCTCCGGCGAAATAACGTGCACCTTCCTCGAATATTTTAATTATGTTCTTTTTAGTCGATGGTATAGTCCCAAAAACTGTTGCTTCTATCTCGCATATCTTCCCATCGTATATTTCTTCTAGTTTAGATTCGGGTAAATTTGGAATTTCTTTAGCTTTAAAATCCATTATTTGCTTCTCTGATACCTTTTTTATACCTTTTTCTAATCTTGTGATTATGTACTTGTCCAGGTTTTTATCCCCTGTTTTAATACTTTTTGTATGATCAATACCTATTTTAAAGATTATAGCAGAACCAAGCTTATGACATGTAAGCCATGCATTTAGCGGAATTAAAGGATGTTTATAGACTTCTTTATCTATAATGCAATCTCCGATGTCAGCGCTCAGTGGCAGACATACGCCTATGCCATAAATCCATTCGTTCATTACTTCTTCTTTTATGCTACCTATACCCTCTGCAGCTGCAATGGCAGGCGCGATGACAACTGTTAAAAAACCGGTTCTAGCGCAATAATTAACAAATTCTGATACGACTGTTTCGATACTGAAAATCTTTAGTATTTTTCTTAGTTCTATTATCTCAGATATGCTACAAGATAAATCAGTCAAATTAGTCTTTTTAACTAATTCCTGCGATATTTTTAGCAACTGTAGGTCAGTGCTGGAATTCAAGACATCTATTATTTCATTAGTTAATTCATCATGCTTCTGTTTCCAGAATTCCTTAGCCTTCTTATTGTACTGTTTAGCTTGAAAAAGGCCTTTTCGGCTCTTTAAAAGCATTCTTAAAATATCTCGTTTCTTGATCGCCAAGAGTTTTTCACCAGATTAAAATCTATAGAGTGTTTAATTTATTAAAAACTTACCTCAAAAGAAACATATACTCTAAAATACATAAAAATTTAAGTGTACTCTTTTATAAGTCTGTTCTAATTGGAATGATATCCCATGAAGGCCTTAATTCTCGCGGCAGGGATGGGAAGACGTCTAAAACCTATTACCAACAAGATCCCTAAAACCCTGATAAAAGTAGGAAATAAGCCTATATTAGGTCATATTCTAACGAATATTCAGAAATGCGGTATAAAGGATGTGGTTATAGTAACAGGATATAAGGACGATTTAATACAGAAATACGTGGGTTCTGGTGAAAAATGGGGTTTAAACGTCAATTATTGCTTTAACAGGTGGTATAAGAGTACAGAAAACATATTCAGTGTCCAATTAGCTTCTAGAGAATTAAAGGATGATGATTTTGTCCTGATAAATGCTGATGACTTATTTTCTCCAATTATTCTATCAAAATTGATTGATGCTAACGGTGAGATTGTTCTGGCTGTAGATGGAGAAGGAACAGTTGGCAGTGAAGAGATGAAAGTTTCAGTAGATAAGAACGATAGAATTACAGGAGTAAGCAAGAGACTTGATCCTGAAGAGTCGTACGGTGAAGATATAGGAGTAATGAAGTTCAGTAAGTATGGAGGTAATGCATTCTTTGAAATGATAGAAAGAATAATAGAGGAAAAAGGTACACATTTCTATTTTCAGGAAGCTTTACACCTTCTTTCAACAAGTCAAAGTTATCCTATTACATATGTAGATATCGAAGATGAGCCTTGGATTGAAGTTGACGATCATTTTGACTTAAAATGGGCTAAAACCCCGGTAATTCAGATGATTCTAGATAGATTCAGAGCATTAAAGATAAGAGTTAAGTCATTAAGAAAGAAATCTAAATAGATAAAGTAAGATTATGACCATAAGAATCCTCATTACTGGGGGTACATTCGATAAGGAATACGATGAAATAAAAGAAAAATTAACATTTGTCGAGACACATCTTCCTCAAATGTTAAAGCTAGGCAGATGCAAAGTTGATGTTAACATAAGAACTGTAATGCTTATCGATAGTTTGAATATGACTGATGAAGATAGGCAAATCATTCTAGAAAATTGTAAGAAATCTGAAGAAGACAAAATAGTTATAACTCATGGCACCAGTACTATGACACAAACTGCAAAATTTTTGGGAAAATTCATTAAAGATAAAACAGTTGTATTAACTGGCGCTATGTCACCATATGCTTTTGGCAGTTCTGATGGTTTATTTAATCTAGGATGTGCAATAGCATTTGCTCAAACTCTTCCACACGGCGTATATGTTGCTATGAACGGTAGATATTTCGCTCATGATAATGTGAGAAAGAATGAAAAACTAGGTATTTTTGAGGAAATCAAATAACTTTTATCTCTTTCAGTAGTTTCTCAGCATCATTTTCTTTTATCCCATGTCTCAATATGGTATATCTCATATCGCTCCTAATAGAATGTGCATTTGACAATGCTTTCACTAGCATTTCTGACGGTATTTTAATTTGTTTAGAATTTATAGGTAGATTGTAGGCAACTAAAGCATCTTTTATTATTTCAAAATCTATTCCATGTAAGAAAGACATAATATAAGTTCCTAAACCAACTTTTTCGCCGTGCAAAGCAGTATTTTTAGGGTACAAATGATCGATAGTATGGCAGAACATATGCTCAGCCCCAGAGCCAGGTCTTGAGGATTTGGCAATAGACATTGCTATCCCACACGAGATTAAAGACTCAGTTAATATTTTAACAGAACTTTTAAAATTCTTTCTATAATTTTTCGACATATTTATTATCGTTTTAGCCGCGGACAAAGACATATCAGCAGATTGTTTATCATAATCCTCTCCAATTTCATCTCTTGCCAGTTGCCAATCTAATACAGCTGTATATTTGGCTATAATATCACCACAACCAGAAGCAAAATATCTGAATGGCGCTTTAACTAGAACATCTAGATCAGCTATTACTGCTAATGGAAGGTTACCTATAACAGGATATTTAGAATTTCCTCTTGAAATTATGGATCTATCTGATGCTATACCATCATGTGAAGTGACTGTGGGTATGCTTATGTAAGGAATTTTTAGGTTGCATGCCACTGCTCTGGCAACGTCTATATTCTTGCCACCACCAATCCCAAGAATTAGATCGATGTCCGAGGATTTTCCTATTTGTTTAATATCATTTATTGTTTGTTCATCGGGGTTTTCAACGTAGCCAAAGTTTAATTTATGGTCTTTAATCAGCAGCTTAGATATCTTTACACCCGCTAATTTATGTGTGATTTTTCCAGAAACTATGAGAATCGATTTAAAATTTCCAAGTTTTTCTATGACATTTGGAATTTTTTCAATGGCTTTTTCTTCTATTATTATTTTTTTAGGAAGCACGGTATTCAATTCTAACACCCATTTTCTTATCAATTAAATAATATATTAAGTTTCTGGAATTAAAGAGGTTCTGTAGTAAAATTTTTAAGGCTGATGTTTTAAAGTCATAGAAAATTATCGTGGTTATTTTTTTTCATTTAGTTGTTTTATCTTCTTCCATTATTCCAAAAACATTCCCTTCAGTATCTTGACAATATGTATTATATCCAATACCCGGAATGGTCATTTTAGGCATCAATACCTTGCCACCATTCTTCTTAACCTTTTTTATGAACTCATCAATAGAAGGAACATTGATGGTATTTATAGTGCTTTCCTGAGGAGTTCCCCTCTTCTTTATTGCTCCGTCAATGCCTGGTTCACTTTTATCACCAGTCATAATAAGCCAGTAGTCTACAGGTCCCCATTTTTCGATTTTCCACCCAAAGACATCTTCATAGAATTTCTTCGCTCGTTCAGGATCATCTACACTAATCTCAAAATGAATTACTCTAGGCATTTTTTCACCTCTAGTCGAGATTATAACTTTATCTATAAAAAAGAATTGAAAGAACAAAAATCTATATGATTTTTTATTTTTTCTTGGATTTATTGTAAACCCGGACTAAAAAGGATTGGAGTAGTTAATCGATCTTCTGATGAAAGGAATTTCTGTGTAACTTCATAAGTATCTTTTTCTGTTCTTCTTGCCTCAAATCTACAAATATTAATAATATTTTGAGGGGGTTCGAATCTCAAAGGTTCTTTTAAGTTATATGTTAGCTTTCCCATCTTATGCCTTGTTTGAATAAGTAAAACACTTCCATTTGATTCACGTACGGTTCTGTAACTATCAGTTGAAAGTACGTTATCTAAATGAATATTTGCTGTTTTTAATGCAGCTTCAGCTTCACTTGTCGCTTCTATGGTTTCTGTTGAGATTAGAATAGGTTCATTTGGAACAAATAAATCCACATCGTTCCTATATTTACAAATAGTCTTTTTTATCGCTTGTTCTCTCGCCTCTTTCCTTGGATAACCGAATTTTCTAAGATTAGAATATTCGTAGAAATAAGTACCCCAATGGTCCGGAAATAGGGGCAATTTTAAAATGTTGCGAATGAACATCTCTAGATATTCAACCATAAGAATTCATTAAACATAAGATATTTAAGGCTTTTTTCTAGAACAAAAATCTATCTTTACCTAGTTGTTTGAAAGGTATTGATGCAATGATATAAATAAAAAGCATTTAATCTTATCTTTTTAAAAGAGTATGATAATATCTGAAGGAAACAGCTAAATAAAATTAATTATAAAGTTCATTACTAAGAATATATAAAAATAGGTGAAAGTGATAGTATGTTAGCAGTCGTTAGGATAAGAGGTACTGTAAACAGGTTCATAGAGATAAAGGATACAATGGACATGTTGAGGTTATCTAAAGTTAACAATTGTGTTCTAGTACCAGAAAAAAATGAATATTTAGGAATGTTGAGAAAAGCTAAAGATTTTATAACATGGGGAAAAATAGATAAAGAAACTCTTTCTAAACTATTAGAAAAACGATGCAAATTGCTAGGAGACAAGAATCTTAGTTTAGAAGAATTAAAAGAAATAACTGACTTTGATGATTTTGATTCTTTTGCAGATGCCTTGATAGATGGTAAAGCAAAGTTAAAGGATTATAATAGAATTAAATCAGTTTTTAGATTGAATCCGCCTAAGAAAGGATTTAGAAGTACAAGAACACCCTTTCCAAAAGGAGATTTAGGTAACAGGAATGAAAAGATAAATGAATTGTTAGAAAGGATGATTTGATGGTAGTAAATAGAGTAAGAAAGTTAAGAAAGAGAAGAGGGGGCAGTACTGGTTATGGTAGTCATAAGAAGCATCGTGGCGGTGGCAGTAGAGGTGGAAGAGGACTAGCTGGTCTACATAAGCATAAAGTAATGAGAATGATAAAATACATGCCTGATCATTTTGGCAAAGTGGGGTTCAAAAGACCTCAAAAAGTAAATCGTGTAGCTGAAATTAAAGCAATCAATTTGAATGATCTAGATTCAAGGATCGAAACTTTATTGAAAGATAAAAAAGTTAAAGAGGACAGCGAAGGAATAAAGATTAACCTTTCTGAATTGGGTTATGATAAACTCCTTGGCGCAGGTCAAATTAAGCATAAAATAATAATCGAGGCAAAAAGTTTTTCTAAAAATGCAATAAAAAAATTAGAAGAGAGTGGTGGAAAGGCAATAGCAGTGAATTAAAATGTTTGATTTATCAAAGTTGAACAAATACTTAATAGCAGTAGAAAAACCTATCTATAAAGTTTCGTTAAATAATAAACTACTTTGGACAGGCATAGTTTTAACCATTTACTTCTTATTTTCTTCTCAATTATTCGGTCATGTTTATGGGGTTTCAAAAGGGGCGGGACAACAGTTCAAATCCCTAGAGGTGCTTTTAGGTTCTTCTTTTGGAACTTTGATGACGTTAGGTATAGGCCCGATGGTTACCGCTTCTATTATATTACAGTTATTAGTTGGTTCTAAAATAATAGATTGGGATTTAAATGAACCAGAACAAAAGGAAAAGTTCGAAGCAATCCAGAAATTAGCATCAATAGTTTTATGCTTTGTCGAAGCTTTTGCTTTTGTCGTGGGTGGTGCTGTTCCGCCTCAAACTAAAGATATATTTACTACAACTATAGTTATATTACAACTAGCAGCCGGCGGTTTATTAGTACTATTGTTAGATGAAATTGTCAGCAAATGGGGTATAGGTTCAGGAATTAGTCTTTTTATAGCAGCCGGTGTCATTAACAGAATATTTGTCGGTTTATTTACTCCTTTCACTGCTACGGGAACTTTACCAGCTACAGGCAATCCACCAGCAGGTATATTTTGGGCATTTGTCTACAATTTAATGGCAAAAAACCTACAGAATATTTTGGTAAATTTATTGCCCATGATTTCAACTATTGTGGTATTCTTAATGGTCGTGTACGCACAAGGCATATCCATAGATATACCACTTTCATTTTCTTCTATGCGAGGTTTTGGTAGAAGATGGTCATTGAAATTATTCTATACCAGCAATATCCCAGTCATACTTACTGCTGCTTTATTAGCAAATCTACAATTATTCGGAGGCATAACATCCAAATCAACAATAGATAATCCTAATTTAAAGTGTGGCATACTTGGATGCTTTTCTCAAACTTCTTCAGGTGGAAGTCAGCCAGTAAGTGGGATAATGTATTTTTTAACTGCACCTACAAATCTTTTATTCGATGTAATTAGTGGTTTATTAACATCACAACTTGCTTTAAGGGCATTAACTTATATGGCATTCATGATAGCATGTTCTATAATTTTCTCTGTATTCTGGGTTAGTACTTCAGGAATGGATGCAGAGTCTGTAGCGGATCAATTAACTTCTATTGGTTTACAAATACCCGGTTACAGGAGTAGCCCACAAATAATTAGACAGGTTTTAGATAAGTATATACCACCACTTGCAGTTTTAGGTGGTGCTTCAATAGGCCTTCTTGCCGCATTCGCCGATTTTACAGGTGCTTTGGGCACTGGAACAGGCATATTGCTTATGGTAACTATTATATATAGTATATATGAACAATTAAAAACTGAGAACTTGGAAGGAGCACACCCATTCATAAGAAAAATGTTGGAGGAAAGTTAAGATGATTGATATCGCAATGTTGGGAATAGCACCTGTATTTATCGTATTCGGCGTAGGAACTTTAATTAATGCTATCATGGCTTTAGTAAACATGAAATTGTTGGGCACAGGGAAGGCTAAGGAAGTAAAAGATAGAATGCAGAGTATAAGGGCAACTATGTTAGAAGCGCAGAAGAAAGGGGATACGACGCAGATGAATGCCCATTTAAGCGAAATGATGAAAGTTAATAGTGAATACATGAAACACTCTTTTAAACCCATGATAATATCTCTTTTCTTAGTTTTATTGATTCTACCAGTTCTTAGGACTTCATATGAAGGAAAAATCGTAGCAACTATACCAAGTATACTACCAGCGGTTGGCGGCATGCAATTGACATGGTATTGGTGGTACTTTATTTCGACTTTAGTTGTCGGTATAATCATAAAAAAAATTACAGGGATTTGAATGGTTCAGCGAAGTCTTAGAGGAAGAAATTTGAAGAGAAGAAAAGTAAAAACGCCTGGGAAGAGATTAGTAATTCATTACAGGAAAAAGAAGCATGGTATACCAATTTGTGCTATATGTAAAAGGCCATTGCATGGTGTTCCTCATATGAAATCTACGGAAATGAGAAAGCTACCCAAGACTAAAAGAAGACCAGAAAGACCTTATGGAGGAAATCTTTGTTCTAAGTGTATGAGAGAGTTCTTCAGAAAGAGCGTTAGAGAAACTTTCAACAAAGATTAAAAGCATAGAATATCAAGTATTTCAATATAAACTTATAGTGTTTTAGAGGTGATTTAAAGTGGCGACACTTGAAGTTGGAAGAGTTTGCGTTAAAACTGCTGGTCGTGAGGCCGGTAAGTATTGTGTTGTTTTAAAGAAAATGGATGAAAACTTTGTCCTAGTTACTGGACCGAAGGAATTAACTGGAATTAAAAGAAGGAGATGTAATGTAGAACAACTGGAATCCACTCCTTTTGTCTTAAAGATAACATCTGATGCCGGTGAAGGTGAGGTAATTAAAGCCTTTAATGATGCTGGCGTATTGAAAAAATTTGAGCTAAAGAAACCAAGTCCTGAACTTGTAAAAGAAGCAGAAAAAAGACTAAAAGAGGCAGCAATTAAACCAAAGAAAGAAGAGAAACCGAAGGAAAAAGCTAAGGAAGAAAAGAAAGAAGAGAAAAAACCTGAAGAAAAACCAAAAGAAGTCAAAAAAGAGGAAGCTAAGGAAGAAAAGAAAGAAGGAGTAAAGATAAAATTAAAGATACCTTCCTTAAGAAGAGGCAAGAAAGAAGAGAAAAAGGAAGAAAAACCTGAAAAACCTGAGAAAAAAGAAAAGAAGAAAGAATGAATGACATAGAAATTAGGAATTTGATAAATCGTAGTGTCATTAATTTAGATAAACCTAGTGGTATCAGTTCACAAGAAGTTGTCGTTGAAATAAAAAAACTCTTCGGTCTAAAAAAATGTGGACATACGGGTACTTTAGATCCAAAAGTAACAGGTGTGCTTGTCATCGCATTGGAAAATGCTACTAAAGCAATGCCAGTTTTGATGGGTTTGAATAAGGAATACGAGGGATTAATGTATATTCATAAAGACATTGATAAAGAAACTATCGAGGAAACTATATCAAAATATTTTATTGGAGAAATTACTCAAACGCCCCCAGTAAAATCAAATGTTGCTAGAAAACCAAGAAAAAAAATTGTTTACTCCTTTAAAATATTGAGCAAAGAAGGCAAGAATGTAAGGTTTCAAACAAAAGTTCAGGCAGGGACATACATAAGAAAACTCTGCTCAGATATAGGAGAAAAATTGGGAATAAAAGCTCATATGAAAGAATTAAGACGAACAAAAGTTGGTCATTTTTCCATAAATGATAGTCACTCAATAGAAGAAATAAAAGAAGCATTTGAATCTCATAAATCTAGAAAAGACAGCTATTTAAAAAATTTACTTATACCGATTGAAAAAGCAATCCCACATGTAAAAAAAGTTTACATTAGAGATTCATCTGTTAAATTCATTCAAAATGGAGCACCGGTTTTAGGTTCATACATAGAAAAAATGCAGCCTGACATAAGAATCAAGGAACATGTTGGTATTTTCTCATCGGATAACAGACTAATTGCAATAGGAATATCAAAATCTGATGCTGAAATAATGAAATATAAAAACAATCAGGCTGTAATAAAGACGGATCGAGTATTTTAAGAAGTTTTATAACACCTTATTTCCTTTTTCTGTGATATTTTTAATTTTCTACACTCTTTGGATTCAATATACAATGCATTTGGGTATTTTTTTCTAAGATTTTCAAATTCTTCATTAGAAGCATAAGTAATATTCAATTTTTTCATGATAAGAATTAACATTAGATTAATAAAAGTTTATTATAGGCCCATATACCTTGTGACTTTTAAGCCTAGCTTAAAGTTTTTCTTGTAAATACGGCTGATAATTTTCATCAACTCTCTTTTCGTATAACTCATAGATCTGTACCATTCATCCACGTTTATCGAAGAAAGAATTATTTCTATTTCTTCATCATTACATGCTTGTAAAAGATTTTTAGCTCTATAATGGTAGTTATGAGTTTTACCTCTCGTCGATTTAATTTCTTCCTGATAATCTAACAATGCAGCATTCATTGATTTCTTTTTCTTTAAAACTTCAGAAATGTTTTTTCCGAGAATATAGGCTCCAAATATAGCAGGACCTGTGCCACCACCATGAACAGGATTGGTAAATCTTGCAGATTCCCCTACACAAGCTAGATTATACCATACAAAAGATTCTGGCATGTTAAAAGTAGCAACAGTGCCTCCCTTTTTGGATATAATTTTTCCTTTCAAGTTCAACATATTCCAGAATTTTTCTTGGAACGGAAAAGCACTTTCAACTTTAGATCCTTGACAACCTAAACCTACATTAGCTCTATCAGAACTCTTTGGAAAAACCCAGCCATAACCACCAGGAGCGAAACTATTACCAAAATAAAAATGTATTAGTTCTGGGTATTCTATTTCAGAATCAATTATTTTGTATTGGCAGCAAACTTCTACATCTCCTTTATCTATCGGTTTTTTTATGTCTAAAGCATTCCTCCATATAACCTGATTTAGACCTGTGGCATCAATTACACATTTGCCTCTTATTAAGTTTCCATCTTCTATTTCCACGCCATACAGGACATTATTCTTAACTATAGGAGATTTAACAACAGTATTGCTTTTAATTTCTCCACCCATTTCTAAGAATATTTTAGCTAAGTCTTTTAGAAAATAATCTTTGTTTAGAACCCATCCATGTGGTTTTTTTTCTCTTATTATTATTTTTTTGCCGCTTGGCAGAACAAATAAGAAGCCACAAATTTTATTCTCGAAGCATTTTGAATTAAGTTTTGACCTTAAAAATCTACCAAATACTTTCATGTGAAAAAACCAATCTTCTGATAATCCTTCACCACATTTTTCTTCACCTATTTCCTGCCTACTTTCGAGAATGATGACATTTGCATCTTTTTTATAGAATAACGTAGATATGCCTGTTACAAGTCCTGCAGGTCCTGCACCACAAATTACTGCATCATATTCTGACATAAAATCAGTAAATAATAAGTAAAAACAGAATTTTAAGTATTTTATGGTAAAAATAAACAATTAAGAAAAGAGTGAAAATGTCTAAATCAAATTTTCAATGGGCCATTTTTCAATATACCATCCATTTTCTATAGGAATTTGCTTAACAAAAAATATTTTTAGATACTTTTCTTTTTTTGCTATATCCAACCCAATTTTAACTGAAGTTTCTATTATACCGTTCTTTATTTTGATAATATTTGATGACAATCTGTATTTTTTCTTTAAATGACTCAATAAAGAAACAGATTCTTTATCTTCGACTTCAATTATACATTTTTGAATGAGTCCATCTTCATCAACCTTTTCATAATCTTCTTTTATGTTATTAGCTCTTCTTTTCCATCTATTCTTTAATTGAAAAACATTTTTAGTCATGGCAGAACAATAATGAACACTTGTTTTTTTCAAATTTTTTTCAGAAAATTTCAATAATTCTTTTGCAATTTCTTCAGATCCTTTAACTGCAGTTGGTGCATTACCCTTTATTTCATAATTTTTACCTAATAGAATTGTTTCATTTCTTTCTGAGAATTCTAATTCGTTTAGGTTAATGAATTTTACCCCAAGTTTATCTGCTTTTAGTAAAAGTTTTTTTATTCTTTCTTCATATTCAGGTATGACTGGTATCTCTATACCAACATCCCAATTAAATTCTAGTGCATTCTTGATAACATCCCAATTTTCATCAAAAAAATGAAATCTTATTTCATCTAGCTCATGATCACACAATTTTTTCATTCTTCCTTTGTCAATAGGATAAGCAGTATACATATGAATATGAAAATCTTGACCAAATTTGAATTTCAAAAGATCTATATAATGAAGAGTTTTATCGAAAACAACAATTGGTTCTCCGCCTGTAATTCCAGCACCCCTGGCATCTATTAATTTAGCTTCTTTTAATATCTCTGAATCTTTTTTAGCTTCCATTTCATTAGCTAGCACTATATCATTCTGCCATCTTGCTTTTGAAATTGTACAATACCAGCAATTTTTTTTACATAATCCAGTTACAAAAAGAACAAGTTTCGAGCCCTCTACACAGTATTTACATCCTTCAGGTAGTTTTCCAAGCAGTAAAGAACCTGCAAAAATTTCTTTTGTTTTCATAAAATTGTTTTAGATGTTTAAGCCTAAATCTCTTTTTTGCCATTCGTAAAAGAAAATTCTTTTTATTACAGATAATTAAAATATATTTTGTATAAAATGTTGGAGATAGAAATGAAAAAATCGTTTTTCTTTATAATAATATTTTGTTTATCATTTTTTTGCCTTTCTTTAGCGATTATATTCTCTGTTGATCTTACATGTTCTGGTTCATCATCACATTACTGTTCATCAACATACAAAAGTATTGATTCTGTTGATTCCATTACGATTCCATCTTCAGCTAACTGTGGTGATACCATACCAGTTACTGCATATTGGACAGGAAGGCATAACTATAATGACAACTATTGGGGATTTTTCTTAGAGACAACAGGATTGTCATCTTCTTATCTATACAATGTTGGTAGCTGTAAATCATACATTGCTGATTCTGGAACTAATTCCTATAGGATGGTATGCAATGTCAAGATGCCTGCAGCAGGTAGTGTAAATAATGGAAATTATAATTTCTGGGTCACTGGAGAAGATTATAATGGTTATTGTAATCCTGGTGAAGTGGGAGTAGACGCTCAGATATACAAGCCTATAATTTTGAATAATTGTCAAGGTATTACAACAACTACAATTAGTAGTTCAATTACCACGACGATAATTACTAATCCAATTTATGCTGGTTTTAGATCTTCTCCATATGGATATCAAACACAACAATCACCGAGTTGGTGGGTTAGTATGACAAAGGGGATGTCTGCAAAAGTTCCAAACTCTGCTCCTACAATCATATGGATTTTAGGTGAAATTATGACACCTGATCAACCTAAAGTTTGCAAACTCTACTTTCCCTCTCCAGGAGGAACATATCAAAACATAATATTTAATTCAAATGATGTTGCTGAACAATATCTAAATACATTTGATGCCAATGGAATAAAAGTTTGGCTACAGGTTGAACCTGGTGATGCAGACGTATCACAGCTAATCGATTTGGTTTTAGGACGTTATAGCCACCATTCTTCTGTAATAGGATTCGGTGTGGATGTTGAATGGTATAAGTACAGTACCTACAATAATGTTGATAGTCCGGGCAAACCTATTACTGATACAGAAGCACAAACCTGGCTTAACAAAGTCAAGTCATACAATTCAAACTACAAGTTATTCTTGAAGCACTGGCTTACAGGCAAGATACCTCCAACTTTCCGTAATGCAGACCTCGTTTTCATTGATGATAGCGAAGATAATGGTAATTTACAAAATATGATAAATGATTTTAAATTTTGGGGTAATGCATTTAGCTCTTCAAATGTTGGTTTCCAATTTGGATATCCGAGTGATAAAAGTTGGTGGTCTCAACTAAGCGATCCACTTGGACAAATATCAAACACATTAATCAGTAACATTCCCAACACAAAAGGAGTTTATTGGGTAGATTTTTCAATACAAGATATTTTTCCAACAACTATAACAACTTCGGTTAAGTCTTCGACTACAACTTCAATAACAGTAACTTCTTCTATAAGCCCATCAAATTGTGATTCTACATGTAAAGCACAGAGTTTTGCTTCAGGAACATGTAGATCTCTTTCAAACACTCTTGCAACAAAATTACACATAGAAGGAAAAGATATTAAGAATGATTATGGACAAACAATCTATCTTCGAGGATTTAATATATTAGGACATTTTCATGATGCTCAATCTGGTTATTGGGGAAAATGGAATTATTATAATACTACAGTTGTTGACAAGGTTCTAGACAAGATGAAATCGTATGGTGTAAATTACATACGTGAATTCACAAACACCGAGTCTTGGATAAATAACTCTGTTGTGAATTCAAATATTCCGAATTTAAAATGGCGTGACATGATTAAAGATTTCATTTCAAGATGTGAATCAAGGGGAATCTATGTGACGCTCACAGATTATACTGTTAAACCCGGCAAGTATAATGATCAGGACATAGGTGGTTATCCTCCTTATTGTACAAGTGATGAATGTGATTTACTCCCAACAAAAGCAGACTTTATCAATTATGCCACGAATAGGGTTGTTGAACTTGGACAATACGATAACTATATAGCGGAGTTTTGGAACGAACCTTACAATTTTACTTCTGGAGATGTTAAAGAATGGCAGGGTGTATGGCAGCAGATAACTAACAATGTTAGAGCAAAAGGTTATAAAGGTTTGATTCTGGCACAATATAGTTTTGGATTGGGAACTTGGGGAAATCCATCTGATAACTTTAGAAATCTAAACTGGTACTACTATTACCCGTTAAATGACCCGTTGAATAACACAATCGTGAGCTTCCACAAGTATGCTGGAGATGTTCCTACAATGTATAGCGCGCTTAAGCAAGTATACGATACGACTTTTCATGTTAGGGACATTAGTCTAAAAATACCTGTAATGGCTGGGGAAATTGGTGCTAGACTAGGCTCAGCAAACGAATCTGAATTTCTAAACAATTCATTAAAGATATTTAACGAATGGGGAATAAGCTATAGCATATGGAGTTATAGCGATGAGACAAGTTGGAGTTGGAGTACATTAAAAACGGAGACATTGTTTGCTACTGGTGGCGACTTGAATGCAAACGGCCAGATAGCTGTTGATGCAATAAAAGCTGGTGGGGCAACCTCTACATGTCAATCCGCTGAAACTTCAATTGGACAGGACGGATGTTCTTCTGGCTTATGCTGCTGTTCTGGTAATGCTCAAAAATGCTCGGACGGAACCACTTATGGTTCTTGTAACGCGACTAATAAACCGAAGTATTGTAACAGCGGAACGTTGATTGACAAGTGCTCTCAGTGTGGATGCTCATCTGGAACATGCCAGGTAGATGGAACATGCAAAATTGGAACGCAAGCATGCTCAATAGTAACAAGTTTTTCAACTGGTAGGCAGTATGCGCATTTTTATGATCCCTATAATCAAGGATATCCATCTAAGGCTACGAACCCTCCTTTCAAGTATGTTACTAATCAAATTTTTTCAAGTCTCACACCTTCAGGCGATCTTATATGCAGACATGCAAGTTGTGCTGTTGACGATTGGGGTGATAGAGGTGCTGACTGGACTGGTGTAGAAAATGTACTTACAAAGATGAAAGTATGGGGAGCATATCCTGTTTTACGTATTTGGCTGGCTAATCTTGATATGTCAGATCAAGAATGGATGACTACTCGCAGGGATGGGAATGTAGATGGAAATCCACCTATTTCTCTTCCAAATCCTCAACCAAAAATAACCTATGATGCTTTAGTAAAATTCTTAACAAAACTTGAAGCCTTGACAGAAAAAGTAGGTTATGATAACATAATTTTCGTTCCAGCTTGGGAATTCAATCAACAAAATGTTGGTATAACAAATAGGTGGGGTGTTGGTGGCTCGTATCGTAATTGGTATATTACACCTCAAGCATATGAAGAATTCATAAGTAATCTTACAAAGGCCAGAGATGCAGTAGCACCTAGAATTAGAATCGGTATTGCTGTTGATGGTGGGGCAGGTGACATTCCTTGCACATCGAATCCAAATTGGAATACAATATGGAATTCGAACAAACAGGAATGGTTTGATCCCTATATTCAGGGTTTCTCAAAGTTAAACTATTCGTTTGATGTTTTTGGTATGACTTATTATCCTCGTGCTGATGCAGGAAACTCATGCTTGACACAGAATTACATATCTTCCTATCTAGGAGAAAATTATACTGGAAAAATTGTTAGTTACCTCGGTCTACAAGATAAAAACTTTATTATTTATGAATACAACACTATGGGACCACAGCAAATCAGAGCAGACTCAGATTTTATTCAAAAAACTTATAACGGTATCAAAAATGCAATAAACCAGAAGATTGTAAATTATGAAGCCCTATGTTGGTACTATGCACCACAGCAACAAGCTTATAGTACATTCAATCAACTTGCACAGCAGTATTATAATTATCCTTTAAATTCTTGTATAAACAATCAACCGTCTTCTCCAGCTTCAAATCTAGTCGGTTACTGGAGCTTTGATGACTGCACTGTAAAGGACTCGTCAGGATTAGGGAGCGATGGCACGTCCTATGGGACTGCATGTATAGGCGGACATAGTGGAAATGCATTCAATTTTAGCGGGGCAAATAACTATGTTCAGATACCTGGCAGCAGTTCTCTTTCCGGTTTCACGGCTTTGACAGTAAGTTTCTGGATTAATCCAAGAGACAGCAACAGAAGACAGGCCATACTGAACAAGTATAACAATGTCAACGGCAGCAAGGGATGGTTCATAGACACGCCCTCTTATGGCGGTAATTACATCGGATTCTTCGCATCTCCTGACGGTTCGAATTATGTTCAATGGACTGTTCCTTTCGTTCCTATCCTTAACTCATGGTATCACATAGCTGTCGTCTGGCAGGCAAACAAAGTTCCTACGTTTTATATAAACGGTCAGCAAGTGAGTACAACAGATACTGCTATAATATCAAGCATCTACAACAATGTTGGCGTTCCATTGCTTATTGGAAAGAGCCAGTATGCAACAGGCAGAGAATTCAACGGAACTATAGACGAGGTAAAGATATGGAACAGGGCCTTGAGTGCAGGTGAAATTTTGAATGAATATACTTCTATTCAATCAACAATTAATTATGCTCAACTAGTGCCTACTTTAAGAGGAGTTAACTATCAACCGAGATTACTAGCAGGCACGGAAAGAGGATGTTCTTCCCCCCCTTGCTATTCATCAATAAAGCCGCCTTCGAATCAGGTGTTCAATAACATAAGTTCATACGGTTTTAATTTCGTGAGAATACCTTTCTATTGGGAGTCCTACTACATGAACCCGACAGGCTTTCTAGACGAGGCCGAGAACGTGGCAAAGGCTGCGAACGACTCGAAGATATACGTACTCTTCGATTCTCATCAGTACAACACTAGCAGCTATTTCTATGGAAGCTCCTACACTGCAGGCTTCCCATCTTATCTTCTGACGACCTATCCTAACAACGCCCAAGGCGAGCAGCAGTTTTGGAGAGATTTCTATAACAACACATTAACCTATGGCGGAAAGACAGTATGGGAACTTTATGCTGACTTTTACAGTCAGGTGATAGCGAGAGTTGACAAATACGACAGTGTCATCGGTTATGAGATATTGAATGAGCCTCCAGTCTATGACGATTCTCAGTACCAAAAGCTAGGTAATTTTCACACTTATGTGGCTAAAAGAATCCGCACGGTAAGCAATAAGGCTATATTCTTTGAAAGAGCTTACCCGGTGCCAGGTAGTTATTCTTCTATCAACTGGACTTTGTCTCGCAATATTGCACCCATAGATGTAGACAACATTGTATTCGCTCCTCACAGATATACGGCTTGGTATAGCGGTATGTTTAACAATTTCAAAAGTCTGGCTGTTTACTGGGGTGGAATTCCAGTCTTGATTGGTGAGTGGTCAGAAAATAATGAAGGAAATATGTCTGTTTATGTTTCTGAACTAAAGAATTCAAGTTTTGGCTGGTCTTACTGGATGTGGACATACGGTTCAGGAACAACGGGTCAATACTTAGTGAATTCTTCTTGGAAAGATTTATCAATTTATGGTCAATGGTTGGTAAATGCTATGAACAGATATTATGGGATTTGCAAATCAAGCGTCCTTCCAGCTCCGATACAGTTCACTCTGATTCCAAACTCACGTGACGGAACCAGTGGGAAATCATTCCATACCCATAATGAATTGATTACCATGTTCAAAACTTTATACGATAAGTATCCAGGCTACGCGTCATATGAACCTGTTGGTAAGACTTATGAAGGGAGAGATATTGTATTGTTCAAAATTGGCAATCCCAACGGTGGAAAGGTTTTATGGGACGGTGCTGTTCATGGTTGGGAAGATGCTGGAAGTGAGGTCGAATACTTGATTGCAAAATGGCTTTTAGAGAATGGAACAACAGGAATAGACCCGACGGCGAAGAAAATAATCGAACAAAATCTTATTTTGTTCGTACCTGTAGTAAATATGGATTCGTATGAGAGACAAAACAGGAACTCTACAGGATGTTCTTATGGTGTGGACTTGAATAGGAACTTTGTAAAGGGATGGACTGCAAAGTCATGCTTGGCAGGATCTTGCATGACTAATGCCAATTGCTCAACGAATTATGTCTGCAAAAACAATGTCTGCACAAACAATTATGATTATTCTGGTTCATCTGGCGGAAGCGAAAAAGAAACTCAGGCTTTAAGAAACGTATTTCAAACTTACAAACCGAACTTCTATGTTAATGTTCATTATGGTGGTGGGCCTTTGCTATATTATTATTCTGGTTCAGGTTCTAACGTTACATTATCAAACTTAATTTTGCAGAGAATCAGACAATTAGATTCGCAGATGGGAGTGATACCATATCCTACAAGCGCAGTAGGTTCAAATGGAGAAACTGTTGGCGATGCTTCTAATTATGCTAATGCATGGTTGTTGGAAATTGAAGAAAACGATCCAACTTGTTCTCGTTATTCTCATACTTGCCCTTACAGTGATGTAGTGAACAAATACTATCCTAAGGCTTTTCCAATTTTCTTAGCTATGACAGAAGCTTCTGGAAATTCGACCGCATCAGTTTGCCAATCTGGAGAAACTGTCCAAACTTGTTCGTGTGGTTCTTGGACGAACGGTAACTGTGGTGCTGGTGGCTGTTCATCTACCCAAAGACAGCAGGCAAGAATATGTATACCTACTGGTTGCACACCTACTGATGGTTTAGGAACTTCGAGATGCATTGCTGACACTAGTTGTGTCTCGACTGCACAATCCCAAGTCAATGTTGATATGAGCAAAACAATAGGAACAAACAAACTTCGAATAGGCACGCAGACAGACTATGGTAGCACGATAGCTATTAATACCTTGCGTCAAAACTTAATGAAAAATGTGAGCATTGCTTTGGTAAGAAGTTTTGACTGGTACATAGGCTATCCTAACAGTCAAGCCTGTACATCTTGGAATGACGCAACTAAAACAGGAACTTTCAATTGGCAATATGTAGATCAATTCGTTGATTCCGTCTTTAATGCTGGTGCAGAACCTATGATAGCTTTAGGTTTTGCTGACACAGGTGGCAATGGTATAGCTCATTTACCTAATGGAATGGGTTATAACTCTACTACTTTGCTGCCGAACCCTGATGAATTTGCAAGCTACGCTAGTTATTGGGTGAATCACTTTGCTTCAACAGGAAGACCTGTAAGATTCTATCAAATCGTGAATGAGCCTTTCATGTATTTAGGGTGGACCCCGAATAGCGCGCGACTTGCATATTATGCAAGTCTCTACAACAGAACTTACAATGCAATGAAAGCTTTGAATAGCAATCTGATAATCAGCCAAGATTTTGATGCGCAGCAGACTGTTTTGGATTATTTCATAAACAACAATGTGAAGATAGACGCCATTGATTATCATAAGTATGATTCTGGGACTGCCAACACTTCTAGCTCAAACTATGAGACAGATTCGAAGCTTTTCAAAGACGCAGAAACACAATATTTTACTAATGGTAATCCCTTTACTCGCAGTGTCTCAAACGCTCAAGCCTATTATCAAACAAAGACTGGAAGAAATGTTATAATCATTAATTCAGAGGGTAATTTAAATTCTGCATGGAATGGCGGTACAGATTCCAGAAATGTGATGATGAACGGTGCAGTCTGGGATGCTTTGAAAATCAGGATGGAAATTTTAAATAACGTAAGCTATGATGTTCATTTCACGTTTATGGGAAGCAAAAGCTATGAAACAAGTAAAAAACCATTCGGCGGATATGGATTCGGTATGATAGACAGTGATAGCAACAAGCCTTATTATCCTTACTGGCTCTACCATATGATTTTTAATAATCTCAAAGTAGGAGATAAACTTTACAGCTCGTCATCTTCCTCGTCAAATATTAGAACGTTAGCTTGGATAGATGGAAGCACTAATAATATTTTGATCATCCACAACTCCACAACTACCGATACTATTCGAGTTACAGGATTTTCAGGAGCATTAAAGTACAGCAAAATAGACAATTCTATTTCATTCCTCAACTCAGCCATACAGGCAGGAACCATCGATGCATCAAACATAATAACTTTGAATGGTTACACAGTGATGCTATTACAGCAATCCATAGGTCAAACAACTACAACAATTTCAACTACCTCAACTTCTATAGCAACTACCACGATAAAAACTACCACAACTACAATCCAATCGTCTACGACAACGATTCCGATAATTACTACTGGTATGCTTACTGGGATAAATTACCTTTCAAATGGTAATAAATGGGCTGAAAGTAATAGTATATTAGATGCTGATTTTAGTCGATTTGCTAATGATGGGATAAAACACATATCTGTTAGAATTATGTGGTCGGTAATGGAACCAAGTCATTCCGATATTTCTACTAATTTAGATCCTACAGCTTTGAGCAATATTGAGCGCGTTCTAACCGAAGCTAACAAGTATGGAATAAAACTAAACCTAGACTTTTGGAGTCAACACGGCTATACGTTAGGATTACCAACCTGGGTTGGTAGTTATTGGGACATAGAAGCGATTCCAGAAATTCGTAATCATTATGTGAGATATATGCAAACTGTTGTTAATCAGTTAAAATATTATCCTGCTATAGAAAGTTGGACAGTGCTTAACGAACCTTGGTTTGGCACAGCAAGTAACGGTCAACCTAGTGGAAAGACTGAATTTCAAGCTACATTTCCGATACTGTACAACGCAATAAAATCTGTTGACCCTAATCATATAGTGACTTGTAGGTTCGGTTTGGGTTACACCCCCGGCAGTGGTAAATATGATGCATCAGTTTATGATGTGTTTGACGTTTTTGCAGTAACTGAATATTTAGACCCCTCTAATCCTAGCGATACACGATATAATTCAAAATGGTCATATTGGGATAAGACAATAATTGATTTGAAAGCAAGAAACAAGCCTTTGTGGGTAATAGAATTTGGAAACGACAATGCAGATGCTGAACATATGAGGTTATATTATGAACAGAGTCTCCAGAAATTTAATGCTGAAGGAATTGTACAAAGAGCTTATGCTTGGGTATGGCAAACTGGAAATGCAGGAGCTGAAGTTTTCAATATTTACAATGGAACAAATCCCAAACCTGCATATTTTGAATTAAAGATGCAACAAACAACAACAACCACTATTAAACCATTACCGACAACAATTGCCACAACAACTGTCGCTACGACATCTGCGATAACTACAATACCTTCATCCTATACAGATCTTACATGTTCAGGTTCTACGTCTCATTACTGTTCATTAAATTACAAAAGTATCGATTCTGTCGATTCCATCACAGTCCCATCTTCAGCTAGATGTGGTGATACCATACCAGTAACTGTGTATTGGACAGGAAGACATAATACTAATGAAAATCATTGGGGGTTCTTTTTAGAAACTGTAAGCAGTTCTCCATCTACGTACTTGTATTATCTTAGCAACTGCAAATCTTATATCGCTGATTCTGGAACAAATTCCTATAAAATGTCTTTTAATGTCAAGATGCCTGCAGCAGGTAGTGTAAATAATGGAAATTATAATTTTTGGGTCACTGGGGAAGATTATAACGGTTATTGTAATCCTGGTGAAGTAGGAGTAGATGCACAGAAGTATAAAATTATTACTTTGAGTAATTGTTAAAATAAAGAAATTATCTTTATTACACCGAAAAATATTATAATATTTATTATGCTAAGGAAAGAATATCCTGCCTCATTATTTTTATTTTTTATAGTCGTCATTTTTGCTTTTATGATTACAATTAATCCTGCTTCTTCAATCAATACACTTGCAACAACCTGTGATTCTACTTGTAAAGCACAGGGATACAGTTTTGGAAGCTGTAGAGAAGGAACATCTTCAGTTAATGGTATGCTTCATGTTTGTGGAACAAATATTTGTGATGCGAATGGAAATGTAGTTCTTCTAGTTGGCAATCAAATTGATTACAATATTGCTAGAGGTGGACATGATAGTGATGCTCCTGCTGGTCAGGATCATTGGTATAACCAGAGTGATGTACAAAGAATAAAATCTTATGGTGGAAGCGTTATAGACACTAATGATCTTAGAATTGGAGACTTTATGCCACAAAGAGGTATTATTAATGAGGCACAATTTATAAAAACATGGGATAAGTGGTATTCATGGGCAGAACAAAATAAAATTTATTACATAGTTAGTTTTCAAAACCTAGGTGATTCTACATGGGGATCTCAGGCAAATTGGCTCGTAGAAGGTAAATATCCCCAACCATGGGATAAGTACACATATTGGCAGGCTGAGATTGATTTCTATAATACTTCTAATCCTCTGCAGAGTGATAATAGACAAGCATACATTGAACTTTGGAAATTTATAGCTAATCGCTACAAAAATAATTCCTATGCTATTTTTAACATAGGGACAAATGAGCCATTTGCTGGCAATCAGTTAGTTGTTTCTTCGAATGCAGAAAAAGTGAGTTCAGATTTTGTTAACTATGTAGCGCAAGTTTTTGATGCAATAAGATCAACTGGGGCGCAAAATCTTATATTTGTTGACAAACCTTATTGTTGGTTTTACACTAACAATTACCAACCGGTAAACAGAGATATAGTTATTGAAGATCATAATTATGTAACTAATAGTAGATCATTCGATTCATGGCACACAAATTATATCGATAAATGGGTTCAAAAATATGTTAATGTTTTTCACAAACCTTTTTATATAGGAGAATATGGCTTTATAGATAACAGTGGCAGTTATAAGGATAAAAATGGCAATCCGATTTACGGTTTGATATTCGATAAATTTCCAAATTGGCAACAAGTATTGCAAAATGAAGTGAACTATCTGAAAACTCTTCCTCTTGTTGGCTATACTTGGCATGAATATCCATGGCTAGATGGAGAGTGGTACGATTGGTATTATACCAAATACAATGGAATAGATTGTTTCACTCCAGCAGAATCTAATTGGATTCTTCAAACAACTCTTGGTGGAACTTCTACTAATACAAACTTGGCCGTTGTTCCTAATGACTGGAGTTTGACTTACGGTAATGGTCCACAGATTATTCATTTGGATTACAATGTTACCCACAACGGGCACGTCTCCATTCGTCTTGACCCTCATACCAATGCAGATGTTAACACTGCAAGAGAATGTGATGGGACATGGTATGCCGTTAAGCCTGGCGATCATATTGTTGCTAAATGTTGGATACAAGTGACTAGCAGTGGTTTTGGCGATACGAACCCCTTTTCAGGAGCGCGTATTGGCATAGACTTTTATTCCAATCTACCTGGGTTATCCAATAATGGTCTGCTTCCAGCGTCAGCCTTTTGGAGGACGTACTATAGCGGTGACGAAAGTAAAGCGTATGCCCATTGGGGGACGGTTGGATGGGTTCAGAAAACTCTTGACTTTATTGTTCCTGTAACTGTAGGCGACAATAGCGGTAATCCTCAAGTGCCAACTTCTCTTGTTATGTGGATGCAAGTTTGGAGCAGTACGTATGGCGGCACTGACCCTGGTAAGGCTTGGTTTTCTGATTGTGAACTTTATATAAATCCTACTTCTGGAACTTGTCAATCTGGTGAATCATCTATCGGGCAGGATGGATGTTCTTCAGGACTGTGCTGCTGTTCAGGAACTGCTCAAACATGTTCTTCATTAAGTTATCCAACAGACAAATGGCAACGAGTCTGGTATAATCATTCGACTAGTGCTTGCCTTGGCAACGGACCAGACCAAACTTTAACAACGTTTGACGACAACTGGGCCTCAGGAACAGTTGCTTACAACCTGGCAGACGACATTCAATTCAGCTCAAGCAGAACTATTAATTTTGCAACAGCTGGAACGTATAATTTTACATTAGGAAGTGATGACGGTGCAAGACTGTGGATAGATGATGCTCTGCAAATAGACAAGTGGGTTGACCGAGCCTACATAACTGACAGTGTCACTCTTAGTCTAGCAGCAGGCAACCATAAGTTTAGAATAGATTATTATGAGAATGCAGGAGTGGCGAGAGTATCGTTCAACTATGCTGCGACAGCTGCGACCTGTGATTCTACCTGCAAGGCGCAGAACTTTAGTTCTGGTAAATGCGAGATTACATCAAGCAGTCAATTCCCGACTAAAACAGTTACTTGGTCTGATGGAACAACAGAGACTCTTCAAGTAGATGATAAGGGGAAAATTTTCCTTAATGGGAAAGAAGTTATTGCAGTCGGTTTTCATTTGAAACATGGCGTTCCTAATCCTAATCAGACAGTTGCGGATTCAATGTTACAACGTTTAAGTAATGATGGAGTCCGTTTCATGACTTTCAACTTTGCTGGTTGGGAAACTGACCAACAAATACTTGATGACATCAACCTTTGGATGCCTCTTCTACAAAAATATAGAATGTGGACGTTTCTTTCAGTTCAACATGTACAGGAAGGAAATTTAGGTCCACCTTTAGATGTTACAACTCAAATGGTAAGACACCAATATGTCATAAATAAAATCAGTGCAAATCCTACATGGGCTAGTATGATTTACGGTTATACTAATGCATGGGAACTAGATATGTGGGTTGGTAAAGGGTACACTGAGTCGCAACTGATTACCTATCTTATGGCTATGAATACTCAGCTTCACAATTCACTTTCTGCTAGTAATATCGGTCTAGTGCCGATACTTAACAAACCCATCAGTCCTGAAAATCAACAGGGCAATGTAGCTATGGGTCAGATTGCAGATTTAGTCGGTATGGATGCTTATGCACAAGTAGAGCCAACTACAGGACAGTTTCACCAGAACTATATAGATGAGATGAACGTTCTTTATAACACGTACTTAGGTCAATGTGGAAAAGCAGGTTCTCATGTGTGGCATACTGAATGGGGAACTTTTACAGGAGTATGGCCTAATCAAGTCTTAGGTAATTCTTGGATAACGTCTAGTCTCTTATCACAAGCTATAAACGAAAGTGGGTATGGAACTGCTGGTAGTATTATGATTTGGAATATGTGGAATGATGTTTCTAGTGGTCAGGGTGTTTGGTCTGCTTTCAATCCAGGCGGAACACCAAAAGATTGGTACACAAAGATTGTACCAGTGTTCCAAAAAGCTATTTCTAAATCTGGTTCAACGTTTTCATCTTGCCAATCAGGAGAAATCTCTGTAGGGCAGGATGGATGTTCTTCAAACAATTTATGTTGTTGTAAAATTACAACTACACTTATTACAACAACTCCACCGACAACTATTTCATCTTATAAAGATCTTACTTGTTCTGGTTCATCATCACATTACTGTTCAGCAACTTACAAAAGTATTGATTCTGTTGATTCCATTACGATTCCATCTTCAGCTAACTGTGGTGATACCATACCAGTTACTGCATATTGGACAGGAAGGCATAACTATAATGACAACCATTGGGGATTTTTCTTAGAAACAGTAAGCAGTCAACCATCTACATACTTGTATTATCTTAGCAGCTGCAAATCTTATATCGCTGATTCAGGTACTAATTCCTATAGAATGGTATGCAATATCAAGATGCCTGCAGCAGGTAGTGTAAATAATGGAAATTATAATTTCTGGGTCACAGGTGAAGATTATAACGGTTATTGTAATCCTGGTGAAGTAGGAGTAGATGCACAGATATACAAGCCTATAATTTTGAATAATTGTCAAGCTGGTATTACTACGACTATTGGTACAACTACAATTGCCACAACAACTGTCGCTACTAGTTCAATTATTACAACGATAATTACCACTACAACTATTCCGATAAACACAAATATTGTTTCTGTAGACTCTAGCAAAGTGATAGGTGCTAATAATTTTTCAATAGGATTAATGACTGATTGGTCATGGCCAGGCTTTGTAAGCAACAGTGCTAGAAAGCAATTGGTTAAGGATGCTAATTTTAAGTTAGTCCGTGTATTTGATTTCAGATCATCTAGTCCAAAAATAATGCCTTGCAGCAATTGGGATACAACTAAAAATAACTGCACTCTTTGGGATTGGACTCAGGTAGATTTGTTTACACAAGCTGTGTTTGAAGTAGGTGCCGAACCTATGTTTACTTTGGGTTGGCCGGATGCAGACACCAGTGTTACCTCACAGCGTATTCCACCTGGGATGCCTATTAATTCTACAACAGGTCTTCCTAACCCAAATGTATATGCAGTCTATGCTGCTGAATGGGTTAAACATTTCAAGCAAAAAGGATGGAATGTGAGATATTATGAAATAGCGAACGAACCCTTTGCTTACTTTGGATGGAATCCTTCTTCTAATAACCCAAAGTTAGCTTATTTTGTAGAATTTTGGAATGTTGTCGCAAGGGCTATGCGTGCTGTTAACCCTAACATTAAAATCAGTCAGGATGCAATAACCCAGACAAATGTTTTAGACTATTGGATACTGCATGGAGATTATATTGATTATCTAGATTTTCATAAATATGATTGCGGCACTTGGGATCAAAGCAGTTCTAGCTATTATAGCGATTCAAAGTTGTTTGCCTATGCAGAATCATTAAGACTTGAAAATAACATTGGTAGTACATACGGAGTTAAAGAAGCTCAACAGAAATGGTTAACCAGCCGTGGCAAACTATTACCAGTTATTGATTCCGAAGGTAATTTGAATAGTGCTTGGAGAAATGGAACAGATCCAAGAATTCAAAAGATGACTGGTGCTGTTTGGACAGCTCTAACTTTAAGAGCTGAAATCTTGAAAGGAGTTAATTATAATGTTTATTACGAATTTTCAAGTAATGGTAATTCTGAACATCAGAAAACATCCACTGGATATGGTTTTGGAATGATTAACTCTTATAACAATATACCATGGTATCCATACTACGTCCAAAAATGGATAGGTAACAACTTAAATGTAGGAGATAATTTATTACAATCAACAAGTTCCTCTAGCAATATAAGGATTTTATCATGGGTTAGTAATGGAAAACTGAACATTCTGCTTATTCACAACTCTACTGCGATAGAAACAGTTTCTCTGAATGGCATGACAGGTCAGTTAAGCTATCAGAAAATAGACGATCCGACTGGGACTTCGTATTTAAATCCAATTGTACAGAATGACACAATCAATGCAGGGAACACTATAACTTTGAATGGTTACACAGTGATGCTATTACAACAATCCATGGGCCAAACAACTACAACCATTTCAACAACTTCTATAGCAACTACTACGATAAAACCTACTACAACTACAACCACTATTAAACCATCGCCTACAACAACTATAATCCAATCGTCTACCACAACCACTGCAACATCTGTGACGACTACAACACCTTCATCTTATAAAGATCTTACTTGTTCAGGTTCTACGTCTCATTACTGTTCATTAAATTACAAAAGTATCGATTCTGTCGATTCCATAACGATTCCATCTTCAGCTAACTGTGGCGATACTATACCAGTCACTGTATATTGGACAGGGAGACATAATACTAATGATAATCATTGGGGATTCTTTTTAGAAACAGTAAGCAGTCAACCATCTACATACTTGTATTATCTTAGCAGCTGCAAATCTTATATCGCTGATTCAGGTACTAATTCCTATAGAATGGTATGCAATATCAAGATGCCTGCAGCAGG
>Ga0315277_10000480_pt1 | contig 63893 bp, 65 predicted proteins | sample YL17G05_15_MG_FD_203695 | JGI IMG/M metagenome (GOLD analysis project Ga0315277, IMG submission 203695) | Sediment microbial communities from Yellowstone Lake, YNP, Wyoming, USA - YL17G05_15 | ecosystem: Environmental > Aquatic > Freshwater > Lake > Sediment | place: USA: Wyoming | collected...
CTCAAGGAGCACAAGCTCGTGAAGATTGACCTGGACGAGGAGAAGGAGCACGCCAAGAACTCCAAGGGCTTCTGGTTGCTCTGCCTCCGCCTGTTCTTGATCGGCGTCTCTCTGTACTTCTCATTCGTCGTGGTGATGTATCGCAACGGGGATGTAGGCATGGCGGTCTTCGCGGGGATCTTCACCGTACTGCTCATGACACCGCTGGCCCTTGGCATCGCGCTCCTCCTCTTCAGGACGCTCATGGGCAGATGGCCAAACCTGCCCTCCTGGCTCAGCCTCGGACAGCTCAGGACGGAATAAGCGGGTAGTGGGAATTCCAGAGGATTGATTTATAGTCACCAAGGCGAATTGCATCCGAATAGGGGAGTGGCCAGCAAAGGATCGATTGGGCAGACTCAGTCGATGACCTTCAGCTCCCTCGTCTCGCCAAGGCCGTCGAATGCCCTCCAGCTGCTCCTGTCATACGGGCTGCACGCTATTATGTGGATCCAGCCGAACCGCCTGAATAGGTCCAGGTCCGCTCCGGAGGGAAAGCACGCTCCCGAGGGATGCGAGTGCACGCTCCCGACGACCGAGGAGTCGATGGGTAGCATGTGGAGCTTGAACAGGGCTGATCTCTCTCCCGTGACAGTGCCGGGGAGCAGGATCAGCTCGGTGATCACGCCCTTCTTGGCGCGCAGGAGAGCCCCGAACTCCTCGGGATAGCTTGACTTGGATGCCTCCAGGATCATCTTGAGCGTGCGTTTCCGGATGCTGTGTATGTTCGCGCGCTCGTCTTTCGAGAAGTTGAAAAACGGCAAGCCTAAGCCTCCGCCATGCCGGCCCGCTGCCTGATCGTCTCGATGAACATCGTTGACGATGTGACGCTCAGGACAATCTCGACCACAGGCTTCCTCAGTATCTTCCCCAACCTGTGCTCTGAGTCTAGTTTGATCGCAACGAGGTCCTGGAAAGAGGACGTGACGAACAGGGTCTTCATGATCGGGGCGTAGCGCACGCCAATGCCCACCCTGAAAGCCCCTCTGTGGATCGAGGTCTGGCGGACCTCCTTGATCCAGTCGTAAGGTATGTCCTCCTGGATGAGGAATCCCATCCTGAGCTTCAGCGCCTTCGCCCCTGCAATGTGGTTCGTGAAGAGCGGCTGAACGATGAGGAAGAACAACAGGACACCTTCGAATACGCCGGCCAGGGTCCAGAACAAGCTCGCGAAATCCTCGACCGACTGCCAGGATAGATAGAAGAGCATGGCCGTCAGCGGCCCCCAAACGATCGTCCCGAGCAGGAACCATTGTTTCGGATAGTCTATCTTGATCATGGGTACTTTCCGGGCCATCATGTGAGCTCCTGTAGGACTAATGCCTTTGTGCCGCGTACGGGGCGATTGCCACGAGCTTCTCCTCGAGGTTCCTGTAGAAATCGTCCTTGAAGCTCACGAACCTGGCCTTCTTGTCCGACGCCGTGAACACGAGCTTCTCTTTCCCGCACATATCGAACTCGCACTGGCCGTCTATGACCATGATGCACTCGCGCGGTTCCTTGATGGTGACTTGTATCTTGCTCCTCGCGGGCACCACGAACGGCCTCGCGGAGAGCCTGAACGGCGCGATGGGCGCAATCACGAGCGCGTCCACGCGCGGGTCTATGATGGACGAGCCGACGCTCATGGCGTAGCAGGTCGAGCCAGTTGGTGTCGCCACAATCAGTCCGTCCGCGCGCATCTCAGTAGCAGGAGTGCCGTCCACGGATATCGCGAAATGCCTCATCTTGGCTATGTGGGCGGTGTGTATGACCGCCTCGTTCGTGGCATCCTCCAGCCTCTTGCCGTCCATTATGGTCTTGAGTTTCAGGCGCTCCTCGATCCGGAACTTGCCTGAGACGACTTTCTTGACGGCGGACCTGACCTGGTCCGGTTGCACCTCTGTCAGGAACCCTAGCACGCCAGCGTTGACGCCCAGGATGGGCGTGTCGGTCCCTTGGAGAGTGCGGAGGATGGTGCCGTCCCCGCCGACGGTGATGATCACCTCAGCGTTCATGTTGGGCAAGGTGACGCCCTTGACGCCTAGCGCCTGGGCCGTTTTGCTCTCTATTACGACATCTTGTCCCTTGAGCGCATCCAGGACCTTCTTGGCAATCGGCTTGAAGTTCTTGAGCTCGGGAGTGCCAGTGACACCTATCCTCGTAGTACCAGCTCCTTTATCATCGGGTCCCCGTAGGCCAGGAAGTTTTTTCGGTCGTTGAGGTCGAAGGCCATGTCGAGCTTGTCGCCTTCGAGGTCGACGATCTCGCCTCCCGACTCGCGGAGTATGAGGCAGCTTGCGGCAATGTCGATAACGCGTATCATCCTGTTGAACTTAGTGCAGTTCATGTAGTGTGCCTGCACCGCCCCCTGGGCCACGAGGCACATCTCGAGCGAGGCGCAGCCCATGGTCCTGACTCGGCTCGAGAGCAGCTTGACCCGCTGAGCGTCCTCGGCGGCGTCAACGCCGTCGAACATGATGAATATGGAATCTGCCCTGTTGTACTTCGATACGCCGATCCTGTGGCCGTTGAGCTCGGCCCCACCACCTCTGCGCGCGTAGTAAGTGTCGCCCGTGAAGAGGTTCTTCACGAGTCCGTGGTCACAGTCGGACATCTTGCTTTTGCCGACTGCGAGCGAGACTGAGAAGAAAGGTATCCCGCGCGTGCAGTTGAGCGTTCCGTCGATCGGATCGACAACAAGGACCTTGTCGCCTCCTCTGTCCACGAATCCCGCTTCCTCGCTTAGCACATTGAGCTTGATGTCCTCGGCATCTAGGTACTCGAGGATGGCGTCCTCGGCGAACTTGTCTATCTTCGAGGTCGCGGAACCGCTCGCACCCTTGCCGACAAGGACGTGGCCGTCGTAGTCCTTCGGGAGCTCCCGGTACCGCCTGTAGACCTCGTCCGCAATCTTGGTCAGCTCGGCCTTCACGGGGAAAAGTAACGGGGGAGCGGTCTATATTACTTTCCTGGGAGGAGCGGAACCAAATCGATTTGAACGGACGGTCTCACCAGCCGAAGGCGAGTCCGCCTCCGCTACATCCGCCCGAAATGATTATATCCATCTGGCAGGGATGTTGACCTGCAGGTAAGTCCCGGGAGGTATAGTTCGCCGTACGACGGACACAAAAACACTCCGCCCGGGGTCTGCATTTTCCCAAATCAATACAGCTTTCCTGAGATGATGCAATCATCAATGATTCTTCTGTACGATTCGCGCCCATGCTCTACTGCTTGCAAGATCGCGCCCACCACGAAGTCATGGACCTGGAGCGGACCAGAATGGGCGGAGTTGATGTGTCTGATCCTCAGGAGGGGGTGAAGTACCCAGAGTGCATCCTCTCGGCCACGGCGTCGACAAGCCTTGAGAACTCCTGCGTTTGCCTTCCCCTAGCCCTTCGGCTGTCGAGGACTAGGTCGATCGGTCTCATGGGAACCCTGCGAAGTGTCTCGGCTATCACTCGAAGGCAGAGTCGATCGTAGATTGCCATAGCGTCACGGTCCTTTGCCAGCGCGGACGTCCATTTGTCCAGACCGCCCCAGACTATGGCTGGTCCGACCGCGGCGACCCCCTGAAGAACGTATCTTCTGACATCGTCAAGCTCCTTCCCGAACTTGAGCTCGTGCCTTGGATCTCGTCGGCGGGGGTACCTTGCGCGGGTCCTCTTCCCAATCCTAGCCAACTTCTCGCTATCGCCGGTGACGAGGGTGGCTGTGACCAAATACCTTGAGCTTGCGGGGAACGAGAAACCGAGATCCCCGCTTTCGTCGAGGAATATCTCCACATGGCCGGACCGCACGCTCGACGATTGCCGCCATCGGATGTACTCCTATCCAGTAAGTGTAGTCGAAAGGGTTGAATAGAGGAGGGTCAGCCTGGTCTCCTGGACACAGCTGACCCGAAGATACCTGCTAAGCTCCTCAGGCTCAACTCCGCCTCGAACTCCTCTGAAAGATGGTGGGCGATCTCCGGAGGCATCCCTCCATCGACCATCCCCTTGGTGAGGTACTTGGCGTTCCTCTGCCTCTGCTTCTTGGCCTTCAGATAGGCCCAGCCTACCTTCCAGGCGAGCGCGGGCACCGTCACGGCAATGGATGCCATGATCTTGGGCAGGTCTTCTTGCTCGGTCATCTGACTCCGCCCTAGCTCTCGTCAATCTCTCTCTTCATCTTTTCCTTGATCTTCTTGCCGAGGTCGTCGTCGCCCATGGCCTTCGCACCGCCCATGACCTGGCCGATCATGCCGCCGATGCTGAAGCTAGCCATGTACTTCTGCGTCAGCTCGAAGGCCTGCTTGTCGTCCATGCCCGCGTCCTTGAGCTGCTTGTAGAAGATCGCCAGGGACTTGCCCAGGTTCTCCGCGTTCTCGGGCTTGTTCATCATGTTCGTTATCGATTCCAGGAGCTTGGGGATCTCGGTCGATACGACCTGGAGTATCTCCTTGACCTCCTGCGCGTCGTGCTTCTCTTCTGCCATTCTTGTTCACCTCTTCGCCCTTTTCCCGGGCTTCTTGGAACATATGATGCGTAGAGCCAGTAGTTAAGGAAAGTGGGCATTTGTGGCCGACGGGAGGTCACCGAGGCTCGTCCGCGGGCGAAGGCGGCGCATCCTTTCCCGGCGCGAGCCCCAGCAGCTGGTACCATTTGTCTATGTACTCCTGCGTGAGCCAATACTCCTTCGAGCGGGGTGAGCCCTTCGACTTCACCACGCCTTTCTCCTCGAGCTGCTTCAGCCGCTCGCGGACGATCCTTCTCGAGGAGGTGCCGCGCATGTCCTTGAGCTTGTCCGTGATCTGCGATATGTTCTGCCCGTCGCGCTCGAACAGGACCTTGACGATGTCCCTGGAGATCGGGTCCTTGACGCCCGGGATGAGCAGGTCCGGCGAGATGGCCCCATACCGCTGGTACAGCCCGAGCATGCGGAAGTAGCTCCCGGAGATCTTCTGGAACCGCTCGATGTAGTCGACTAGCTGGGAGTACGGCTGGGCGACCCTGGACATGGACTCCTCCATGCTCTCGATCTTCTCGGCTAGGTCCTTGATCTGCTTCTGGAGCTCCTCGCTCGGCTGCTCCTTGGCCATCGGCGGTTGAAATGCGAATCGACGTATAACTTCTTTTACGGGGAAACGATTGGCGTCCTTGGATGTCAAAGGCCTTGTCTGAGCTCGAGGGATTGAAGCGCGTCTTCACAGACGGCTCTTCGCTCTATACTCCGAACGCAGTGCCAGGGAAGGCCGTGTACGGCGAGCGTCTGGTAGGATTCGAGGGTGCCGAGTACAGGTTCTGGGACCCGTACAGGTCGAAGCTCGCGGCGGCGATACTGCTCGGTGCGCGGGAATTGAACATGGATGAGAGCACGAAGGTGCTGTACCTGGGAGCGGCTTCAGGAACGACCGCCTCGCATGTCTCAGACATCGTCGTCAATGGTGTCGTGCACTGCGTCGAGGTCTCCGAGCGGTCGTTCAGGGACCTCGTAGGGGTCTGCGAATCCCGGAAGAACATGATACCGATACTCGAAGACGCCAACAGGCCCGAGGAGTACGCCCACATGATCGAGGGCATCGAACTCGTGTACCAGGACATCGCCCAGAGGAACCAGGTTGACATATTCGTTCGAAACATGGCCGCGTTTGACGCCGAGCACGGCATCCTGATGCTGAAGTCGAGGAGCGTCGATGTCAACAGGAAGCCGAAAGAGGTCTTCGCCGAGGTAAGGAAGCAGCTCGTGGCGAAGCAGCTCAAGGTGAAGAAGATGATCGACCTCGAGCGATATGCGAAGGACCACGCGGCGTTCTTCGTGGAGGCCTAGTCGTGGTCGAGCAGTTCTCCTACGTCGTCGCATTCCGAGGCGATTCGTTCATCATGGTCAAGCACAAGACGCGCGAGTGGGAGATGCCCGGCGGGAGGCTCCTCGAAGGCGAGAGCTACGAGGATGGCGCCCGCAGGGAGTTCATCGAGGAGACGGGCATGCTCCTCAAGGACATCATCGGGGAGATCGTGATAGACAGGGAAGGCGGGAAGGTGTTCGTCGGCATCTCGGGCGAGAGGGTCAATTGCGAGCTGTCGGACGAGATACTCGAGGTCTCGGAGTTCAATGAGCTCCCCAAGGCGCTCTCCTTCCCTCTGGTGGAGTACAATGCCATGCTGGCCCGGGCAAGAATGATGTTGGAAAGCTTTAAAAAGGGGAAGGGCATAAACGGCTCTGCCTCGCCACAGTACCAACCAGTCACAAGGAGATAAGCAATGTCAAGGATGCACTCATCAAGGAAAGGTTCCTCGGGCTCGAAACGGCCTGTTTTGGACAAGAACCCCGAGTGGGTTCAGCAGTCACCTGAGGAGATCAAGGAGTTAGTGGCGAGGTTCGCAGGCGAGGGCATGTCGATGGCCAAGATAGGCCTCGTGCTGAGAGACCAGTACGCCGTGCCGAACGTGAAGCTCGCGACCAACAAGACCCTCAAGGAGATATGCACGGAGAAGGGCGTCAAGCTCGAGCTCCCAGAGGACCTCCTGGCACTGATGAAGCGGGCGGTCCAGATGAGTGGGCACGTGAAAGCGAACCCGAAGGACCTCCACAACCTCAGGGGCCGGCACTTGATCGAGTCGAAGATCAGGCGGCTAGTGAAGTACTACAAGCGGGAAGGCGTGATCCCCCAGAACTGGACATACACTCTGGAGACCGCCGCACTGCAGGTCGAGTGATGCCGTCATGAGCGGGAGCATCGCACTCCCGGACGAGTTCTCTGAGAGTTTCAAACACGTGCTCAAGGTGATCAATTCCGCAAGCTATCTTCGGGTGGTCTCACACCACGACGCCGATGGAATAGCTGCGGGGGCGATAATGACGGGCGCGCTGGCGCGTGCGAAGAAGCAGTTCCATCTCACTATCACGAAAGGCTTGGATGGCGACGAGATCCAGAGCCTTGCCAAGGAAGGTAACGAGGCCATCCTGTTCCTCGACATGGGCTCCGGGCAGGTCGACAGCCTGGAGACGCTCGGCGCGAAGATCGCCGTTCTCGACCACCACAAGCCGATCCGGAGGTCGAAGAAGATCGTGCAGGTGAACCCGCATTTCTACGGCATCGACGGTATGACAGAATCGTGTGCCGCCGCGCTCAGCTTCATCACTGCCATCATGCTCGACCCGTGCAACTGGGAGCTCTCGCCGATAGCCATCGCCGGCATCATAGGCGACAGACAACACATGGGCGGCCTGAAGGGCATAAACCAGCAGATACTCGACTACGCGGTCGAGAAGGAGTTCATCAGCGTCCAGAGGGGGTTGAACCTCAAGGGCGCGAGCGTCGCCGACGCCATCGCGGATTCAGTGGACCCGTACTTTGTCGGCCTCACGGGCAGGAAGGACAACGTGCTGGCCTTCCTCGACTCCATGAAGCTCAACTCTGATACCCCCGTGGGCGCGCTCGACGAGGTCTACAGGAGGAAGCTGACATCCATGTTATCCCTGCGCCTGATGGGCCAGGGCTGCAGGCCGGAGACCGTCGAGGAGCTCGTCTCGGAACTCCACTGGATACCTTCCATGAGCATGAGCGCGGCAGACCTCGCGGACCTGCTGAACGCATGCGGCAGGATGGACCACGAGGGCCTGGGCGTCGCTCTGTGCATGAAAGACGAGGGCGCGCTCCTGCTGGCAGGCGACCTGAGGCGGGAGTACAACAGGAAGATCACAGAGAAGCTGATGAGCATCGAGACTGAGGGCGTCAGCCAGATGGACCACATCCAGTTCTTCACAGCCTCGGATTCTTCCCTCGCAGGGGCTCAGACCGGGCTCGCGATGCAGTACATCCTCGACCAGTCGAAGCCAACCCTGGCGCTCTCCAGCGTCAAAGGGAAGGTCAAGGTGTCCAGCAGGGGGACCAAGTATCTCGTGTCAAGGGGCCTTGACCTCTCTGCCGCCCTAAAGAAAGCCTCGGAGAATATCGGAGGGATCGGAGGAGGACACGCAGTCGCCGCAGGAGCTACGATTCAAGAGGGAAAGCAAGAGGAGTTCCTGAAGTCGGTCGACGAGATCGTGGCCCTCCAGCTCAGGTGACCTGATCCTTCATCCAGGGAAGGTCTACCTCGTCAGTCCTGAACCGTTGCCTCACGCCGCTGTCTTCCAGCTTCGTCCTGACACCTGCCTGATGCATCACCAGACCGGTCCATGCGATCATTGCACCGTTGTCCACGCACAGAGAGCCTGGCGGGACGAACATCTTCGCGTCCCGCTCCTCGGCCATGATGCGGACCATCTCCTGGAGGCGCTTGTTCTGCACGACCCCGCCTCCGAGAAGCACCTCGTCCTTCTCGACATGTGCCATCGCCCTCTCGGTCACTTCGACGAGCATCGCGAAGCAGGTCTCTTGGAGCGAGAAGCACAGGTCCTCGAGCCGCTTGCCCTGCTTGCGCAGCTGAAGCGCTGCAGTGAGTATGCCCGAGAAGGCGACATCCATGCCCTTGACGCTGTACGGCAGGTCAATCAGCTCCTTGCCCTCCCTGGCTATTCGCTCTAGATGAGGTCCCGATGGGAACGGCAGCCCGCACTCCCTGCCGAACTTGTCTATCATGTTCCCTATGCCCACATCCATCGTCTCACCGAAGACCCTGTACCTGCCGCCGGAGTAGGCTATTACCTGAGTGTTCCCACCAGAAGCATACAGTAGCGTTGGGTCCCTGCATCCAGTGACCTTCCGGCCGATCTCGAGATGTGCGACGCAGTGATTGACGCCGATCATGTCGACGCCCAATGAGAGAGACAACGCCCTCGCGGCCGTCGCTGCGGTCCGAAGGCACGGGCCGAGGCCAGGCCCCTGGGAGAATGCGACGAGCCCGATGTCCCTGTAGTCGATGCCCGCCTTCGCGACGGCCTCGTGCATCAGCGGAACGGCGTTCTCGGCGTGATGGTTCGCCGCCTCCCTAGGGTGGATACCTCCCTTGGAGCCGTCGATCATCTTCGTCAGGTTGGCAAGGACCTTGCAGTCCTGGTCCACGATGCCTATGCCTATCGTGTGCGCGGTGCCCTCGATGCCCAGGCAGATCATCGCCTCTGAATCGGCCGCCGGATAATAAGAGTATCCCGCTTGCGGACCCGAGCACACAGTTCATTGCTCTCCATGGACTTGCAGGTGTCGTGGCTTCGGAAAGTGGATACGACTATCAGCGCGGGGCTAGAGGGCTCAGAAAGGTCGCGTACGTCTGCCTGGTGGGCGACCTTGTGTGGGCCGCGGTATTCGTTATCCTCCGGCCGCTGTCGAGTGATTTGAACTACTACATCGCCGCATTCATGACGGCAGGCGGGGTGGGCGTGTTCGTCTTCCTCTACTATTATCTCTCGAAGAGATACGAGATGAAGGCGCAGAGTGCCCAAGAATTCAGAATGAAGAAACAAGGGTTTTGAAGGGGTTTCGAGAGCAGCTTAGAGAACTATCTGCATGTACCTGCCGACTTTCTGCTGGATCGCGGCGTCGTACGCGATCTTCGCGGTCAGGCAGTCCTGGATTGCGAGACCGGTGGAGCAGAAGACCGTGATCTGCTCGTCGTCCTTCCTGCCGGGCGTGAGCCCCGCGACGATCTGGCCGATCTCGGCGTTGACATCGTCCTTGGTCAGCTCGCCCTTTGCGAGCGGGACGTTAATCTCGCCGGAGTGGCTCGCCTGCTCCCAGTCGTCTATAACGAGGTATGCCTTCTTGAGTATCTTCGGGTCCATCTCCTGCTTCCCTGGCGCGTCAGCCCCAATGCAGTTGATGTGCGTCCCTGGCTTTACCCATTCATCATGGACGATCGGCGCCCTCGAGGACGTGCACGTGACGACGATGTCCGAATCGACAACGGCATCCTCCGCATCCTTGGTCGCCTTGACCTTGCCGATCTTGTCCTTGTAATGTCTCCTGAACTCACGTACCATTGACTTGGTCTTCTCAGGGTAGAGGTCATAGATCCTGACCTCGTCGAAGTGCCCGTACTGAGTGATGAGCGCCAGCATCTGCGTCCTCGCCTGGTTGCCCGCGCCTATGATCCCCAGTATCTTCGGGTTCGGCCTCGCGAGGTATTTGGAGGCGATCGCGCTCGCGCCTCCGGTCCTCATGTCGGTTATGTGCGTGGCGTCCATGAACGCGAGCGGGGCGCCGGTGTGCGGGTTCACGAGCACGAGGACCGCCATGACCGTGCGCATCCCGAAGTTCTTCTGGTTCTGCGGGTGCACGTTGACGATCTTGACGGCTGAGACATCCATGTCCTCGACGTAGGAGGGCATCGTCCTCAGGTCACCATCGAACTTTTCATAAAAAAGGTACGCCTTTGGCGGCATCTGGACCTTCCCAAGGCCCTTGTGCTTGAAGGCGTTCTCGACCGCCCCGAGCACGTCCTTCATGTCCAGCAGCTTCTTGACCTGCTTCCCCGTCAGAAGCAAGGTCCTGACCGAAGCGTGTTGTGTAGACATCCCAATACACTACTCCGGCGAGAACAAATCGGATGCCGTCATATAAGGATAATCAACCTAAAGCGTATCTTGGTGTGCGCCTGCTGGCAGCCAGTGCGTTCAACGATGTTATTGTGACGTTGCGTTTGCAGCGCGATTGCTCATGGAAAAGCACTTTATCAACGTACATCAATCATATGGTAACCTTCCCCGACGAGCTGGAGGAGATATCCATCCCCACAGAACGTACTCTGACAGCTAGCACATCAAGCGATTACAAGGCGATGCTCGAGATTCTCAAGGCGCACTCGGGGGAGATCGTCGAGGCATGGGCCGCCGCCGCTTCCAGGAACGCCTTCGTCCGTGGAGTGGAGTACAGCGTGCCAGAGATAGAGCGCTTGGACAGGCTCAACATGTTCTTCTCTGCGATGATAGAACGAGCCATTGACATGACCGACAAGAAGGCCCATGAGGTTATGAAGAGCGCCATCAGGGCAGAGCACGCCCGCAGCCTGAGCCTCAGCGCGATGGTGAAGAAGCAGAACATGCTGAGGGACGTGATGTTCTCGGTGATCGACCGCGAGATGCCCAACATCTCGAAGGCGAGCGCGAGACTCTGGCTGGACGCGATCATCGACAGGAGCGTCGAGGGGACCGTGATCATGCTCGAGGAGTACGCAGAGATGCAGGCCGCTCTCTATCATTGGATGTCGGGCGCGCAGGACACCCAGACCAGCCTAGACCAGTCGCTCTCGAGGTTCTGTAGGAGCGTGCTCGACTATTTCGAGATCGACTTCGCCTCACTTTTCAAATACCATCCCGAGACGAACGACCTCATCTGCCAGGCTTCCTCTTCTAGGAGTCTCGCGCTCACCAAGGACGCGCGCATCCACCTCGACTCGTTCCCCGTGGCCGCAGAGGCGATCGAGAGCAGGAAGACAGCCATCATCAGCAACGGGAAGGGCAAGACCGGAAAGAAGAAGAAAGTGCTCGGACAGATATCGTTCGACCATTGCGTCTCAGTCCCCATGATGAGGGCGGAGAAGGTCGCGGGGCTGTTCATGCTCGGCGACAGCTCCAGGACCACCATGTTCACCCCGGACGAGGTGAGCATCGCAGAGGATCTGGCCAGTCAGGTCGTGAGGGTCATTGAGAGCTCGGAGAAGTTTCAGGCGCTCAACCTGAGGTCCAAGGCGCAGCGGGTGCTTATCGAGACTGCTGCATCACTCCAACAGGAGATCGAGTCCGAGGAGATCTACAGGATCGTCGCGAGCAGGCTCGCGGAGCTCATACCCTGCAACGAGTTTCAGTTCTACGCCTACGACTGGGAGAAGAGGGTCGGGACCCCGGTGTACGCCACTGGTCCATATGCGGCCGAGATCATGGCCGACAGGGAGTTCCCGGCAGACGTAGGCATTGCAGGATATGTTGCCAAGTCCAAACGGGCGGAGATTGTACTTGACACGGAGGCTGATCCGAGGGGGAACTACATCCTTGGCACGCCACCAGCTCGTACAAGAATGCTCGCCGTGCCCGTGGTAGGCCAGAAGGAGGTCCTTGGGGTCATCGAGCTGCTCCGGTACCCGCCTGAGATATTCACGCAAGAGGATCTTGAGATCGCCACCATGTTCGCGAACCACGCGTCCGTGGCCTTGGAGAACGCCAGGCTGCTCAAGGAGTATAGCCGGGTGAGAGACCAGATCGAGCTGAGCATGGACCTGATGACTCACGATATCGCGAACTATGCCACTCCCATCACCGCGTACTTGTCGACTTTGCGGACGAAGAAGGACCTCGACCCGGAGGTGGTCTCGATGCTCGACAAGACCTCATCTCAGCTCGAAGGCATCCTCCAGCTGGTTGAGATGGTCAGGACTATGGAGAGGCTCCGCGAAATCCCGCCGAAGGTGTTCAAGAAGATGGACCTCAAGAAGGCCATCGAACACTCCATGGAGTACGTACGCGGGCGAGCTCGGAAGAAGGAGATCGATTTCGAGACAAGCCTGCCCGAGGAGACGATGCTCGTGCTCGCGGACGAGATGCTTGATGGATTGTTCACGAACCTGTTCTACAGCGCTGCGATGTCCGATCGGATGAACCGGACGAAGCTATTCGTCAGCGCGGAGGTCAGGAAGGACAAGAAGTACGAGTTCTGGTGGGTCAAGGTGGCGCAGCCCAGCAAGAGCATACCAGACCACCTGAAGGGTGAGGTGCTCAGGATGGCCAAGACCTCGAAGTCGGAGCTCACGGGCGGGTTCGGGATCGGCCTTGCCGCGGCCAGGGGAATCGTGTCGCGCTACGCGGGCAACATGTGGGTCTCTGACATCGTGCAGGGTGATTATTCCAAGGGCTGCTTGTTCAACATACTTCTTCCGCGGACCAAGTGATATCGTCTCCTGGACCAGAAGTTTATGTAATCATTGGTCGCTCACCGGGAGGGGGCTCCTCTGCCGCGACGCAAGTACGGCCACATGGTGAAGGCGATACCGCCAGTGTCAGAGGACAAGTGCAGGTATTGCAGGCTCGGCATTCCCTGCCCCATTCATAAGAGAAAATGAGTGTCGCTAGAACGCTCATGTTTTGAGATAGAACCACGCAGCTGCAGCCGTGATTGCCAGCACGTAGAACCCCGCAGAGGCAGCCGTTGTCCAGAACATGATCCTCTTCGTGCCGGAGCGTGGCTGGAGAATCTTGAACAGCGCCGCCTCGGCGAAAAGTGCGGCAGCGATGATCATCGCGACATCACCTGGAAGGCCGAACAGGCCGCCGAGCAGTGAGGAGATCGCCCCCAGGAGCAGCACGAGTATCCCCGCGGTCCAAGCCCTTTTCCTCCCCAACCGCACAACCAGGTTCCTCTTTCCGGCGCCGGCGTCCGCCTCGAAGTCCGGGTTCTGGACCACCATCATGAGCCCTAGCATCTGGAACATCAGGGGTATCGAGACGAGCACGATGAGTCTGTCCAGCGAACCGAACTGAACCAAGAACGAAGCGATCGTAGCCAGGAACGACACGTTCACTGCCATTGCCAGCTCGCCCAGGCCTCTGTAGGAGAGCGCGACCGGTCTCACTGAGTATGCGAGCGCGAGGAAGAGGCCCAGCGACATCAGGGCGAATGAGAGCCATCCCGTCCCCATGGCGAATGCGAGCGTAGCCGCAGTCGATGCACAGACGACGCTCCAGGCGACTGCAAGGTATGCCGCCGTCTTCCGGCTGATGCGGTTGGCAACTATCATCCCGCTCCCGCCGGAGAACCAGGTCCTGTTCTTGTTCAGGACGTCAGTGCCGACATCGGTGTATTCGTTCGCCAATGCGCCAGCGAGCTGAGCCGACCAAATCGTCACCTGGAAGGCGAGCGCTTTCGACATGTCTATCGAGGCGCCCAAATGCAAGGCTACAGCTATCCCCAAGAGGTTGAGGACTAGCCCCGCGATCAGGAACTGAGGTCTGAAGAGCCTCAGGAGGCTACTTGCGCGGGATGACAGACTCCTCCTTCCCCCCTGCTGGATACTCGATGGCCATGTACACGTAGTTCTCGGCCCGGTCGTCGTATTCGATGGCTATCCCCGTTTTGTTCCCCTTTCTGAAAGTCTTGACGACTATCGAGTCTCTCACCTCAGCAGGAGCCCGCAATCTGATCCTCGCCTGCATGTCGGCCGCCGACTTCTTCAACGCCGTGTTGCCCTTGCCGATCTCGGGAAGCGGAAGCTCTAGCCTACCCATTCTCTCACCGAGGTTGGAACGCATCGACTCATAATGAACTGTTTGGCGAACGTGAACGGCCTGCTCATTCGTCAGAAGGCTTTTTCTGCAGGGATCACATCCAACGGCGGGTGCAACACATGGGCAAGGAAGTGCTCGTAGTAGTCAACGATGCTCCGTACGGGACCGAGAAGGCATACAACGCGTTGAGGCTGGCAATAGCCTTGCAGAGCAGGGACAACAAGGTCGATGTATTCCTCATGGCCGATGCTGTGTTCTGCGCAACGCCGAAGCAGGAGACGCCACCAGGATACTACAACATAAACGAGATGCTGGGCCGAGTCCTTGCCAAAGGGGGCCGTGTCGCCGCATGCGGGAGCTGCATGAAGGCTAGAGGTCTCTCGTTGGAGAACCTGCTCAAAGGCGTCGAACAGGGCTCGATGGCACTCCTGTCGGAGTGGACGGAGAAGTGCGACAAGATACATTCGTTCTAGGCACGTCGCATTCGTATCAGACGCCTATCTTGCCCATGTCCGCCTGAACCTTTATTGGCGACGGACTCCAATCACGGGCGGGGACCACAGATGAAAGAGTATGGGCTGATCGTCATAGGCTCGGGCGCCGGGATGAACATCGTCGACACCGCGCTCGCAACAGGTCTCAAGGTCGCCGTTGTCGAGGAAGGTCCGCTTGGAGGCACATGCCTCAACAGGGGTTGCATACCGTCCAAGGTACTCATCCACGCCGCAGACGTGATCAGAGAGGCCGAGGAGGCCGCTGGGATCGGCGTGAACCTGAGAGTCCAGGGCGTGGACTTCAAGAAGCTCAAGGCGCGCATGTGGGACATCGTCCTGACTGGCAGGCGCGAGATGGAGGAAGGCGTCAAGCACACTCCGGACCTCGACCTCTACAAGGTCATCGGATCCTTCGTATCCGACTACACGATGCAGGTCGGCTCTGAGACGATCCATGCTCCGAGGATCGTGATAGCGTCCGGCGCGAGGGCGCAGGTACCTCCGGTCCCTGGCCTGGACAAGGTCAAGTACCACACATACAGAACCGTGTTCGACATTGAGGAGCAGCCCGAAAGCATCATCATACTCGGGGGCGGGTACATCGGATGCGAGTTCGCCCACTTCTTCTCCGCGATAGGCACCAAAGTGACTCTGATCGGCAGGAACCCCGTGCTGCTGCCTCACGAGGAGCCAGAGACGAGCATCCTGGTCAAGAAACGGCTGTCGCAGCATGCGGATGTTCGCACTGGTACCGACATCAAGAGGGTCGAGCAGTCCGGTGGCAGGATCGCAGTAGTATTGAAGGACCCGTCGGAGAGGGACGAACGCACCATCGACGCGCAGCACCTGCTGGTTGCCGTTGGTGTTCGCTCCAACTCCGACTGGCTGAAGCCTGAGATGACCGGCGTCAAGACGGATGACAAGGGCTGGATCCAGACCAACCAGTACTTGGAGACTTCAAGGCCGAACATCTACGCTCTTGGGGACGCCCTCGGCAGGAACATGTACCGCCACACAGCGAACTACGAGGCCTCTGTCGTCAGGAACAACCTGTTCGGTCAACAGAAGATCATGCTCGACCTGCACGCGGTCCCGCACGCCGTGTTCACGAACCCTCAGGTCGGCCAGGTGGGCATGACGGAGGAAGAGGCGAAGGCTCAGAGGAAGGTGATGGTCGGCGTGGCAAAGTACAGCGATTCCGCCATGGGCTACGCCTACGGCGACGACGAAGCATTCGTGAAGGTCATCGTCGAGCACCCGACCAGGAAGATCCTCGGGGCGACCGTGGTCGGCCCGCAGGCATCCACGCTCGTCCAGCAGATAGTCAACCTGATGTACTCCGAGAACCAGACCTATGCTCCGCTCGTGCGCGCCCAGATAATTCATCCGACGCTCTCAGAGGTGATAGCGTCCGCCTTTGGGATGCTCAGGCCAGCCAACTTCGAGCCCGAGGCCCATCATCACGAACAAACGCACTGATCGATGTTCGCAGGCCTCGTTTGGGGATGTAGAAGGGTCAACTTTATGTCGGTGATTTCCATCCCATGGTGCGGAAATCCGTGTTGCCAGGTGCACTCATGTCTAGCAGGCTGTCCAGTGGCATTGCGATCGCGTTCGTCCTAACCATTTCCTTGGTTTCGTTCTCTCCTGCGGTCTCAGCGTCCACTGAATGGTACGATTGGCCCGAGAGGAGGCAAATCAACATCGGTTCCGACAATGCATTCACAGCCGAGAACGGCGTTTCCGGAGGCACTGGCACGCATGACGACCCATACATCATCGAGAACTGGCGCATCTGGAACGAAACGGGCGTGAACTGCATATCCATAACCAACACCCAGGCGTACTTCATCGTTCGAAACGTCTACGTCAAGACCAGCAGCACAGGCATATACCTCCACAACGTGGTCCACGGGAGCATAGTGGACTGCATCGCGACCGATAGTTCCATCGGCATATCCCTGGCCTACTGCAGCAAGTGTAGCATAGTGAACTGCACGCTCAGCCGCGACATCTACGGCATCACCCTTACGGAATGCAAGGACCTCACGGTCAAGGACAACGGCTTCCACGACAATCTCATAGACAAGCACGTGAACAAGGAGACGCACCCGTGGATCGAGGGCTCTCTGGGCAGCATGGTCTGCGCATCGATCCTCATCGTGTTGATAGCGGTGCTTTGCTTGATTGCCTGGGGGAGGCTGACCTACAAGCCCCCGGGCAAGGAAGGGCCAAAACCGGGGACCTGATGAGCCGGACTGCCTGCCAATCGAATAAATACTCTCCAGGGCAATCGCTTTCCCAGTGATCCCATTGCCAGGGAAGTCGATAATCGTCATAGGCGCTGGTCTCGCCGGGCTCTCGACGGGCTGCTACGCTCAGATGAACGGCTTTCAGACGAAGATATTCGAGCATCACTCGATGCCCGGCGGAGTCGCTGCGTGCTGGCACAGAAAGGATTACTACATCGACGGAGGCATCCATTTCCTCATGGGCCACAGGCCGGGCAGCGAGATCTACGACATGTACAGGGAGCTCGGCGCCGTCCAGACGAACCCGACGATCGACCTCAAGACCTTTGGGAAGTTCGTCGACCAAGCGTCCGGGAAGCAGCTGGAGGTGACCGCTGACTTGGCAAGGCTTGAGCGCGACCTCAGAGCCATCTCGCCCGCGGACGCCAAGGTCGTCGACCTGCTGTTCTCAGGAACCGAACGCATGCGCAAGATCGGGTTGGACGAGATGGGGCTGGCTACATCATCAACCTCAGCCGGAATCGCGGAGTATGTGAAGATGTTGTGGAGCATGAGAGGCTTCATGCGGTTCATGATTGGCAAGTACGGGAGGTCGGTCGGGGAGCTCGCGGAGGAGGTGACCGACCCGTGGCTGAAGTTCATAGTCCTCAACCTGTTCCTTCCGGAGGTCCCAGTCTGGTTCGTCCTGATGTTCCTGAGGCTCTTCGAGGAGGGCCAGATGGGGCTGCTCCGGAACGGGTGCCTCGACTTCGTCCTCGCGATCGAGAAGAGATACAAGGACCTCGGAGGACAGGCCACTTACGACGCCACGGTCGAGAAGATATTGGTCGAGAAGGGCTGCGCGGTCGGGGTCCGCCTTGCGGACGGGACCGAGCACAGGGCGGACATCATCGTCTCGGCGGCTGACGGCCGGAGCACTATCTTCGATATGCTCGAGGGCAAGTACATCGACCGCAAGATCAAGGACAGGTACGATAGCTGGAAGACTGTCAGACCCGTGGTCGCGGTGAGCCTGGGCGTCGGGCGCGAGTTCAAGGAGGAGCCCTGGATGAGCATCATCAGGCTGAAGAAACCGTTCGAGGTCGGCGGTCGAAAAATCGATGCGATCATCATACGGATCTTCAACTACAGCGACAGGTTTGCCCCGCCTGGCAAGACGGTCGTGCAGGCGTCCTTCGAGACCGTTTGGGACCACTGGAACAACTTGGTGAAGGACAAGGCCAGGTATGAGGCTGAGAAGAATCGAGTCGCCGAGGACATCATTGAACGCCTCGATGCCATCTATCCCGGCCTCAAGTCGAAGGTGGAGATGACCGATGTCTGCACGCCCTATACGACTTGGCGGTACACGAGGAACTACCACGGCTCGTACATGGGCTGGTTGCCGGAATCCAAGACCATCACGAAGCCGATGAAGAAAACGCTGCCCGGCCTGAGGAACTTCTACATGGTCGGCCAATGGGCGATGCCAGGGGGCAGCGTGCCGACATGCATCGCGGACGGGCGGGGTCTTGTGATGATGCTGTGCCGCGCTGAGGGCCTTCCGTTCGTGTCATCAACATGAGCTTCCGCCCGTCGTGATCGTCCATTCCTTGTTGCACTTTCGAAAGCAGATAGGGTACAGAAATCAGTGGACCCAACCGGGTTCGAACTCGTGCGCTGCCAGACAGCGAAGAGCAGTCTAGGATTCTGTGAGGCTTGCGAATCGTACTATGGCTCAACTGACTCTTTGCCAGGACCGCTGAATCAGATGAGACAGCGCAGGTGTTTGAAGAGAAGAACGACTCCCAGTCAAAGATCGAGCACGTAGATTAGATCATGACCACCGCGGTCGTACAACTCCACGAGGCTCGCGACATTCTTGAATCCGACCTTCTCGTAGAGACTCCTCGCGCTCTTCCGCTCTACCTGGGTCATGAGGACGATTTTCCGGGCTCTCACTCCGAACCTCAGAAAGTGGTCCTTGATATCATCGATCCCCCTTCTCAGCAGCTTCTCACCCAGGCCGAGCTTTCTGAGTCGCTCCTCGACCCAGAGATTCTCGATCCAGCCAAGCCCAGAGTATCTTTCCCCCTCGATTCTCCAGAAGCACGCTCCCTGAATCTCGCCGTCCACCTTCGCCAACAGTACATGATGGTAGTCGAAATAACAGTTGACGAACCACCTCGATTCCTCGAGCGAGGTCTTGATGTCGGGGTTGTGGAATATCTCGATGAGCCTAGGCAGGTCATCCTTCTTGGCGGTCGAAACCTCAATTGCCATGCTCAGACAAGTTTCCCGGCCGCCCATGAATGCGGGCCGTCATAATGCTTTTCCTGAGAACCTGAAATAAGAAGTATGTGGGCCCAACCGGATTCGAACCGGTGAACTTCTGCGTGTCAAGCAGACGTCATAACCACTAGACCATGGGCCCGTGCGGTGTGCGAGATAAGTAAACGGCGTCTATAACACTTTCTATAAGTCTCTTCGCTGGCCAAACAATGACGGACTAGGTTTATTGCCTATCGGAGCGGTAACGCATCGCACACCATGGAAAGACAGTTGACGCTTGTCTATGCAGGGAAAGGATCGTCGCATTCATGGACATGGCTAGCAGACCTGTTCGAGTCGAGAGGGATTCTCAATGTGAGATTCGTCGACTCGCAGGGTTTCTCTGAGAACCTATCGGCAGAAGTGGCCCATGTGATGATCTCTGGTGGTGATGGTTTCCAGATTGCCGAATCCTTTGGAAAGCACGGGTTCGCTCACCTGAAGGGATATCTGCACCAAGGTGGCACATATATCGGCATATGTGCTGGTGCCTATCTCCCGCTTCCCTCATCGATCGAGCCATTCAACCAGTTCAATCTCTCCAGCACGAAGGTCCAGAACACTAGTATGGACGAGCTGTCCGAGGACACATCGCCCAGGATAGCCGTGAGGTACGGCTCCTGCGCGATAGTTCATCCAGTCCGAGGAGAGGTCGAGCTGAAGGCCGAGGACAAGGTCCTCAGGGCTCCGCTGTACGGCGGTCCCGTGTTCAGTGAGCCAGACATGGACGACGTGCTCATGCGCTACCACGGCTTCACAGAGGGGACGGAGCTACAGCTCGAAAAGACCAGAACCGAGTCCATGATGCTCGGAAAACCAGCCGCGATCAAGTCTCGGCACGGCAAGGGCACTCTGCTGCTCTTCGGCCCGCACCTCGAGCATCCGAGGTATCCTGAGGCGAATGATGCGTTCATCAAGTTCCCGAGACGGCCTTTCATCGTGACGCGAGAGGAGCGGCCTGAGAAAGGAACGCATGGCATCGACGACGAGAACCTCGCAAAGGCGATCGCGGACCTCAAAGTCGCGATCCTCGGGCTCGAGAACCGCTCGTTCATGGTCGGGAACAAGCTCTGGGACGGCAGCAGGTTCCTCGAGCTGGCGAACGCCATCGAGAGGAGGGCATGGACCCTTGGAGGCTATACCGCAGAGAGAGTCACCTCCGGGCTCCAGCACACAAGGGACATGCTCGTCGAAGCGAAACCTGAGACGATTGCCTATGCCGACCAAGGTCCCGGGCAGCTGGTGGAGGCTGCCCGCATCTGCGTGGACAATCACTTCAGGGTGCTTCGAGAAAAGAGATGAGTTTATAGCAGTCCAGCTTCATTGCTTGCCACATGTCCGACGGCAGGTACCTGAAGGACAAGGCGTGGCTATACCTGCCATTCTTCGCGGGCCTGTTGATCATCTCCGCAATAATCCTGCTTCTGCCCTACGAGACTGTCTACGTTGGCAGCAGGACATACCTGAGGTTCTTCCTCGTCACAATCGTGCTCTGCGTGGGCGTCTTCTTCCTCGGGACCCTGTACAATGTGCTGCTCTGGATGCGGGGCAAAGGGCTCGTGGGCTCGCCCGAGGGAAGGCTCGTGAGGCTGATACCCAAGGCGGTCCGCTTCTTCCTCAGCCGACGGTTCGGCAAGGCCTCGGCGGTGCTCGTCAAAGACGCCCTCTACCTTTCCAAGCTCAAGGATCGGAGCGCGACGAGGTGGTTGATGCATCTGCTGATCCTCGGCGGATTCATTGCGACGTTCGTGCTCGATCTGATTGTCACATTCTCGCTTGACCTCCTGAGGTACGAGCCGATGATATCGGAGACTGGCTGGGCTAAGGTCTGGATCAGGGACTTCGGGTTCGAGCTCGCGGGCACCATGATGCTGCTCGGGCTCGTCATCGCGGCCGTGAGGAGGTTCGTTCAGAAACCGAAGATCGTGAGGACCGAGCTGCCTGATGCGGTGTCCATCGTCTTCCTGCTCGTGGTCGTGCTCGGAGGCTTCTTGCTCGAAGGCATCGGGCTTTTGGCAAACATGCCCGGCCATGAGGTCAACCACGAATACTCGTTCCTTGGCTACGCGCTCTCCTTGGCGATGCCATCATCCTGGGGCCAGTACTATGACCAGGTCTGGCTGGTCCACGGAGTGATGAGCGCGCTCTTCATCGCGTACATACCGTTCAGCAAACTCTTTCACATGATCGCGACACCGATCGCCATCGAGGCCGAGCAGATGCTGCCCTCCGGGGTGAGGACTTGAAGAAGCTCGACATATCCGAACTTGACGTGCTCGCGCTCATGCGCTATGACGCGTGCACGAGGTGCGGCGAATGCACTGCCACATGTCCGACAGGCGGTGAGGCGCAGGACATCGAGCTCGTGACGCCGCGTGGGAAGATTCTCAGGTTGAGGGAATTCTACAAGAAGCAGTACGGCCTGAAAGCGAGACTGTTTGGGCCTGCGGAAATACCAGAGGCCGACCTCAAGGAACTGGCGAGCCGGGCGTACGAGTGCACCATCTGTGGCCAGTGCAAGATCGTCTGCCCTGCACATCTCGATACCATCGAGATGTGGGAGAACATGCGGGAATTCCTCGTGGCGAACCAGCTCGCGCCACTCCCTCCCCATGAGCAGATAGTCAAGAGCATTGAGAACTACGATAACCCCTGGATGCAGCCCCGGACGCAGAGGTCGAGGTGGTCGAAGCGCATCGAGAAGGAAATCAAGATCAAGGACGCGCTCAAGGAGAAGCCTGAAGTTCTTTTCTTCGTCGGCTGTACCGCGGCCTATGATCCAAACATCAAGGACATGGCCATCGACACTGCGCGCGTGCTCGCGCGCGCAAAGGTGGATTTCGGGACGCTAGGAAATGAGGAAGGATGTTGCGGCTCGACTCTCCTCCGAACTGGTCTGAAGGACTCCGCAAGGAGGATGGTCGAGAAGAACATCGAGAGGTTCGAGGAAGCCTCGCCATCGCTGATCGTCGCGAGCTGCGCTGGTTGCTACAAGACGATCAAGCAGGATTATCCGAAGGTGGGCAAAGTCGGAGCCAGAGTGCTGCATATGACGCAGTACGTGAACGATCTAATTGACGAAAAGAGACTCGTCTTGGACAGGAAGGTGGAAGGGAGAGTGACATTCCACGACCCGTGCCACCTTGGCAGGCACAGCAAGCTGTACGACGAACCGAGGAGGATACTCGAATCGATACCGGGCATCAAGCTCGTGGAGATGGAGAGGACCAGGGAAGAGTCCAGGTGCTGCGGTGCCGGCGGTGGAGTGAAGACAGCGTTCCCCGAATTGGCTGAGAAAATATCCGCGCTCAGGATCGAGGATGCAGAGAGTGCCGGGGCAGACATGCTCGTGACCTCGTGCCCATTCTGCTATCAGAGCCTAAAGGCGTCGATCGATGCGAAAGGGTCGAAACTCAGGATGTCGGACCTGATGGAGCTGGTCAGGAACTCCCTACAAGGTTAGTTGTTGCCAGAGGTTGTGCTCGGGATTCCTTGAACAACCATTATGCCCTCCAGGAATAATAGCAGTGCGGAGGAGAGAAATGACCGGATGGTCGGGAGATGGAAGGAAAACATTCTTGCGTTTTCCCCTTTCGCAAGAAGAGATGCTCGCCAATGCCAAGAGTCGTCTGCCTACGCCCATTGGTCTGATGCTCTTCTTGGTACTATTCATCGCATTTGTCTCAGGAACCGCATTCATTCAAATGGGTAGCGAGGTTTTGGGCATTGCCATCTACATCGTAGCGGCGGTCGTTTCGGTGCTCCTCTATGTCGGATGGAGAAAGACAGCCCGGGAGTAGGAAGACTCCATGGCCTCACTTCTTGGCAACTTTCTTTGGCTCGTAGGCCAGCGCCACCATCGCAAGGAACGGGATCGCAAGAAGGAAGCATTCCTGTGGCGTGAATCCCGAGTAGAGAAGCAGGATCAGGACGGCAATCGTGCTCGCCCTGCCAATGTCGAGCAGGAATTCCCTTCCAAGCACAGAATCGTTCTTCGCCTCTTCGAGCTTGTCCGTCAGGATCGCGAATATGAACACGGGGAACATGAAACAGGTGAACTCGAGCAGGCCGTTCGCGATCGCATACTGCTCGAGCGAATTCGCAAGGTAGACGAGCACGATAAACGGAATGGATGTCAGGGCACTCACGGTCGAGAAGAATCTCCTGTTCTGGATCTTGTCGGAGACCTTGCCGAAAATTATCGCCATGACGCCCGCGCTGAGCCCGAACAACGAGAACAAAGCACCGAGCGAGACCTCATCCTGTGAGAACATCCACGCGATGATCGTCACATCGATCCAGAATACTCCCTCAAACCCTCCCTCGCCGAGCACTGCGACAACGTTCCTCCAACCGATCGCGCTGAGCCTGATCTTCATCACCTGGTCCTTGGGGATGTATTTCCTGTAGGCGACGACCATTAGTGCCGTGGTCGCTATGATCGCGATGCCAAGCATGAACAGGATTTGGTAGTTCGCGTATCCTATCACAAGGCCGCCCAAGAACGGCGCGAAGAACGTGGCGACGGGCCAGACAAAGAAGAACGCCCCGTAGGTGACTCCCCGGTCGGTCTTCTCGGTCATCTGCGCCATCATTATGTTGAACGGAGTCCAGAAGAGCGGATAGAACAGTCCGAAGGCGCAACCGACTGCGAAGGACAGGATGATTCCGTCCTTCACCACTAGGAAGAGCGTGTACTCAGCAATCAAACACGAAAGCCCGGCGGTCATTGCGTTCCTAGGATCTAGGTGCGGCTTCCTGGACATCCAGATGCTGACAAAGATGGATATGGTGAAGCCAATGCACAGATATATCGGGCCCTGCCAGAGCTCTAGGCGCAAGTGCTTGAACAGGTAGATGATGTTGAACGAGGCTGCGAAGGTGTTTCCGAACGCGAGCATCGTCTCGATGATCATGAGGCCCGCGAACGCCTTCTTGTCCATGGTTTCGGGAACAGAGAGCTTCCCTTAAACATTGCGCGGCCAAGCGACTACTTCCGCATCCTCCAGGTGAGAAGCTTCTCCTTCTTGTGCCCGCCCGGCCCCCCGCGCTGCTCCCTAGCCTTCTGGACGCATTCCTCGTCGTCGCAAACGAAAACCGCGAACAGGAAACGCTTCGCGGGCTTGCCGCAGATCTCGCACTTCTCGTCTGCCTTCATCATTTCGCTCCCAAAGTAGGGACTTCGTATCTGAGTTTGCGCCTGACCGCACCGGACTTCTGGGCCAGGAGCCGCTTGCCCACCCTCGACTGTCTCAGCACGGAATAGAACTCCAGGTCCGCGCCGCAGGCCTCGCATATCGATCCCTTGCCAGCCACCTTTGCGTCACAGACAGGGCACTCCCTCATTTTGGTCCGCCTGGTGACCGATCTCGACCGTCCTCCGGGCAGCGTCTTCAAAGTAGACGCTTGAAGCGTGCCTGCAATCATCTTCTTTCCCAATGGCACCTGTGGAATGGATGAAGCAGCCTGAGGCATCTCGAGGGCAGAACCGAGCTTCACTACATGCTTTGGAGCGACCCACACAAAGGCGTTGTCCTTGTTCTTCCTGGCGAAGGCCACGAGCCGCTGTCTGAGTGCCTGGATGTTCCCCGAGTCTTCCAGGCCGTATATCCTGGAGAGTATCCGAAGGTCATCAGGATCGTCGAAGAGCACGATGTCGCTCTCCGGGACGACCTCGACATGGTATCGCTTGTATACGACGTACAGGTAAGTGATCATCGCGACGATTGCAACGAGCAGTGCCAACAGGTGACTGTAACCCAGCCAGTCTATTATCACGCCAACGAGCACGTCCGCCACGATGAAGACCAGAGAGAATGCGCCCCAAGCCTGCTTCGGCTCCATTTTCCTCCCCCAGGAATCTACGCTGCGCCCGAAATACCTGCCGTCACGCCCTCTCGAGCCTCATCGAGAAGTCGATCGACTTGACAGAATGCGTGAGCCAGCCGAGCGAGATGATGTCGGCTGCTTCCGCATACTGCGCTATGTTCTCCGGCCGGACGCCTCCGGAGATCTCTATCAACACGCTAGGATGCGCCTTCTTGAGCTCCTTCGCGAGATTCGTGGCATCCTTTGGCTCGAAGTTGTCAAGCATGATGATGTCCGCGCCTTCCTCCAAGGCTACGCGAGCATCCTCCGCGTTCTCGACCTCTATCTCGATCTTCTTGGTGAAGCTGCCCTCCTTCGCCTTCCTGAGCGCCTGCTTGACTCCCCCGGCCAGCTTGATGTGGTTGTTCTTGATCAGCACTGCGTCGAAAAGCCCGAACCTATGTGAGTCGCCCCCTCCGAGCTCTACCGCCCTCTTCTCGAACGCCCTGAATCCAGGCGTGGTCTTCCTCGTCGCCGCCACGCGCACCTTCGGGTTCACCTTCCTGCACTTCGAGACGAGGCTGTTGGTCAGGGTCGCGATGCCGCTCATGCGCATTATGATGTTCAGCGCGAGCCTCTCACCAGCGAGGAGTGCCCTCGCCGCTCCCTCGACCTCGAGGACGACATCTCCTTTCCTAGCGGGGAAGCCATCCGACTTGTGCGCGACGACATTCGCCCCGAGCTCCTTGAAAACGAGCGATGCCTCGGCCACGCCCGCGAGCACGCACTGCTCCTTGCAGACGATCCTGCCTACGGCCTTCTGCTCCGGGGTTACCACCAGCTCCGAGGTGATGTCCCCCGAGCCAATGTCCTCCTTCAGGAACTCCTGGACCTTGGACCTCATGCGACGACCGTGAGCGCATCTCTGCTTAACAAAGTTTCCCAAAAAGACTCATAGGGTGAACTTCTCGCCGTTCTTCGGGAGAAGGACCTCGAAACCATCGCTCCTGAGATCTCCCGCAAGTATCTCGCGCTCGTCGCCGTGCATCAGCACGATTCTCTCGGGCGAGCAGCCCTTCGCGAACGCTAGAAGCTCATTGTGGCCCGCGTGCGCTGAGAAGTCGAACTTCATGACCTCGCACTGGATCTTCTCGTTGACGCCCTTGACCTCCATCATGCCCGTCTCGAGCAGCTTCCGGCCGTTGCTTCCCTCGACCTGGTAGCCCGTGAGCAGGATCGCGCTCTTCGGGTCGTCCCTGACGGCGTCGATGTAGCTGAGGACCGGTCCGCCGTCGAGCATGCCGCTAGTCGTGAGGATCACATCTCCCTTCAGCGCGCGCACCCGTGCGTGATAGTTCCGGACCTCGTTCGTCCTGTTGAGCGCCTGTCTGAGCTTCTTCGCGGACTTCACATACTCCGGGAACCTGAGGTAGATCTTGTTGACGGACTTGCCCATGCCGTCCAGCCAGAACTCGAACCTGCTGTCCTTGAGCAGGAGCATCAGCTCCTGTGTCCTGCCAACAGCGAAGGATGGGATGATCGCGGTCCCGCCTCTGCTCGTGACCTCCTCGATCTTCTTGATCAGCTGATATTCCGTCTTGACCCTCGCAGGATGGTTCCTGCCGGAATAAGTGGATTCCATGATCAGGTTGTCGCACTTGACAGGCTTCGCGCCTGCCACAAGGCGTGTGTCGAGCGAGTGTATGTCTCCCGTGACGAGGGTGGAGCGCTTTCCCACGAGCTCGTACATGGTCGCCCCTGGAATATGTCCGGCCGAGTGAGTGATGACCTGCATCTTGCCCGCGGCGACCGTGTCGCCGAACCTTATCTCGTCGAACTTCCTGAAGGCGACCTTCGCATCCGCCGAAGTGTACGGCTCAGGGTATCCTTCTGCGGCGCCGATCTTGATGCTGTCGTCTATGAGCAGCCTGGCTATCTCCCTCGAGACGCTCGTCGAGACGATGTTGATGTCGTACCTCGCGGTCAGCCACGGGATCATCCCGCAGTGGTCGAGGTGAGAGTGCGTGAGGAATACAACGTCGATCGGAGGACACGGTGCCGGGAGAGAAGGCGGCTCCGTAGCCGTCATACCATAGTCGAACAGCACCTTCGCTCCGGGACATTGGAGAAGGATGCCTAACCTGCCTACTTCGTGGCCTCCTCCGAGGAACTCTCCCTGGATGACATTCATGCGTGGAGGCCAATGGTTCCATCTATTATATGCTTGTGGAAGGGACAGTCGAGCCGTCGGGACCTATTCCCCAACCACCTGGACGGCCACTTCCCTGTTCCGCGGCTTGTTGTCGAACTCCATGAACACTATCTGCTGCCAAGTGCCGAGCAGGAGCCTGCCCTCGACTATGGGCACTGTGAGCGACGGACCCACGAACGACGCCCTGATGTGCGAATGCCCGTTCCCGTCGCCCCATCTTTGGTGATGCTCGTATTCGATGTCCTTCGGGTACAGCCTCTCCATCGCTTCCTTCATGTCCGAGACGAGTCCGGGCTCGTGCTCGACGGTCGTCACTGCCGCGGTCGAGCCGACTACGAACACGCACGCGAGCCCGTGCTCCACCTTCGACTTCGAGACGATCTCCTGCACCTTGTCCGTGATGTCGACGATCTCGTCCCTCGCAGCAGTCTTCAAGCTGATGGAGCCTTCAGTGGTCGCCAAGCTCTGTCACCCGGGCGGCCAATCATTCTCAACTATGATAACATTTTTCTTGCGAGAGATGAGAAGCGGAAGGCGATGTACAGGAGTGGTACATACCATTCCTGCCGTGACATGTCGGGGCAAGACCTATATATGCACGTTTGACAATAATCGGTTCCCGTTATGAGCTCTGACTACGGATACTATGGCAGGCCCTTCAGGGCCTACAACACGGACAAGCGAGTCTGGTTGAACTCGACCTTCAGAGTCGAGCTCATCAAGCACGGCATCGAGAAGGCGGGGAGCATTAACAGGCTGGCCAGGGAGCTGGGCTACCGCTCGAGGATCCACCCCGGGTGGAGCGTGAGGCAGATCCTGGTGGGGGAGCAGCCGTTCCCGTTCGAGAAGCTCGTGAAGCTCTCGGACTATGTCGGCTATCCGATCGAGGACATCCTGCGGTACAGGACGGAACCCGAGAGGGTAACCGTGGGCAACACCAACGAGGCATTGCGCAAGTACGGCCTTTGGTGCTACCATGTCGCAAAGATGCGCTTGAGATAACCCCGTGGTCCGGTTGGGCCCAGAGAGGGCCAAACCCGTTTCAACGCACTTCTTTCTGGTTTTGCTGGCGAGCGGCGGCTTTCCGACGGAAATGATATATACGGACTGGGCTGTTTTTGCTAACCATGGAAACCGTCACGTCGTTGGCTTTGTCGTTCATAATCATAGGGATACTCATGCTCCTGGCGGAGGTCTCCTCTCCGGGCATGTTCCTGCTGGTGCCAGCGACGGTCCTGATGGTCCTCGGCGGGATAGGACTAGCGTATCCCGACGTGCTCTTGAGCTGGTGGGCGCCTCTGGCGGCGGTGATCATAGTCGGGCCCATGACATACGTCTCGATCAAGCTCTACCAGAAGCTCGCTCCGCCCGCACCGCCGGAGACGACAGTGGCCACATCCCTGGTAGGAATGACCGGGGTCGTGGAGTCTGCGGTGTCCCCGAACAGCCTGAAAGGAAAGGTCAGGATAGACCACGACACCTGGAGCGCCACCTCGGACAAGGTCATACCCGTGGGGAGCAAGGTCGTCGTGAGGGCGAGCGAAGGGGTTCATGTCAAGGTCGAAGAGGTGCGCTGAGCGTTTCCTGGGTCCCGGGGGACGCTGACAACCCATCATAACACGGAAAAGGGGGAATTGGAATGGCAATTGGTGTAGGTATCTGGGCGCTTGTCATACTGGTCGTCATAGCCATCATGGCCATCATGACCAACGGTATCAAGATTGTGAGGCCCTACGAGCAGGGCATATACATGATGCTCGGGAAGTACGTGAGGATTCTGAACCAAGGATTCAACATGGTCATGCCCCTGGTCAACGAGGTCGTCAAGATCGACCTGAGGACGCAGGTGCTCGACGTTCCGAGGCAGGAGGTCATCACGAAGGACAACTCGCCCACGAACGTTGACGCTATCATATACATCAAGGTAATCGACCCGAGGAAGGCGTTCTTCGAGGTCACGAACTACCGCACCGCGACGATATACCTCGCCCAAACCACCCTGAGGTCGCTCATCGGTGACATGGAGCTGGACGAGGTCCTGTCCAACAGGCAGAAGATCAACCTGCACCTGAGGGACGTGCTCGACGACGCAACCGACAAGTGGGGCGTCAAGGTGGAGGGCGTCGAGATCAGGGAGGTCGACCCCGCGGGCAAGGTCAAGGACGCCATGGAGGAGCAAACCTCGGCCGAGAGGCTGAGGAGGGCTGCTATTCTCAAGGCGGACGGACAGAAGCGCGCGGCGATCCTGAACGCCGAAGGCGAGAAGCGGTCCAAGATCCTGCAGGCTGAAGGTACCCGACAGGCTCGCGTGCTGGTCGCGGAAGGCCAGAGGCTCGCCACGATACTCGAGTCTCAGGGTGAGGCTCAGAGGCTGCGCATAATGTCCGTCGGTGCCGCCCCGTTGGACTCGAAGGCCCTGACTGTCCTGTCCCTTGACACGGTCAAGTCGTTGGGCAACGGACAGGCGACCAAGATCATATTCCCGTTCGAGCTCACGAAGCTCGTCGAGGGCGCGTCCGAGTACCTGGGCGTAGGCAGGCAGACCCCGACAAGGGAGATCACCAAGGTGGACGAGGTCGAGCGGATCGTTGGCAAGGCAGACGTCATCCTGGGCCCGATCCCGACTGCGGAGCAGCTCAAGATGGAGTTCAAGTCGGTCGAGGAGATGGTGGAGCTGGAGAAGATCGAGGCCGATGCCATCGCCGACATCGCCAAGAAGGACCGGCTGAAGAAGTACACGCAGGAGGAGTAGTCCAGTCCCTCTCCTCTCAAACGCCTTCAAAACCCCTTGTTGTTCTCTATCTAGCCCTGTTTACCAGATCTTGGGCCGCAGCCTCTGCCTTCTTCAGCACGGCACGCTCGTCGACGGTCATTATCTTCCCGTCCCTGAGGACGAGCTTCCCGTTGACGATTGTGTCCCTCACCGCATGGCTCGCACTTGCGTACACGAGGTTCGCGACGGCATTCTCGGGCCTGGTCGGGACCATGGACGCTTTCGAGCAGTCGAGGACGACTAGGTCCGCCATCCTCCCGATCTCGATCGACCCAAGCTGCTTCTCCATCCCGATGGCCTTCGCGGCGTCGACCGTCGCCATGTCGAGGGCCTTCTGCGCGCTGATGACAGAGGCGTCCCACCTGTGAGCCTTGTGGAGCAGCGATGCGAACTTCATCTCCTGGAACATGTCGAGCGTGTTGTTTGACGAGCAGCCGTCCGTGCCGAGGCAGACATTGACGCCCTCGGCGAACATCTCAGGCAGGGGCGCGACACCCCCGCTCGCCAGCTTCATGTTGGATACCGGGCAATGGGCCACGCTCACGCCGGCCTTGGCGAGCATCCGAACCTCGTTAATTGTTAGCCAGACGCCGTGAGCCGCCACGTCTCCCCTTCCTAGGAAACCTATGTCGGCAAGGTGCTCGACCGGCCTCTTGCCGGACTTCTTCTGGTGCTCGTAGACCTCGAACCTCGTCTCCGACACGTGATAGTGGCAGAACGTGTCCTCCCGCTGGGCCAGCTCCCTCGCCTGCATGAATGTCTCGTCGGAGCAGACATATACTCCCTGGAGCGAGACGATTGGCTTGACCAACGGCTTCCCCTTGTGCGCCTTGATGAAGCTCTCGCAGTTCTTGATCGGTTTGCCCTTCTGGGTCGTGAACTTCTCGTCTAGAACGGTCCAGCCAAGGTATCCTCGGATACCTACCTGTTCGACGCTCTTCGCGATGGAGTCCTCATCGTAGTAGATGTCTAGGAAGGTCGTCGTACCTGAGCGTATCATCTCGAGGCAGCCGAGCGCAGCCCCGATCTGCACGTCCTCCGGAGTTCTCTTCGCATCTATCGCGAAGGTCCGGTCGAGGAACTTCTCGAGCACGACGTCGTCCGCGACGCTACGCATGAGCGCCATCGAGACATGCGAATGGCAGTTGATGAGCCCGGGCATCACGATGCAGTTCGACGCGTCGACGACCTCGTCCGGCCGCGCCTTCACATGCCCTACCTGGGAGATCTTGCCATCCTCCACGAGGACGTCACCTCTCATGACCTCCCGCTTCCAGTTCTGAGTGACGAGCAACCCGCCCTTGACCAGTATGCTCAGATCCATGCGCCCCCTGGGCCCGGAACGGTATTAAAGGGACCAAGCATTAAGCCTTTGCGGCCATGACCATCATAACGTTCCTAGGGACTGGCGGAGGGCGTTTCGCAACCATATATCAGGCGAGGGCAACCGGCGGGATCTATGTGGAGGACCAGAGGAACCTGCACATCGACCCCGGACCAGGCGCGCTCGTCAGGATGCGCTCTGTCGGGCTCGACCCGCTCAAGACCGATGCCATCCTCGTCTCCCACTGCCATCCGGACCACTACATCGACACCGAGATACTCATCGAGGCGATGACCGAGGGCGGCTCGCGAAAGCAGGGCGCGCTGCTCGCGAGCATGAGCGTCATCGAGGGCAACGGGGACTTCGGCCCCGCAATATCGAAGTATCACCTTTCCAAGCCGAAGGTCGTCAAGGTGATGCAGCCGTTCTCGAAGGTCTCCCTCAAGCCCCTGGAGATCTCTGCGACGCCATCGGCGCATTCAGACACCAGTTCGGTGGGCTTCAGGATACTGACCACCAGCGGGATGGTCTCCTACGTCTCAGACACTCAACTTGTCGAACAGGTGATCAAGGCGCACAAGCATTCCAGGGTGCTGATAGCCTGCGTGACACGCCCGCTCGGCCAGAGGATACCGCACCACCTGAGTACGGAAGACGCGGGCTATCTGATCGAGAAGATCAAGCCCGAGATTGCCATCATAACTCACTTCGGCATGCGCGTCATCCAGGAGAATCCGGACACCCAGGCGAAGTGGATCGAGGACAGGTCGGGCGTGAAGACCATCGCCGCAAGGGACAACATGACGCTCGAGCTGAAGAAGGAGATAACCGTCTCGGACAGGATAATGCAGCTGCCGCAGAAGTGATCAGGTCTGCGGAGGCGCTGGCCGTTCCATCGTTGGAGGCAACCGCACGGCGCTCGTGCTCTCGTTCGTCCATCTATTGCAGCCATCGCACGCTGTAATCATGCCTCTGAATATGTTGCAGTCCCGCTCAGAACACATCGCGTCCCATCCCCGGCTATTGGATAGCTATTGACTTGAGGGATATTAAATGTTCATCGTTGCTTGCAGTTGAAGCGGAGCTTCGCGTGAACGATCCCTTTGCTGCGCAACCGTTATCTAACACGGCGGACTTGGCGATGCGACATGACCCGCGTGACCCTTTCGAAGGCCGAAATCGAGAGGATAAAGAAGCACGTGAAGCTGCACGACAAGACCCTCGCGATCATTCGGACGGAACATGCTCCGACGGAGCTCTCGCCGCTCCTCAAGAGCGTCGGCAGGGCGTGCGGCCTGCCCCTCTCGAGGAAGGCTTGGTCCCCTCAGTCCGATTTCGGGTTCGCCGAATTAAATTCGAACAACAGAATCTTAGTCGTACTGTGGGTCGGGGGCGACTGCACCGAGCTCATAGGGTTGGATGAGACAGACGAGGTCTTCATCCGGGATCTCGAGGACTCCGTGTACGACTCCAACTTCCAGTCCAGCCTCGTCAAGGACGGACTTTGAGGTCGAATCGAGGAGCCCCGGTACGGTGTAGGTACGGCGCCGAACCGTATGCCGGAAACGCTCTTATACAACCTGCGTTTAAGATGTCAATCGGTGCCTTAGGTTGGTGGCTCAACTTTCCTCCTAAGCAACAGATTTTAACAATCCCCACCACACCAACCTCTCAGGCACCATACTTTCTTTCTGTTGGGCGCGCGCGCACGCACTTCTTTATTATTCTATGAGGGCATCTCATCCACGGGATGCAATGAGCCTAGAATCAGATGTACTCAAACAGGTCAAGCCCACGCCTGCGCAGGACAAGAAGGTGGCTCAGACCGTGTCCGAACTCACGGACTTGGTCTTGGCAGAGGCCAGGAAGATAAACGCTTTCGTGGAGCCGATGCTCGTCGGGTCCGTCGCGAAGGGCACGCACCTCAAAGACCCTGACATCGACCTGTTCATGCTATTCACCGAGAGCACTACCATCGAGGAGCTCAAGGAGAAGGGTCTCGAGATCGGCAGGCGCATCGTGAAGGGCAAGGAGCACTACGCGCAGCATCCCTACGTCCGCGGCATCTTCAGAGGCTTCCAAGTAGACCTCGTGCCCGCCTACAGGATACGGGACACGCGCAGCAAGATGAGCGCCGTCGACCGAACGCCATTCCACACGGACTTCGTGAAGAAGAACCTCAAGAAGAGCCAGCACGACGAGGTCCGCCTGCTCAAGCGCTTCATGAAGGGCATCGAGTGCTACGGTGCAGAGGCCAAGGTCGAAGGCTTCTCGGGATACCTGTGCGAGCTGCTGGTGATGCGCTTCGGCACCTTCAGGGGAGTGCTTGAGGCCGCCAAGGAGTGGAAGGCCGGGGAGGCGCTCGAACTCCCGGACCACCCTGGATCAGAGTTCTCCGAGCCGCTGACGTTCGTGGATCCTGTCGACTCCAAGCGGAACGTCGCGTCTGCCGTCGCGGTGGAGACGATGCTACGGTTCATACTCGCCAGCCGGGAGTACCTGGCCGCACCAGCCACGAAGTTCTTCTTCCCTGGGGAAAGAACCGCCTGGGACCCCGACAAGATCAAGGAGGCTGCCGGGAAGCGGCTCAGCAACCTCGTGGCTGTCACGTTCCCGAAGCTCGACCTCATAGACGACGTCGTGTACCCGCAGCTAAGGAAATCTCTGGCGGGGATCACGGCACTTCTGGAGCGTGCGGACTTTGAGGTGGAGAAGTCGACCATCCACGTGGACGACGCCATTCACCTTCTCGTGGAGCTACAGTCGATCTCGCTCCCGGACGAGAAGAAGCACCGAGGGCCGCCTGTCAACTCGGAGAACGTGAGCTCTTTCCTGGCCAAGTGGAACTCCCTCGGGATGTCCGAGCCGTTTGTGGAGTCGGGCAGCTGGTACGTGGTCATCAAGCGGGAGTTCTCGCTCGCGGATGACCTCATCAGGGCGAAGCTCGGGGACGCTCCGCTAGGCAAGGACGTGAAGAGGGAGGGCGGGTTCGAGGTCGAGAGCGGGAAGACGCTCTTGGCGGAGAAATATCTCGCGGCTCTGACTCGCCACTTCGACGAGCGCATGCCCTGGCAGAGATGAGTGGCCGTCTGTGGCAGACTCTTGCGTTGGGAGCCATGTGTGGATTCGAGCATCTGACTTCTCTCTGTTAGAGGATTGATGCACGGAGCCGAATCCATGTCCTCTTCCACAAGAGTGGGACTGGGGTGGATTGCGCACTCGCAGCTGTCTACTTCCTGCGCCTAAGCACAACTGCCGCAATCATGATGGTTCCGATCACTGGCAACACCACTGTTGTGAACTCGGGTATGACCGGGAATGTGTCCACGAGGTATATGTCCTGCGCATCCGTGAGGTTGATATCGTTCAACGGTTGCCAGTATGGGTCCCAAGACGGACCCGGACCCGGTGTGCAGTTGACTGGCAAGAAGCTCTTTTGGAAATACTCTGGCCACGGATCGTATATGAGACACAGATCGTCAGTGGTGTCAGCGGGAGTGTTGTTGTCATCATATCCCCCGATGACCTTGGCGTGCCCTTGGTCTGTTCTGTTCGTCGTGGGCGGGTACATTGCGGACTGGTTCTGGGGCCATCCGCCGTGGTCGAGCCACAAGACAGGGGTCTGGCCTCCGATGTACCCTTGGAGCAGTCCGGGAGTCATAGGCCCTTTCGGGTTTCCCCCGACCCAGTCATGTTGAGTGATTGGAACACCCAATGCCCAGGTCATGCTCATCTGCACTTCAAAGGGCCGTACACCAGTGCCATCAAACATTCCCTCGCCGTGTGTCTGTATGATCCCATCTCCTGGGAGCTCTGGAAGCACCTGTTTTCCGTTGTCGTATATCTGGTCCTGGAGTGTGAAAGGCATTACACCAATCCTGTACGTCGCAATCATCGCGATGCTCGCGGGAGCACAGTATGCCGAGCAGTGAGGACAGTCGTCACCGGTGCCATAAATCAAATCCGGTCCACTTGCGTGATTCCAGAGATGCGGCCCCACAGGATTATCAGGGGGATTGGCTACACACGGCATGTTCGTGTCACGATGCTGGTACTGAATCACTATCGGGATTGTGGTTACAGCGAGGGGCCTCGCGGCTAGTTCGGACTCCGGGGCAGTCGCGAAGAAAGCCAACACCGAAAGCAGAAGAGTGGCAATCAGGATTGCCGCAAGGATTGGCATTCTTCTTGAAGATGCCAGATGTCTTCTAGCTGTCACTCTTCTATCACGTCTGACGATCCCAGGACCCACATATGAGAGCTCGCCCTCCATTCTTTCCACCCACAAGCTGCATATTTGAATCCGGTGAGAGGTTATAAGATTTGCTGGGGTGGCTTGCTCTATGGCTCTCGCTGTCCATCCTGCAATCTCTCGCCTTCATGAACATAGGTTGGACTCGCGTCGCCCTCGTCTGTGTCCCCCGACCTTTTCAATTCTCTTTCCTTTGATTATATCTCAAGTGTCCTGGAATGTGGACCGTCATGTCTGGCGAAAAATCGATCATGTCCTGGGAGCCATCTCTCAGCCCGTCAGCGGGACAGGCCGGACAGGGTTGAACGTGAACTGGTTGCCCGCCTCGTCGCTCGCCCGGATGTAGAACATCAGCCCGGAAGACTGGGTCACCGAGCTTCCCGGAACTCGCCACTCGTACCTGCTGTCGCCGACCGGGTCCATCGGGTTGTACCCTGCCGAGATGGAGCCCACCGCGACCTCCACCGATGCGAGGTTCCCGTTGTCCGCCACTTTTGCCGTGATATTGACCGTGACGTTCACCCACGAAGACACCACCGCTGACCAGTTGGCCGAATCCGTTGGCACCCAGCCGTATGTCACCTGTGCGCTGATGTATTTGTACTCGATGCTCGCGTTCCGGCCGTCGCGTGACACCCATACGATCACCTTGTCGACCGTAGGCTCCGCGTGATCCACGAACGGAACGTTGAGAAGCAGGACCCAGATAGCTAGGAACGTGAAGAAGAACATGGCCACGTTGCCCGCCCAGCTCTTCTTCTGGAACTTGGCGGTGTCTATCTTGACGTATGCGTAGAAGTACTTCAGCGAGAAGATGCCCGCAATGCCGACAAGGAACGCGATCCCTACCATCGAGCTGTTGATGTAGGAAATGGCCCCAGCCGCGATCCCGAAGATGACCGCATAGCCAACTGTCAGCACGGCAACCCTGGTGTCTCCGAGCTCCTTCGTCAGGAACTCCTTCTCGTCGAACTCGGGCGGACGGAACTCGTAGTCCTCCTCCTCGACTTTGTCCCTCTTCCGTTTCTTGGCCATGACGCCCCTCGAAGAGCGAGAGCTATTTAATACCTTTTGGTGAGCGCAGATGCCAGCGCGCGCAATCTGGCTCCGCGTTCTCGAATTCGTCGCCTGACTTCAAAGACGATCTCAGCGAACACTTTCGGTTACCTCTAGTCAATACGCTTATATCCTGACCTGAGGGTGTACGAGACACAGGTGTGATTGCTCATGTCCGAGGAGGAGATTGAGAAGCTCCCGGGAGTAGGGCCCGCAATAATGGAGAAGCTCAGGGAAGCGGGCTACAATGACCTCATGATGATCGCCGTCGATTCACCGAGAAACCTCGCCGAGGTGGCCGAGATAGGAGAGTCTACCGCGGCCAAGATAATCGCGGCTGCGAAGAAGGCTGCAGATGTCGGCGGGTTCGAGACGGGCGATGTGATTCTGGAGCGCAGGAAGAGCGTCGCGAAGCTAGCGTCCAATTCAAAGGCATTGGACGAGCTCATGGGTGGCGGTTTCGAGACACGTGCCATCACCGAGTTCTTCGGCGAGTTCGGCTCCGGCAAGACGCAGCTGGTCCACCAGCTCGCAGTCAATACCACAAAGTCGTTCAGCGAAGGCGGACTCGAAGGGCATACGATAATGATAGACACCGAGCAGACCTTCAGGCCGGAGAGGATCACTCAGATGGCTGAGGCGTCCGAGCTGGACCCCGACGAGGTCCTGAAGAAGATACACGTCGCGCGCGCGTTCAATAGCCACCACCAGACGCTGCTGGTCGACAAGGCATTCGAGATGGCCAAGGATTTTCCCGTCAGGCTCATGGTGGTCGACTCGCTCACGGCGCACTTCAGGGCCGAGTACATCGGCCGAGGCGCGCTCGCGGAGAGGCAGCAAATGCTCAACAAGCACATGCATGACCTCCTGCGGTTCGGCGACGTTCACAACTCGGTAATAGCAGTCACGAACCAGGTGGCTGCCAAGCCAGACGCGTTCTTCGGTGACCCGACGAGGCCCATCGGCGGGCACATCGTTGGCCACACGGCTACATTCAGGATCTACCTGCGCAAGAGCAAGGGCGGCAAGAGGATCGCAAGGCTCATCGACTCCCCGAACCTGCCAGAAGCTGAGGCCGTGTTCATGGTCTCAGAGGCCGGCATATCAGACTGAGCGAAGGGTTAATGCGCCTGGCGGATTGTCCCAGGTGCATGAAGCTCCTGCTCGAGCTCTCGATGGAATGCGAATCATTGGCGAGAGCGGAGGCGCTTGCAGCTGCGGCAGCGCTCGGGGGAGAGGCAAGAATTCTGCTCCGCGAACCCGGCGTTCTCATCATAGAGACACCCGCGAAGCCTGAGAGACTAGCGGAGAGGTTCGCGCTGTGCCACTACGTTAGCGAATGGCTTGGTTCAGGCACGGCAGACACTCTAGATTCAATCGCAAATGATGTCGATGTCGAAGGGCCGATACGGGTCAGGTCGACAAAGATCGGTGAGAGCGCAGTGGATCTTGCGGCCGTGGCTCGCAGAATCGGAGGCGTGATTGGCGAGACTCGCGGAGTCGACCTCCGCCATCCCGCGACCGACATCAGGGTAGTGTTCTCAAAGAAGGTCCACATCGGCAGGGTTCTTGGCGCGATCGACAGGTCCGCGTTCGAGAACAGGAAGAACAAGAACCTGCCCTATGTCTACCCAGCCTCGCTCCATCCGAAGTACGCGCGCGCACTTGTCAACCTCACACAGGTCGCCCCTGGCGGGAAGTTGCTGGACCCATTCTGCGGCACAGGTGCGATCGTGGCTGAGGCAGCGCTCATGGGTCTCAAGGCGATCGGGACGGATTTCTCGGAGAAGATGATAGAGGGCGCCAAGCGCAACCTGAAGCATCTGGATGTCTCAGCCGAGCTCAAGGTATGCGATGTAGGCGCAATCGCCGACGCCGTCGGTCATGTCAACGGCATCGCGACAGACCCGCCCTATGGACGATCGACGAGCACTGACGGTGAGAAGATACCTGACCTCTACCGTCGGTCGTTCGAGGCTTTCTCAAGAATTATGAGGAAGGGCTCGGTCCTCGCGATTGTCGTCCCTGACATCGACCTGCTCGAAGTCGCTGATGGTTTCAAGCTAGTCGAGAAACACAGCCTCTGGGTGCACCGGTCGCTCACGAGGCACTTCTGCGTGCTCGGGCGGCTCTAGGTCACCTGGAAGTTCACGCTGATTCCGTAGACTGGCAGTTCGCCGTAGGTGACATCCACATACACCATCTTGTCGCCAGGCGTCGCCGAGGTCCCTACGATTATGTTGACATAGAACGTGACAGAGCTGTGGGGAGGAACTGTCAAGTTGAGCTGATTGACGAGTACTGGGTATGACTGGTACAGCAGGTAATCGACGAACGCAGGCCTGTTGTCCTCCGTCCCGAAGCTGACATTCGCGTCGGATGTCCCGGCATTATCAACCGTTATTGTGACATTCCCTTCCGTTCCCCGCGCAATAGCGACTGAGGACCCAACACTGAAGTTAATGCGCGGGTAGTTAACGGTGAAGTTGAAATTCAAGGGTGCTTCGAAGGAGGCGTTCCTCGCGGCGCCCTTGATCACAACACTCTCGTTCTGGCCCACTGTGGCGTTCGGTGCAGCGGTGACGAGCACGTCGATGCCACGTGTCTCGCTCGAGTTCAGGCGCAGCGAAACCGTGTCGGCGTATGAGGAATCGTTGTTGCCTGCGCGCTTGAAGGCGACAGTCCAGTACGCGGGCGACGAATCCTTCGAGATGTCGATCTCATTCAGGGTGTTGCCGATGTTGTCCACGGTGAAGGAGAACATGTGCGACTCGCCCGGAGTGACTGTCACATTGGTCTCACCAGTGGGGACCATCATGAACGAGTGGTCCGCACTGATCGGAGTCATCGGAACAGGCACGAAAGCTATTACGAGGACGACGAACGCGGCAATGCCGACTCCCTTTCGTTTCATGTCGAGCTTCGAGATGTCATTCAGGGGTGGAGGATGCTTCGCCCCGAGAAACAGGACTAGCGCCGCGAACAGGATCCAGCCGGGATAGTAGAAGCTGACGGCAATGAGCGCCGCAATCGTCGCCCAGCTCATCCACTTGGCGTCTGGCCCGAGCAACGCCCTCGCGATGTGCCCGCCATCAAGCTGCCCGACAGGCAACAGGTTCAGGGCCGTCACGAGGAATCCTACCCATGCGGCGAATGCGGTGGGGTGCATGAGATAATCCCCCTCGATCGGCACGAACCATTCCAGCGCCTGGTAAAGTAGAGGGAACGCGACGCCCATCACGCCCCCAGAGCCAACGTTGAGAGGCACGGGGTTCGCCTCTGCGTTCGTGAGTATCAGGCCAAGGACTCCAATCGGAATGGCTAGGAATAACCCGGCCAGCGGACCTGCCACACCGATCTCTAGCAGCGCCTTCCTGTTCGGTATCGGGTCCCTAAGTGAGATGAACGCTCCGAAAGTGCCGAGAGGTGGGAACGAGGGTATGAAGAACGGCAACGACGCGGCGACCTTCCTTCTCTTGGCTGCGAAGTAATGCGCCAGCTCGTGCACGCCCAAGATTGCCATCAATGGGAGCGTGAAGACTAGCATCCCCATTAGGACGGTCTCAGGCGCGAATACGTCCTTGCCCGGGACATCAGAGTAAGAGGCCCAGTCGAGCACGCCTGCGAGGAGCATCGTGATGAATGTCACAATCAACAGTGTGAGGTTCACGTACATGCTTCTGTACTTCGCATTTGGCTTCTTCCCCACGTGCACAACGTGCTCACCGCGCTCGTAGACTATCACGGGGATGTACCCGTTCTGCCCCATCTCCTCCCTGAGCTGCTCGAAGTTCTCCTCCAGAGTCACGGGGTCGGCTCGTACGTAGAACTTCACCTCGTCATAGTCGACCCGAACATCGTAAACGGGAAAATGCTTCGCCACGAGGCGCTTCACCGATTCAATCTCTTTCGAGATCTCTGGCGGTACCGGAGGCACCATTGCGATTTGCTCCAATAAGGCCCAGCTACATAATGTTTTGGGCGTTCATTTCAGACCCGGCGAAAACTGTTATATCCGCGCAAGATGTGACAATCGCAGATGCAGACAGCTCCTGGTATGGGAAAGGCGAGAGGCTATCTCAAGCTCCTGAGACTAGGCAACTGCGCGATGGGCGCGCTCGGCGCGCTTCTCGCAGCAGTCGTGTGCGTGAGCGATGTCGATCAACTGCCGGACTACGCTTCACAGATCACCTACTCGATGATCGTGGTAATTGCGTTCACCGCCGCAGGCAACTCGCTGAACGATTACTTCGACCGCGAAGTCGACAAGGTCGCTCATCCGGACAGGCCGATCCCCTCAGGGATCGTCAATCCTCCTGAGGCTGTGAACATCGCTGTGCTCTTCTTCGCGATCGCCTTGATACTGGCGGTTCTTGTCAACGTATGGTCGTTCCTGATCGTCGTCACATCACTCTTTGTCATGGTCGGATACGAAGCCTTCCTCAAAGCCGAAGGACTTGCGGGCAACCTCGCAATCAGCTGGCTGACGGGCGCCCTATTCCTCTTCGGCGGTTCGGCGGTCGATTCGCTCGAGCTCGCTTGGATCCTAGCAGCGCTCGCGTTCCTAGCGACCCTCGGCAGGGAGATCGTTAAGGACATCCAGGACATCGAGGGTGACAAGGGTTCGAGGCTTACGTTGCCGATGAGGATCGGCGTCCGAAAGGCCGGCATAATAGGCTCAGCGTCGTTCGCCGCTGCGGTCGCGCTCAGCCCCGTGCCGTACTTGCTGGATCTCCTCTCCTTCTGGTATGTTCCTGTCGTGGTTGCCGCTGATGCAATCTTTATATATTGTGCCCTGATTCACTTCAGAAATCCCGAGAGCGGTCAGAAAGTGGCTAAGCTGGCCATGCTTGTCGCCCTGATCGCCTTCCTTGTCGGAGGGGTGCTTTGAAGGTCCGCAACTACATCTTTGAGACTCTCAAGAAGCACAAGCTGCACATGACGCTCATCGACCCTGCAAAACAGCCACCGGGCTCCTCCGGTGAGATCGCGATGAAGGCGGCGCGCGCAGGAACGGATGCGATCATGGTTGGTGGCTCGACCGGCGTGACGCAGCAGAACCTCGATGACACCGTTGACAACATCAAGAAGAAGACCAGGCTGCCCGTGATCTACTTTCCTTCGGGCGCGAACGCGATCGCGAGACGAGCAGACGCGATCTTCTTCATGAGCATGCTGAACTCGAAGAATGTCAGGAACATCACTCGTGAGCATGCGCGTGGCGCGCCGATCATCAAGAAGCTTGGAATCGAGCCCATATCGATGGGCTATGTCATCGTCGAGCCGGGCATGAAGGTGGGCGAGATCGGCGAAGCCGACCTTGTGAAACGCGGGGACACGGATGCCGTCATCGGCTACGCCATCGCTACGGAGTTCTTCGGGATGGACCTGCTATACTTGGAGGCAGGCTCAGGCGCTCCGGAGCCCGTGCCAGTCGAGATGGTCAAGGCCGCGCGCTTGAGCGTCGACATACCAATCGTCCTTGGGGGCGGTATCGTCAGGCCGGAACAGGCCTCGGAGCTGGTCGCTGCAGGAGCTGACATAATAGTCACCGGCACTCTGGTCGAGGATGGCGACTTCGAGCCGAGGTTGAGGCAGGTCATCGACGCAGTTCACAATGAATGACCAGAATACGTGCCCGCACGTGGCAAGGTTTTATTACGAGAGCGCCAATTCTCCGGGCAGGGAAGGAACATGGGAATTCTAGACTACCTCAGAAGGAGAGGCAAGGACGTAATGTGCCCTGAGTGCGAGAAGCACCAGAAGCACGTGAAGCTTGTGGAGTCCGAGGGCCAGAATATGGAGTGCCCCGAGTGCCACTACTTGCACCTTGTCAAGAGATGATCGTGGCGCAGTAGCCCTTGTTGTTGCATCGGATCTTGCAGCGTCAGCCGTGACTCCGCGCTGTTCTGGTCCGACCGGTCAATCAGCATACTGCTAGAACAAATAGAAAGAAAGATGTTTTCTGAAGAAGCCAGGTGGGGCGACTTCAGGTTTGGGTTTCGGACGTCTCCATCACGTCGTTTCTGCCGGGTGGTTGTCCAACCACCTGTCCAGGTTGCCCTTGAGATGATCCAAGGAGTTCTGCAGACCGTCATTCCTGTCGGCCTTCTCCATATGTATCTCGATCGCGTGCAACAATCCTGGGGGCCCTCTCTTCTCTGGCGTTGGCGGAGGCAACGACTTGACTGTGACCTTGATGGTTGTCGTGTCGGTCTGGCCGAGGTCATCCGTCACCTTCAGCGTCACGTTGTAGGTGCCGTTCGCGGCGAACGTGTGCTGGACGGATATCCCCGTGGCCGACCCTGCATCCTCGAAGGTCCATGTGTACGACACAATGCTTCCACCGCTGCGGGCTTTCGAGTCCGCACCGGTGAGCTTAACGGTGAGCCCGTCAACGGAGACCACCTTGATCACGGCCACCGGCTTGCTCGTCACCGGCAGCGCGTTGACCTTCAGGGTCATGTTGTGTTTCGTGGTGTTCTTCATGTTGCCGTTGTCAGTCACCGTAAGCTTCGCCTCGTAGGTTCCCTCCTGCGAGTACACATGCATTGTGATCGGCCCAATAGTCACTGTCTCGTTGCCATCACCGAAAGTCCAGGAGTAGTTCGTGATCGAACCGTCAGGGTCGCTCGATGCTGAAGCGTCGAACACAACCGAAAGGTTGTTCGCATCGTAGGAGAAGTCAGCTACCGGTGGACTGTTCACGGACTCCGGCTTCGACTTCGGCTGCAACGATGCTAAACCCACCACGACGACTATGAGTGCGATGATCGCCGTCGCGGAAACTAATGCTAGCTTCTTCTTTGGGCTAATGCATCCCCCTCCCGGGTTAGTCTAGGCATTCCCTAGGTCAGTATCGTATAAATCGTTTCGCCCAACGAACCGTCGCTTCCGGTGGACGGAGTTCCACAGGAAGCAAAGCTTCCTGTGAAAACCATTGGAACGAAGATGTGAATCGGGTCAGTCCGTCAGCACGGGCCAATTGCTCGAAATCAATCGATGTTCACTAGAATATCCGCACCCTCGATCTTCGTTTCGTAGGTCGGCTCGTCCTTTCCCTTCAATTTGAGGAAAGCCACCTTCGGTCCTTGCATCGACTTGCCCGTGATGATGTCGAACTTCGAGCCGTGCTTAGGACAAGTCACCATATTGCCCTCGAGCACGCCCTCTGAAAGGTTCCCCTTCATGTGCGTGCACAGATTGCCGATTGCGTACAACTTCCCGTTCAAGTTCGCTATCAAGATCTCCTTGTCGCCCGCAACGACTCTCTTCATTCTTCCTGCAGGAACATCGCTTATCTGTGCCACCTTGACGAAAGGCATCTCCAAGACCTCCTCGATTCGCTTCGAACTCAGAGATTGCGTGTGATTCGGGATATAGATGACGACGAATTCAATGCTCTCTATCCGTACTCCGAACCTCAAGGCTGTGCGGGAGAGGGGATTTGGATCCAGGTCGAGCCAGACGACCTCTATCTGATTTCAATTGAGACGAACAATGAAGACTCGATTCCGTAGTGATCGAATTCGGAGCTAGAATCAGCGGACGATTGTCTGATAGGCCGATGCGAAGGTCGGAAGGAATCCTTGGAGGCCAATTGACGAAGTCGTTTTGAGATTCCGTTGATCTTCGTGCTCGCCACCAGCCGGGTGCGAATGACTCTTCTTTACTCGACCACCCGTCTACCAGCCCCCACTTTGTGGTACAGTCATTGAGTTGAAACGAGAACGCTCCGAAGAGCCAGGGCTAATTCTCACTCATAGGAGAACGATGAGATGACGGGTGGAAATCATCTCTTCCGGAGCTTCGGATTGAAGATCTCGTCGAGCGCGTACCCCACGAAAGTGAACCCCAGCACCACCAAGACGATGCACATACCCGGGACTATGATCCACAAGTAGAGCCCGTTCAGAATCGCATGGCCGCTGACTGCATCCTCTAGCATGTTGCCCCACGTCACGACCTCGGTCGGGTTGGGACCGAGGTTGATGAAGCTCAGGGTGCTCTCGGACAGGATGGATAGCGCGACCGTCAGGATCGAGTTAGCGAACACCAATGGGAAGACAATCGGGAAGATGTGCTTCCTGACCATATAGTAGTCCCCCGCACCGACGGCCCTTGCCCTCTCGATGAACGCTCTCTGTTTAGTGGACATCACCTGCGCCCTTACCATCCTCGCAGTGCTTGACCAGCCCGTTATGCCGATCACGAATACCACCTTCGTCACGCTAGGTCCGCCGGGAAGCAGTGTTGCGAGAACGATCATGAGGACGAGCCAAGGTAGCACCAGGAACACGTCCGTGATCCGCATAAGCACCTCGTCCTTCCAGCCGCCCCAATAGCCGCTGAATAGCCCCACGGCGGTTCCAAGGCCCATGGATACGGCTGAGGCCACGATCCCGACCATCAATGAGACCCTCGAGCCGTATATCGTGCGGGCCAGTATGTCGTACCCCCATATGTCGGTTCCAAGCCAGTGTGCTTGTGAGGGCGGGGTTCCCTGTCCAACGACCGCAACTCGGTCAAATGGACCATAGGCTGTGCTCCATCCGGCAAGCTGCGCCAGAACCCACATTACCTGGCTGGCGAATATGGCCATGATGAAGAAGGTTAGGAGCAAACCCAGCCCCGCCATGCCAATCCTGTTGCCTCTGAAGATCCTCCATGTATTGAGGGACTTCTTTGCGGTAAGTCGGAGCCTGCCAATCGTGGATTCGGACAGGCCCAGGAAGCCTTTGGAGGATGGCGCCGCTCCAATGTCCGTATCGAGCGGGCTCTCATCGGTCGTTGTCATGACAGCCTCACACGCGGATCCAAGTAGATCATGAGAATATCGGCGACGAAGTTCGCGAAGATCACCACGACCGCGATCAGGAAGAACGCCGCCTGCAGGACCGGATAGTCGAGGGAATAGGTCGCCTCTATCGTCAGCCATCCTATGCCTGGGTAGTTGAACACGTATTCCGTCTGGAACACTCCGCCGACGACGAACGCAAGCGTTATCGCTATGAGGGCGACCATTGGGAGCATCGCGTTGGGCACCGCGTGATCCCTGAGGACCCGCATCTCTGTCAAACCCTTCGCTCGCGCGGTGACGATATAGTCCTCGGTCATCACGTCGATCAGAGAGCTGCGCATTATGAGCACGAACTCTGCTATCGTGCCGATCGTCAGGCTGACGACGGGCAGCACCAGGTGCTTCAGGAGGTCGCCGATCGAATGCAGGGTGAACGTGAACCTGGTGCCATATTCAAGAGCGCTGTCTGAGGGAAAGACCTTCCATTCCGTGGAAAAGAACACGACGAGCATCATCGCGAACCAGAATGTGGGCATCGCGTAGAAGAACAAAGAGAAAGTCATCGAGCCAGTGTCCAAGAAGCTCCCGCGCTTCCACGCGGACAGGATCCCGATGGTCATGCCTATCACGATTATCAGAACGGAAGAGGTGCCTACGAGGACCAACGTCCATCTGAGATTGTCAAGGACGAGGCTCATGGCGGGCGTGTTGATGCTTGAGAAGGAGTTCCCGAAGTCGAAGGTCAGGGCGTCCCCTATGTACCGGACGAACTGGACGGGCATTGGGTCGTTCAGCCCATACTGGTCGATGATCTTCTGCTTGTACTCGCTTGGGATCCTCGGGTCGGACGGCACCATTACGTTGACTGGGTTCCCCGGCATCATGCGGAACAGGACGAAGTTGACGATAATGACCAGGAACAGCGTCACCAGTGAGTTCGCGGCCTTCCTGATGATTATCTTCGTCGAGGTCCTCGTGGTCAAATCCTCCTATAGAGGTCTCTCAGTCTGACCGTCTTCTCACTCCGGTTCTCGGTTGGAAGGGCCGCTTGCCAGATCCAGATAGGTTCGATGTTCCGCGGGAGTCTCCGAGCTCTTCACGGCGGATTCGGCGGCTTTTCCGATATCTTCCCCCGTCTCATCAGGATGATCGCGGCCACAGCGACAACTGCGACTACCACCGCGACGCCGATCCCGACCATCGCGAGCGTGCTGACGCCGCCTCCGCCTGTTTCCTCAGGGGTCAGGCGGAAATCCTTCGTGACGACGCTGTAGGCGGAGACGTTCTGCTCCGTCACGTTCGTGTGGTATCCGGACATCGACGCCTGAACATCATAGGTCCCGAATGGGATCAGGAGTAGCTCGTAGTAGCCCGTGGTGTTCGTGAGAGCGAATTTCACAGTGTCGCTCCCCGCAATCAGGCTGACTTTGGCGCCCTCCAGGGCCGCAGAAGTGCTCGAATCGTACACGTGGCCCTTGAGTGTCCATGCTGTCGCGTTCAGTGTGACGTTCAGCCAAGATATCTGGGCCGCGACGACTACTGCGCTCCCGGTTGCATTGCTGTGTCCCGATGCGCTGAAGTTGACCGTATAGGATCCGGGAACCATTGTCAGATTGTAGTGGCCCTGGGAGTCCGTGGATCTCACGGTGCCTTCCGTGCGGGCACTAGCTCCGACAATCTGTCCGCCCGCGCTGGAGTTGACGAACCCTTCGATCCAGCCCGCGCCCACGGGAAGAGGCACAACCGTCACGACCAACCTGTCGGTCCCGTTTAGTCCGCCGGGGTCGGTCACGAGCAGAGTAACGTCCACGTTGCCCAGCTTGTTGAATGTGTATGATACGGTCATGTTCCAGCGCGTCTGCTTCGATAGGTCAGGCTCGACGAAGGTCCATGTCCAGTTGAGATCGTCGACAGGATCGTTCTGGTCCGTCGCGCTGCCGGTGAAGCTCAGGCTTTCTCCGATGTACGCTGTCTGATCAGGCCCCGCGTTCACGTTGGTCGGAGGCACGTTCCCGCCCATGGGGAAGGCCTCGAAATAGAACCAGAACTTGTCTGGAACCTTTCCGGGATAGGCCTGCATGTCCGGGTAGTTCGTGAAGGTATCCGTTCTGTAGGCGTACAGGTAGTATGGATACCAGAGGACCACATATGGGCAGTCTCTGTAGACTATCCTCTGCATCTCATGGATGATCGCCTGGCGCTGCGTGACGTTGACCGTGTTCTGCTGCTGTATGAACAGCTGGTCGTAGTACGGGTTCGAGTAGTACGTGTCAGACCACGCGGCAGAGTCACCATTGTCATCAGGTATCTCGTTTGTAGTCAGCACCGACAGGATGAACGACGGATCGGTGTCCGGCTGCCAGTTCCATATGCACATGTCGTACTGCATATTGACCCAGAGACCGTACAGCACGGACTCCTGAACGGGATGAGCCGGAGCGCTGATCCCTATCTGCGACCACCACTGAGACATCATGTTCGCCGCCAGGTGGTCGGACACCTGACCTGTGATGTAGTAGAAGTCGAAGCTTAGCTCTGCCCCGTTTGTGACGTTCTCCCTAGTGCCGTCTCCATCCGTGTCCCTGTAACCAGCCGATTCCAGAAGGGCTCTGGCCGCATTCAGGTCGAACTTGAGCTCTTCGCTCACAGGCACATAGTAATGCCAGAACGGGGTCGCGGTTGGTACTATGGAATCCCCCTTCTCGGCAAGGTCCTTCAGGACCTCGCTGACTATCTGCGTCTTGTTGACTGCCATGGCCATGGCCTGTCTTACTGTCGAGTTAGTCGTCTCGAGATTGTTGCTGGCCTTCGGGAACGCCGGGTGGCCTCTGTCGTCCAGCTTGTTCCTTATCGACTCGGGCGCGCAGTTGAAGTTCAGCTGGTGCTCGTCCAGCGCGTGGGTAGCTTGTCCGTCGATGTTGGCGGGATCATAAGCAAGGGTGGCATCCCATGCGAGCGCGGGCACGTTCATTGCTAGGTCGATGGAGCCAGAATAAAGCGCGGTCATCATCGTGTCCTCGTTCGTGAACATCTTGATGAGCACTTCATCCATGTTTATCGTGTCGATGTGGTACCTGTCCCATTTCAACATCCTTATCTCTTTCGCGGTCTTAGACCACGAATCCAGGATCATGGGGCCAGAGCCAACTGGTCCGTTCGGGAAGTACGCGGGGTCCCATATGTCCACTTTGTCCAGGTCAGCCACGGGCACCGCGCTCCACAGGTGCATCGGGAGGATTGGGATGCTCATGCGGAGCATCGTGGCCTTGGGCACTTCAGTCGTTATCCTCAGGGTGAATTCGCTCAACGCCGTGACCTCGGTCACATTCCCGAGATAGCTGCCGTACAGAGCGCATTCGGTCGGATTGTCAATGATCAGGTTGTATGTGAAGGCGACATCCTCCGCCGTCACTTGCTCGCCGTCGTGCCAGTATGAGTCCTGCGCCAAGTGATATGTCCAGACCTTCCCGTCTGTGCTGGTCTCCCAAGAAACAGCCAGCATCGGAACCGGCTCCAAAGTTGCAGGGTCGTCTGTGGTAAGGGTCTCAAACGCCCACCATGTGACCATATACGAAATGCCCGTCGTCATCGAGAACGGATTGAGGGTATCTGGCAACAGTACAGTCCCGAGCGTCATTATGACATACGGCGTAGCAGCGGCGACATCCTCCGAAACCTTGACGCCCGGCGTTACCAGGAACATGGCCGATATGAAAATCGCCAAGAACACGATAGCTGACTCTCTTCCCCTCTTCATTATTCTCCCCCCATGCTAGAGTCTGCGCGGGAGTCCCCAACGCCCGCGCATCCGCGCGGTATCTCCATATGCTGGGATAATGATTGCTGTACGGGGTTGGACGTCCATGTTCGAGAGCTCAAGACGATGAGAGAGCAAATGATCGTTCGATATCATCATTCAGTCCGAGAGACAACTGTAGACTGATTCAGTGGATTGTTGTGTGGGTGGAGCCGTGTGCATACTTGAATGACTGGCTTTTTTCAATCAGAGTATGATTGCGCTGAGCCAAACACCTTCTCTTTCATTTCTTGTGGTCATTTCACCGGGTCCGGAGCGTGCGAAATCCTTACTATATGTCATTCTCTCTGTGGTTCCGAATGACGCGCAAACCAGAAGACAAGGAGCTGAGGCACCTTGTGACCGCAGCCAAGAATCTCGGGGCCACCGAAGCCGAGATTGTCAGCACTGAAGACATCGTTGTAGACAGACGTGTCCGGCTGAAGTGCGCTATTCCAATTTGCGTGGACTATGGCAGGCATCTGCTGTGTCCACCAAATGTAATGTCTGTTAACGAGTTTTCAGAAATTGTGAGACTCTACAGAAAGGCGATCATATTCCAGGTCGAAGCGGATGTCGATTCTTCCGACAAATCGAGAAGACATCTGGACAAAGATGTATGCAAGAGTCTCGAGAGATCGACGAGTACCGCCAGATGGGAAACGAAATTGCACAGGCTGGTCAACCAGATGGAGACCCTTGCTTTCAAGCAAGGCTTCTATTTGGCTGCGGGCCTGATTGGCGGGAATTGCTGCCTCTGTCGCGAGTGTGTTGTCCCTCAGAGCGGCGAACTGTGCAGACATCCATTCGAGGCGAGGCCGTCGATGGAAGCAATGGGGATCGATGTTGTCAAGACCTGCAAGAAAGTCGGGCTGCCACTCAATCTCTCGTCCAAGAAGAAGGTAAGGTGGACTGGACTGGTGCTGTTGGACTAGTAGTTCAATGGCCGTTCCATCTTCCGTGGTCCTTTCTCATCGTGAGCTGTGTGTGTTTCCTACATGCTGGCACTCCGTCAATCAAGCGATCACGGCATTGGGCCGAACTCCGCGCTGATCTCGTATCCGTCGTGTCTATTCTGAACTGTGGGTCCGCGGAGACCGAATGTGAAAAATAATTGTAACAAGCATCAGTTGACTCGCTGGTGCCATGCCGTGACGAAAGCTGACCTCATCATTAGGAACGGCCGCGTTTTCACAGTCAACCATTCCCAGCCATGGGCTGAGGCGATCGCTGTCCACCGAGACCGAATAGTGTTCGTCGGGTCTGACGAAGGAGCCCGAGACCTCGAAGGTCCGAACACGAAAGTCATCGATGCCGGCGGAAGGCTCATCCTGCCAGGGTTCATAGATGCACACACGCACTGTCTCGCAGCGTACCAAGTGTATACATGGGCGGACCTGACTCCTGCAAGCTCTCAGGGAGAGCTAATCGACATCGTCCGGAGGCATGCGTTTGACCACCCTGAGCATCGCCTGGTCGGTGGCTTCGGCTTCCGTTATATGGCCGTCATGGAGGACGGCAGGCTGCCGAGCAGGTCGGCCCTGGACAAGGTCGTGGGCGACAGGCCGGTCTGGCTCATGTCTTATGATGGCTGGACCGCTTGCACGAACAGCAGATTCCTTGAAATTGCAGAGAGCAGGCTAGGCCGAAGGTTAGCTGAGCTGCCCGGGGTCGAGAGGGATCCGCACACTCGAGAGCCGACCGGGGTGTTCTACAAAACAGAGGAGCTCGACCCGCTGGTCGAGGAGCTCTCAGCCGCAGGCACGGACAGCGTCTATGAGGGGCTGAAGTCTGTCCTCGAGGACATGGTGAGATGTGGCATCACGAGCGTGCACGATGTTGGCGTTACGGACATGGCGGGGCTGAAGGTCTACGAAAGGCTTCGGAGGGATGGTTGCCTGAAAGCTCGCGCATACATCGCAATGCAGTATCGGAAAGACGGAGGGGAAGAGCAGATTGAGTTCTTTGAGCAGGCGCGCTCTACCTATTCTGATGAATGGGTCAAGGTGGGTGCTGTCAAGCTGTTCATCGACGGGGTGATGGACTCTTACACTGGAGCGATGCTTGAGCCGTATGCAGACGCTCCTGAGACTACTGGCGAGACGCTTTACGACCCCGAGGAGTTCAAGAGGATCGTCGCTAAGCTGGACAAGCTGGGCTTCCAGTGCATCACGCATTCCTGTGGCGACAGGGGCGTGAAGGTAGTTCTCGACGCCTACGAGCACGCGGCAAAGGAAAACGGGCCAAGGGAGCGGAGGCACAGGATAGAGCATGTCGAGCTGGTCTCGCCTGACGACGTGCCCCGGTTCAAGAGACTGGGGGTTGTGCCGGACATGCAGCCGACCCACGCTCATCTCTCCACGCCCCCGTTTGACGAGGCCTACGGAGAGCGCCTCGGTCCTCAGAGGCTCAGGAGGTCGTTCCCCTGGAGGAGATTGGTAGAGTCGGGTGCGGTACTCGCATTCTCGAGCGACTGGCCCGTGGCGGACATGAACCCGTTCCTCGGGATCCACAGCGCAATGACGCGCGGCGGCCTTCCTGGCGAGGAGAACGCGATAGGCCTCGAAGACGCAATCAAGGGGTACACGCTAAACGCTGCGTATTCTGCGTTCGAGGAAGGCATGAAGGGCTCCCTGGAAGTGGGAAAACTCGCGGAAATCGTCATCCTCTCGGAGAACCTGTTCGAGATTCCTGTGGACGACATCAAGAAAGTGAAATCCGTTCTCACGATTGTCGGGGGAATAGAGGTTTACCGCTCCGACAGGTTCCGGGGATGAGACTAGCAGTGACTGCGTGTGCTGGTCCTGGCAACTTGGGCCGTGTGTTTCCTACATGCTGGCTCTTCGCAAATCGAGTGATTGTTGCACCAGCTGGACCGCATCTGCCCCATCATCCTTGTCTGGGTTTGAATTGAGAGGGGATTTGAACCCGACCCGAGCCAGACATTCTTCTCTAATCTCGACAATAACAAAAGAATCCGCTGTCGCACTGAAGTGTTCTACGCGATCTGATGGCATCAAAGACCTTCGATTGTACAAGCCTGTGCACTGGAGGCCCCGCGGGAAGGTCTCTCTCAGACGATGTTCAAATACAATGAGCGACCCATATAATAGGCACTCTATCTACATGCTCTGGATGCTATTCATCCCTGATGCTAAACGATAGGGTAGGAGGAGGAAAATGGAAAAGGAGTTCAGCGTGAAGCTGCCCAACAGGCCAGGTGAACTCGCGCGGCTGACTGAGAAGCTCCGAGACGCCAGGGTCAATATCAGGACTATGTCGACTGAGCCAAGGGCCGAGATTGTGCGCTTGGTCACTGCGGATCCCGAGAAGACCAAGGAAGCCCTGAGAGAGGCGGGCATGGAGTTCTCTGAGAGGAATGTGCTCGTTGCGAAGCTCGAGGACAAGCCGGGCGAGCTTGCGAGGATCACGGGCGTGCTCGCAAGAGAAGGCATCAACATCGATGCGGCCTACATGCTTGACAAAGACTCGAAGCATGTGCATGTGGCGCTTGCGGTGAGCGACGAGGAGAAGGCAAGAAACATCTTGAAGCTCTAGACGAGGCTGCGAGTCGCCCCTCGCAGCGGCGCTTTTTTTCGCGGGTTCACCCGATTCAAACTCGTGGTTCACACCGCCTCAATGATATTCGCTCTCTGTTCTTAAAGTCAGGTTAAAGACGGTTGAGACCAGATTGAGCCAGACATACTTCAAGGAGCACGATTGACTGAGGCACTAGCTCTCGACAGCCGAGATTCGGCTTGGACTTGTCGAGCTGATCGTGCGTTACCACAAGAGGCAACTGGGCATCCACACGAACTAGCATCGCAGGGAGAAAGCCTCAGGGATATCTAGTACACGCTATCAAGCGCTCACACGAATACGCAGCGCAATCCGGACGTGTTCCGATAGCGGCTAGCCTACTTGTATCCACTCCTTGCTTCCATATCCCTTGAAGTTAGCAGCCGAGGTGGCTATCAGTGCAAGTCCAGGTATGGCAAAGAAGAATGCCGGGGTGAATATTGCACAGGTTGCGCCAAGCACTGCGATTGGGAATTGGACTCGCGTCAGGGCCGCAATGCCTCCAACCACGCCCAGAACGGAACACGAGTAGGAAATGACTGCCAGAAGAGTATCTGGCGCCGACAAGTGATGCCACTGGTCGATCATGACCGATAGGATCGCAGCACCCAAAACTCCGGCGACAATCGTCAGAATCGCGCCAGTCGTCAGATACCCCTCAGTTCCTGGTCTCTGCCTCTTCCTGTAATCGCGCCCGCAGTACATGCACGCAATTGCATCCCATCCAATGCTCCGCCCGCATTCGACGCATTGTCGAGATCTGCCCTGCTCGGGATTCATATCTTGAGGCACTAAAGCACCAGCACAGTTTCCGCAAAACCTCATGGCCGCAGGATTCTCCATTCCGCAACTAGGACACTTCATCGCTATTCCCTCTTTGCCTATATGGCACTAGGTTCCTTATGGGTCTTTCCAGATGGAGTGGGTTTGAAAGCCGGATCAAGACGGACATTCTTCATGATTTTACTAGAAACGAAGAATGAAGAAATGAATCTCGGTAAGCGATCTTGCCTGTCGGATCTAGCCGAGTCCCGCTATTAGGGCGATGAGTTGATTGGAGTGCGCATGGAGCCGTGTGTGAACCCGAGCGTCTGGCTGTTTCTCAATCAGAGGATCATTGCACCGAGCCAAACTCCTCACTGGATCTCACAATCTGGAAAGGCAGCCAGAAGGGTGCTCGCAATCTGGATCCTGCTACGCAGTCTGTTTCTTCTTTTCAGGCCCTTTCAGCCAGCCCGAGATGCCTAGTTCCTTGACGACTATCTCGACCGGCTCCAGCTGGCGCAGCTTGTAGTAACCGGACTCGTCTATGTACAGGACTCTCGGTTGAAGGACGAACCGGCCGTGAGTCGTCGGTCTGATGCTCAGCTTCACGTCCTCAGTCTTCAGAGAGTCGAGGCGCCTTCCTTTCATGTTGAGATGGTTTTCCTCCAGCCGATAGTTGTCCGGCTTCCCGACCACCTCGAAGCCGGAAGGAGCGATGCCTTCGATCTTCGTCAGCTGCGCGGGGACCCTTCCAGCGTTCACTAGTTCGACCTCGTACTGGAGGTCCTCGCCCACATTGATCTCCTTGTGCCGAACGACAATCGTCGCCTGGATGTCGGAGTGCTCGAACCGCTCGACGCCTGTGGCCATCTCCTGGGTGGGCGTCGGTGATTCCAGCGCCTTCGTCGTGGACATGGAGTCAGGCGCCTGGAGAACCTCGGCTAGCGATGCCGCCAGTTGCCTGTCCTCTTTGACCTTGTCAAGGAGAGCGAGCACCTGTTTCCTCTTTCTCTCGTGATGGGCGTTTGCGAAGGATGCTCCGGACGCTTCGAGGACCTTCTCCGTCATCGCATAGAGCTTGGCCTTCTTGGCCTGGTCCTCCTCCCTGGCCGCCTTGCCCATGTAGAGGTAGCCATCCAGCAGCAGCTTGCTCGCCTTCGCGTACTCCGAGTCAGCCTTCAGACCTGCTCTTAGGTAGTACTTGGCCGCGGCCTCGAGGTTCTGGGTGGCCGACGCGTGATGCGATTCGTCCCCCGAGTCAGCGAATTTCATAGCCGTCCCGAGCGCTTTGCAGAACCTGCTGTGACCCAAGGCCAGGAGCTTGGGATTCTCGCCCTGGCTCAGATCCTTGGCCTGGTCAAAAAGCTCCGAGGCCTGGTCGAACAGCTCGGGCAAGGACTCCGCCTCAGCTCTGGCCATCATCTGCCAGGCCTTGGAGAGGGTGGCGATCGACCGTATCTCGCGTTGGTCTTGTTCCGACTCGAGATGTCCCAAGATCCTTTCGAAAGTCTCGGCAGCCCTTCCGTACTTCTCTGAACTCGCGAGTTCGTCTCCCTTCTTGTCCAAGAGTCTAGCCTCTTCAATCTCGACTCTTCCGAGGCAGTACTCTCGACGCAGTTCAGCCGCTGCGATCAATCTCGACGCGTTCTTCTGCTCCTCATCGATATCAAGCCGGTCCATTCCGTTGTGGATGGAGGACCTAGCTTCTTCAAAAAGCCCTGCCGCTTTCTGGAATACTTCGATTGCCTCTTCACTTAGATCGTCCCTGCTGAGATCCTCTCCTCTCTCCACTTCCACCCATGCCGAGTAGTTCGGAGCAAGGAAGGCCCAGCGAGTCGTCTGGTTGTGAAGCTCTGCGGCCTTGGCGAAGTGCTTCCTTGCAGCACCAGCATCTTGCCTCGCGTGTTGGTGTCTTGCAGACTCTATCTCGCTCCAAGCTAGCATGTAGGTAGCATGCTCGGCATAGAATCCCTTCAACTGCGGCAACTTCTCAGCGGCGTTCGCGTATTCCTGCGACGCCTTCATGTAGACCTCAGCAGCCCTGAAATGATCCCCTAAGACAGAATACTGCTGGGCGGCCAGCCAGTAACATTCAGCGACCCGGTTTGGGAAATTGGTGCGACGATGCGATTCGGCCGCGTTGAGATAGCTCTTCGCTGCCTCCAGCAAATAGCTTGTGTCAAATTCGCCGAGGGACGCCTGCCAGTGGGCGCATTCAAGAAGGTAGCGTCCGGTGAACGAACCCCAGAGGCTCAGAGCCTCTGTCTGTTTCTTGATAACGAGTTTCGATTCAAGTCTCTGCAGCGCCTCCGTTCCTTGCGTCATATGGCCGATGGCCGTTTGCAGAAGCTTCAATCGCTCCTCGGAGTCCCCTGTGAGAGCGGCGATCTCAGCTTCAATCTCTGCCTCAGGAGCAATGCTTGTACCTACTACCTGGTCGTCCTGGCGCGGATACAGGGACTTCCAAATCTCGATCGAGATCCTATACTCCTTGAGCGCCTGCTCAAACAGGTCTTTTCTCCGCTGGGGATCGCTTTCCGTTTTTGCCAAGGATGTTAGATTGCCACTGTAGGAGTCATGGGCTCCCTGGATCACGTCCGGATATCCAGAAGCTTCAGCACGCTGAACCAGGCGATCGCATTCCTCCAGAGCTTTCTCCGCATATTCGCGCTTCCTCTTGGGATCGCTCTCCCACCAGGCGGTCCTAGTATCAAAGCACGCTTGCATCTCTGGAAGCCACAAACCACCGTCATTAGCCGGAGATACAAAGGAGATGGATGCAAACTCATGGCCAGCCTTCTCTGCGTACTGAACGGCGGCTTGCCACCACTCCTGATATTGGTCCGAATCCTCTGGATTTGGCAACGTCCACCAATACTCTCCAGCTAGCAGCAAAAGCGCGGACCCGGTTGCGAGTCTGTCACCGCTTGTTTCCGCGCACTTCAAGGCCTTTTGGAGCGTCTGCCTGTTCTCTTGCGACGGACGGACAAACGGGAGTTTGTTCCAAAAGGCGTGCCCAGGTATCTCAAGGGATGCTGCTTGCTCGGACAATTTCCAGGCCTTTCTCCAGTAGTCAATGGCCTTCTGTTCGTATCTTGGGCTTTCCTCAAGGCCGAGGTTGTGAAAGCGCAATATTTCGAGGTACTTGGAGACCTTGGCGTAAGCAATCGCGAGTGCTTCTTTGTCGGTGTGGCCCGACGCGTATTGAATCGCGCGCTCGCCGTACGAAGCTGACTCGCTGATAATCTTGTCACGTTCCTGGAAGTTGTCGATGTGGTAGAAGAGCAAGTCGCCACACATGTCTAGCTGGTTGAAGATCTCGACGAAACGACGGTGATCGTTTAGCCTCTCGATGGTGTCAAGGGTCTGTTTTGTGGAACGCCACGCTTCGGCTAGTAGCTCCCTTTTCTTGGGCGGGCTATCTGAGACCCAGTAGTCCAAGAACGCCACCCAGGCATCGCACCGACGCATCTCGCACTCGGCTTTCTCATCTCCTGCTTTCTCGTAGAATTCTCTAGACTCGGTGTAGCTCTTCCTCGCTCTTTCGATGCGCCCCTTGAATTCGTCCGGCGTGCTCGACTGCATCGCGTAGCGGTATCGCGCGTAACCAAGCGCCTCAAGCACTTCACCAAGCCGATCGAGCTCCGACTGGGGGATTACTTTGAGAAGGGCCTCGTAAGTCTTCGCTGCGCTCATCCAATCGAAGTTCTTCTCCAGTTCCTTTGCGTGATCCAGTAACTGCTTCTCGGTCCGACCTTCTTCGGGCATATCCTCCAGGCGGGGAGGCAATCGGTCAAACCGGTATTAAGTCTTGACCTGCCTTTGGCAGCTATTGACCAGATTGCTGCCTCTACATAGATTCGATCACCTAGTGAGCCGGGTGTGAACAGAAGTATCTGAGTGTCTTCCCATCAAAGGGAATTCACACCGCTCTGGGCCAGACATTCCGGAAAATGCAGTGCGGGAGAGGGGATTTGAACCCCCGGACTCCTTCGAGACAGAATAGCCCATCCCCGGGTGCGAGGACCTTAAGTCCTGCGCTTTTGGCCAGGCTTAGCTACTCCCGCGAGGCGGTAATCCCCGCGGCCGTGCTTAACTCTTTTTGAGCACTTGTCTAGAACTTCTTCAGGAGGTCCTCGAGCGAGGGCTCGCTTACCACCTGCAGCTCATACCTGACCCTGATGATGGGCTTGTTCGCCTTGAGCACCCTGTTCAGGTCGATCGGGGTTCCGGACACCACGACGTCGCACTTCGCGGAGTTAATCGTGTCCTGCAGATCCTTGATCTGGTGGTTCCCGTATCCCATTGCCGGGAGGACCTTCTCGAGGTGCTTGTACTTGGCGAAGGTCTCCTTGATCGAGTTCACTGCGTACGGCCTCGGGTCGATGATATCCTTCGCGCCCGACTTCTGGGCCGCGATGAAGCCCGCGCCGAACTTCATCTCGCCGTGCGTGACGGTCGGCCCGTCTTCGATCACGAGCACCCTCTTGCCCTTGATCGCCTTCGGGTCTTCAACTGTGACAGGCGATGCAGCCAATACGATCTTCGCCTTCGGGTTCAGCTGAGCGACGATCTCCTTGACGAGTTCGACATCCTGCGGCTTCGCGGTGTCTACCTTGTTGATTATGACGACATCCGCCATGCGGATGTTGGTTTCGCCCGGGTAGTAGAGCCTCGCATGTTCCGCCCTGTGCGGGTCTGCGACGACTATGTGCAGGTCAGGGACATAGAACGGCGTGTCGTTGTTGCCGCCGTCCCACAGGATCACGTCCGCCTCCTTCTCCGCCTGTCTGAGGATCTTCTCATAGTCGACACCCGCGTAGACGATTATTCCCTTGTCGATGTGGGGTTCGTATTCCTCGCGCTCCTCGATCGTGCACTCGTTCTTGTCGAGGTCGGCATAGGTCGCGAACCGTTGGACTGCCTGCTTCGCGAGGTCGCCGTACGGCATCGGGTGCCTGATCGCGACGACCTTCCTGCCCTTCGCCCTGAGAATAGAGGCGATCGCCCGGGTCGTCTGGCTCTTGCCGGAGCCGGTCCTGACCGCGCAGATCGCGATCACGGGTACTTTCGCCTTCAAAGCGGTCTGGTTCGACCCCATCAACCTGAAGTCCGCGCCGCATGCGTTCACGAGCGAAGCCTTGTGCATGACATCGATGTGGCTCAGGTCGGAATACGCAAGAACCACCTGCTCCGCATCGAACTTCTTGATCAGTTCTGGCAAGTCCTTCTCAGGGTAGATCTCGATCCCCCTGGGATACAACTTCCCCGCCAGAACTGCTGGGTACTTCCGCCCCTCGATGTTCGGAATCTGCGTTGCGGTGAAGGCCACGACTTCGTAGTTCGCATTGTCCCTGAAGTAGACATTGAAGTTGTGGAAGTCACGGCCTGCAGCGCCCATTATGATAACCTTCGCTCGCATGCCTTCACACCGATTGACCGCGAGGCCCCTTCTATCATATATTCTTTGTTCATCCACGAGCTGAGTCAGGCCAATGTGGAAAGGTATTCGTAAGCGGATATCCATGCCCTGCCGATGGCCTATCGCAAACCTTCTGACACGGAGATTCTGGAGGCGATCAAGGACGCCCTCCAGAGGCACGGGGTCATCAGCTCGCAGAGGAAGATGACGACGCTCGTCCTCAAGGAGCTCAAGAGGCACGATTCCGACTACTCGGTGAGCGAGGAACGCGTCCGGAGGTTGGCAATCGCACACGGGCTTGCCAGCCTGGAGATTCACTGCAGGGAATCGGATGAGAAGACCGCTGCCGGCGCATGCCCTGTCTGCGGCGGCAAGACGGAGAGGATCAGGAACCTTACGGTCTACGGCGGGTCCGTCACATATGGATACAAGTGCCGGACATGTGGCTACTGGACCGGCCTGAAGCACAGGGTGCCGACTCTGTATGTCTTCTCCCCGAAGTGAGCTCTTTCACTCAACAGCTTTATGTTACGGATTCGCTTTTAGACCACGGGGCGAGAGAGTTGAAGCTTTGGGATTTCGGCCGGATGGAAGACGGGAAGATCAAGATTAGCCCGAAGGTAGGCGACCCGCTGGGCCTCGTGGACGGGAGCGAGGTCTTCAGCTCCATGTTCAGGTACGAGATCGACGGGAAGAGCAGCCACGAGATCGTGCTCTCGCCGTTCGGGCCCGAGAACTACCGGGAGATCGCCTATGTCACGTTCCACGTCAGAGACGAGCCCGGGGCACTCGCGCAAGCTGCTGGCTTCCTGAAGACCAGGAACATTGACATCCTGAACTCAGAGACCGTCAGTTCCATACCCAATGTTGTCATGATCTGGGAGATGCTCGTGGACCTGTCCTTCTTCGGTGACTCGCTCGCGCTCAAGAAGGAGTTCGACGACGCGAAGGGCAGGGGTGATGCCGGCCTATCGATGGTCGACTGCATATGCGTCGAGGTCTCCGACCTCGCGACGAGGTACACGCGAGGCATCGCCACGGAGAACAGCAAGGTCAGGACGAAGGCGCTCAGAAAGACGGAGAAGAAGGCGAGCATAATCAAGGACGGCACCTTCGAACTGCCGCAGGCCTACGTGAACTTCCTCGGGAAGTCCTCGTCCCCGATCATGCTCATAGGGGAGCCCGATACGTGGATTCTATCCATAGCATTCCTGCACGACGACGCCAAGCTCATGAAGCTCAACATCGACCTGCCAGACCGACCTGGCGCGATATACGATATCATGAAGACGCTCGGGAGCGAGTCGATCAATGTGCTCGCGGGGTATACCAATGTCTTGGTCTACTACGAGAGGATGACTTGCGAGTTCGTGATAGATGTCCGGGCGGCGCTTGTCAAGTCAAAGGACCTGATGGACGTCCTGAAGACGAAGATATCGGCGCTCGGTCCTTCCTTCAGGCTCGTCGATTCATCTCAAATCAAGTTTTGAGCTTCTTCTCCTCGAGCTCGGATTTCTGCTCTGTCCTGGGGCTGCACACGAGCCTGCCGCCCTTCTCGGAGATGGTCACGTCATCGTCTACCTTAAGCCTGTCCGCGGTCCAGCAGATGACTTTCGGCCCCTTCTCGATGCTGACGAGCACGAGGTTGGACGGTGCTTCGAACCCCTCGGGTATCACTTGCAGCTCCTCAAAAGAAAGCACCTTCCCCTCATCGAGCCACTCAGCGGCCGTCATGGTCTTCCCGCACCTCGGGCATTTCCTCTTGTCCGCGACCGTGGCGAATCCACACTTGCACTTCATGCCCTTCATCGGTGAACCCTATCCCGACTCTCGCCAGCGCCCCAACAACTGATTCGGTATCATAATAATCTTTTGAACGGAGCGCTTCGGCGCGAACTCCCTGGCATATAGAAAGCATATTAAACGCACGTAGCCTATTCGCTTCTCACATCAGAATCGGTGTCATCTCGCGGAGAAACCCCCTCCAGCATTTGTCGTAGCCCTGACCCGCGCGATGAGGACCAGATGGAGGTCAAAGGTTGGACCCTATCGAGGCATCTCGGCTCATAATGGACACATACGCAGCCAAGATACTCGTTGCGTGTTCCCGAAAGCCGAAGCACGCTCTCGAGCTGAGTGCCAAGTTGAACATTCCAATCGCTGCATGCTACAGACGAATCCACGTCCTCGAGAAGGCTGGGCTCCTGAGGCCGGTCGAGCGGGCTTTGACGCAGCAGGGCAAGAGGATCGTGCTATACCTTTCCCAGCTAAAGAACGCGTACATATTCTTCGAGGGCGGCAAGCTCAGGGTCCGGTTCCAGATGGTGACGGGCCAGATACAGGACTTCGGCGGGGAGTGGAAGGAGATCAAGCTAATTGAGGGAGAAGAGGAAGAACCTCTGGCCGGAGGTTTGCTCAGGCCAAAGGAGCGCGAACCGTAAAGGATGAAAGGAGTTGAGGCAAGATGGCGGAAAAGATTGAGGCAGGGACAGCGAAGTTCCCGAAGGAGATCATCAAGTTCTTGGCGAGCCCGGGCGGCCACTCGTTCATAATCAGGGGCATGGCCGGCACTGGCAAGACCACGCTCGCTCTCCAGATGATCGAGGAGCTGGCGCAGGTTCAGCAGAGCTACTACATGTCAACAAGGGTTTCCGACCAGTCGTTGTTCAACCAGTTCCCATGGCTGCTCGAGAAGGTCAAGGAAGGGGAGATACTCAAGGCCAGGAAGAAGATCAGGAAGAAAGCGGATTCCGAGCAGCAGGTGGAGAAGATACTGCTCGGCCTTGCGGCGATCAAGGGCGAGATGAAGGGCGAGAAGATCAAGTCTCCCAGGAAGGAGCTCATGAGGCTCCAGGGGGTAATCGAGGGCGGAGGCGAGGATCTCGGACCTGCCGAGGCCACGGGCGAGCAGGAGCTGACAGTCACGATCAGCGCGATGATGCCGGAGATAGAGATGGCCTATGACGTGGTCGACAAGGCACTGCCGGAGCGCACCCTCGTCGTGATTGACAGCATCGACGCGCTCGCGGAGAAGTACGGAGTGCCTCCTTCGAGGCTGATCAACGTGCTGCAGAAGGATCTGGTCGAAGGCGTGGGCACGAACCTCGTGTACGTGCTCGAGACACCAGACCCGATGTTGGACTACCTAGGGGACGGCGTTGTCTACCTGAGCCTGAACAGCACCACTGGCAGGCGGACAAGGGAGATGGACATACTCAAGCTCAGAGGATGCGAGATACGGCAGTCGAAGTACGTGTACACGCTGCTCGGCGGGAGGGTCAGGACCTTCGAGTATTCAAGATACCTCAAGCCCGAGAAGCCGAAGGCGTTCAAGTCAATTGATGACCCAGACAGCAAGCATGTGTCCACCGGCAATGCGGACCTCGACAGCATGATAGAGGGCGGTCTGAGGAAGGGGACGATAACATTGATCGAGCTCAGCCCAGGAGTGCCGGTTGTGGCTTCTGCCTCGATCGAGAATGCCATCATCTGCAACTTCGCGACCCAGAATCGCGGAGTTGCCTGGATCCCGACCAAGAAGACCGGTTCTGAGCCTGCGAGGGATGAGTTGCTCGGCTTCCTATCTCCTGAAGAGTTTGACAAGAACGTGAGGATACTCGAGCCGCACGCGCCATCTGGGGCGCCCAAGCCGTACGCGGTGACTCTCGAAGGAGAGGACGTCAAGGTCGACATGAAGTGGCAGGACGTGGAGTACGCTCTGAGGAACACTAGCTCGCCAATTCTCACAATCGTCGGCTTCGACTCGTTGGAATCGATATACGGTCAGACTGTGCTCGACGGAATGATGGAGTTTCTGACATCGCTGCTGAACAACGACGGCATATTCGTCGCGACGGTGACGCCTTCAGTGAAGTCCACGAACAGGCTCTCAGACCTCGCACACACTCACCTGAGGATCGATAAAATCTCGGGCGTGACGATGATCAGAGGGGAGGAGCCATATACCGCTCCTCACGCGATGACAGATCCTGAACCTGGAGACTTCCGACCGAAGTTCGTGCCGATCTTGTGAGCCGCGATCAATCAAGCATCGCGCGAGAGGAGCGGACATGTTCCCTGAGAACTTCGCCGTCCTGATTGTTGGCGACCCCAGTGCGGGCATGTTCGAGTTCTGCTGCTATCTGGGCGCGAGCTACCTCAGGACCGGCGAGAAGCTGGTGTTCGTCGAGTTGAACTCGCCTCCCGACCAGGTTGTCCGACAGCTCGAACAGTTCGGCATCGACTCCTATGAGCACATGAGTTCCGGGACATTCGCGCTCGTGGACGGCTACTCGTCACCGGAAGTCGGGGTGATCGAGCCTGGAATCATCAAGGTGCGGGACACGGCCAACCTGGAGGAGCTGATCGAGAGGGTCACCGAGGGGATAGTGAAGGTCGGGGGCGCACCCGTGAAGGTCTTGGTGGACTCGGTGACGCCCTTGTATATGGACCACGAAGACAGGATTGTTGCGAAGTTCTTCAGTGCGCTCAACTCCATGGTCAAGGTCAGCGGCACCATCTCCTCGGTCGTTCATGGAGGCATTCTTAAGGACGAGCAGATCAACATGCTGTCGTCCATGGCCGACGGCTTGCTCGAGATGAAGGTCGATGAGGGCTTCCGGAGGTACGTGCGGATCAAGCATTTCCGCGGCATCCAGGTTTCCTCCAAGTGGGTGCCTTTCGATTTCGAGTTCGAGGAGGACATCTCCGGAGCCTCCGTGCTCAGCTGGCGCAGGAAGAAGCCGCGGGTCGATCGAAGAGATGAATTGTAAGGGGTTTCTGGTCCGACGGCTAGTGCTTGAACAGCCTTAGCCCGCTGAAGACCATCGATATTCCCTGCTCGTCCGCCGCCTGGATCGCCTCTGCGTCGTTCACCGAGCCGCCGGGTTGAATGAT
>Ga0315277_10000481_pt1 | contig 63883 bp, 57 predicted proteins | sample YL17G05_15_MG_FD_203695 | JGI IMG/M metagenome (GOLD analysis project Ga0315277, IMG submission 203695) | Sediment microbial communities from Yellowstone Lake, YNP, Wyoming, USA - YL17G05_15 | ecosystem: Environmental > Aquatic > Freshwater > Lake > Sediment | place: USA: Wyoming | collected...
ACGCTGTTTCACAAAGAACCGATAAATCAGGTGCTTACAGACTCGCGATACACTGTTGAGTACCCGCCCGATCCAAATCAGTTGATTCTATTCAACTTTTGACCGGACAGCAATGGATTCATCGACCCAATGATTCAATCCCTAATGTATTCTTTTGCGCTTGTTCAAGTACTCAAACAGGGCTTTGTCAAACGGTGTTGCCGTATCGAGCAGAACATAGTCTATTGCGTTTTCCCTGCACTCACGCTTGTAGAATTCCAGGAACTCGTGCATCGATTCCCGGTATGCTTTCTGTATGTGCCATGGTTGTGTGACGAGCTCTGCCCTGGTTTCCAGATCGCGGAACACCGCATCCGTGCCAAACGCGAAGGAGCGTTCAAGCGGATCGATGACCTGCATGACAATGACTTCATTCCCTTTGTGGCGAAAATGCTTCAGCGCTGTGATGACTTCGCGCGGATTGTCAAAGAGGTCACTCAGGATAACCACCAGACCCCGCCGTTTGATCCGTTCTGCCACGTGATGGAGCGATCTGGCCGTGCCCGTCTGGTTTCCGGTCTTGAGATTCTCGAGCTCCCGCAGGATTTGCTGGAGGTAGAGCTTCGTAGCCCGTGGCGGCAGCATCATGCGAACCTGCTCGTCGTAGATGGTGAGGCCCACTGCATCGCGCTGCTCGACCATCAGGTAGCCGAGAGCGGCAGCGACATACGAAGCATACTCGATCTTTCTGAGATGGCCAGCCGAACCGTACTCCATGGACCTGCTGGCATCCAAAACCAGGTACGATTTCAGATTCGTTTCTTCTTCAAATTCCTTGATGTAGTACCGGTCTGTCTTTCCGTATGCTTTCCAATCGATGTGCTTGATCTCATCCCCGGGCATATAGGGCCGATGCTCTGTAAACTCGACGCTGAACCCATGATACGGGCTTTTGTGAAGTCCGGTGATGAATCCCTCCACCACAAGGCGTGCGCGCAGTTCCATGTTGGCCAACTGCGCTACGACTTCAGGCTGCAGATATCGGAGAGCGTCTTGCATCGGTTGATCACTTCGTTGGTTTCGATGGCTTCTTGAGCTCACTCAATTCCGTTTGCGCGGCTGAAGCGGAAGCTGCATTCGGGTATCGCTTCAGAACATACTCGTACGCGGCGATGGCCGAATCGGGTTGATGCAGGTGCTGGGCGAAGATCCTCGCCCGCTGATAGGCAGCGCTCCCCGCCGTCGCATCATCGGGGTAGTCCATTGCGAGCTTCGTGTAGACTGATTCGGCTTTGGAGTACTCTTTCTTTTTGTTCGCGTAGATCACTGCCATCGCGTAGAGCGCCTCAGGTACCTTGTTGCTTTTCGGGTACTTCGCGACGAGCATCTTGAAATCGTCAAGCGCCTTGTCGTACTCATCCTCGCTGTGATTCCGGATCGCCGATTTGAGAAGTTCGTCTTCCGTGGGCTCCTTTGAGCAGGCGATTATCAACACAGAGGAAACGAAGGCCAGCATCAAGGAGATCAAGTACAGAGCTTTCATCGAAGCCTCGCCATAAAGATTGTGAGAGCTTACAGAAGAAACCGGATCAGCGCATTTCTGCGTGGGCTGCGTCATGAGGCCCGGCCCTGTTTCTGTAAAACCGCGACAAAGAACCCATCGGTTCCGTCGCGGTGCGGAAAGAAGCGAATGTAGCCGTCATTGAAATACGGGGTCGAGTCAAACCTTGAGTTTCTGGGTGGCGCCGGCACCAGCGAGAATTCCGGGTGCGCCCGAAGGAACCGTTCGACGACTCCCTCATTCTCTTCCCTGAAAAGAGTACAAGTTGCATACGCCAGAACCCCTCCAGGTGCAACCAGCGAGGCACCCGCATCGAAGATATGGAACTGCTTCTCCGAGAGTTCCCGTACCGATTCTTCCGTCACCATCCACTTCATACCGGGGTTTCGGCGCACCGTTCCAATGCCGCTGCACGGCGCATCGATGAGGACCACGTCGAAATATCCTTTGAATTTGATCTCCAGGTCTGGCACATCTTCAATGTGTTGGATCCTGACATCCGACACGCCTGCCCGACGTGTCCGCTTGCGCAGCTCCTCGAGGCGTGAGGTGTGAACGTCGCTCGCAACGATCTCACCGCGGTTCTTCATCAGCGACGCGAACTCAAGGGTTTTTCCCCCCGCACCGGCACAAGCATCCAGAACTCTTGCCGTCGGCTTCGGATCAAGAATTAGCGGGAGCAGCTGGCTCCCTTCGTCCTGAACTTCGAAGAATCCGCTTCGAAAAGCCTGGAGCTGGAAAACATTGAGGCGCTTCGACACTTGGAGGCCAATCGGCGAAAGCGATGTCCGAACCGTCTCAATCCCCTCCGCTCTAAGCGCCTGCTGACACGCCTCAACGGTCGTTTTCAACTCGTTCACTCGCAGCGTGACAGGAGCCTGCTCATTGAGGCCCTTACAGAGCTCCTCCGCTTCAGCTTCACTATATTGTTCGACGAACCGCGCGACCATCCAGTCTGGAAACGAGTGTTTCAGTGCAATCGGCTCGCCTGCCGTCAACTCACTCGAGGCAGATATCGCGTCCAAGATCGAAGAGAGGCGCGGTTTGAGGTTTCCGGATTTCAGTACAGGCTGCAGATCTTCAGGGACAATACGTGTTCGGCGATCAACGGCTAAGAGATACGTGACGAGCAAGAGCAAAATCCCGTCAGCCGGGATCACGTCATCCCCCGCGCTATCGAGCGACTTCAGCAGAAGATGCTCACATTTTCGCAAGTGGCGGAGTGTCCCGTACGTCGCCTCTGCGATGAAGCGACGATCATGGGATCCGAGATACTTGTGAGATCGGAAGAATGCATCGATAATGCTGTCAGCAGGCTTTCCGGACGATCGGACACGCTGGAGGAGTTCGGTCGCGTGCCCAAGCAGTGAGGCCAATTTCATAATGCAAAGATACGGAGAAAATGCCCTGCGTCCAAAACGAAGTGAGGCTGCCCCCGGAGAGCGAAACAATATTTCGCCGCACATCCGGGGCAGCCTCGGACACCAACGAGTGACTAGCTTCTATCTAACCGGCTCGACTTTCGCTCGCGTGATAATTTCGATTCCTCCCCGATCATCGGCATCCACAACAACATGATCCCCATCGGCGATTTCCCCTGCGAGGATTTTCTCTGAGAGGTGATTCACCACAAGCTTCTGTATCGTTCGTTTCAACGGCCTGGCACCAAAGGAAGGGTCAAAGCCTGCTTTGGCGAGCCATTCTTTGACATCTGAAGTGAATTCAAGCGTGATGTTCCGGGCGGCCACCATTTTTTGTACGCCAGCCAGCTGCAGGTCGACGATCCGCGCGATTTCACTCAACGTGAGCGGTTTGAAAAGAATGATCTCGTCGATACGGTTCAGGAATTCCGGTCGAATCGTCTGCCTGAGCAACTCGAGAAGCTTCACACGAATGTCGGCCATGATATCATTGCGATTCTGCTCGTCCAACACCTGCAGCCGCTCCTGAATCAGGTGCGACCCCAGGTTGGATGTCATGATCACAATCGTGTTTTTGAAATTAACCGTGCGCCCTTTGCTATCTGTCAACCGACCTTCGTCAAGCAGCTGGAGAAGCACGTTGAAGACCTCCGGATGGGCCTTTTCAATTTCATCCAGGAGGATGACAGAATATGGCTTTCGCCGAACGGCTTCCGTCAGTTGCCCTCCCTCTTCATATCCAACATAACCCGGCGGCGCGCCGATGAGCCGCGAAACGGAGAACTTCTCCATGTACTCGCTCATGTCAATACGAACCATGGCGGCCTCATCGTTGAACAGGAATTCTGCCAGCGCTCTAGCAAGCTCGGTTTTTCCGACGCCTGTGCTCCCAAGAAAAATAAACGATCCGATGGGGCGCTTCTCATCCTGCAAACCAGCCCGGCTTCTCCGGACGGCGTCGGCGACGGCCTTGACGGCATCTTGTTGGTCCACCAACCGCTCATGGATCCGATCCTCGAGATGGAGGAGCTTTCCGCGCTCGCTCTCCAGCATCCGTTGCACAGGTATGCCGGTCCATTTAGCCACAATCTCAGCGATATCCTCGGCATCCACCTCCTCTTTGAGCATTTTCTTGTCCTTCTGGACGGCGCTCAGTTTTGCCGATGCTTCCTTCAACCTTTTCTCCAATCCGGCGATGACGCCGTAGCGAAGCTCGGCAACACGGCCGAGATCCCCCATCCGCTCCTTCTGCTCGGCCTCGACCTTTGCGTGCTCGATTTCCTCCTTCATTTTACGAATCGACTGGATCAGATCCTTTTCGACCTGCCAGTGGGCTTTGAGCCGAGACCTCTGTTCGCTGAGATCGGCCAGCTCTTCTTTGATGGCAGCCAACCGATTTTTCGACTCGTCATCGCGTTCGCGTTTGACAGCTTCCCGCTCAATCTCCAGCTGCTTGGCGCGTCGCTCCACCGAGTCCAGCTCTTCAGGCATGGAGTCGATCTCAATGCGCAGCTTCGAAGCTGCTTCATCCATGAGATCGATCGCCTTGTCAGGCAGAAACCTGTCGGTGATATAGCGCTGGCTCAGTTGCGCCGCAGCCACAATCGCACCGTCCGTGATGCGAACCCCATGATGGATTTCATACCGTTCTTTGAGACCACGGAGAATCGAAATGGTGTCCTCGACTGAAGGCTCATCAACCAGAACCGGCTGGAATCGCCTCTCAAGTGCGGGATCTTTCTCCACGTATTTGCGATATTCATCAATCGTTGTGGCCCCAATAGCCCTAAGATCGCCTCGGGCGAGGGCCGGTTTAAGCATATTCGCAGCGTCCACAGATCCCTGAGCTGCTCCAGCTCCGACCAAGGTATGGAGCTCATCGATGAAGAGGATGATCTCTCCATTGGAGTCTGTGACTTCCTTGAGAACTGCTTTCAAACGTTCTTCAAACTGTCCCCGGAAACTGGTTCCGGCAACTAAAGCACCCATATCGAGCGCGACGATGTGCTTCGTCTTAAGGTTCTCTGGTATATCCCCCTGCACAATACGCTGTGCGATCCCTTCAGCGATAGCAGTCTTTCCGACTCCTGGGTCGCCAATGAGGACCGGATTATTCTTGGTGCGGCGGGAAAGAACCTGGAGTACCCGTCGGATTTCATCTTCCCGACCAACGACAGGATCGAGACGTCCTTTCCTTGCCAGATCATTTAGATCCCTGCCATATCGCTCAAGGGCCTGATATTTGTCCTCAGGATTTTGGTCTGTCACCCTCTGGCTTCCGCGGACTTCTTTCAGCGCTTTGTAGACTGCGTCTTTTGTCACACCCTGCTCCATGAGAAGCCGGGATGTTCGCAACAAGCTGTCACTCTTACCCGGATCACCAATCAATCCGAGGAGCAAGTGCTCCGTGCTGACGAATTCATCTTTCAGCTGTTTCGCTTCGTTCTGCGCCGCTTCGAAAACCTGCGCCAGCGCCGGCGAAAAATGTTGGGTGGTTAAGCCAGCTCCCTGGACCTTCGGGAGTTTCTCGATCGATTCATTGACCTTGATCTTCAGGTAACTAAGGTTCGCGCCAATTTTCTGCAGCAGCGGAACGACGACCCCCTCGTTGTCCTGGATGAGAGCCGCGAGCAAATGTTCAGGTTCTAGAGCCTGATTGCTATAGCTCGAAGCGATCTCCTGCACGTTCTGCAATGCTTCCTGTGATTTCAGCGTGAACTTGTTAAGGTTCATTGTATAGATTCCCCGGATATGGAGAAGGCGAGGGATAACCTCGCCTTCTCCAGAGCTTTCTCAGATTGACCGCGTACTGCCAATTGCAGTCTGCCAGCTGAATTTACTTGTCATCGACAACCTCAAAGTCGGCATCTTCGACCTTCTTGCCTTGGTCACCCGCAGGCTGCTGCTGGCCGCCCGCCGGACCGCCTTCCGGACCAGCCTGCTGCTGGGGACCTCCCGGTTGCTGCGCGCGGGCGGACTCGTACATCTTCGTCGAGGCTTCATTCCAGGCATTGTTGAGCGCTTCCATCTTGGCTTTAATGTCAGCGTGGTTGCCACCTTTGACGGCTTCTTCCAACGCATTAGCAGACATTTCCACCTTCGCCTTCACGTCCGCCGGCATCTTCTCTCCGAGATCTTTCAACTGCTTCCTGGTCTGGAACACAAGATTGTCGGCCTGATTCTTGGACTCGATTTCTTCCTTGCGTTTCTTGTCCTCCGTTGCATGCGACTGCGCATCCGTTTTCATTTTGTCGATCTCCTCCTTTGTCAATCCACTCGAGGAGGTAATGCGGATGCTTTGCTCCTTGTTCGTCGCTTTGTCCTTCGCTGAAACATGGAGAATGCCGTTCGCATCGATATCAAATGTTACCTCGATTTGAGGCACTCCGCGCGGCGAGGGAGGAATGCCATCGAGGTGGAACCGGCCAAGCGTCCGGTTATCGGCCGCCATCGGCCGCTCGCCCTGAAGCACGTTGATCTCCACCGACGGCTGACCATCGGATGCCGTTGAGAAAATCTCGCTCTTCTTGGTCGGGATCGTGGTATTTGATTGGATCATCTGCGTCATCACACCGCCCAGTGTCTCGATCCCCAGCGTCAGAGGCGTAACATCGAGCAACAAGACGTCTGTGACATCACCGGAGAGCACGCCGCCCTGAATCGCTGCACCAACTGCGACGACTTCATCGGGATTGACGCCCTTATGTCCTTCTCTCCCGAAAATATCTCGCACGAGTTGCTGGACGCGCGGGACTCTTGTCATACCACCCACAAGAATGACCTCTTCAATCTGTGTGGGATTCATACCGGCATCTTTAAGAGCCTTCTCGACCGGAGGAACACACCGTTGGATCAGGTCTTCCACAAGCTGCTCGAATCTAGCACGAGTCAGATTAAGATTCAGGTGTTTCGGGCCTTCTGGCGTCGCTGTAATAAACGGCAGGTTGATTTCCGTCTGCAACAATTGCGAGAGCTCCATTTTTGCCTTCTCTGCCGCTTCGCGGAGTCGCTGGAGCGCCATCGGGTCCTTCCGGAGATCAATCCCTTCCTGTTTCTTGAATTCGTCGGCGATGTATTCAAGCACGCGCATATCAAAGTTGTCGCCGCCGAGATGCGTGTCGCCGTTCGTTGACTTCACCTCAAAAACTCCTTCACCGAGCTCCAGGATAGAAATATCGAACGTGCCGCCGCCAAGATCAAACACAGCGACTTTCATGTCCTTGCTTTTCTTGTCCAATCCATAGGCAAGCGCTGCCGCGGTCGGCTCGTTGATGATACGCCGCACGGTTAAGCCTGCTATTTCGCCCGCCTCTTTCGTCGCCTGACGCTGTGCATCATTGAAGTAGGCGGGGACCGTAATGACCGCTTCCGTAACTTTCGATCCCAGATAGTCTTCTGCTGTCTGCTTCATCTTCTGAAGGACCATGGCAGAGATCTCCGGGGGCGAATACGCCCGGTCACCGATTTGCACACGAGCCGTGTTGTTGTCACCCTGGACCACCTTGTACGGCACCAACTTCATCTCTTCATTGACCTCGTTGTGGAATCTCCCCATGAAACGTTTGATCGAAAAGACCGTATTCTGGGAATTCGTTACCGCTTGACGTTTTGCAGCTGCGCCAACAAGCCGTTCTCCCGACTTCGTAAACCCGACGACGGACGGGGTTGTCCGAGCGCCCTCGGCGTTCGCGATAACGATCGGGTCATTCCCTTCCATCACTGCGACCACAGAGTTGGTTGTACCGAGGTCAATACCGATGATTTTGCCTGCTTTGTTTGACATTGTGTGTTACTCCTTTGTTATTAGAACGGCTGTTGAGACAACGCTGTCAAGCTCTTTTTTCCGCTGAGCCGAAATAGCAAGGGTCGGACCCGCCCACCAGCCGGTCCGACCAAATTGTGCTTCCTCTATGAGTCGCACCTTGCTGTCTTCTTCGTTACCGCACCTTCACTTCGATTTGTTTCGGTTTCGCCTCTTCGCTTTTCGGCAAAGTGACGGTCAGGATCCCGCTGTTGAACACGGCGTCGATCTTGTCGTTCTTCACCGACGACGGGAGAGTGAAGGATCGCTGGAACGAACCGTAGGAACGCTCCACGCGATGGAAGTTCTTGTTCTTCTCTTCCTTCTCCTGTTTCTTCTCGCCCTTGATCGTCAGGATGTTCGATTCGAGGCTGATTTTCACGTCTTCCTTCGCCACACCAGGGAGTTCGACTTTAACCACATACTCGTTCTCCTGCTCTGCAATGTCTACTGCCGGGGCGAAGTAGGACGAAGCCATCGTCTCCTCTGCCGTCAAACCGGAGAGGAAGATATTGTCAAAGAGTCGGTTGATGTCCCGCTGAACGCCGAAGAGATCAGAGGGCCATCGTTCAAGTTCATGCACTGGATTCCATCGTATGAGTGACATAGTCTATTCCTCCTTTTGATTCACCGAATATGAATTTCACGTGTCTTCGAAGCATCGGTTTTGGGGACGGTGATCACTAACACTCCGTCTTCCAACATCGCCTCAATGTTGTTGTGGTCTACACCTTCACCAAGATTGAACTCCCGAACGTAGCGCTTCCGGCCAATTTCGCTGAAGAGAAGCGTACCGCTCTCCCGATGATGGTCAACAACCTCGCCCTGCGCCGCCAGAGTGTCCGGCTCGGCAGTAATGCTGATCGAGTCTTTCGATACACCTGGCATATCCAGCCTGATCGTGAAATTGTCAGCGGTTTCATAGATATCAGCAACCGGAGTCACGAGTGTCGCGAGAGGTTCTGGCCGTTTCGCGAGAGCGTTGATCGGTCCACGCTCTGGTTCGTTATGATTGTTGGTATCCATTGATTGTCACCCCATTCTCACTTGACTGAAATCACACGGGGCCGCGCATCCTGTGCCTTGGGGAGGGTTATGCGAAGCACTCCGTTTTGAAGCTCAGCTGAGATGTTCTCAACGTCGATCCGAACAGGGACACGCAGTGACCTGGTGAACTCACGCACACGCATCTCGTTCAGGAGAATTCGTGCGTCTTGCGGAAGCTCGTACGGTTTGCGCTTGGCCTGGAGGGTCAGCACGTTCTGCTCGAACGTGATCTTCACTTCTTCGTTCTTCACGCCGGGCAACTCTGCGACCACGACGTACTCATTTTCCTGCTCTGTAACATCCATCGCAGGCGCTGAGGGTCTTGTTTCTACAAATTCGCGCAGGTTTGAATCGTCAAGAAGACTCTCTAATGTCCTGGGAAAATCAAACTTCACCATCATAGCCTCTTCCTTTCAGTTTTTTGTTCTTAGTGTGCTCCGATGCTGTTCTTACCTCAACCGCCGTGCCAATCCAATCCGCAGACTGTAAATCATTGTTTTCCGTGTGTTTTTGGTGGATCAGGTCAGTTGACTTCTCCGGACTTCCATGCTGGCAGTCAAGTTGACAGGCCCTGATTATCCATTTTGTCAGTATTTCAGGCGCAATTTGTCAGCGCGCCTGCAATTTTTTCAGGTCATTCACCGGAGGCGCGTGTTTGACTCTCAACCTTGTTTTGAGTAATCTATTGGCCACGTTTTCCCCAAAAATGTCAAACACCCCCTGAGGCAGCGATGCGTCGTCTTCTCTTCTTGCTGTTACCATTTACTCTTCTCTTTGCCCAAAACCGCCAAATTCCAAAAGAAGCGCACACAGGATACCAGGCGATCACGGCCAAAAGCATGAGCGCTCGACTCCACTTCATTGCTTCTCCTGAACTCGAAGGGCGGGAGACGACATTCCGAGGGCAAAAAGTCGCAGCCCGTTATATCGCCTCTGAGTTTCAACGCCTCGGGCTCAAACCAATTGGAGATAGTGGGTCGTACTTCCAGCGATTCGTTGTCGAGGCGACCAGGCTCAGTGACAATGCAAACATCACAGTCGCGAATGGGTCAGGAACAACGACATTTCAATTCCGTAGCGACTTCCTCGCTCTCGCCCCGCGGGAGAAAAAAATCAAGGGACAGGTCCTCTTCATCGGACATATGGACACGCGTGTAGACTCGACCATCGCGAAAGGGCGCATTATCCTTGCGCTCCCCGGGCGAAAAGAAGATGCCCGCGACACCGGTGTCACTCCGATGCGGCGTATTATGTTCGTCCGCCCCTTCCCCGGCAGCGTCGCGACCATCATCGTTGCCGACGACACTGGAGCGGGTTCTGTCGCCAGCCTCAATGCAAGATACAACGCTACGATTGAACGCGGCACTATGCAAGTCGTGGGCCCAAATGCCCGCGCTCAGCGCGGGATCTTCGACTTCCCCATTTGTGTCACTCCGCGCATGGCAGAGGCGATCGTCAGCGAGACGGGACGAACCGTCACTCAACTCCGTGCCGCAGCTCTCCTGGATTCAGGATTCACACCGACAGCGCTGAACCAAACGAATGTCAACATCGACCTGAAGCGATCCAGGGAAATCAAGACAACGGAGAATGTCATTGGATTCCTTGAGGGCTCAGATCCCAAACTGAAGGACCAAGTCATCGCCTTCACCGCGCACTACGATCACCTGGGCATAGGAGCGGGTGGCAGCGTGTTCCATGGCGCGGACGATGACGGGTCTGGCACAGTCGCCGTCATAGAGCTTGCTCAGGCGTTTGCAGCGAATCCTGTTAAACCGAAGCGAAGCCTCGTCTTCTTGACGGTCGTCGGCGAGGAAAAGGGCCTGTGGGGATCAGATTGGTATGTCAAGCATCCGATCATCCCGCTGGAGAAAACGGTCGCCGATCTCAACAGTGACATGATCGGCAGGATGGACCAGAAGCATGAGGACCTGAAGAATCCCAACTACGTCTATGTCATCGGCTCTGATAAGATCAGCACTCAGCTTGACAGTCTGCTGAAGCTCTCCAACAAAGAATCCGAAAACATCACCCTTGACTATACGCACAACGATGAGAAGGACCCTCAACAGTACTATCGGAGAAGCGACCATTACAATTTCGCCCGTAACGGCGTGCCCGTCATTTTCTTCACCACCGGCGAACACCCCGACTACCATCAAACGACCGACACTGTCGACAAGGTTCTTTTTGACAGGATGGAACGGATCGTTCGTTTGATCTACTACACAGGGTGGAAAGTTGCGAACCTGAAGGGTGGGCTTGTAAAGAACGTCAGTTCTTCCATGTTTGGCAAATAGCGGATATGCTGTCCAAGGAAGAGATCGCCACCGGACTAGTGACGGAGATCGTGGGAAAGAAGCTGTTTGTCTTTGACTCCATTGACTCCACGAACTCGTGTGCGCGAGCCCTCGGTGATGCCGGGGCAACCGAGGGAGCTGTTGTTGTGGCTGATTTTCAGACCGACGGAAGAGGCCGGCTGGGTCGATCCTGGGTTGCAGAGCCGGGGACGAGTCTCCTGCTATCTCTCCTCCTGAGACCGGCGATCACACTTGAGAATGCCGGATTGCTCGCCTTGTTCGCATCAGCGGCAATCGCAAGGGCCATCGAGCACTGTATTGACCGGCAAGTCGAGTGCAAGTGGCCAAACGACCTTCTTCTCCAGGGAAAGAAATTCTGCGGAATACTCATCGAGAGCGCTTTCCAGCAATCCGGGCTCTTCTATTCCGTGATAGGAGCGGGGATCAACGTCAATCAAACCGAGCTACCTCCGGAGATTTCCACCAGGGCAACTTCGCTTGCACGGGAGACTGGCAAGACGATCGACCGCCTCGCTGTTCTTCAGAGCGTCCTCACGGAACTAGACAGGATGTATGCGGCAGTCCGCCGTGGAGATTTCAACGCCGCCGTCTCCGAATGGACACGGCGCTGCTCGATGTTTGGCAAGGCCGTTGTCGTTCAGGAGCACGAAAGCACCTTGAGCGGAATCGCTGCGCGTCTTCATCCAGACGGCGGCCTTGTGCTCACGACGGACCAAGGGGAACGAACAATTTACGCCGGCGATGTGACATTCATCGCCTGAGGCAGTCCATCGCCCACCAACAAAGGAATATCCGATGCTCCTCGCAATCGATATCGGGAATACACATACCGTCTTCGGGGTTTATCGCGGCGGAACACTGATTGCCGATTGGCGCGTCACGAGCATGCTGCAACGGACGGAAGACGAGGTCGGCACGCAGATCCGGCTATTTCTCAAGGAGGCGGGGATTTCGGTGCGGTCAATCCAGGGTGTTGGCATTTCGTCGGTCGTTCCAAATCTGACGGACATTTTTTCGCTGATGGCCGGGAAGTACTTTGCTGCCGAGCCGCTCATTATTTCTTCGTCGCTTGACCTGGGTTTCGCGATCCACTACGATGATCCCCACTCCGTCGGCGCCGACCGGCTCTGCAATGCAGTAGCGGGATACGCTTCCTTTGGCGGTCCACTCATCATCATCGACTTTGGTACAGCGACAACCTATGACGTGCTGTCAGCGTCCGGAGATTACCTCGGGGGGGTCATTGCGCCGGGCCTTGAGACATCGGCGGTGGATCTTCACCGGCGGGCAGCCAAACTCCCCAAGATTGAGCTTCACTATCCGAAAAGCATCATCGGAAGGGACACCGTCTCCAGTATGCAAGCCGGCATCTTGTACGGGGCGGTGGATGCGATGGAAGGTATGGTGAAAAGAATACAGGCCGAAATCGAAATCCAGGAAGGGAAAAAAGCGACGGTGATTGCGACGGGGGGGTTTTCAGAACTGATGGCGCGGCAGTCCACGCTGATTGCCACGAGTGTCCCCTCTCTCGTACTGGACGGCGTCCGGCTCATTTACGAAAGAGTGCATAAAACCAAACGCATCAAGAAACGGTAAGAAGAATCATTGCGCCTGGGAACTCGCGTCCGGTTCCTTTTTCGCGTCGTCCGGGATATGACCCGAAACGTTCCCTTCCGCGTGGTGTAACGCAATCATTGCGTACAACGAGAGAAGTCCTCGAACGGCGGTGTGCAATTTCCCGAATTCCCGCTGCATCACCCTGAACAGTTTCTTCAGCTCCTCCCGCTCCGCTTCCGGCACACCGGCAAACAAGGCCTCTTCATCGGCATCGAGATCGGACGCAACATTCGCAAAGGCAGAGTTAAGCGTTGGTGTCATCGCCGAAACGAGGTTGTTCACCCGCGCAGTCTCAGCATCTCCTTTGAGCTTCCCTCTGGAGTGTTCCTCCTCGAGGGCACGCGCCAGCCGTTCAAGGTGCAAATTGTGTGTAGCTCTAATATGCGCCGCCAGTCGCTCGATGTCCGTGTCTTCCTTGCGAAAGTAATCGTACGCATCGAGCTTGATGGCCTCTGCAACGACAGACTCAGATCCGGCCGCGGTCAGGATAAATGCAGGAATGGTGATCTCGTGCCGCTGCATCCATCGCAAGACGTCAATGCCAGTAACCCGGGGCATGCGATAGTCAAGAACAATGACGCTGAACGCGCGATCCCCTGATTTGAGCAAGTCAATCGCCTCCTGCCCTCCCGGAGCCCATACTACTTCAAACCCAAACTCCTCCTCCAATCCCAGCGAGACGACCTTTGCGTACGTTTCGTCATCATCCACCAGAAGTATCCGCAGCTTATTCTCTTTGTTCATGAAACACCCTTCTCCGTTAAGAACATTCTTCCTGTGACAGAAAAAGCCTTCCCCGGGAATACGAGGGAAGGCTTTCAAAAACGTGTGGCCATTCGGAGGATCTTTTTACCGAACGCCAAACATCATCACCGATGCATTCGCCAGCTCGACAATGGGTGTATAGTACAAACCAAACACAAGTGTTGGTATCACCAGGAGCATTACGATCGCCAGCTGGGGGATAGAAAACCGAATCGGCTTTGAATCGCCTTCCGGATCTCTCAAGAACATATTGCGGACGATACGCACGTAGTAATAGAGCGAAATCACGCTATTGATCGCACCGACGATTGCCAGCCAGATCCATTGTGCATCGAGCAACGAGGCAAACAAGAACAACTTGCCGATAAATCCAGCGGTAGGCGGAATGCCGGCTAGCGAAAAGAGGAAAATCACCATCGCGATGCTGACCAGCGGAGTGCGGTATCCGAGTCCCTTGTATGAATCGATATCCTCGCTGCCGGTTTTGTTTGCCACGAGCATGACGACATAGAATGCGCCGAGGTTCATGAAGAGGTACACGACAAAATAGATCAGGACCGCTGCCAGCCCCTTGTCACTCAGGACAACGATGCCCATCAGCATGTAGCCAGCATGGGCGATGCTGGAGTATGCGAGCAGCCGTTTGAGATTGTTTTGCCAGACAGCGACCAGATTTCCAAGCGTCATCGTGAGGACAGAGAGGATCGCCATGATCTTATTCCACTCGAATCCCTGCACGACCGCCCAGTACCCTACCGGAAGACCAACGGCATTCGAATCGATGAAGGACACCTTGAAGAACCGGATCAGGACGGCAAAGCCGGCTGCCTTGGAAGCGACCGAAAGGAACGCAGTAATCGTGACGGGTGCACCCTCGTACACATCCGGTGTCCAAAAATGGAATGGTACAGCTGAGATCTTATAGCCAAGCCCTGCAATGATCAGCAACGCAGCGACAAGCAGCGCCACAGGATTGACCGCGAACATCGAAAGGGCTTTGTTGATGCCGTGCAAGTCGGTCGCACCGCCGGTCAGACCAAAGAGAATCGAAATGCCATAGAGCATCAGGCCCGTCGAGAGTGCACCGTAGATAATGTACTTCAGGGCTGCTTCACTCGAATCGGGTGCTTCCTTCGTATACCCGGCGAGGACATACGAGCTCAATCCTGTCAGCTCGATGGAAAGGATGATCATCAGAAGATTTGTGGCCCCGGCCATCAGATACATCCCGAGCGTCATGGCGACGAGCAGCGAAGAGTACTCTGTCATCCGGCTCATGGCGGACTGGACTTCTGAGGAGTAGAGAGAGAACAGGATGACAACGATGGCACATGCACCGACGACAATTTTAAAGAATATCGCAAAAGGGTCGACCGCAAGCATCCCTGAGAACACCGTTTGCACCGTCCCCATCTCCTGAACGGCAAAGACAATGGAGAGCCCGATACCGATGAAGGCGATCAGGAGCGGAAGCCGTGGACGAGAACGGACGATGATGCCGGCAAGGATGGCAACACAGAACGTCACAGCCAGTGTAGCTTCAGGGAGAAACTTCGCCAGGCTCTGTAAGGCTTGGTCAACCATAATAGTCTTCACCATGTTCGTTTCAGGCAAATCGTGCAATCAATGGATCGATGCAACAACGGTTCCGCCCTGCTTGACCAGCTCGACGAGATGATTCAGCGATGAGGTCATCAGATCAAGCATAAGCGAGGGGTAGATGCCCAGGACAAGAACCACGACCGCAAGGGGAACGAGCGTGAACAGCTCCCGGCCGTTGATATCCGGCAAGGATGCCCACTTCTCATTCGGCTGGCCGAGGAACACTCGTTGGAGCGTCCAGAGCATATACGCCGCGGTGAGCACGATCCCCAGTGTTGCGATAATCGTCAACGTCCGGAACGTCTGGAAGGCACCGAGGAATGAGAACGCCTCGGAAATGAATCCGCTCAATCCTGGGAGTCCGAGAGCGGCGAAAAAAGCCACCGTCATGATGCCGGTGTACTTCGGCATCGTAATGGCCAATCCCCCAAACGCATCGAGATCGCGGGTATGTGCGCGATCATAGATGACCCCAACAATCAAGAAGAGCATGGCCGTAATGGTCCCGTGATTGAACATCTGGAACACCGCTCCCATCATCCCCTGGGTGTTCAATGCTGCCATGCCGAGCAACACGATGCCCATGTGGCTGATACTCGAATAGGCGATCAGCTTCTTGAAATCCTGCTGGGCCATTGCGCAGAGAGCCCCGTAGATGATGTTAATAAGGGCGACGAGAGCCAGAGCCCACGAATAGTAGTTTGCCAGCTCGGGAAACATTGGATAGCTGATCCGCAGCAGGCCGTAGGTCCCCATCTTCAGCAAGACGCCTGCCAGAATGACACTGATTGCCGTTGGCGCTTCGACGTGGGCATCGGGCAGCCAGGTGTGGAACGGAAAGATCGGGACCTTGATGGCAAATCCAATGAACAGGGCGATATACGCCAGGTGCCGCCAGTACGTGCCAAACCCTGCGAGGAGTGATCCGGGCTGGTAGTTTGCCGGATTCATCATTGCGAGCATGTTGAACGTGTAGATCCGCTCTCCGGTGACGGGATCAGGGACTGTGACACTGAAATAGAGAGCGATCATCGCGAGCAGGATGAGGACGCTGCCGAGGAGCGTGTAGAGGAAGAACTTGATCGCTGCATACTCCCGGCGCGGTCCGCCCCAAATGCCGATGAGGAAGTACATCGGAAGGAGCATCACTTCCCAGAACACGTAGAACAGGAAGAAATCGAGAGAGACGAAGACACCCATCATTCCCGTATCGAGAAGGAGCAGCATGGCCATATACCCCTTCAGGGCCTTCGGGATATTCCACGACGCGAAGACTGCGATAAAACTGATCAACGCCGTCAGGATCACCATAGGAACGCTGAGCCCGTCGACACCAACGAAATACTCGACATAAATCCGCCCAAACCACGGCACGCCGCGGATATCGATCCACGACGCTTTCTCCACCAGCTGCATGCCGTCAACGGAGTTGATGCCGGTGAATCCCTTGTTGAAGTTGAAATAGATCATCATTGCCAGGACGAGCTGCGCGAACGTCGCGGCAACCGCAGTCCATTTCATGGCGTCTTGCCTCTCCTTCGGAATCAGGAGGATCAACACCATGCCGATGATCGGAAGAAAGGTAACCCAGCTCAGAACGCCGATGCCCAGGAATGCCATTTCTATTCTACTCCTTCATGAAGTCAAGATACTCGTGCGAAGAACCTCAGATCTCCGGCTCAACGGAACCAGAGGAACAAAACCAAAACTCCGAGAATAACGAACACCAGATACGTCTGGACCCTGCCGGTCTGAATGCGGCGTGCGAGAAGGCCGAGGAAGCCTGCCAGATACGCCGTCGCATTGACCAATCCGTCAACGATGTGATTATCGAAACCGCCGACACCAACATAGAAGAGGAAGAACGACAACCCGGCGACGGCAAATCCCAGAATCACATAGCCAATGATCGCCCCGATTGACGCATCCATGGGCATCATGCCAACACCCACAAGCCAACCGATGTAGAGGGAAAGCGCACCAGTGACCACCATGTAGAATATTGCACTGACGCTTCCTTCGTCCCAATTCTTCTTCGTCCCGAGCGTGAGGCCCTTCACCCAGCTTGCCGATCCATTCACGACGCCGTCAATGATATTGTTATCGAACCAGCGGGACACCTTGCTCACACCAATCGTCCCGGCAACCGCTGTGGCGTCATACAACTCGTCGAATTTCCACTTGTTGAGGAGGAAGCGGTAGAGCGGTCCCGATTTGACAGCGACGCTCTCTGCGTCAATCTTCTTCCAGTAGTAGGTCGCGAACGCCACCAGGATGCCAAGGCCCGCCACCAGGAGCGACAGTACCATCGCGAGGGAATGCGAGTGATGTACGGCCTCTTCGAACTGCTCGGCCCCTGCCGCGGCAACTGCGGCCGGCACGACAGACTCAGGCCGGGGCAATGCCTTATACACCCAGCCGCTCGCGGCACCAATCGGATTCAAACTGAAGAAGGCGAAGAGGCAGAGAACTGCAAAGACAATGAGCGGAATTGTCATGGTTCGAGGCGATTCGTGAATTGCCTCAACGCGGTGATGGTCCTTGTGCTCGCCCAGGAAAGTCAAGATAACCAATCTGAACATGTAGAATGCCGTCAGGGCAGCCACCAGGAAGGCGATGATCGGGACATACCAGCGGCCTGTCAGATTCGCATACGCGAGCGTGCCCGCCAGGATCTCATCTTTGCTCAGGAACCCTGACGTGAGGGGAACGCCGGAAATCGCCAGCGTATAGATGAGGAACGTCCAGAACGTGATCGGCATTTTCGTCCTCAGGCCGCCCATGTTTCGGATGTCCTGCGCATCGGTGTGGTGATCACCGGCATGGTGCAGTGCGTGATGCATGGCGTGGATGACTGATCCCGAGCCAAGAAAGAGTCCGGCTTTGAACATCGCATGGGTCGTAAGGTGGAGAAACCCCGCCGTATAGGCTCCCACGCCCAATCCCATCACCATGTACCCCAGTTGGCTTATGGTGGAGTAGGCAAGAACCTTCTTGACGTCGTTTTGCGTAATGGCGATGGTCGCAGCAATGAACGCCGTGATGGCTCCGATTGCCGCGATATACATCAGGGCATCGGCCGTCATCATCGGGAATGTGCGGGCGATGAGATACACGCCTGCAGCAACCATCGTGGCAGCGTGGATCAACGCGCTAACAGGTGTTGGGCCCTCCATCGCATCGGGAAGCCAAACATGAAGAGGGAACTGGGCAGATTTGCCAACCGCTCCGCAGAACACCAGGATCCCCGCGGCTGTCAGCCACGCCTCGCTGCCGAAGGGAATGGTCCCTGCCTTCATTGCTTCAAAGATTGTGTCGAACGTGAAGGTATGAAACGTTCCGAAAAGGATCAGGATACCGATGAACATACCGACATCGCCGATCCTGTTCACGATGAAGGCTTTCATTGCCGCGTCGCTGGCAGACTTCTTCTCGAACCAATGTCCAATCAGGAGGTAAGAACTGAGTCCCACCAACTCCCACGAGACGTACATCATGAAGAAGTTGTTTGTCAGGACGATACCCAGCATCGAGAATGTGAAGATACCGAGGTACGCGAAGTAGCGGCCGTAGCGGACATCGCCGTGCATATAGCCAATGGAGTAAAGATGCACGAAAGCGCTGACGACGTAGACGACAACGAGCATGATAGCAGACAGGTTGTCGACCATCAGTCCAAGGGTCATCGCCATAGGACCGAAACCGGGGACATTCCCGAAGCTCACCCACGTGAAGCTCCCCTGGATTGTTTCGTCATGGTAGCTGCCCATCTTCACCGCCAGGATAACGACCGAGAGGGCCAGTCCAAGAAAAACAAGGCCTGTCTCGATCAGATCACCCTGCCTCGGGAGCCTCTTATTGAGGAAAATGAGGATCGTGAACCCGAGGAGCGGGAGAAGGTAGGAAATAACAGTCAGTTGAAGTATCGTTTCGTGCGACATTGTGCTCTATGTGTCTACGGTTCCGGAGGAATTGGGTCCGAGCTAGTCTTTCAATTGGTTAATCTCGTCGACATTGACGCTGTTGAAGTTCTGATAAACGTTCAGCACGATCGCCAGAGCAATGGCTGCTTCGGCTGCTGCAAGGATAATGACAAAGATTGCAAACACGTGTCCGTCCAGCGTGCCCGTGGTGTAGCGTGAAAAGGCGAGGAAGTTGATATTCGCCGCGTTCAGCACCAGTTCAATTCCCATGAGAACCATGATGGCGTTTCGGCGGGTAAGGATCGCGAAGACACCGAGGGAAAAGAGGACGCCACTGATCAGCAAGAAATGATGGAGACCAGGAGTCTGCAACCATTGGGAAAATTGTGCGACTGTCATACCGAACTCCACCGGGAGGGAGTGATTCATCACCCTCCAATTCATTTCGTTGAACTATGAAACCTTCTTCTCTCTTCGAGCGACGAGAGCAGCTCCTACAAGAGCCACCAGGAGCACCACGGAGGCAACCTCGAAGGGGAGAAGGTAGTTACTCAACAGCAGCTCGCCGATCCTGGGTGCGGTCTTCTCAAAGCCGGTCGCCGAGGGCGAAACCTTCCAGTCGGTGGTCCAAAACACACCAACGAGAATTCCGGCCAGTGCTGAGACAACCAGCACCGCCGGGAGTGTCTGGATGGTGCCAGTGCGAATGTCAACGCTGATGACGTTCGTCGTCAACATGACTCCAAAAAGCAGCAGCACGAGGATGCCGCCGACGTAGATCATCAACTGGGCGATGGCTACGAAATCCGCCATCATCAGCACATAGAGTCCGGCGACACCAAAGAATGTGAACAACAGCGCGAACGCTGAATAGATGATATTCTTAGAGAAAACGACCACCGCCGCCGAGACGAGCGTGATCAGAGCAAAGAGATAGAAAGCGAGAGTGAAGAGATCCATCGTCATGAGGTCTTTCCAGCTTGGTCGGGTGAATCTGCCGCTGGCGCACTTGGTGGTTGCGGAGGGGCGTTGGGTGCAGGCGTCGGGGCCGCAGCTGGCGCCTGGGCTGCCGCTGCCTTCGCCGCCGCGGCTGCAGCCGCTGCAGCTGCCTTTTTCGCGGCTGCTTCCTCCTCCGCCTTCTTCGACTTGTCCTTCGCTACCTGAATATCCTGCGGTGTCATCACACTGAAATTGTAAATCAGATTCTTGCGATCGAATTCGGAGAATTCATACACATCGGTCATCACAATACAGTCGGTCGGGCAGGGCGGCACACAGAGCCCGCAGTAGCAGCACTTCGCAATGTCGATATCGAAGCGCGAGACGTGGAGGCGCTTTTTCTGGCCGGTGGATGTTGTACCAAGATCGACGTCTGGCGTTGACTTAATCGTTTCGATTGTGATGCAATCGACTGGGCAGGCCATGGCGCACTGGTCGCAGCCGATACAGTCGTCCATGTTGACATAGAGACGGTTGCGCGCACGCTCGGGCAATTTACGCTTGGCGTCCGGATATTGCGTCGTCACGTTAGGTACAAAGAGATGCTTAAACGTGATCCTCATCCCGACGGCGATCGTGTATAACGCCAGCCAGATATTATTGAAGTAGGTCCTTGCAGCACTCATAGAAAGTCTAGAGAATATTATTCAAGCTCACAGCACCAAAATGAGTCCGACTGCGATGATGCAGACGAACAGAAACGGTATCAGCACCTTCCAGGAAGTATACATCAATTGATCCACTCTCAACCGGGGCAATGTCCAGCGAAGCCAAATTTGCAGGAAGACGAGTGCCATGCCCTTCAAGACGAACCAGAAAAACCCCCATATCGGGCCAGAGAGGGCTGCACCGAAAGGGCTCCCCCAGCCGCCAAGGAAGACCGCGACAGCGACGGCGGAAACAAGAAACATGTTTGCGTATTCAGCAACGTAGAACAACGCCCACCGCATCCCGCTATATTCAGTGAAGAAGCCCTGCACAAGCTCCGACTCCGCTTCCGGCAGATCAAATGGAGTGCGATTGACTTCAGCAAGGGAAGCCACAAAGAGAATAGAGAATGTGATGATCGTGAAGGGCATGATGAATAGCTTTTGCAGCAGCGGCAGAGGACCGCCAAAGACCACCCAGTCCTGGATTCCTCCCGCCTGGAATTTCGTCATATCCTGGAGATTCAACGACCCGGTGATCATGACGCCGACGAGAATTGCCAGCGCTGTCGGAATCTCGTAACTCACCATCTGCGCCGCCGACCGGACCGCTCCGAAGATCGACCACTTGTTGTTCGAAGCCCAGCCGGCCATCAAGATCCCCACGACAACAAGCGATGATATCGCGATGATGAAGAATGCTCCAAGATCGATGTTAGCGCCGATGAAGATGCTGGTGAAGGGGATCGCCGCATAACCTCCGTATGTTCCCACAAACACGATGTACGGCGCGAGGATGAACAGCTTCCTGTCCGCCGCGGTGCTGATGATATCTTCCTTCTGCAGCAGCTTGATGAAGTCGGCGATCGGCTGCAGCACACCGTGCCAGCCCGTTCGCATGTAGGCGAGGCGATCCTGGACGTGTGCTGCGACCTTCATTTCCATGTAGATCGTCACCAGAGCATAAAGAAGGACGAATACCATCGGCAAGGCGCAGAGAACGACGGTTACCAGCAACGTCCCCCAAAATCCGAGATCTTGAAGTGCTTCCATAGGCTCAATCAAGTATAAGAAGTCAACTCTGACGAACGATTTCTTAGAGAATCTCTTACCGGTCGACCTGACCCAGCACGATATCCACGCTTCCCGCGATCAGGACGAGGTCTGCGATCATCGCACCACGCGAGATTTCCGGCAGCACACTGAGATTGACGAATGTTGGAGCACGGCCCTTAACGCGGTACGGCGTTCCACTGCCATCGCTGATCACGTAGAATCCGAGTTCACCACGGGGTGTCTCGGTCCTGGCGTACACCTCGCCCGCCTCGGGTCGGATACGCTTCGGAATTGCCGCTTGCACATTTCCTTCCGGCAACGCCGCCAACGCCTGTTCGATAATGCTGACGCTCATCTCCATCTCCCGCATGCGCACAATGTGACGATCCCAGACATCTCCCACCGTCCCCATCTCCCCCTTTCCGATCTGCGGCTCCCACTGAAGCTTGTGGTACACAGAGTAGGGATCATCCCGGCGCAGGTCCCAGTTGATGCCGGAACCCCGGAGCATCGGACCGCTCGATGCATAATTGATGGCGACATCCTTGGGCAACACTCCCACATTCGCAGTCCTTTTGACGAAGATTTCATTGTACGTCAACAGGTCATTGAACTCCTTGATCCGGGGCTTGAAGTACTTACAAAACTGCTTTGCCTTGTCGACGAACTGCGGCGGAATGTCGTGTGAGAGTCCGCCAATCCAGAAGTAGTTATAGAGCAACCGGGCACCGCAGGTCATCTCGAATAGATCGAGGATAAGCTCGCGCTCATGGAATGCATAGAGGAAGGGTGTGAAAGCTCCGGCGTCAATGCCGAACGTTCCAACGGCAATCAAGTGACTCGCAATCCGTTGAAGCTCGGCCATGATCACACGAATGTACTCGACACGCTCGGGAAGCTCGATCTTCAGCAAGCGCTCGACCGCAAGGACATACGAATGCTCATCGTTGATCGCCGCGCAATAGTCCAATCTGTCGCAGTACGGAATCAGCTGCTGGTAGTTGGTCATATGCTCGGCGTGTTTTTCGAAGCACCGGTGCAAATAACCGATATGAGGAATGACATCGACGATGATCTCTCCGTCGACAACGATTTCGAGCCTCAACACGCCATGCGTGGAAGGGTGTTGCGGGCCCATGTTGATGATCATCTCATCGGTTCGGAGTGTTTTGCCGCTCGATGTCTGGATCGCGCCGGGTTGTGTAGCGTATTGCGTGGGGAGTGACTTGGTTTCAATCATGCGGATGGTCTGATAACCGTTAGTACGGAACTTTTATTCCATTGTAGAATTCGGGCACCTTGTAGTCTTTCCGAAGAGGGTGCCCCTCCCAGTCGTACGGGAGAAGGATTCGACGCAGATCCGGGTGCTCGTCGATGACGATGCCGTACATGTCGAACACCTCCCGCTCATGCCAATTGGCGGTCGCCCAAACGGCCGCAACCGACTGTATATGCGGTTGTTCTTTTGTACAGAATGCCTTCAGGACAATCTTGTGCTTGTGAACCATCGAAAAGAGATGATACACGATCCCCAGCTTCCCGTTATTGTAATCAACGCCGCTGAGGCACATCATATAGTCAAACTGCAGCGATGGCTCATCGCGCAGAAAGAACGCGATTTCCTTTGTGCGGGCCGGGTCGACGACGATCCATGGCTGTGGCGCATCGAGCTTCGCTTCAACAATCGCTTCGCCGAACCTCGCCTTCAGACTATTCAGGATTTCTTCCGCGGTCATGCTGGCACTTCTCCTATGCAGATTTCTTCACAATGCTTTCTTTTCTCACCTTCTCCTGCAGCTTGATGATCCCTTCCAGGAGCGCTTCAGGGCGCGGTGGACATCCGGGGACAAAGACATCAACAGGGATAACCCGGTCGACACCTTTCAGAACGTGGTAGCCATGCTCCCAGTAAGGTCCGCCGCAATTCGCGCAGCTTCCCATCGAGATAATGTAGCGCGGCTCGGCCATCTGATCATAAAGCCGTTTGATACGCGAGGCCATTTTTATTGTGACCGTCCCGGCGACAAACATCACATCCGCCTGCCGGGGAGTTGCGCGGGGAATGATCCCAAACCGCATGATATCAAAATCCGACGCCGATGCCGCCATCATTTCGATCGCACAGCAAGCGAGCCCAAACTGCATTTGATAGAGCGAGGAGAGTCTCGCCCAGTTCAGCAAATTCTCCAGCGAAGTCACGAAAACGTTTCCGTTCTCGAATCGTTGATCAAGTAAACCCATAGGAGTTGTTCAGTCTAATGTGGTCTAGTGCACGACAGGAACTGCTTCGTTTTTCTTCTCATCCCCCGCGAGCGGCTCCGGCTTCCCATTGATCCGCGGAATAATCGGCCGCGGCTTGTCCCAATCCAGATCGCCCTTCATCCACACATATGCCAACCCCACCAGCAAGATACCCAGAAACACAGCCATCTCGAGGAAACCGAAGAGCCCAAGGTCACGATACACGAGAGCCCATGGGAAGAGAAACACCACTTCCACATCGAAGATAAGGAAAATGAGAGCGACAACGTAGAAACGCACATTGAATCTTACCCAGGCATCTCCGATACGTTCTTCCCCGCATTCATAAGGAGCGATCTTGCCGGGGTAGGGACGGCGGGGTCTGAGAAGCCACGCGGCGAGCATGCCCGCCGCGACAAACAGAGCCCCGATCGTGAGAAAGATGAAGACTTTGCCGAATTCTGTGAGCATATACGCTCGAAGAGGAAGAAATACGGTGAGGGGAAAGTTAAAATCGAGGGGAAATATATAGAGGATTTCTTGATATGTCAAGAAAATGATAGAGATTCGCAACACCAGAACCGCCGCGATCTCTCAACGATCGCGTGATTGCCGTGAACGAGAAGGAATCGTCGGGGTCTTTCATGCTGCGGCAGTGAAGGGCGGTTCGGAACCAGTGCAAGAGCGGCTCGGCGGAGACCTCGTCGCTTTCCATGCCTCATCGCAGACTCAGCGGGTCCGGGTCTTGATTCCCCGATTTCGCAAACGTCGCTGCAAAGCGGGGCTCTGCAACTCACGCAAGGCATCGGAGGCAATCCACCGGGCAGACCGCGAATCCAGCAGCTGGATTTTCTTCGCTGCCGCGATTGCCAGAATGTTCAATCGTGAGTTTCGTTTGCCTATTTGCCGCAGCGCCCAGTTAACCGCTTTTCTGACGAAATTGCGATCATCCGTAGCTTCACGATGGATTGCACCAAGCATCGGAACAAACGCGTCGTCATCGAGTCGCTTCAGGTGAATTGCCATCTCAGCCATCATGACGAAGCCCGCTCTTTTCACGAATTCCTTTTTGTGTGATGACCAACGGAATGCCTTCTCAAGTGCGAACGGAGCCCAAACAAAAAGTTCGCCGCAACACGCATCGCAGACACCCCAGTTATCGAAGTCCCGCACCCATTGCTCCATCTGCCGCTTCGTGACGAGGTCAGGATTGCCAATCAGTGCCGCAAGCACGCGGGCTTCATGGATACCGGTTGGCCAGAGACTCAGGGAGAGAACCTGGTCGACGCCGATTTTCCTGGCGACAGCTCTAAGTTTCGGCGCGGAGATTCCAAGCATGTTCTTGCTCGAAACGCCAAAGCGTTCTGCGCCCTTGGCGACCACGGGATCGGCGAGCCGGTGAAGTTCCTTGAGCACGGAGTGAAGTTGTGAGCTTGGCATAAGCCTTCGCGGGCGGTGCAGAGTTCAGGCTTTGCGGGTGGAAATCCACGGGATCTCGCGAACACCGTCCACGCGATTCGCGTATCGGGCGATGACAAACAGTGCGTCGGAAAGCCGATTGAGGTAGGTCGTGCAAATCGGATCGACTGTCTCGGACCTGGCAAGTCGCACGACGAGACGCTCTGCTCTGCGGCAAATCGTCCGGGCGAGGTGGAGCTGCGCTGCGATCAGAGAGCCACCCGGGACGATGAACGAAGTAAGCGGGGAAAGTCGACCATCAAGCGAATCGATGGTCTGCTCAAGCCGTGAGACCTGTTCCTGACCGAGAGGTTCAACCGTCGGAGCTCGCTTCCCGCCCGCGGTAGCGAGATCGGCGACGAGGACGAAGAGGTCACCTTGGATGAGACCAAGAATTCCATCGAGTTCTTCTGATAGTTTCTGGGCACGCACAACGCCGAGCGCTGAGTTCAACTCGTCGACCGTCCCGTATGCATCAATCCTCAGCGAGTCTTTTGGGACACGCTGCCCGCCCAAGAGTGAGGTTTCGCCCTTGTCGCCGTTCTTCGTGTAGATTTTCATTGGCTCCTCTTCTTTTTCCCCCAGATGCCAGGCAGCTCGTGGTAGAAGTGCAGCGACGTCTTGATTCCTCCAAAGAAATTCTCCAGGACGATAAACTCATTGGGTGCGTGAGCGTTACCTTCCGCCAAACCGAATCCGAGAAGCACGGTGTCGATCCCGAGGATCTGTTTGAATTGAACAACGATCGGGATCGACCCTCCCTCACGTTGATAGAGCGGCTTTTTCCCAAAGCCTTTCTCAAGGGCAACAACAGCTGCGCGCACCCCCGGGCTTTCAATCGGCGTCAGCGCCGGCTCACCTCCGTGTAGTGCACGCACCTTCACCGAGATTGTTTTCGGAGCGATCTTCTTCAGATGCTTCTCGAAAAGCCGGGCGATTGCCGCGGAAGTCTGGTTGGGAACAAGGCGCATCGAAATCTTCGCATAGGCTTTCGAGGGAAGAACGGTCTTTGCCCCTTCGCCCGTGTAACCACCCCAAATCCCGTTGCATTCAAGCGTCGGACGCGCCCAGAGGCGTTCCAGCGTTGTGAAGCCCTTCTCACCATACAATTCCTTGACACCGAGGGACGCCGCATATTTCCGGTCCTTCCATGGAAGTTTCCGGTACGATGCTCGTTCAGCCCTCGACAATGCGAGAACATCATCGTAGAATCCCGGGATCGTAATCTTCCCATTCCTGTCATGAAGGGAGGCAATCATCTCTGCCAGGGCCTGGATGGGATTATGGACGGAACCCCCGAACGAGCCTGAGTGCAGATCACTGTTGGGGCCGGTTACCTCGACTTCCATGTAGGCCAGCCCTCGCAAGCCATAGCACACCGAGGGAACACCACGCGCAAACATGTCCGAATCCGAGATCAAAACAAGATCCGCTTCAAGAAGCCCTGCGTGATCCTTCACGAACGCATCCAGATGCTCGCTCCCGATTTCTTCTTCACCTTCTACGATGATCTTCATGTTCACCGGCAGCTTCCCGTTGTTTTTCAAACAGGTTTCGAGAGCTTTGAAATGGGCAAACACCTGCCCTTTGTCATCGGTCGATCCCCTGCCGTAGAGATTACCGTCGCGTATCGTGGCTTCGAACGGAGGCGAGGTCCAGAGATCGAGAGGGTCGACGGGCTGTACGTCATAGTGCCCGTACAGTAGCACGGTCGGGCAATCCGGAGCACCAAGCCAATCACCATACACAATGGGGTGCCCGCCAGTCTCCATCACTTGTATGTGCTCCATTCCGATGCTCTTCATGTGCTGCGCGATCCAATCCGCGCAACGCCTCATGTCATTCGCCCTGTCAGCTTGAGAGCTGACGCTTGGGATAGCGATGAATTCTTTGAGTTCGGCAAGGTGGCGTTCTTTGTTTGCGTCGAGATAGGATAGAAGCGCTTGCATCGTCTGGTTCCTTCGGAATGAGAGTGTTAGAAGCTGTAGCCGTCTCAGGGGGGCAATATATTCATCGACCTTCCGAAAGGCAAGACCTTTGAGATCTGTCCTGCAGCAAGGAGATCCTCATCTCTCATTCTTGTTTATGCCACAGGATTTCACTACATTCGAGACGAATTTCTGACGAAAAACTCTTGAGGCACACCATCGGCATTGTTATCCTTAATATCGCGCTTCCGGTTCTCTATTTCGCGGTCGTCTGGGCCTACGGGAAGGCCTTCTTCTCGGATACTCCCTGGGCAAAACAATGGAAAAGCTTGTTGCTCACGGCGGTCGTAGTATTCCATCTGCTGTATCTCCTCCTTCGCACACTTGCTTTTGAACATCCGCCGGTGACGACCATTTTCGAGATCCTTTCTGTGCTTGCATTTGCCATCGCGATCACTTATGCAGTCATCGAGAGACAATCCAAGTCGAAGGAAACGGGCTATTTCATCCTCATGATTTCGTTTTTCTTTCAACTCTGTTCATCACTGTTCGTTCGCGATTCTCTCGACGTTCCTCAAATCCTCCGCAGTTACTGGTTCGGGCTGCATATCACCTGCGCCCTGATCGGGTACGCTGCAATCACCATCTCCGCCGTTTATGGGTCTCTCTATCTGATGCTCTATCATGAGATCAAGGCGAACAGGTTTGGTGTGATCTACAAGAAATTGCCGAATCTTGAGACACTTGAGCGGATGAATTTCATCGCCATAACGATTGCCTTCTCGTGCCTGACCTTCGCGATCCTTGCCGGATTCATCTGGCTGCCGCGGGCCTTCGCAAACTTCTCCTACGCCGATCCGAAACTCCTCGGCACGGCGGCCCTCTGGTTCCTGTACGGCATTGGTATTCTCGCCCGGCTGAAAGGCGGCTTGAGGGGACGAACCATTATGGTGCTCTCGATCATAGCGTTCGGCATCGCCCTCTTCTCGATGACCATCATTAATCTGTTCTTCAGCGGGTTTCATCGATTCAGCTAACCAACTAAGCACACCACTACTCCGTGAATACGGTCTGCGTCGGCATATCGCACCAGACAGCTCCCGCGGAACTGCGAACACGACTGCGGTTCAGCGCCGACGACATCCGCTCAGCACTCCCCCGGATTCGCGCCCTCGGGCTGTCCGAGTGTGTCTTGTTCTCCACAGATCACCGGACTGAGCTCTATGTCACCAGCGATGAAGGCTCTCCGCCCATCGATTCGGTTGTCAATTTCCTGGCAATGGAAAAAACCGGGGAAGCTTCGGTTCCAGCCAAGAGTTTTTTCACCGTCAAAGGAACAGAGGCCGCCGAACACCTGCTGCGCGTCTCCACCGGCCTCGAATCAATGATTGTCGGTGACACAGAGATATTCGGCGCGCTCAAGGAGGGATTTGCAATTGCCCGGGAGTCGGGTACGGTTGGATTCCTCCTGGACCGGCTTTTTACGGTGGCATGGAGAGCCCACAAGCTGGCGAAGGATCAAACGCTGATCTCTGAAGGTGCCATCTCAGTCAGCGAAGCTGCCGTCGAGTTGGCACAGCGAATCTTCGATGATCTCACCGAGAAGCGAGCACTTATCGTTGGGGCCGGTGAAACGGCACAGCTTACTGCAAAGCAGCTCCAGGCGCGGGGAATCAGATCGCTGATCATCACACATCGAAATGCGGAACGTGCGGAGAATCTGGCAAGCTTGGTGGGTGGCGTCACCGTCGCCTTCGAGACCCTTCGTGAGCAGCTGCCGAAAATCGACATCATCGTTGCCTCCCTTCAATCGGAGCTCCATGTTCTGACGAGCAAGGACATCAGGGAAATCGAAAAGAGCCGCCATGGCCGGACGTTGTTTCTGATTGACTGCGGAGTCCCCCACAACATCGATCCTTTTGCCGGTGAACTGGAAAACGTCTTCCTGTACGATCTCGACACGCTCAACGCGATGGTCAGCGAGAACATCGCCCAGCGCCGGACGCACCTACCGGCGGTGGAAACCATGATCCTGGACGAGGTGAAGGGTCTCGTCACATGGTACGCGTCTCTCGAATCATCGCCCACGATCGAAGCGCTGAAACTGTTGATGGAGAAGATTCGGACCGATGAGATTGCAAAAGAGATCCATCGTTTCAAGCCTCAGGACCGGAAGGCAATCGATGAATTGACGAAGCGCATAACCGATCGCATCGTTCAGATCCCGGCTGAGCATTTGAAAACCGGCCGCGAGAGCCGGCTCCCGAACCGCCACCAGAGCGTCAACCTGGTTCGAAGACTCTTTGGGCTGGACGCCGGCGAGAAAGATACACCAGACACCGACTGATCCAGAGGTATAATCCTTCACCGTCATCGCTTGCTCCATTTGACGGGGCGTCTTGATCAGGAATGAGAGACGGCTCGATGTGATGCCGCTCTCACAAGCTCAAGAAAGAGTATGCATCATTAGGGGAAAAGATGTATATTTGGGGTGAAAATGGCGGACGGAGCACAGTTGGAGACCGCCATCCGGCTCCGCGCATCACGCCAGACGTGAATGACATAGCCTATAAGAGCATGGAGGGGGCACCTATGAGTACCGTACTGAGGGATTTGTCTCAGAAGAGCGCGCTGTTATGCCTGCTCGTTTTGTTCCCGTCGTTCCTGCTGTCGCAAGCAACGACACCCACTCCGGCGATGCCTTTGCCGGAAGATAGTCTCTCGCCGGGGGAGTTCACCACGATCATGAAAGAGGCCTGGTCGTTCGTCAAAGAGGAAAACGACAACTATGTGAAGAGCATTGGGAAGAAGACCGAGTTCGAGACCACTGATGAGTTCGAGAAGCGTTCGGTGGAAACCCGCCTGCAATTTCTCAAGAAGGTTACAAAGTATATCAATGACAAGAAGTTCAACCAGCGGGTTATGGGCGTGCTCCTTAACGCCTCCCTGGACGAGTACGATGCGGACAACCAGTTTTACAGCATCACCTGCCGGACGGTGATCGAGGCCCCGTACAACCTGCCTTCGATCTCGACGGAACTACAGCCCAATCCCTACGTCGCTCTCGCTGATTCGATCCGTAAGGGATACCGGACTTCTTCGCTCTATCTCAAGTTCAACCCCTTCTTCCGATGGCAGGTCGTCCGTGACATTGCTCAGGCTGCGAAAAACGACCAGGGGAGTATCTTCTTCAAGGTCCGCTTCAAACTCGACCTGACACAGGGAGATGGAAGAAAAGGCGCACGCTTCCTGATTGTCCCAAAACAAATCGTGCTCTACAACCAGAGGACCAACGCCGTCTACTGGGATCAGAATCTGCGCTGAAATCGTTCAGCAAATCCGTACACAACAAGGCCGGTAAACGCGTGACGTCTACCGGCCTTCGTCTTTTTATTTCCAGGCAGGTCCGGACGTTATGGTCGCATCGCTGCCGTTCGCGAGGCAGGTTACCGGGAATCGCCCTTCGGCCTCGCCAGCGAGCGCTCGAGTTCGGCCTGAAAGTTGGGATGAGCGATCGCGATCAACGCTTCGGCGCGCTGCCGGAGATTCTTGCCGTGAAGCGAGGCCACACCAAACTCGGTGACGACGTAGTGCACATCGGCACGCGTTGTCACGACACCAGCGCCGAGCCTGAGTTGCGGAACAATCCGCGATGTCTTTCCGTCCTTCGTCGACGCCGGAAGCGCGATGATCGGCTTGCCGCCCTTGGAGTATCCGGCTCCCCGAATGAAGTCGACCTGCCCTCCGAATCCGCTGTAGATCCTGCTGCCGATCGAATCGGAACAAACCTGCCCCGTGATATCGACTTCGATTGCAGAATTGATCGCCACCATTTTTTCGTTCTGCGAAATCACGAAGGAATTATTCGTGTACTGGCAAGGATGCATCTCAAAGAGCGGGTTGTTGTTCACGTACTCATACAGCGTGTTCGTTCCCAGGACAAACGTGGCAACAACCTTCCCGGGATGGAGCGTTTTCTTCAGATTGGTGATGATACCCCTGTCGATCGCCTTCATGACGCCATCGGATACCATTTCGGTGTGGATCCCCAGATCTCTTTTCCCGTCGAGGAGGGCGAGCACCGCATCCGGGATGCCGCCGATACCGAGCTGCAAGGTTGAGCCATCGTCAACCAAGTTGGTGATATGCGACGCGATTCTCCTTTCCAGGTCCGTCGAAGCGCCCTCTTTGAGCGTTTGAAGCGGTTCGGAACATTCCACGATCTTGTGCACCCTCGAGAAATGGATGAAAACATCCCCGAGCGTGCGTGGCATCCTGTCGTTTACCTGCGCGACGACGAGTTTGGCCCCTTCTGCAGCAGCTTTCGACGCAGCACATTCGACGCCGAAACTCATGAACCCGTGCTCGTCCGGCGGAGAGAGATGGACGAAAGCAACATCAATGGGAATGATCTTGTCAATGAAGAGACCTGGAATTTCGGAAAGATGGACAGGGACGTAATCGGAACGCCCTTCTGCGATCGCCTGCCGGTCGGCCGCTCCGACGAAGAGCGAATTGTGACGGAAATGCTTTTCAATCCCGGGCTTCGACAGCGGGTCTTCGCCAAGGAGAAGGATATGGTTGACCTCGACATCAAGCAGGTCGGCCTTGCGTTCCACCAAGGCGCCGGTCAGCAACGTAGGGGTTGCGGCATTGCCGCTGATGAAGATCCGGTCACCCGACTTCACGACGGAAACCGCATCTTCGAGGCTGACGATCTTCTTCTTATACTGATCTAACCAGTTCATAGAGGACGTTTCGGTTGCGCTTAAGAGTTCCTGAGGAGCAATTCAATGGCCTGCGGTTTGAAATCAAATATCTTCGCGATGACTTCGTTCGTGCAGACTCCTTTGTAGGTACAGACACCTTTTCCAAGGCCCGGATCATGGAGGAGTGCTTTGACGATTCCTTCCTCACACACCTCCTGCACGTACGGTAGGACCGCATTCGTGAGCGCCAAGGTGGCCGTGCGAGCCACGACCGCAGGCATGTTCGGTACGCAATAGTGTATCACACCATGGGTGACATAGATCGGATCTTGAATCGTCGTCGGCCGGCTGGTTTCAACGCAGCCACCTTGATCGATAGAAGCATCGATGATGACCGAGCCGGGTTTCATTTCCTTGACCATCGCCTCTGTGACGATGTGCGGAGCCTTGCTGGCTTTCAGCAATACGGCCCCAATGACGACATCCGCGAACCGCAGCGCGCGAGAAATGTGGTAGCTGGTTGCCACGCCCGTGCTGATCTTCCACTGAAACAGATGTTCGAGCTCCCGGAGGCGCGTGATGTCTCTGTCCAGGACAGTGACATTTGCCCCCACGCCGAGCGCCACACGGGCCGCTGTCCGCCCGACAGTGCCGGCTCCCAGTATGACAACGTTCGCAGGCGGAATACCGGGAAGGCTTCCGAGAAGCGTGCCTCTTCCACCCTGCCCCGCCTGGAGATAGTGCGCACCAGCCTGTATCGCGATCTGTCCGGCGATCTCGCTCATCATCTGCAGCACCGCAAGATCGCCCCTGCTGTTCTCAATGAGCTCAAAGGCAATAGCCGTCACATTCGCCTCGAGCAGGCGCTCCAGGACTTTCCGACGCGAGACCGCCAGATGGAGAGATGAGAAGAAAGTCTGCCCTTCGCGCAGGATCTTGAGTTCACTGTCGGTCGGGGGCGAGACTTTGAGGACGATCTCAGACCGATTGATAATCTCATCCACACCATACGAAATCGTGGCGCCGGACATCTGATAATCTTCATCGCGGAAAATTGTCCGGCCGCTGTCCAGATGAAGCACGAAGACATTGTGCCCCAGGGACGTCAGGTCTTCGACTCCTGCCGGCGATAGCGCCACCCGTCGCTCGATCGAGGCTTCTTCTCGGATGATACCGATATTCATATGGTTGTCTCTACGATATTATTGATGGTTGATGATGACTCAGATTCGTCGGAAGATCGTCACGCACATCATGGTACTCGTGCCACGGTCTGCACCGTCCCACCGATCTGGTACATCCCGTCCGTTCTTTCCAGCAGGAGCGCTCTCGGAAACTACATCAAACAAATCAAAGATGTATCAGAGGGGTCAAAAATCGTGCCGATTGCGGCCACGGACTCTGTCTCCTCCCATTGAGTCATTCCGACACGCCTCCATATGGGCGTTTCTCAGCATTGAGAAGCCCTTCCAGCGGCCTTCCCAAACGTGCAAGCTGCTGAATAGCCCAAGATTCAGCCCGACACTCATGCACGCATTCTGGAGATATTCCCCTGCAAATCGCATGCTCCCTCACCTAACATCCTGGCGACACCGCCAGATTACGACGGAATCGTGATCTACCAGTGCAATCCCGTGCTTCTTTGTCCAGATACTACTATCTTTGGGAAAGTTCGTCGAGAGCTTCACGCGCGCGGAATCCGGACTTTGCCGTGGACTGGTTATTCAGCGGGTACAAACTTCACTAGGTCAGGAGAATACTATGGTCACCCGCAACATCTTGATTGTCGAAGACGAACCTGCTGTTGCGCTCAGCTTCCAGCATATGCTGAAACGATCGCTCGAGTATAACTACCACAGTCAAGTCGTCTCATCTGCGGAAGAAGCGTTCGAAGCAATCAAGAAGACCGGCGCGTTTGACGTCATCCTCCTCGATTATTACCTCCCAGGATTGACCGGAGGCGATTTTCTAAGAGCGCTCCGTACCGATGACCAGGAAACGGTCGTCATTGTCATCTCCGCAAGCCAGGAGTACAAGATCGTTCACGAGGTCTTCAAGCTGGGCGCTGATGATTATATCACAAAAGAAGAACTCTCGAATCCCTACGTGCTCGAAAAGGCACTTCTCGCCGGGCTAGAGAAAAGGGAATATCAGAAGGAGCTGAATCGGTCCCAGATTGAACGGCAGCGGATCGACGCGATCACAACAATCATCCGGACTGTCCATCATGAATTGAACAATCCGATGGCCATCATCGATCTCACGTTGGGTATGATGAAAGTCTCCGCCGATGCGGGACTTCCGCTGAACAAAGAGCATTTGAGAGAAATCCAGGATAGCATTACCAGGATGTCCGAGATTCTGCGGAGGCTCCACAATTTCAAGGAAGAGCATTACAACGATGAGCTCCGAGGATTGAAGCTCTTCGCCCTACCCGATACATCCACAAAGCAGAATGGATCATGACGAACCGTCGCCGGCACGTCTGGCGAACCAACGCACTTCACGTACACAAAAAAAGCCCCGCATTTAGCGGAGCTTCGTCATTCCGGGAGCGAGGCTCATGAATAATCCTTAACGCGTCTGGGCATTCTTCAGACGTGTACCGTTCAATTTTGTAGTGAGCGCAACTCCCAGTCCCAGCATCATCAAGAAAGCGCCAGTCCAAACAAGGCTCATGAACGGTTTCACGCTTGCTTCGATGACGAGAATCTGCGATTTGGCGACATCCGCCGTCGGTTGCTCACCGAGACCCTTGACGGCAATTTGGATGGTCGATCCTTTCGCCTGCGTATCAACATTCATCCCCAACAGTTCAAAAGCGAGTTTCCCGTCCTTTGTCCTGGCGGTCCTGGGCTGTGGATTCTGGGCGTCCTTGTAGGATGTGATCGCCGTAAGTTGCTCAGACGCACCCCCTCGTTTCACCTCCAGAACGGCACCAATCGTGACATCACCGCCTGCAGTCATTCCCCCCATTTTGCCATGGTCCATATCGAACCTTACAAACGTTACCATCGCATCGCCAATAAGCTTCGACTCTCCCTTCCTGAGCTGCAAGGTGCTCCCCGTCGGCGCTGCAGGTGGAGCAACTTCTTCGAGCGAGACCGGCTCAAGATAGAAGTCACGCGTGAGGAACGCCGCGTAGTCCGGATTTCTCATGAGACTGTTGTTATAGTCACTGTTGTACATCACCGGCTCGAGCACATACTGCGATCCTCCCTTCTCGACATTGACCGAGAACTCCCACTTGCCATCAGATGCCGGCTTGTAGCCGGTATAAGTAAGCGTGTGCCCGAGGACCTCTTCCGGTTCATTCAACGGCAGAGAAGCAGTCTGTTTCTGGCCATACCTGCCCGAACCGATAATCCCCAGGAAGAGGAGAGCGAGGCCGATGTGAGAGAGAGCCCCGCCAATGAACCGTACGTTTTCCTTTGCCAGCCGGTAGAGCCGAATGACATTCACGAAGAACGCAAAGAGAGCTGAGAAGGCAAAAAGGCCAATGACGATGTCATCAAGGCCGGCAAACACCAAGATTGCTGTTGCCACAGCCGCAGCGGCGAGGGAAGCCGCAGCATTCCGGAGAATCTGCGAAGACGATTCCTCCTTCCACTGCACGAGGAGGCTCAATCCGAGCAGCAGCCCCATCGCGATGGCAATGGGAAGATTCGTCTTGTCATAAAACGCGGGCTCGAGAGATGCCTTTGAGAGAATCGGCCAGCTGGTGCCAAAGAGGATCACGAGCGCACTAGCGCCCATCACCGCCGAGCTGATACCGAGAATCGATTCTCGCGTAAGGAGCGGGGACCGGCTCAAAAAAGCCTTTAGATCCGACCACCTCCTGGCGATCATGCCAAAGCCAACGATGATCGAGGCAGCGATCCAGATGATGAGAAGTGTATACGCAAGCGCTCCGGGATCCACGAAGGAGTGTACCGACGAAGATCCGAGTATACCGCTGCGCGTCAGAAACGTGCTGTAGACGACGAGGACATAGGTGCTGATCCCGAGGAAGAAGTTCGTCTTTGCCAGTCCGCCCGTTCGTTTCTGAACAAGCATCGTATGGATCAGAATGATGCCGACGAGCCATGGGATAAGCGAGGAATTCTCCACGGGATCCCAGCCCCACCAGCCCCCCCACCCGAGAACGCCATAGGCCCAGTAACCTCCAAGCATGATTCCGGTACCAAGCGCTATCGTCCCGGCGATCACCCAGGGAAGAGCGTTGTTGACCCAATCGACGTACGATCTGCGCCAGAGAGCCGCCAGGGCGAACGAGAACGGTACTGCCATCGCGGCGAAGCCCGCGAACAGAATCGGTGGGTGAGCAATCATCCAGAAATTCTGCAACAGCGGATTCAATCCCCGCCCGTCGGAGGGGATGGTGCCAACCGGTACCTCGCCAGGCTGGGCCTGCCAGATGTACTGAAACGGCGACTTCACAGTCAGAAGAACCAGCAGAAAGAGCTGGACGATGACGTATACCGTCATGGTCTCGGCCTCGTTCCCCTTCCTACGGGAATACGACATAAGGCCCAGACCGATCAAAGAAGCACAGAGAGCCCAAAAGAGAAAGCTACCCTCCTGACCAGCCCAAAAAGTCGTGATCAACAGAGAGAGCGGTAGTGCTCGCGAACTATACCCCCAAACGTACGCGTACTCAAACTGATGACGAAGAATGTACATCATCAGTGCCGCTGAGGCGGCCAGCACTGCCACCACCATGACGCCGTAACTATTACGAGCAAAGCTCAACAGACGCTTCTGAGTGCCAACGCTCCGATAGTATGCATACGCAGAGAACGCAGAAGCAAGAGCCGCAATCCAAACAATAACTGTCCCTACCATATTTCCCTCAGCCTCTTCCTTTCGTTGAATGGTCTCTTGCGTGAATCAGAAATGAATCCCGCATCGGTTCAGAAGGCGTACTCCTGACCGAACACGTTGATTTTTCCGTTCACATGTCTTGTCTTGTCGGTGATTTTCCCGTCGCTGCTTGCGATACCATCGTGACACGTTCCGCAAGTCGAAATCGGCACAGCGAGGTGGCCTTTCGGTGGGAGGCCATGGCAACTGCCGCACGAGGCGTTGGAGGCCCCTCCTGTCCAAAGAGGCGCGAAGTTCTCACCCACCATCACCGAGTCCGTGTACACGAACTGGTTCGTGGACGATACTTTCCGCAGCTTCCAATTCCCGTGACAGAAGGTGTTGCCGCATTTTAGTGTTGAAGCATTGTAGGACGGAACGGCGACGAACGACCCTTTCGCGGTCGTCAGTCGTGCAAGCGTGTCATTGAACACGACCTCGGCTGGAAGCGCGCCAAGGTGTCCTGGAGAAGAAACCTGCGTCGGAACTGTATGACACTCCTGACATTTCGTTGTCTTTCCGACTGTTCCCGTGGCGATGTGTTTCTGGTGCGCACCAACACCGCGGACTGTCGTGGCGGTGTCCACCAACACGGCCTTCGGAGGAGCAGATGCGGCCAAGCTGCTCGCCGCTGCACTGAATGAGCCGTGGCAGGTGTTGCACGCTTCCGGCGACTTCGGAGCGTTGCTGGCATCTACGTGGCAGCCCGATTTCATGCACGTGAGTGTCGCATCGCCGTCACCGTTATACGTCGCGCCGTGACAGGTTTTGCATTGCGCCAGGGGATAATTCTGACTGAGGAGAAGGACCTGATGACCGCTCGCTCCCTTGTAGCCCGACGGATGCGGATACAGTGCATGACAGGTGTAGCACGACACACCGCTGACTCCACCCGTGTACTGCTTCGAATGGCACGAACTGCAATCGTCCAGGTTGTACTGTGTCTTCTTGAGCGCAGCACCATGGAAATTCGCCGAGCCGGAGTTCATCCACCCGTCTTCATGGACTTTCAGATCACCCGATACTGATGAGGGGAGATCCTTGTTGAGCTCGCTGCACGAGGTCAGGACCAGGGCGACGATGGCGAGAAGAGTGACAAGCGATGCGAAAAGAATTCGATAGGTTCTCATAGGTTTCTGTTCATTTATGACAGTAGCCACAGAACTTTTGTCCTTTAGTTCCGCCAACGCGCGCATTCGCGTCCGTATGACAGACGTAGCAGGTCGCACCCGGATCATTGTGCCAGGTACCATGCTCTCCAGCCATGAACCCGGGCGTGTGCGTTCTCGGGTTTGTTCCCTTGATGCCATCTGCGTCAGTGTGGCAGAGCATGCAGGCCGGATCGGCGCCCTGCGCATCGTGGCACGCCGCGCAGCTCTCAATATCACGCTTGGCGAGCTTCGCATGCAATCCTCCACCGCTTCCTACCCCCGTCGTTGCGAAGCGGGGCTGGCGGTGAGACTCCGGCATAAATTGATTCTGATTGATATTCCCGCCGGCATTGTGGCATTCGGCACAGAAGGTCTTCTTGTCATGGCATGTCTGACAATCGGACTTCTTGCCCTCCGCTGCGAGTCCGTGGATGAACTTGAAGTTAAGATCATGAACCTTCGTGAGGTTCGCGCTCTGGCCGCGGTCGATCGATGTCAAGCGCGGTGAACGAAGCGACATCATGTCCTTTCCAGGGACACTCACTTTGATCAGATCCGAGCCGTTGTGACAGTCTGTACACGATTCCTGCGTGTGGCACATTGCACAAGTGGCGGTGGAAAGCCGGGCGATCATCTTGTGTTCACGCGCAAAATCCGTCCGGTTGTGCTCACGCGGTCTGAGCGCCGCCATGTCGATATGACACTTTTCGCAGGTATTCCAGACTTTCACGTCGTTGTGGCACGAATAGCATGTCGGCATGCCCGGGATCTTCACTGCAACTCCGATCTCCGCTTGATCGACCCCGGTATGACACTTCTCGCAATCAAGTTTTTGGCCGCCGAGATGCGACTCGTGCGAGAACATGAGATTCCGTTTGGGCAGTTCCGTGGCCGTATAGGTTGACGGGTCCTCGCTGGTATGGCAGAAGGTGCACTTCGAGTTTATCTGCTCCTCATGGCAGCTCTGGCAGTTCTCGTGTGTGGCCAGCAGGTTGTCCGTCGCAAGTTTGCTGGTTTGCGCCTTCGTGTGACAGTCAGCGCACGCCACACCCGCATCGCGGACGTGGAACTTATGAGAGAATCTAACGGACGACGGCCGCTCGTTGGCAACTGCGCCTGGACGAGCAGACCCCATAAGAGCAAGGGCCAGGACGCAAACGACTCCGAGGAGAGCGCCGGAATAAATCCGGCGGACCGTCCGATGAATGTTGGGCATGGGATTGGTCATACGGTCTCTGCTAGAAGATTCCAAGTTGTTGGCTGAGAAGATAACTTGCTCTGAGGAAGAATCGCATATCGGATTTGTAGATCTTGTTCTGAATCCATTGAGCCTGTGCATCAACGGAGAAAACCCGCGATGGACGGCAGACCGCCCCGAACGCCACACTCAAGGCATTTTCGAGCTGCGCGTACTCACTGAGCTTGTAGTGAGCAAAACCGACGAGGAGAGTCGGGGTCAACTTGTTCTCACAGAGAGGGTAACCGAGATTCAACGACGCAGCACTAAGCTCGCCGCCGTCGCCGTCGTCACGTGTGAGGCTGAACGAAACATGCTCACCGTTGACTCCGCAGGTTATCTGATTCTGCGTTGCATCATTGTACGAGACCGAGCCGTACTTTGCGAAGACCTGCCAGTTGGATCCGATCGCATATTCAGCACCTGCCTCGTATTCCTTCAGGGAATTGAAGGAGAACACGGAGAAGATCGAATTGAATAAGATGCGCGGCTCGCGCTGAAGGTATTCCGCCGTCAGGTTAAGCGGCTGAAGGGCCTTCACGGAACTGGAGCCAAAGGGGGATATCCGCGTGAAGAGCTGCAGCCGGGAGTTCTTCTCCAGCAAAAGATCATAGTCGAATCGGGCGTACCCTGAAGCAATCTGCCGGTATTCCAGATTGAGATCACCGCTGATATATTCCTCAGCCGTGGCCGTCGGTTTGATCTCGACGAGGTACGGATTGAAGAGAGCATCCTGCCGGGTCCCCATGTAGGTCTCGGGCTTGATGTCCCTCTTCATGTAGCTCAGGGACGCCTGGGCAAATTCGGCCGGCGAGACCACGATCTGTCCGCCCACCATCGCGTTGTCGGCCGCGTGATCGATCATCGCAGCTTTATAACGGAGGGAAGGAAGAGAGCCATAGTAACCGACAAGCTTCAGCCGTGAATCGAGGAATATGAACGCCGCGAGTCCGCCATCAATCGTTCCGGTGCCAACTCCCGCAAAAACCGCCTGGCGTCCCACGCTCAACTCTGTCCTCACGTCCGCCGCCTGTGAGTAGGCCGACCACTTGACGTACAGGTTGTACAGGCGCAGCGTAGGATCATTCTTGACGGGGCCGGCGAAGTCATTGAATCCCTGGAGATAGGTGTGGAACGACAACTGTTCACCTGCGAGCGAGAGCTGAACAGTCTGATACCCAAACAGATGTTGGGATGACACACCAATCGTATCTTGCCTCTCCCAGGCATAGGCTGAGGTCACAAAACGCGCCTGCAGCCGCTGACCAAATGCCCCGGAGACGGAAAAGATGATCAGACAGGTAAGAAGGAGAAGGTTCTTCATAAGTGTTTGAACGAGAAAAGTGATCGTGACGTGAGCACGGATTCGAACAACAAGGGGAAGTGTGACCGCCGGTAGAGATCCGCCGCACGGTGGACCAGCGCACTCATCAACGGCGATTCGAAGCCATGAACCAGGGCCCGATGAACTCCGTTACGAGTACGAGAATCCAGATCCTCCCCGAAAACAAGTTATAATCGTGGAGAATGACTCTCCACGGTACATCCATGACATAGAACTCAAAGAGAAAATCGACGCTCACACTCAGCGCCACCCACAGGAGTCCGATCAGGAACAGATCGCTGTTGACGTACTCCCGCATCATCCTGTTCACCAGCACTGAAGAGAGCAGCAACACCATGATCATCAGCAACAGCACGCTCAGGACATGAGCCGTATGATCACCGATCCGGGGCACGAGAAACAGGCTCCGGAACATGCCATTCATCATCGCTGCGACAGAAACAAACAGCCAGACTTCGAGGGATTTTTGCGCCATGGACCGATCCATGGAAACTCCCTCCCTAGCGGCATCGGAAGGAAGGCACGGCGCTGCGCTCAAAAGAGCGGCGCCGCCCTATGGTTTGTCAACGATTCAGCTCTGGTGAGCCGTAATCAGATCAGCCCTTTGGTACGGTATGCTTAATCTTGCCCCACGCTTCGTCAAACTTGAATTCTTTGAAGGTCGGGCTTTTTTCGTTGTGGCAATCTGTGCAGAACTTCTCGATGGCTGCCTTGTCCTTGAACTCATGCAGTCCCGCGGCGATGGCTTTCGCTTTGTCTTTCATGATAGCCATGCCCTTGTAGGCCGATCCAGCACCGTGGCACGTTTCGCACTGCACACCATCTTTTGCGTCGTACTTATCAACGAGCTTCGGATCCACAGCACCATGACAGCTGAGGCATTCCGGCGCTTCTGCCGCGTTCTTGATGCCTTTGGCCTTGGCAATATCAGCAGCCTTCGCACCGGTCAGAGTCTTGTACGCTTCGGCATGCTTGCTCTTCTGCCACACGCCAAACTGATTTCCCTTTTGATCGGACTTGTGGCACATTGAACAGGCCTTCACTCCGACAAACTTGCTAGCGGCGACGGCCTTGTCCTGCGCCATGGACGAAATGCTGAACACGACCAGAACGGCCAAGAGCAGGGTGAGAACACGTGTGACCATAACCTACCTCCTCTGATGGTGAATGCTGTAATGATGGGGGAGCTATTCTGCCCCCGTAGCTTGACGACGTTCAATTCTGCGAATGTAAAGATACAATGAAACAACGAGAATTGTAATAGCCAGAGTCGCGAATCCCAGACCAATCCTGCGAAACACATACTCGTCGAGAGCATCGACCGCTTCTTCACGGACGGAGGCCGTGACACCGAGTCCTTTTGCGACAACTTCTTTGAACCGCTCTTGATTGAACGAATGCACCATGGTGCGCGATTCCAGGCGCGCTTGATGCGCATCACGAAGCTTGAATTTCGCTTCCGAAATCTCCATTCCCTTTTGCTCCGCCTCCTCAACAAGACTCACCGCCGTTTTCTCCTGCGATTCAAGACTGTCGATCAATGAGCGCATCCCCCTCGCGGCCTCAAACCCTTTGGCGTTCTGCGATTCGCTGTGACAACGGCTGCAGACAGCCTCCTGTGTTACACCAAGCAACTTGTTGGTCGCCACAATGATGTCGTGCTTGCCATGACATGTCTCACACTCTGGCAGCTTCCGCTCATCGAACGCCTTCTTATGGGGACTGGATGAAAACAGGTCAGCATTCAACGCGTGGCACGTTCCGCAAACCTTAGAAATGGAATTTACCCCCGGGGGTGTTGCTGCGTGATTACCGTGACAGCTATTGCACGCGGGCGCCCCAGTGTCATGCTTCTTCAGCAGCGCCACGCCATGAACGCTCCGGGAGAACTTCTCATACTGATCCGTGGGGATCTTGTACTCTTTCATGTACTTCGCATCGCTGTGACAGTGCGAGCACGTTTGCGGGACATTCGTTGCATAGATCGAGGACCGCGGATCCTTCACGGGGAAAATATCGTGACTGCCGTGGCAGCTTGCACATTCCGCCACCTTTGCATCTCCCTTCAAGTTCCGCATGCCGTGCACACTCGTCCTGTACTTCTCCAACTGGTCGACCGGCAGGGATGGATTGTACGTTCGCATGAACGCCGGATCGCCGTGGCACTTCGTGCACGTCTTTACGATGTTGAGCGGGAACACAGGAGATGCTGCGCTGTGGACAGAGACAATCCCGTGGGCGTTATGGCAGGTCGTGCATTGAACAATGCGCTCCTTCCCATTCACCGCAAGCTTGCCATGCACGCTCAACTGGAGTTTCTCAAACTGGCCAGTCGGGATGGACGAGTGCAAGTTCTTCATCATCTCAGCACTTGAGTGACACTTTGCACACGCCTTCGAGATTTCATCTCCCTTGGGAACGCCAATGTACCCGGCGTTCTTGTCCATCGCCTTCTCCATATCATCGGTCTTCGAATTTCCGCCATGGCAGCCAGCACACGTTACTCCCTTCGCGTGATGGATGTCGCGCTGGAACAACTCCACGGGCTTTCCACCCACGCCTTCGTGGCACGACAGGCACTTGTCCTGCGCAGAGGCTGCGCTCAGGATTGCTGAGAAAGCGATGAACGCCGCTGCGAGCGACCGAACGTATGGTCTCATACGATCCACCCGATAACGGTGAGAATGATGATGTAGAATATCACGAAGATTCCGACGTAATTCACAAAACGGTTCCTCTCACCACGCGAACTCTTCCAGTCCCAGAACGGCACCAGCATCCACAGCAGACCGGCAAGTCCAAAGAGAAGAATCCCCAGCACTTCTCCGTCCACGAAGAGAATCTTCCCCGGGATGTATTTCAATGTTTGAAACATGAAAAGAAAATACCACTCCGGTTTGATGCCGGCCGGGGCAGACGCAAACGCATCAGCCTTTTTGCCAAGTTCCCAAGGGAAAAAGACAGCGAGAATAGCGAGGAGATTCAAGACAATCAGCCATAACAAGAGATCTCTCAGCAGGAAATTCGGGAAGAATGGCATTCTCTGGCGTTCTGCAGCAGGCTGATCGCCACGCTCCATGGGCTCGCTCATGCCCTGCCGCTGGACCATGAGGAGGTGAATCCCAAGCAGCACCGTGAAAAGGCCCGGAAGCACCGCGATGTGGAAACCAAAGAAACGGGAGAGCGTCGCCCCCGTCACATCCTCCCCGCCACGGAGGAACACCATGATCGGCTTGCCGACAATCGGAACTGCACCCGCGATATCCGTGCCCACTTTTGTCGCAAAGAATGCCAACTCGTTCCATGGGAGAAGGTATCCACTGAAGCCAAATCCGAGCGCCAGGAACAACATCAGCATTCCGGTCACCCACGTCACCTCACGCGGCTTTCTGTACGACTTCTCAAAATAGACACTGAACATGTGGATCATTGCGGTCAGGATGAACAGGTTTGCCGTCCAGCTGTGGATCGATCGGATCAGCCAGCCGAACTGCACCTTCGACATGATGAACTGTATACTCTCGAAGGCCAGCTGTTCTCCGCTCTTGTAATAGAGAAGGAGCAGGATGCCCGTGACAACCTGGATGATAAACAGGAACAGCGACACGCCGCCGAAGTAGTACCAAACCGAGTGGCGGTTGACCGGCACGTACTTTTTCCCCATGAACTCGATAAGTCCGCCAAGTTCGACGCGCTCATCGATCCAGTCGTACAGTTTTGTCCAGAGCGTCTTCATGCTTTCTTCGAGATGAAGATTTCCTCTCCCTGAATGACCACGCGGTACTCATCGAGCGGGCGCGGCGGCGGACCTGCCACGTTGCGGCCGTTCAGATCATACCGACCATTATGGCACGCACACCAGATGAGACCCATATCTTTGCGATACTGAACCGTGCAATCCAGATGCGTGCACGTCGCCAAAAACGCCCGGAAATCACCCGCGGCATTCCGGATCAGTACGACCGGCTTGTTCCCGAACCGGACGATGGTGCCGCTCTCCTTTTCAAAAGCGCTTACCTTCCCGGCTTTCACACTGGTTACTTCGACCTCAGCTTGCTTCGGGGGATTCAGGTACGCAAAAATCGGATAGAGTACCGCAGCCAGCCAGGCGACAAGCCCACCGCCAAGGGCAATCTTTAAGAAATCTCTTCGGTTTTCCTGTTGGCCGCTATCTCCGGCATCACTCATCATGTTCGAACCGGCTTCAATAATTGTCAAATTCCAACATTCAACCTACATGCTGCGAGCTAAGCTCTCACTGTGAATTGTGGCAGTCGCTGCAATTCATCTCCTTCCACGAATCGCCAATATCGACCGGATGCTTGTACTCCACTCCCCCGAGCGACATCCGCAACTTGTCCTTCTCGAACTGCTGCGCAAGAATCGTATGACAGACATTGCAGTCTCTCGACAGAACCTTCCCCTCCTCAGAAACGTGCTTGCCGTCGTGGCAGCGGAAGCACCCGGGATAATACATGTGGCCAATGTTGTCATTGAACTTTTTCCAGCTCACGTGCATTTCGGGGAAGTAGTTGCGGCCGTAGATCTTCTGAACTTCACTGATTGCGCGGGCAATCTTCTCTCCCTTTTTTGACATGACCTCGGGGTAATTCAGTCGATAGTAATCCTCGAAGGCAATCTTGATGCTGTCAAGAGCTGTTTGCTTGGTCGAATATGGTCTCTCGAGCGTCTTGACGGAGATGCTCTTGACATTTGGGAGCTCGGGATCAATCCAGCCCAGTGACATCACATGGTTCACGGAGCGTGCCGGGGGATGGTAGATATGGGTGGGACGGTTATGGCAATCGATGCAATCCATGCGCCGGTGTTTGGCTTTCTGCAGCTCTTCGTCCGTCAGAGACACGTCTGTAGATTTGTACGTGACGACCTTGCCGTCCAAAGTCTTGATTTGGACCCAGGGAATGACCTGGCGCTGCGAATCGGTCGTGGCATACGTCACTTCATTCGCGATATTCATGTGCCAGTGAATTCCGGATGTCGGGCCTGCCTCGATGTTCCCGCCGCCAATCTTGACAAGGAGGTCGATCGACCACCTGGTGTTCTGTTCATCGGAGGTGAAGTACGTATTCACAATCTGCTTCCCGCTGAAAAAGTGTTTCGGCCAATGACATTGTTCGCACGTTTCCTGCGCGGGACGCAAATTTTCAATCGGCGTCGGAATGGGTTTCGGGTACTTGTTGAAGATTGTGGCATACACCTGGTAGGCGCCCGAGAGCTTCGATCGGACAAACCAGCCGGTGCCCGGACCGATATGGCATTTCACGCAGCCAACCTTCGCATGCGGCGAGAACTGGTAAGCGGTGTACTCCGGATCCATCACGGTGTGACACGTTGTGCCGCAGAACTGATCTGAATCGGTGTGCTCGTACGCTTTGAAGCTTCCGAAGGCCGAGAGAAGAAGAAGCAGTATCGTTCCGAGGGAAAAATACACGAACGCGGTCCGATGCTTTGGATTGTTCAGGTCGATCTGTGGAAGATGAAGTTCCGACTTACCCGCCAACCGGCGGCGTCGCTCCCTCACGGCCCCAATCACAAGAATCGCGATGCCTATCAGCATCACAGCAGGGAGAATAACAAAAGTGAGGATCCCCATATAGGGCTTCGGATTCTCGGTCATGCTCTCCAACAGCGTAAGAAAGGCGATGAGTCCGAAGCTTACCGCGGCGATGGCTGCGCCAACAAAAGTGACGGCATTATAGAACGAAGATGGGAAGATCCTTTTCATACGCTCATCTGTTTTGTCACGGTCTTTCACCAAAAGGCTGATCGATAATACAATCAACAACGCTCATTTGCAACGGTTTTCCGATCATTATTGGTATGCAAACAGCATCGCGTAGATAATCCAGATCACGATGCTGAATCCAATCGAAAGCGCAGTCCAGCCAAAAATGCGTATCGCACGGATAACGCTGGGCGGGTACGGCTCGGCCAGAGACTCTTCGAGTTTCCCTTCCTTCACCAGGGCCTCATATTCCGCCGGCTTGTCTTCTTTCAAATCCTCCACGGACATGCGTCCCGTGAACACGACAATATCCATCGGGAATTTCTCGGGCCGCAAGTGGGTATTGAAGAAGTGCACAGTAAAAATGAAGCCGACGGCAAGCAGCGCCTCGTCGCTGTGGATAATCGTCGCCACGTTGAGCAGCCATCCGGGAAAGAAACGGGTGAAGAATTCAGGGAACCAAAGGGTCAAACCAGTTGAGCCAATGACTGCTATTCCCCAGAACACGGCGAAGTAGTCAAACTTCTCCCAGTACGTCCATCGGCCGTACTGAGGGCGCGGGCCTTGCCCCAGGAACCACTTAAAATTCCCGATCAGCTCCTGGAGATCTCTCTTGTTGAAAACCATGGAATCCGGGCCCAGGAGGAGGGCACGCCAGCTCTTGTAGAGGTGACGCTTCATCCGGACGATATCGACCACGTGCGCAACAAAGATCCCGATCATTGCCAACGCCGCCAGCCGGTGGATGTACCCCGCCGATTCAAATCCGCCGAAGAGCCGGGAAAGAAACGCGGCCCAACCCGTATAAGCAAACTTCAGGGTCATACCGGTAAGGGCAAGGCTCATGAAGCTCACGATCATGATGACGTGCAGGATGCGGTTCACCCTCTTGAACCGGACGAACTCCCTCCCGCCGGTTTCCGGCTGGGTGAGAGCGGGGCTGGCTTGGGATTCCTGCGTCGTGTCGGGTTCGTTCGTTGTCACTTCGTATCTCCTTGCTGCTTCTGCCCCCGCTCCTTCCGGCGTTGTCGCTGCATCTGCAGCGCCCTGGGAAGCCAGAGCAGCGTATGCACACCGCCGATGACAAACGTACCAACGAGCAACGACGTCATGCCCCAGAATGTCCAGAAGAGGAACGGGTACTTCTCGGGGTCGTGGTGCGTTGCGTGGGTCAGGTATCCGGCGAATCGACGCGTTGCGCCGGGATGGCACTTCTGGCACGTGCTAACCACTCTCTCGCGGCTCAAGTGCGAGCGTGGATCGGCGATGGGCAGGATATCATGCGCACCGTGGCAATCGTAGCACTTCGCCGTCTTCGTGTAGCCGAGCTGTGAGACCTTCCCATGGTATGTGTCAAAATACGTTTTGGCGATTGCTTCGTGACACCGACCGCATTGCGCCATGATCTGCAGCTTGAATCCTGTTTCATCCGCTCGCCTGATGGTGTGAGCCGTGTGACAGTCACTGCAAACAGGAAGAGGCTTGTCAGTCTTGCCGACCTTGAGAGCGTGGATGCTCGATTCAAACTGCTCCTGAATCCCGTGATGACAGCGACCACACGTTTGCGGAACATTCCGGGGATTGACCGTCGAGAGCGAATCGTTCTTCGGTAGCACATTGTGGGCGCTGTGGCAGCTGGTGCATGTTGCCGTGACCGTGAGACCGCTCTTCATCAATCCTTTGCCATGAATACTCTCGGTGTAGTGCTCGATGATTTCGTGCTGTGCTCCGGCGTACCTCATCGCTGCCTTCTGACCTTCCCGGTGACACCTGGCGCAAAGCAGCGGGATGTTCGTCGGGAACGTCGGTGAAGCAGGGCTCAGCTTCCCCGCAACGCCGTGGGTCCCGTGGCACTCCTTGCACGTCGGACCGTTTGGATCATTCTTCGCGACGAGCTTTCCATGCATGCTTACCTGATACTGCTGTCCTATCTCCGCGTGACACGAGGAACATTCAACCTTCTTGGTGATCGTCTCGCACGGGCGGAGATGAGAAACGCTGACCTCCGGATGGCACTGGCTGCATGAAACTTTGGAGTGCCGCGAATATCCAAGCTCCTCCGGACTGACAGCGACCGATCGTCCGTCTTTGGACGACTTGATCCCCGGTTTCTCGTGACACCGCAGGCAGTCCTTATCGGCCATCCCCTGCGTGTAGAATACTTTTCTGACTTTATGTGGCTGATGGCAATCCACACACGCCGGCAGCATGTTCGATTCCTTCTCCCACAACTCCCCGCGAATTACCTTCCGGTGCACGATCTCGATCTGAGCATGGCACTTCGTGCAGGTCTTGGCGATATTCGCGCGTGCGATCGATGAGGCGGGATCGGTATGGGGAAGAATGGAATGCGGCGTGTGGCACGATGCGCAGTTCGGAGCGACGATGAGCCCTTTCTTCAGAAGGCCTTCTCCGTGGATGCTCTCGGAAAAATTCTCCAGGATATGGTCCTGGTGAATCTTGCGCTGGAGAGCCACCGGCGATCCTTCCCGGTGACATCTGCCGCACAAATATGGAACCTGAAGCGGCGAAACCGGGGAACGAGAATCCTTCGCTGTCAGGACATCGTGCGAACCGTGACAATCCTTGCAGGCGGGTGCCAGTGCGTCTCCACGCTCGATGGCCCTGCCGTGGAGGGACTTCGCGTGAAGTTCCTGCTCATGCGCATGGCAAGTTCCGCACTTGACCGGCTCCAGGTCATCCGCATGAGGAAGCTCTTTACCTTCCAGATCCGTGTGGCAGGATACGCACGACAACGCACCATGGATCGATCCGTCGAATTTCTTCTCATCGACGTACACGGAGATCTTTTTCCCCTTGCGCGTCCCTTCGAGCGCCTTGTCTCCATGGCACACGAGGCAGTCGGCTTTCTCCTGACCGACAGCAGGCATGAGTGCCACTGCCAGGAAGCCGGCGAGCCAGAGAAACCGGGCCGTCACAGTACCGTGTGCCGCACGCCGATATATCCGTGTCTGAATCACACTCTTCATCGTGTGGCCACGTTCCATCGATGATTGACTATGCCTGTTTGCGTAATTCCTCCATATCCTTCTTCATCTCGGCGCGATGGATTTCCTCGAGCTCCAGCGGATGCTCATCCTCCATCTCCTCCTCCGTCAGTGTTCCCTTCCAGAAGGCAAGGTTGATCGGGTAGGTGTCGGGATTGAAAATGACGAAGTAGAAATGCCAGACGATAATCGCCAACGTCGCAAGCCAGGCCTCATAGTAGTGAATCGTGCGGGCGACATCCCACCAGAGCTTCGTCAGAAGCCCCAAGAAGGTGTTGTCGAACCAGAGGATTGCACCCGTTGCCGCCATGACGATCGTTCCCCAGATAAGAGACCAGTATTCGGACTTCTCGACATAACTGAACCGTCCGAATTTTGGCTTTTCACGAGAAATGCCGAGGTTGTATCTCAACACACCAACCGCATCGGTGAGATCGCTCACTTTCGGCACGAGATCCCGAATCAGCTGCTTCCCGCGGGGCACAAAGAATATGTAATAGAGATGGTAGAGACCGGCAGCGACCATGAGGACGCCGGCGACGCGATGCAAAATGCCGCGCAAATCAAACATCAGCGGACTGATGCTCCGGATCGGGGCAACCCACCAAGCATCCGGATACTTGAGCGCAAATCCCGTCAGAACGAGCGTGAAGAAGCTCACCACAAGCGTCGCATGTTGAATGCGTTCACTGGCCGACATGCGGAGGTAGAGACGGTGCGCGACCGGAGGTCTGGCAATGAGTCCGCGCCGATACATCAGCTGCCGTTTCGCCTTCTTTCTGAAATCGATGACGTTGTGGAAAAACATCCCGCCGATCGTGGCAATGATCAGGAAGATGTAGCCCGTAGAGACAAAATAGAGGACGTCATCCTTCTTCTCCGTCACAATGACGTGGACAGCCCCTTTGGTGAAGTTGTCGTTCGAACCGGGGTGACACGTCCCGCACGTCTTCACAAGATTCGTACGGCTGATGCGCGACGTCGAATCGCTCGACGGCTTGATATCGTGGACACCATGGCAACTGGCACAGTTGGCCACCTCGACGGATCCGGCTGAGGTCGCAAGCCCATGGTAACTGTCGGCAAAGCTCTTGAACCGATCGTTGGCGAGACCGTACTTCTGGCTCAGCTTCACTGAGCTATGGCAGGGCGAACAGACCTGGCTGGAGACGTTCCGAGCGGCAACCGGTGACAGCGGATCGGTAGTCTTGAGGATATTGTGCTCGCCGTGGCAGTCAGTACAGACAGGAGCGGAGTTGATTCCTCGTTTCACCGCCAGGCCGTGAACACTGAAGTTGAATTGTTCCGCGACCGAGGCGTGGCACTTGGCGCACGTCCGGGGAATGTTTGCTTTGGCGACACGCGACGTCGATTGCGAGCCCTTCTGCATCTCATGGCTGCCATGGCAGTCGACGCAATTCGCCGCCTTGCCGTTCCCGCCGTGGAGCGATGCACCGTGAACGCTCCCTTCATAGGCGACGATGAATCCTGCTGTCGGCGAAATTCTGGCCCGGACGTTTGGATCGTCAAGATGACAAGAGAGACAGAGCTTTTCCTGCGCGATTTTGATCCGTGTCGAGTCCTGAGCGGGTGACACCCTCGCAATTGGATTCCGGTGACATTCGATGCAGGTCGGTGCTCCCTGCACACCTGCTGCAAGAGCTTGCGCGTGCGATGAGTGGGAGAACGTCTTCATGACATCCTGATGGCACGATCCGCAAAACTCCGTCAGCTTCGCCGAGTGCATCTTCGAACCGGTCGATTTCGGCGAAATGACATCGTGTTTCCCATGACAGTCCTTGCACGAGACATCCGACTTGCCATGCGTGCCGCCGGCCAGGTTCATTTGCGGATGAAATTGGTGCCTCAGCACCGCATCCTTGTGGCACGTCTTACAGTTGACGGGGTCGATCTTCTCTTTGTGCGGAACATTTTGTGCGTCGAAACCCGAGTGGCACGCCACGCAGATAAGTTTCTTGTGCGGAGATTTCGCAAGTTCCGCCGGATCAACGAACAGAGAGACCTGCTTCCCTTTCTTCTCCATGGTGAGCGACGTGTCACTATGACAAGCCAGGCACTCATCATTGACCTGTGCGGTCACATTTGAGGTCGTCAAAGCGAGCGAGAGAACAAAGCTCCCCGCGGCCAGCAAATGCGAAATGGCTCTTTTTCTTATCACGATATTTGTGCTGAATTTCTCCACAGTCAGACTAAGTATAAATTTTCAACCCATTTCCGTCAACTCTCGTGCCAGCAACGTTGCTAGTAGACACTATTTAAAACCTTAACAAATAGCAAGAACAGAGCAAACCCCAACCGCTCCATTCTATGGGCCGAGAAGCGAAAATCCAAGATTCTCAGATCGGGGAATTCACATTGGAGACCAGGCAAGATTACTGCTGATTGCTAAGGTACTGAATAGGCTCCCGTGAGGTCTGGAGGGATGCCTCACGCGCGTTTCTCCCTCCTGTTATGTGGGAAGGGACGCGACCCGTCGATCGGATCCATCGAGCCGTTCGCGGTGAGTCAATGGCGCCCCGAAAAAGGGGAGCTCAACCGTTCGCCGTTGTCTGACACAGCGGGCAGCATGGACGGGACGGATCTCTGAGGAGCATTTCAACCGAGATTTCCTTCCCGCATCGGATGCACAGGCCATACTTACCGCGTACCATCCGATCCAGCGCATCGCGCAGTTGTGAAGCTGCTGGGGCTGATTTGTACGTAAGTATGTGCGTCTGGAGAATCACCGAAAATACTTTGTCGGGGGTCGGATCCGGCTGGGCGACGATGCTCCTCATACGGAGCTCGTTGAGCACTTCGAGAAGGGTTTGATGGTAGCTTTGCCGCAGTGTCGCGTCGAGTTGACGCAACATCGCCAATTTGATAGTGCCAAGATCTGTAACGCTTATCACGATGCTTACCCCCTTTCCTGCCACCCAAGGAGGTTACCGATGCGTGATGATGAGAGCGGCTACTGCCCGTCCAAAAGCTTGTGGACAGCATCCGCTACAGCGTTGACATCAAAAGGCTTGTAGAAGACGAAGTCAGCAAGGTCCCGGATGCTCTCTTCGATTTCGGGTCCAAGCTGACGATAGACGCGGAGAAGCACAACAGGTACTTTCAGCCGGCTTGTTCGCAAGACGTTGACTTCTCTCAGAATATCGGAAGGAAAGGCAAACAGATCGACGAGGAGGAGCGACGGCGATGCACTGCCGATCGTCGCTTTCAGGTTCTCGAGCTTTGTCTCGCACGCGATCTCATACTGATCCTCCAGCAAGAGCGACAAGCTCTTCGCGAGCGCTGCGTCAGGACTGAAGACGAGCACCTTCTTCATTCCCTCACGGCGCAAAAGCGGATCTTTGATTGTAGCTTTGGCCGGCATGTGTTCCACAGGTATCATGCGATTCACTTTCCCGAAGTAAATCGCTCAAGATGTATGCCAGTACAGAACTGATGAGGAAACCTTTGCAGGTGCCGGCGGAGCATATCTGAAGCCTCGTTTTGAGCTGAATTTACCTTCGCTCCGACAAGCTTTTCCCAAATTCCAATAACTGCTTTCCTAATTACAGAAAAGCCCAATCGCACCAGATTCCAGACGAAGCAGGCTCCCTGTGGTCGTTCGCGGGCTGGACAAAAAGAAAGGCAGACCTCCCTGACCCTGAACTTCGGACCGGGAAGGCCTGCCTTCAGGAAACAGGAATTACTTCAACAATGTCATCTTCTTCGTGGCGCTGAATCCTTCTGCCTGCAGATGGTAGAAGTACGCACCGCTCGCAACCGTACGACCGTCATCGGTCCGACCATTCCACATAACTCGGTACGAACCCGGAGACATCGTCTGATTGACAAGTGTCGCCACGACTTCACCCGACAAACCATAGACCACAAGCTTCACATATCCGGTCTTCGGGACATTGAAGCCGATCTCTGTCGTTGGGTTGAACGGATTCGGGTAGTTCTGGGCAATCGAGAACTCCGTCGGAATTCCGCCTTCGTTCACAATGCCCGTCACGACACTCACCGCTCCAAAGCTGCTCTCGTTACCCGCGACGTCGACGGCGCTGATCTTGTAGTAGTACGTCACGCCTGTCTGTGCCAATGCGTCCCGATATTCAAGCGCGCGCACCTTTGCCACCGGCGTCGATCCCGTCGGGTCAAAGGAAGCCGTCGTGCCGCGGTAGATTGCATACTGATACACATCTTCCTCGGCATTTGCCTTCCACTTCAACGTGACCGTGTTTGTCGCGAACGAGGCAGTGATACCAGACGGAGCCAGCGGTGATACATTGTCCGTTGAGAACCCGCTGTCAGGCTGTGTCGAATACGCAACCAGATTGTCCTTCGAGTATCCTGCGATGTAGAACACTGTCCAACGCTGACCGGAAACCTTCGTCGAATCGAAGAGTGTCGGTGCAACGTACGCATACTGCGTCAGACCGGATGCCGGTACTGCACCGACATACGACCACACGCTACCGCCCATAACAACCTTCGAGCCCTGGCCCGTCACGTTCATCATTTCTGTAAAGCTGCTCGCCTTCTTGATCGAGCTGAGGCTCGGCAACAGCGGGTCTTTTCTCCACACACCGTAGTTCACGACCTGGTTGTAGCTCCATCCTTCGGCCGGGAACGCGTTCCAAACAACCTGCACTTTTCTCCCGTTGTCGTACGGCACGTCTTTGACGGAGACGATGCTCGCCGCACCGGCGCCGAGCTGCAGCTGCTCGATGGAGGACATCAACAATCCCTTGGCGTAGTTGTAGTTGTGCACGCCACCGCTGCCATCGTTGTTCACGAATTGGTAGTTGTAGGCGGCCGCCCGCTCGGTCAGAGTGAGCTTCCGTTTCGCACTCGCTGGGACTTTGGAGTTGTTCTGCATCCACACGGAATCCGTGAAGAGAATCACTGCGCCCTTCGGAGCAGTGGCCGTCACGGTTGAGTCGCGTTTCGGCAGTGCATTGTACAGCGTGGTCATCATCTTCGCCGTCTTTGCCTGTGTCAACTCGACGAACTCGATCGACGCCTCACCGTGACACTCCTCGCAACCGGTCGGGTTGAGGATTGTCGTCGTGTCTTTTCCAACGATGTTTTCAAACGCCACTTTGAACGTGTGCCCGCCAAGCTTTGTCAAGAGCGTGTCGGCCTTTGAGAAGTTCGAAGCAGACGCGGCAAGGAAAGACGGTGAGCTTGCCATGTGGCACGCTGCACAACGTTCCTTGATATCGCTGTGTGAGGAGTTCTCGTAGGTATAGCCAGGGTACTGCCAGCCAGACCATGGACCGACTGCGGCGTTGTTCTGCTGGGCAGAGCTCGCCGGCGCCTTCAAATACGCATTCGCAATGTCGATGGTGAACGGAGTCGCATTCGCACCGATCAGCATCGTGCCTTGACCTGCAGTATGGAGTCCACGGCTGCTCATGCGCGTCGTGTGGCAACCGATGCACGCGTCGCCAACACTCTTCGCACGAAGCTGCATTGCATTCGAACCGTTGTGGGGATCGTGGCACGTCGAGCAGCCAACCGGGGCCGGATTGTCGTACACCAGGAATCCGGTGGCAGGCAGCGGCTGCGCTTTGCCGCCGACAACTTCATTGATGTACCCTTGTGCGGTATGGCAACGGGCACACACAGGCCGGTCAGTGTATTGCGGGTTCGTCGGCCCCTCAGTTGTCGAAACGGCGTGAGCGGATGCGCTCCATGCGTATCCGATGCCATGACGGTCGCTCGAGAAATGACACGGGGCGCAAACATCCGAGGAGAGCGACTGGTCCAGTTTGTTGTCGCCAGCTTTCGGGTATCCGGATTTGTGCTGCCCGGCCGGGCCGTGGCAATTCTCGCACTGAATTCCGGCGAGCGCCATCGACTTCGGATACTTCGCAACGAGCGTATCATGCACACCGGGCGCGTTTGTCGGAATCGTGGTGAATTTCTCGCCGCTTGCGACATCATCGAATCCGTTGTTTGCGCTCAACGCGTTTGCATCGGATCCAACCGAGTGGCACGACATGCAGCTCATGCTGAAATGCCCACCAGCTTGATTTACCTTGTACTTCACGGCGATGGCATGCTGCGACTTCGACCAGTCAGAAAAATTGGTCGGATCGATCAAGTGGCATGCGCATCCGTCCGGAACCGATTGAGTGGTCTGCATCGTGATGCCTGCACCCACCCATTTTGCGGCGACGATCTTCGCCGTGGCGGCGGTGGTCGTCCCAAGGGCCGTCGTCGCAGTCATTGTCACGGTCCAGTCACCCACGGTGTCCGGGATGAAATACACATACTTCCCATTCAGTCCGGTCGCCGTATCCTGGATGGTCTTCGTCACGCCGTACGGATCCTTCAGCGTCCAGGATGCGCTCGTAACTGCGACAGCTGTGTCAGCGTATTTCGCACCTGTTCCAGCAAGCACAACCGGTGCGAGCACAACCCTTGTCCTCAACCCAACGGATTTCAGACCAGTGGTTGATTGGCCCTTGTTCGCCGACTTGAACCTGTCAGGCACGCCGACAACGACAATCTTGCCGGTCTGTGTCTGGGCCATGACCAGGCTCGTCAGGATCGAACACAGCAGAACGAAGAGAGTGCTACCACGTAAAAATCTCCTCATAATACCTCCCTCTTGATTTAGTTTGAAGCGGTTCACAGATGAGTCTGATTGAATCTATGCTCTTTGTGAGACGGGCATCTTCGGATTGCAGAGACCGAGAAGAATCCTGCCAAAGACGACATGTTTGCTTGCCGATGGTTCAAGATTCGTACCATACGGCAATTTCAAAGCAAGAGTCATTACTAGATTGCAAAAATGAAGGAAATCAAAGATTCCAAAGGATTTGACCTGCGTACTTTCCTGATCTTGGCAAGAATGAACATGAATATTCCAAAACCTGCCAACGACGGCCCGTGCATCAAGATTGTCAAAGGACTGAGTAGAACATCGCACTGGATCGAAGAGATTTGCATCTATGCTGAAAAACTCAACAAACACAGACCTGTTCCGCAACGATTGTTCAATAATCTCAATTGTCGTGCCGTCGATATTCTCTACGAATCTCTGTCAGAATTGCAGAAAGCGGCGAAAAATCACCAGTTCTTCCCATCAAGACCATTCCCAATTATTACACTTAGTCAAGTTGGAGATTGCCAATTCTGTTGCTGGGAATCGATAATAAAAGGAGTTGCTGAGATTTATGACGGTGAGAAGGATTAGATGCTTGCCGACTGACAAAGAGACAGGTTAGAGGACGGCGATACGTATCGGAATGTGTGAAAGGTCGGGAGGTTGAAAGGAAATTCTCCAAATCCTTGGTGACCGCGCGCGGGCTATTGCTTGACCCACTCCATGGTTGCCTCGCGGAGTTTTTGCATTGCCAACATCACCGATTCACCTGCATCCGACGGCAGGAGATCGATGATGTCCTGATGAACGGTGACATACATGAGCTTGAGCTGATCCCTCGTCTGAAGACCCGCGGGGGTTAGACGAATGTGCACAACGCGACGGTCACTTCCTCCCGCTTCCTTCTTGACGATCCCCTTCCTCACGAGCCCCTCGATGATCCTTGTAATCCGGCTGCTCGAAAGCGCAAGGCGCTTCGCGAGTTCGCCGGCGGAGAGCACTTCGTCATCCCGAATCGATCGCAACAACTTGAACTCTGCGACAGTAAGGTTCAGCTTCTCTGCCGTGCGCTCGATCTTGATCTGACAGTTCTCCAGGAGTTCATAAGTGAGATCCGCCATCTGTTCGGCAAGCTGTTTTTTTTCCGTGGCCATCGTTCACACGCTCGTTTGGTAAGTGTCGTCTGTCCCGGTTGCCAACGTGAGAGTTCTGCGCACCGGAATCCCAGCACCGTTCCCGATGCGGAGGAAAAAGAAAGCCCACAGGCGATGGCGCCATCCAGTTCTTGAGTGGCACACCTGTGGGCAGACGTATATCGTTCGAAGTCCTTACGTTCATGCCCGGTCCTCCTGGTTTTCATGCAGGAGGCAGAGCTGTTTCTCAGTGCTTATTTCGGTCGCCTGCCTTCGGGCGAACTGAGTAGGTCGAACTCAGAAAATAAAGTTCACGCCATCAAATTCATCCTCAGGCACCTCGGGCGGGAACGCTCCAAAATTCTTCAGTGCACTTTCGTCATCTATAAAATGAAAGACCCCCCCTTGCTCCCCCCAAAAACGACGAAGATACCACAGGGTTCCGCCTACGGCGATGGCAGCGACAATTCCTGCGATCCACCAGCCCGGCTTCATATTCTTGACTCCTTGCCAAATTGATGCACTCGATTCTTCCCCTGAACAGCAGTGCATCGGTGAAACAACTTTCTGTTGCTTAGCTCATTGCTTCGTTCAACTGGGCAGTCTGCTCCCCTTCATGCTTCATCCCTTCATCTACGTCTTCGATGGAAAGCTCGCGCAGCTTTCTGTAGAGCGACGAAAGGCTGATGCCCAGCAACTTCGCGACCTTCCGTTTATCGTTACCATTGACCTTTAGAGCATCGATAATCAAAGCGCGTTCATACGTTCGAACCGAATCTTTAAGATTACCAGCAACCAATCCTTCTGTTCCGAAGGAGGATTGCATTCTTTGACGATCCATTGTTTCCTCCTATTCTAGATGGGCAACCAAACATTCGAGAGAGGTATCACCCCGTTTGCCAAACCGCAAGGAGCGTGCCAATAGCAACAATCTCGTCCCAGTTTTTCCGAGGGCTTTTTTTCGCAAAAATGGCCATCAATGGTTGCCGTCTATTATGGGTTTGCTCAATTGTGAGAAGGCGAGTTGTGACGAATTCTCAAAGGTTAGAAAACCGGGGAGAAGGGCAATAATTGCAGGAAAGGAGTGATTTTCCCCCTAAATCTGAATGTCAAGGAGTGGCAATGGATCCGCCCTGCACAAGGCGGAAAATGCACTCTTCAAGATTGACTGAAGAACCCGAGGTGAAAAAAGTGAAGGTCGGAGAATATCTGCAAGTGAGAGTCGGGATTGATTCATCAAGCACCGAGACGCGCCCCAAGGGAACCGGAATCCAGTTCAGTGAAGTCCTCCGGATTCGCGTAGGCGCGCCTGAGGTCAGGCACTACCGGGTCGGAATCTCCAATTCTTCCATTTTCCTGTAGAGCGAAGACAGACTCACACCAAGCGCTTGCGCCGTCGCCTCCTTGTTGCGGTCGTGATGGATAAGAACCTGCTCAATATACGTGCGCTCGAACGCCTTCACCGCGTCCCGGAGCGTCTGTTGCCCGCCGGGTGTGATCGAGATGCTGTGCGAGGTAACCTGCCTGAAGTACTCAGGCAAATGCTCAAGTCCGATGTACTCCTTGTCACAGAATATCACCGCACGCTCGACGACGTTCTCGAGCTCCCGCACTTCTCCCCTCCACTGGTACTGCATCATCGCGCTCATCGCCTCATTCGTAAATCCCTGAATAAGTCGACCCATGTGTTTTCGATAGACCTCGAGAAAATGCTGGCAGAGGAGCGGGACATCTTCCTTCCGTTCGGTCAGGGAAGGGAGGTCAACCTCCACAACGTTGAGCCGGTAGAACAGATCCTCTCGAAATTTCCCGATCTCGACTTCCTGACGCAAATCCCTGTTAGTGGCAGCAATAATCCGCAGATCAATCTCAACCGGATCGGTATAGCCCACCGGAATGACTTCCTTCTGCTCGATCGCCCTGAGAAGCTTCACCTGGAGGTGGAGAGGAATCTCGCTCACTTCGTCCAAAAACACACTCCCGCCGTCTGCCACTTTGAAGAGGCCCTCCTTGTCGGAAGTCGCACCGGTGAACGATCCCTTCTTGTGCCCGAATAATTCGCTCTCGAATAACGTCTCGACGATGGCGCCACAATTGATCGGCATGAACCGTTTTTGTTTCCGGTTGCTGTTGTAGTGGATCGCCCGCGCGACGAGTTCCTTCCCCGTGCCGCTCTTTCCCGTGATCAACACGGTGCCGTCGCTCGACGACACACGTTTGATGATCTGAAAGATGTTCTTCATGCTCTGGCTCTGGCCGATGATCTGGTCAAAGTCGTAGGTGCGGTTGATCTCCTGACGGAGAAGCGAATTCTCCAGCGACAGTGCGCGGTGATCGAGAAGTCTCCGCATGCGGTGCAGGATATCGTCGAAGTCGATCGGCTTCAGAACGTAGTCGTACGCCCCTTTTCTCAGCGCAGCAATGGCGGACTCGATCGACGCGAACGCGGTGATCATAATGACAAACGTCTGCGGGGTTCGCTTCGTGATGTGCTCCAGCAGTTCCATGCCGCGCATCTCCGGCATCTCAATGTCGGAAATAACGACATCAAACGGTCGGCTCTCCTGCTTCGCCAACGCCTCCTTCCCATTCGGAGCCTCGTCAACCTGATACCCTTCCTTCTTGAGCACGAAACTCAACGACTCGCGGATAATCTGCTCATCATCGACAACCAAGATGCGTTCTGCCATCGATTCTCCTACTCTCCTTTTAACGGTAGCTTGATCTTGAATGTGCTTCCCCGCCCCGACTCGCTCTCCACCTCAATCTCGCCTCCGAAGCTCTCAACAATTCCGTAGCTGACCCACAGTCCCAGCCCGGTCCCTTGCCCCACCGCCTTCGTGGTGAAGAACGGTTCGAAGACTTTTTCGCGGTCATCCGGAGCAATTCCCTTGCCGGTATCTTTCACAAGAACCTCAACATGCTCTTCGTTTGCACGAGAGCCGATCCAGATCGATCCCGGCTTGCCTTCGAGCGCATCGACCGCGTTCATCAGGATGTTGATGAACACCTGGGCGAGCTGGTCGGGCACCACCGCCAGGCTCGGCAGATCATCTGCAAGCTCCAGCGTGAACGCGATGTCCTTTACTTTCTTGCCGTACTGCACGATGTTGAGCGCCTCGCGAACAACCCTGTTGACATCGGTCGGTTTGACGACGTAGGCAGACGGCCGCGAGAAATCGACCAGGTCCCGGATGATCCGGGCGATCCGGTTGATCTGATCCTTGATAAGCTCGAGCTTTTCCTTCGCAAACGAGTCCGCCGTTGTTCGCTGAATAACCTGCACGAGAGAAGAAATCGATGTGAGCGGATTTCCAACCTCGTGGGCGATCCCTGCTGCCAGGGTCCCGATGCTTTCCATTTTTTGGGAACGAACGAGTTGCTGCTCCAGGATCTTCTGTTCCGTGATGTCGCGGTGGGCACCGAGGTAACCAACAATGTGATCGTTCCCATCGACGATCGGGGAGATGACAAGCTCGGTGTGAAACGGGCTCCCGTCTTTCCGGCGGTTCTCCACCTCACCCACCCACACCTTCCTGCTCATGATATACTCCCAAACGGACTTCCAGAAATCGCGGGGATGCCTGCCGCTGTTAAGAATCCTGGGATTGCGGCCGATCAGCTCTTCCTTGGAATACCCGCTCGCCGTTTCGAACGCCGGATTCACATAGATCATCTTGCCGCTGGCATCGGTGATCTGAATGGGATTGACCGTATGCTGTATGACGTTGGAATAGCGGAGGTAGTCGAGCTCGCGCTTCTTCTGGTCTGTGATATCCTTGGCGATGAGGACGGTGTAGAACCGCTCGCCCGAATAGAGCCGGCGCAGGTCGATCTGGACGTCCAGGACGGACTTGTCGGCCCTGACAAACTTGGTCTCCAGCGACTGGTCGCCGTAGTCGGTTTTCAGAATACTCAGGAGGACACGCCGTTGCTCGAGGGGCAGGATCATCTCAAGCGAATTGTGGAGCAGGTCGGCCGAGGCGTAGCCGGTATCGACAGCAGCAGCCGTATTGTGATCGACGATCGTCTGCTCGTTGTCCACGATGAAAATCATTTCGGGGAGCAGGTCAAAAACGCGGCCGTATTTTGAATAATGGATCGCCATGGGACTGCCAAGGTACGGCAACTTCGCTTCATTGGCAAGCAAAGCGTCCACGGAGTAGTGCGAAATGGCCCTGGGAGATCATATCGGAACGTCGCCCGGATAGCGCTTTCTCATTTGACTTGTCGGGGGATGGACAAAAAAAAGGACGTTCACTGAACGTCCCTCGACAAATCATAGCCAGGCGACTTGATTGTCTTAGATTTCTTCTCTGATTCGTATGCTGATATGCGGCTTCACCTCCTTCAGTATTTTCTCGCGAAGCTGGCCCGTTTTATCTTTGATCTCGTCCTGGAGCTTATACATTTCGATTTTGAGATCGTCCATTTCAGGTCCGAATTTCTCGATGTGGATCCTCGGCACGCGGATGTTGAAGTTGCGATCGCCCCTGAAAAGAGAATTCTCTCCGCTGTGCGGGTTATCAGGAGAGTCGAACCAGTATTGGTAGCCCGAGTCTTCCCCGCCTTCTTCAACCTCCAAAGTAAGTGTCTGGCGCGATCCTTTTCGCAGCACTTCCATTTCGGCCTTCTCCCCGTTATCGTAGATCCCGAGCGCCCGGTTCACGTCGCGCACCTCTTTGATCTTCTTCTTGCCGACAACCGTGATGACGTCTCCAGCCTTCACACCCGCCTTCTCCGCCACGCTTCCCTTCTCCACTTCCCACACGAGCACTCCCGAACCTTCAGTGATCCCGAAGTACTGTGCAAGCTGTTCATTCATCTGTCTCAACGCCATTCCCTGCGTGTTCTGCCCGCGGAAAAACGCAAAGTCGCGCATGCCATGTGGCGCGACGACAGCAAATGAACGGGCCGGACCCTGCTTGCCAATGACAACACCGATAGTCTTCTTCTCGCCCTTTCGAATCACCACCACATCGACCTTGGCACCGGGTTTCGTGTCGGCTACCGCTTCCATCAGATCGGACGAGTCGCCGATCTTCTTCCCTCCGAACTGAACGATGACATCTTTCTCTTTGAGGCCTGCGGAGTCTGCAGGACTTTTCTTCACGACTTCGTTAACAAGAGCCCCGTCTCTCGATTCGAGATCCATGGCTTTTTTCATTTCTTTCGTGACATCCTGGATCGACACTCCGAGCCACCCTTTTTGTGACGTGCTGGCTTTGGCTTTCTGTTGGGCGAAGCTTTGGTTGCCCCCCATCGCTAGAGCCAGTGCGAAGACCGCACCTAAAACGCTTCCGAAAGATATTAACCTTTTCACGTTTGTCGCTCCTTTCGATATGATGGAATGGTTTTTCGTTTCTCGAACGCTCTATTTTCTTAGACGCCAGGAGAAAATCAATGTTCCCGTGACGTTGGAGTGTTCAGAATTCTGCTCAGGTGGATGAGCGCTCGTTCGTTCCGAATGTCACGATTAACCGGGGTTGCCTTCGGAAGGACTCTTATCGCTGGGACGAAACGGACTGGTGGAGGGATGAAAAGAATGTGGAATGCGGAGTGTAGAATGCGGAATTAGGAATGCAAAATGAGGAATGCAGATTGGGGATTGCGGAATAGCGTCTGCGGATCGCGAATCACGGTTACTAGATTCAATGTGCAAGTGCAACAGCTTTAGAGAAGATTTCTTTGGGTGTTTTGTAGTTTAGTGACTTTCTTGGTCTGTTGTTGAGCAGACGTTCGAGACGTTTGATTTTGGCTTTGTGGACCCAAGCGAAATCAGTTTTCTTGGGGAAGACACGACGGACGAGGCCGGCAGTATTTTCAACGGTCCCCTTTTCCCAACTGTGGTAGGGTTCACAGAAGTAGGATGTGGTACCGAGAACAGCGTTGACCTCGCGGTGTTCGATGTTTTCTTTGCCATTGTCGTAGGTAATTGATCGCCGCAGGGATTTGGGATAGTGCGCCAGAGTCCTGGTGATGGCACAACGAGTGTGGCGAGGCGTGTGTCCTGCCACCTTGGTGATCTTTGTAAGACGGCTCTTGCGTTCCACAAGGATGTTCAATGCCACAGCGCTACGGCGGGAGATGATGAGATCATTCTCCCAGTGACCCAGTTGCTTACGATTTGCGATGTGAGCAGGGCGCAGGCGGACTGAAACACGCTCTGGAATATGTGGATTGCGATGCGTGTGGCGATGTCCCTTCAGTTGGCGTTTCCAATGAGCGCGTGCTAGATACGGCACGAGGTTTTCTCGGCGTCGCATCATCGGGTGATAAACATATTGGTAAATGGCTTCATGGCTAATGCTCATTCCTGGTCGATCGTCTGGGAGTCGACCAGCGATCTGCTCTGGCGACCACCCAAGACGTAGCTTGGTGTACACATAGCTGCGAATGCCCGGTTTCTTCAGCAGCTCTCGTTGCGAGGCTACGTGTCGTCTTTGCCGCGACCGAAGATCGGCGCTGCCACCACCGTAGCTGTTATACACCGGTCCTTGATTACGCTCAAGCTCTCGTGAGACCGTGCTCTTGTTCCGTTTGAGTCGTCGGGCAATCTCATTGATCGATAGCCCTTGGGCTCGCATAACTGCTAAACGATCTCTTTCCGCAAGGGAAAGGTGATTGTATGTTCTAGGTGCCATACACCGAGGATACGTATTCTCATGATCTATTTCCTCAGGTGTTGCACTTCATTATTGAACTCGTG
>Ga0315277_10000482_pt1 | contig 63846 bp, 47 predicted proteins | sample YL17G05_15_MG_FD_203695 | JGI IMG/M metagenome (GOLD analysis project Ga0315277, IMG submission 203695) | Sediment microbial communities from Yellowstone Lake, YNP, Wyoming, USA - YL17G05_15 | ecosystem: Environmental > Aquatic > Freshwater > Lake > Sediment | place: USA: Wyoming | collected...
CCTCGGCCGCGACTTCAATCATGCCCATCAGGCACGCGTCGAAGACGAGGATTCGAACCCGTTTGCCCAAGGCCTGCTTCACGCCGGCCATGGCCTGCGCGAGTTCTCCGCCGGCAACGCCCATTTCGTGGCCGTTTGACTCGTCGATGAAGATAGCACTGGCCCGGTAGCCCGGGTACCAGCCGTTGCCATGGTCCCAGGCAACAAGCACGTAGTTGTTGGCCGGGTAACGGCTGCGCAGGAATTGGGCAAAGCCCCCGAGGGTTGCGGGGTCGGCCATGTCGACATCACCGATGCGGGCGAGGGTGTCGGCGCCGCCTTTCTTGATCAGGTAGCGGTAGCAGCCGGGCCGGGTGTCTCGGGCCGCACGGTCGACCTGAACTACGATGTTCACTTCGTCCGTTGACCCGACCTGTTCCATTTCGGCAATGTCGAGGTCGGCGACATCGTTCATCCCGTTGTCCGCGCACATGTACACGCCCACGGTCCACTGGGCCGCGGACGCAGGAAGGACGGAGAGGAAGATCACCACCAAGACACCAAGGCACAAAGAGGACCAGGAATCCGGAACCTTAGTGTCTTTGTGTCTTTGTGGTTCAACTCCCTGACGCACTAAAGTCGGCAGGGGCACGGAGAACCGTGCCCCTGCAAAGTTACGCGTAGCTGTCAGCCTAGAACCCAACCGTCAACTGCAGACGGTGCGTCGGCTTCAGGTACTTGATGTACCGGAACGTGTAGTCCAGGCCCAGGCTCAGCCCGTGAGCGGGCTTGGCGCGTGCGCCCAGACCGGCAGACAGACCGGTCGCCCAGCCGAGTTCATCCTGGTAGGTGTTGTCGGCGTTGAGGATGTAGCCACCGCGCAGGAAGAAGACGTTGGCAAGTCCGTACTCAAGCCCGAAGTTCACCGTCTCATTGATGTCCGAGGGGTGGGTGATATCGAGCGCTGCGGTGAGGCGGGAGTCCTTGTCCAGGTTCTGGGCCTCGATGATGTCGTAGGCGATGCCGAAGCGGAACGACGTGGGCAGGCCGGCCGGCGTGGTACTGTAGGAACCCTGGATCTGGCTTGGGCCGGAGTCGGGCCAGAAGAAGCTGTAGTCCAGCTCCCGTCCACCGAAGCTGAGCTGGGTGCCGTAGTTGGTGACCGCTGCCCCGATGCGAAGGGATTTGAAGCCGGTGTTGTAGAAGAGGCCGAGGTCGAAGCCGACCGCCGAGGCCGACATGTCCCAGATTGTCTGATTGATGAGCTTGGCCGTGACGCCGAAGCTGAGCTTGTCGGTGATGATGCGAGCATAGCTCACCGCGAAGGCCATATCGGTAGCGCCGAAGAAGAGCCCGGTGCCTTCATCCTCGCGGGTCTCTGTGTTCGGGTTGTCAATCGTAGTCTGTTCGATCTGGCCCATCGTCAGGGCAGTAACGGTAAATGCGAGCGTGCCGAAGCTGGTCAGCGGCAGCACGATGGCGAGGTTCTCATGGGTGACGTCGGCAATCCAGTCGACGTGGTTGAGTGCGATCTGCCGGTTGACCCGAGCCAGTCCGGCCGGGTTGAAGTAGCTGGCCGAGGCATCGTCGGCGATGGCGACGAAAGCGTCGCCCATCGCCGTTGACCGGCCGACGCCGATCTTGAGGAACGCGGCCCCGGTGGTGCCGACCTTCGAGAACGCTGCCTGGGCCGGAGAGAAGAACGCCACGGATGCCAGGAGCGCCAGGGTCAAGAGGATCGTGATTCTGTGTTTCATGGCTGCCTCCCCTAGTAAATGACGGCCAGTTTGCCGACCGCCTCGCCGACCTTCGACTCGACGTGGTAGATATAGACACCCGATGCGATGAGCTGGCCGGACGCTGCGGTCTGTGACATGCCCGGCGATTCGTTGGTGAAGTCCCAGGTTTCAGTGCCGCCCTGGTCGAGCGGCTGGATATTCGTGTCTTTGTGTTTGATTACCCTGACCAGGTCGCCAGCCACGGTGTAGATGCGGATGGTGCATTCGTTGGGCAGGTGAGTGAACCTGACGTAGCGCTGTTCCGATGACTTCTCCCAGGCGTTGAAGACTACGTAGGGGTTGGGCACGACCTTGACGTTGAGCTTGTACGGCTTGCTGGTATCCGCCACGCCCGGTACTGACCACGTGTGGTACGCGTTGTAGTACGGAGCCGTGCCCTCTGCCTTGTGGCCCGCCACGTACCATGTGTCGCCGTCCTGGATTGACGAGAACAGCGTCGAAAGGCTGTCGCCGGAGGGTTTAAACGATATGTAGCCCCCGCAGAGGTAGATGTCCGCGGCCTGCCCGGTCAGGGTGTCGCTCGGGCTCTTGAATTGCTTGTTCACGAAACACCAGCCGTTGGCAGCCGAAGCCGGCACGGGGGTATTCCCGGTCCACCCGGTCTTGGGCACTTCGACGCCACCATGGGTAGCGTCGAGCACTTTGGCAGTCATGTAGCCGGGCGCCGTGGTCCAGACTATCCGGTAGTCGGAGCCGCGGAATGACCAGCCTGTATTCGGTGCGTTGCCGGGTCTGGCTCCGACCGACTCGGCGGGGTACTGAGCCACGTGAACGGCATAGGCTGAATCGAACGGCTTCGCCGGCATGGCGACATGCAGGCTGCAGGTCAGCGACAGGCCGTTGAACGCCGGAAGCGCGCGGACCAGCCTGTTGCCCAGCGTATAGTCGAACGACGTCGTATCAATGACCAGGCTGTCGTTACGCTTGTCGGTAACGACGTAGCTGTAGATTGCCGTGGTTACGTTGTTGCCGTAACGAGGCCCCAGGAACCGAAGTTCGTAAGTGTCGGCCGTCACCTGCGCCGGCACAACGACCTCGGCCTCCACCTTGAGGCCGGCCACGACCTTGTGAGGAACGAGCGCGTCTGTCGTGTCACCGAGCGCGGTGGCTACGCCGCACTTCGGCATGATGTAGTTCGCTGCCTCCCAGCGCGGTACGGTCGAGAAGTTCGCCACGAGGCCGGAGCGCAGGATGATGACGGCCGAGTCAAGCGGGACGTGATGCGTTGAGTCCCACTGCGTGGTCTGGAAGTTGTGGTTGTACGAAGCGACGCAGTAGTAGTAGGTGAACCCGTCGGTCACGTTGCTGTCAACTATGCTGTAGAACAGACCTTTGTCAGTCGCCTTTATCCAGAGGCTGTCGGGCGTGCCGGCCGAATCACCGCCCGGCGGGTAGTTGAAGGTTACCCCGTCGGCCAGGTCGTACTGGCCCAGAATCCCCCAGTCGGTGCCGTTCTTCGACTTGTAGACGATGTAGCCCTGGAAGCTGCGATCACGGTAGACCGGGTCCCAGCCCGGCTTGGTCGTATCGCTCGCAACCTTCTGCCAGTACGGGTCCGGCGTTACTTCCGGCAGGTTGTCCCAGACAATTCGGACCTGGTTGTCGCCCGGCACGAGCGTCATGTTCGGCGCCAGCGGCGGTCCCGGCAGGAGCCAGCCCTGGTCGTAGATGAACTGCGCTTGGTTGGCAAGCTTGGCAAGGTGGACGAGCGAGTCGATCGGCCGTTGCTGCCATGTCTGGTCGGCGCCGCCAAATGGCGCACCCATACAGGCAATGACCATCCGGACCATCTGCTGCGGTGCGAGCGTGAACGGGCCCGAACACTGGACGAACCGCTTGTCCGCCGCGGCGTTGTCGAGCGCCGAGTCGTACGGCGCGTAGACGCCGGTTCGGTAGTCGAACCCGGCCATGGTCAGGTATTGGGCAGCGTCCGTCACCGGGTCGATGGCGATGGTGAACTTCTTGAACGCGGTCATGCCGAGCGGCTGACCATTGGTGTCGCGCGGGCTTTCGAGGAACTTGTAGGCGAAGACGCCCGGCGTGCCCGCTTCCCAAGTCGCACTCGCGTTCTCCCGGTTGTTGTTGTCGCCCGCATAGCCGACGTTCTTCACGGTGTCGGCTCCCGGCACGTAGGTATTTAGCAGCGTGCCCACCATGTCGTCGTTCGCGTCGCCGACGTCCGGGTCGCACACTGCGCCCATGAAGCACTCCTTCAGCGTGTCGGTGGTGCTCGCATTGCGAACGACGTAGGTGATGAAGAAGATGTCCTGGTTCGACGAGTAGTTCCAGGCGTAGACCGACTGGTAGACGTCGATGTTCTGGGGCTTACCCGGCGAGATGTGGTTCTCCGTCATCGCGTCGGAATAAGCGCACCACATGTCCTGGAGCGAGAAGTTCTCCTTCGGCACTATCGTGTCCAGCTCTGGCACGGTGACCCAGCGGTCGCGCGGCGCGGGCGGCCAGTCGGTCGGGTATACGAAGGTGCGGTCAAACCCGCTCGCCGCACCCTCGGCGAGGTTCTCGGCCGTTACCGGACCCATCTCGGTGCCGCCGGAGTTCGGGTTGTAACCGAAGGTAACGAGGGTGTCCGATTTGCTCGGGTCGTCGGCCCGCACCCGGATTGAGCCGAACCAGAGACCGGCTCCGAAGATATAGCAGTTGTGGAGCGGCTGCGGCCAGGAGCCACCGGCCAAATCGCCAGTAGTTTTGTGGTCGATGCCGTAGGGACCGTAGTTGTAGAACGGGACCTTCCACTTGTTGATGTTCAGCCACTGCTTGTCGTAGATGCGCTGGCCCGGCGGCGGCGTAGTTGCGCTGCGCGCCAAGGCCGGGCCGGCTGTCATCGTGAGAAGCACGAGGAGCAGCCCGGCCTTCTGCCATTTGCGGTTGGTTGGAAGTGATTTCATGGTTGCTCCTTAGAACGACAGGCTCAGGCCGAGCTTGAACTGGCGCGGCGGCCCATAGTAGGTCGGCGGCGTGTTCGCATCCGTGTAGGCCCGCAGGTAGGACACGTACTGCTCGTCGCGGGTGATGAAGCCGTCGTGGTTGTAGTCGCGCGCGGGGTGATATTCGGCGTCCCCGAACAACAACCCGGCGGAGCCGAATTCGAAGGGGGTGATGACCCGGCCGGTGTTGTCGGGCTTGCCCGTGGCGGGAAACACGTTGGTGATGACTTCGGTGTTCAGCACGTTCGTGATGTCGCAGGTAATCGAGAGCGACATGCCGGCGAACGTGAAGTCCTTGCCGATGCGGCCGTCAAGCGAGGAGGTATTCGGCAGCCGGGCGGAGTTCGAGAGCCCAATCTGGTTACCCCGCTGGTCGGTCGGCGTGTAGGGAGTACCGCTGTTGTAGGTGAACACGCCCGACACCTCGAAGTCCCGCATCGGCACGAAGGTGAAGTCGGACGGGAACGTGAAGGCCAGGTCGCCGTGGAACGAATGGCGTATGTCCTGGTCGAGGAAGTAGTCGAGCTGCCGTGGCGTTTGCCGCTGGTACTGGGACTCCGCGGTCGAGGCGGTGCCCTTGGCTATCTGGTACGTGTAGCCGATGCGGCTTGACCAGTACTGGTTGAGCGCCCTCGCCATGGTCGCTTCGAATCCCTGGATCCGCGCGTACTCCACGTTGTAGTACATCGTGTAAGGCGTGGGCAGTGCGGGAACCGTTCGCACGCCGGAAAGGTCGAAGACGTCTTTGTAGAACGCGGTCACGTCGAACTCGAAGACGTCGGTCAACTGGGCGTCAAAACCCATCTCGTAGGCAATCGTCTTCTCCGCGCCCATGTCGGCGTTGCCGACGATGATGTTGCCCCGGCTCCGGAGCTGGGCTGCGGTTCGGTCGGCGTAGGTGTACAGGTCAGAGAAGGACGGGTTCTTGTAGAAATGGCCGTAGCTGAAGCGAAACTTGATGCGCTCGGTAATCGGGTAGGAGAGGCCGAGGCGCGGGGCCAACCGGTACTTGGCCGGAACCGGCAGCATCGAATCGGCAATCTGCTGTCTCGCGCCCAGGCTTTCCGGGAACGCGCGCACCTTGGCCTTCGAATCGAGATAGTCGAGCCGGATGCCGGCCCGGACCACCAGGTCCTCGAAGTCGGCGCGGTCCTGCACGTACCCGGCCACGACCAGCGGCTTGTAGTTGTAGGCGTCCCAGAACGGGTTCATGTCCCAAGGCAGGGAGTTCTCGTAGACCGAAAGTGAGTACTTGGTGATGTCGAGGCCGGTCTTGATTTCGTGGATCTTCGATACCGTGTGGGTCAAATCGATCTTGCCCAGGACCTGGTCGGTCGCGCGGTAGTGCCACGTCCGCTCATCGCCTTCGGTCCAGAACAGGTTGGCCACGCCCCACGGGTTGTTGATCATCTGGTACCCGGATGCGAAGTTCTTGTCCCCGTGGGCGTAGACCCGCGTGGCGTTCGGGTTGTTCGGGTCGAGCCAGTACGACCGGTACAGGCTCAGCACGGCGAATCTCATAATCGAGTCGTGCCGGGCCTGCGGGCTGAGCGTGTTCCAAGCGGCGGGGAAAGTATCGGTCCCACCGTGGGTCTTCTCGTAGGAGTTGTACCTCTCTTGGTGGAACACCCAGTCTTCGGCGCGGAAGATGTAGCGGTCCCAGATGCCGGCTTTCCTCAGTGTGCCCCAGAACCCGGTCGTGTCGGCCGCCTCGGCGGAGAAGTTGCGCGTGGTGCGGATGAGCGATGTCTGGAACCAGCCGATTTTCGCCTCGTAGACCGTGGTCGCTGAGAGCAGATGGTTGATGGTGAAGTTCGCCTTGTAAGACCGCACCCGGTTCGCATACAGCCCGGTAAGGTAGTACTTGTAGGAGTTGCCCCAGCTCTGCCACTGGTAGTTCGAGTGGTAGCCGTCAACCGTGAGCTTAAGCCCTTCCCTGGTCAGGGAGAATTCCTTCGGCATCTGCAAGGTCAGCTTGCCCTCGATTGCATACTCGCCGCGGGGCGCATCTATCTTGTAGCGGACGCCGGCGGCGTCGTCGGTATTGAGGTACTCGGTTGAAAGGAAGTAGCGGAGTCGATTCCAGATCGGCGTCGGCCCGCCCAGCGAAAACGTCAGGCGGTTGTAGCCGTTGTTGTAGCCGGTACTGGCCGGGAAGACATCGTCGGTCGAAACACCGAGACGACCGGTCGTCCGCGTGCCGCCTTCCTTGGTAACGGCCTTGATAATGCCGGACATGGCAGAGCCATACTCGGCGTCAAAGCCGCCGGTGATGACAACCACCGACTGCAAGGCGTCGGTAGTCGGTTTCGGCGACGACCACAGCGTGCCGACCAGGGCGTCCTGAGCGGCAACGCCGTCTACGAGGTAGGCCACGTCATCGAACCGTCCGCCGCGGATATGGGTCCAGCCGCCGCCCCGGCTCTCAGTCACGCCCGCCTGCATCGCGACCAGGTCGGAAAGCTGAGTCACCGGCAGCCGCTTGAAGTCTTCCGCTGTGATTACTCGTTCGACCGACACTGCCGCACGTGTCACCATTTCCTTTTTCGTGCCGAAGCTCTCAATCACCTTGCCGAGCTCGAGCACCGTTGGCGACAACTTGAAGTCGACAGTCACGATGTTGTCCTGGACCACCAGCACGCCGGTCTGCTTCTGGTCGTTATAGCCCACGTAGGTCGCGACGACCGCGTACGTCCCGGGCGGCACGTTGATAATCTGGTACTCGCCGCTCGCATCGGTCGCGTTGCCGAGTTCGGTCCCCTCGATGGCAACGTTCACGCCGATCAGCGCCTCCCCGGTCTTCTTGTCGGTCACATGGCCCTTAACACTGCCGGTATTCGCGGCCAGAGCGACGCCGGCAAGAACCAGCATCGCCAGGGCCAGATAGGAAAAGTGAAGTTTGAAGCTTTTCATCTCAGGCCTCCTCTACTGGATACGGATTGGGATGCCCCAGGCAGTCGCGCTGTAGTCCCCCTTCACCTCCCAGAGCACCGTTACCGGGATGTGTTCCACCGACAACCGGTAGATACCGGGGGTTACCGAACTCAGCCTCACCGTGTCCGAGAGCTCATACCGCCGCCTGTTGAAATACACGAAGTCATAGGCGTCTCCCACGTTGGTGTACGGCACAAGATTACGGGCCGGGCGACCCGGCCACACCGTGAACCAGCTATTGGTCGAGTATGTCAGCAGTTCGTGGTCCGCGGTGTCTGACGAGTAGAACCGCTGAACTCCGGAGTGAAGCGTATCCGGTCGAAGGGCCACGGTATCGATCCGGTTGGTGTCATTGCGGCTCGTCGCGATGTAGACGTAGAAGATTTGCGGTGCGTCGGCCGGGCCGGGCGAGAAGAACCGCCCACCGCCGGCCATCTTCCAGAGCTTCCACTCGCCGCCATCCTTCTTCAGCACGCAGCCCTCGAGTGAGGCCCCGTTGATCGTTTTCGTAATGGTAGTATCGCAGGGCGTCATCACGTCCGAGTAGAACGGCAGGCGTAGAGTCTCCGCCGGCGTGATAATCACCGAATCCCGCAGGTAAGTGGTCTTTTCCCGCGCGTGCATATACAGTGTCCCGGGGTGTGTCCCAGGAATCGTTTCGGCCATGGTCACGGTGCACGTTGTCTCGGAGTTGGGCTCAACCCACGTCGTCTCCCACGGATTCTTCGAGGAATCAACCCGCAGCAGGCTGTCCAGATTCAGACCGGCGATGAACGTGTACTTGAATTCGAGCGAATCGAGCACATGCTGCATCGCATTCAGGCGGAACCTGCCCTTGAACCGGTTGCCCTGGAGCTCCTTCGACAGGATCGTGGCGGTCGTACCTGGCAGAGCAGTGTCGCACATCTTCATGGCCAGCTCCGCCAGCCCGGTACGGAAGTAGTCCTTGTTCTGCTCGATCGCCGCCTTTATTCCGGCCGTATCGTCCGACGTCGGCTCCCAGAATTCCTCCGGCGGCGTCCGGCCGCAGCCGAAAATGGCCACGGTCAGTAACGCGCACAGCGCCGCACCGGCCAGCCTGCTCAGCCGATGGCGCCCGCTCTGAACACACCACAGACTCATTCTGCCTCCCTTTGCTCACTCACCACGGAGCCGTCCGGAACGCGTCCCGCACCGGGACGTTTCCTTTGCCGGCTCTGCGGCAACCTTACCATACACCATTCACACGGAACCCGGTCGCGCGGCCTCATGTCGAAGCTCCTTGCGTCAGCCGGGATCCCTCAACGGACAGTTTGGTTGGCAGCCGTCAGGCTGTCAACAAGCCAGCCGGCATCGGCTCATCAACATGACCACGACGGCGACGCTGGCCACCGACTCAGGCCATCCACGGCCCGGGTCAGTGAGAACTTTAGGCCGGAAAACCCGGCTGTCAAGCAAGGCACGGGCTCCCGGAAGCCGGAGCAGGAGTCTGCCGCCAGTGTCAGCGGTCGGCCACCCGCCTGCGCGTCAGGAATCGCTGGTTGTGTCACCGGGATTGCCTCACCGGGATTACCCCGGCGTGCAGGACTCGCTGCGCCGCGAGCTCTAGATAGCCTGAGAGGTCCTTGACCCGTGGGGACGCGAGGAGTTGAGTTAGCTCCGGGTCATGGCCGTCCACTACCCATCGCTTGAGGAAGACTCGCGCTACGGCCGGCTTGGCACAGGCCTCCTTGGCCAACTGCCGCGCCTGGTCATACCCTTCAGTCTTGCCGTAGTCGAGGAACAGCCTCAGATAGCAGATCAGCAGGTTACTCAGGATTCGCGTGAACTCCTCCTCGACCAAGCCCAGCTCTGCAACCAACCGCTTCGCATCGACGCAGAGGTCGATTGCCTTCTGCAGGGCCGGCTGGGAAAGACCGCCCTGGACGTACTCCACTTGGGCAAGGCTCAGGCGTGCCGAGACCTGGTCGATTCTCTCGCCGACCTTGACCTCCGCGGCATCCGTGCAGCCCCGAACGTCAACTGCCATAACCTTCTGGTAGTACTCCTTCGCTTGCTGAAAGTGGCGGTCAGCTTGTTCCTTGCGACCCGCACGCTGTTCCCCCACCGCTTGCGTAAACTCGGCAATGCCAAGTTGGTCCAGAAGCTTCAAGCGCTGCTCGGATTGCGGCGCCATCGCGAGCGCGGTCCCAAGGAAATAGCGCGCCAGCGCGTATGGCTCCAGGCCGCCGGGCGGCGCGCCGCTGGCGAGGTCGGGCATCACCTCGCGTATCTGTGACACCTGCTCTTTCAGCTCGGGGTTGAAACTCTCGCATTGGGACAGGCGTTGGCTGATTCTGTCCCGCACCTTCTCGGGGTCTTGCGCGCACACGATGTCAAACCTCAGGTCCTCGTTGTTGGACCACGCCCGAAGTACCGACTGGCCGAGGATGCCGATCACCCAGGACAGCCGCGAGCGCAACGCGCGGACATAGTGCTCAGTGGGCTGGTAGGCGATGGCTGTGGCCCATGACAGGCAGGTGGGGCATTGCGCAAGGTGCTCGCCGACCTGAAGATAGGGAAATGGCTTGCCCTTCACTTTGGCCCAGTCGGCAATCAACGTCATGACGAGACTGCAGCCGTTGGGGCGAATCGCCGGGTTCCCAGACATCCCTGTCCTTTCTGCGCGAGCCTAGCCCGGCGGGGCCTGTGCTTCATTCCCCAGTTCTATCAGTCCCACCTTCGCGGCCCAGTCTCGAGAAGCCTGGGGGACATGCTCACCGTGAACCGAGTCGGGCTGCAACCCGAACAGCCTTGCGCAGAATGCCCGTCCCTCATCGCCCGTCAGCCGTAGCGCCGCGAAGCGTCTCAGAACCGCGTCCCGATGCTTGTACACGACCCACTGGTTACGGCGCACCTTTTGTCCGACGTCCGCCGCGGTCATGTCCTTCGACAGAAGCCAGATGATGTCGCCGTCCTCGCCCAGCTCTATCAGCCACTTGACCATGCCGTAATGCCTGCCGTCTTCGTACGTGCGCGCGACATGCAGTAGCGTCTGGTTTACGCGGTCCATTGTCAGGCTATAGAGCCTCGTCAGCTCAAAGCGCGACAGGTTCCCCTCATACCAGTTGTAGAACAGCTGCTGCTCTGCTTTCTGCCCGGGCGTATTCTCAGGCCGGTACGCCGGAGGATTGTCCTCTTCAGGACCAACCACGGTCAAGGCCTCATCAGCGCAGGCGCCGCCAGCCCTAGTCAAGGATTCCTCAGGTCCCGCAAACACCGCGGTGCCCGGCTCGTCCTCTCTCGACGTTGCCGACTCCTCAGGAATGCTATCGGTGTGGTAGGAATCCACAAGTGCCCGATAGTACTCCTTGCCAAGGACTCGCAAAGCTGCGCGCAGGTACTGGCGTGGTGAATATTCCTCGATATGGTCAAACAGGTTGCGGGCAAGGAACTCCATCGCGCGGTACAGAGCGGCTTCGTAGACATCGTTGTACTTGAGGCAGACGTCCAATTCGCGGGCCTGGTTGGCACCGGAGACGCGGATGGTCTCGCCTCGCGCGAACTGAAGCAGGACCAGGTGGACCAGCTCAATGAACTCCGAGGTCTCAGCCTCACTCAACGTCTCGTATCTGGCCTTGAGACCGCCAAAGACAGCCTCGAGCGCGCTGTAGGCGCTGCGCCGGTTCAGCGCGCCGATCCCGGTGATGACCCGTTCCATCTCGCTCAAGAGTGGCGACATAGCGGCGCCTCCTTTGCAGTTCGATGGTTCCATGGGGCGTCAGCCCACTAGAAGACCGTGCCTATCTCGGAATCAGCAGATTGAACCAGCTCCAGGAGAAGAATGAGGTCCACGGGGCTACTTCCCGCGGGAGCTGCCTTTGGCCGGGTCCAACACTTTGGTCATCGGCGGTGTCCCTGACCACAGTCCCGAAGTCGAGCGGTAGCGGGTCCGGGGCGTGGTTGTAGCACTGGATGAGCCGCGACTTTGATATCCCTGCCCCTGGGCACTGGCTGGTTCTGGCTACTCCGGTAGATTGAGCCAGTGCTACGCCCGCCAGCAGGACTGGGACGAGAAAGATGGGGAAAAGCCTCTTGAAAATGCGCACTGTTCCTCCTTTGTGGCTATGCGCCGAGGCGCGATTTGCGTTCGACATGACCGGCTTCATACATAATAATATACTCTCCGGTTGGAAAGGTGACGCACCGCGCGCATCGCCTCTCCCGCAGACATTCTAGCCCCCTCCATGGTTTAGTCAACACGTCTAACCGTTCGCACGTAAGTGGCCGTAGCTTATGGGGATGCAGACATGTGACTGAATTGAGGCGAGCCCAATAGAAAGCGACGGGGCGGCATTGCGCCGCCCCGTCTGGTGTCGATTGTGACTTACAGGCCGTACTTGGCGATTATCTCGTCCTTTGACTTCTTGAGGATGTCGTACTTCTTGCCGACCTTGATGAACGCGGCAATCGCCTTGTCGATGTGCTCGGTCTCGTGGCCGGCCGATAGCTGCACGCGGATGCGGGCCAGGCCCTTGCCCACCACCGGGAAGAAGAACCCGATGACGTAGATGCCTTCGGCATACATGTCGCGGGCAAAGTCCTGGGCCAGCTTGGCGTTGTAGAGCATTATCGGCACGATGGGATGCACGCCGGGCCGGATATCGAACCCGGCGTCGGTCATCGCCTTCCGGAAGTACATCGTGTTCCGCTCGAGCTTATCGCGTCGCTCAGTGGTTCGGGACAGGAGGTCGATGATGGTCACTGCCGAGGCCGCAATCACCGGCGGCAGCGTGTTCGAGAAGAGGTAGGGCCGCGAACGCTGGCGTAGCAGTTCGACTATCTCCTTGCGGGCGGCGGTGAACCCGCCGGACGCACCGCCGAGCGCCTTGCCCATGGTGCTGGTGATGATGTCAACGCGGCCCATCACCCCGCAATGCTCATGCGTGCCCTTGCCGTGTTTGCCCATGAAACCACTCGCGTGCGAGTCGTCGACCATCACCAGGGTGTCGTACTTCTCGCACAGGTCGCAGATCTGGGGCAGTTGCGCCACGTCGCCGTCCATCGAGAACGCGCCATCGGTGGCAAAGACGCGGAACCGCGCCGCTTTGACCTCAGGGCTCGAGAGCTGTTTCTCGAGGTCCTCCAGGTCCATATGCTTGATGATATACCTCTTCGCCTTGGACAGCCGGATGCCGTCAATCACCGAAGCGTGGTTGAGCGCGTCAGTCAGAATCGCATCCTCTTCCTTGAACAGGGCCTCGAACAGGCCGCCGTTTGCGTCGAAGCACGACGAGTAGAGAATCGCGTCGTCCATGCCCAAGAAGGCGGCAATCTTCTGCTCGAGCTGGCGGTGGATGTCCTGGGTGCCGCAGATAAATCGCACCGACGAGAGGCCGTAGCCCCACTGGTCCAGCGCCTTGTGCGCCGACTTCACCGTCTCGGGATGGCTTGACAGCCCGAGGTAGTTGTTCGCGCAGAAGTTCAGGACCTCCTTCTGGGGCGCGCCGGCCGGGAACTCGACTTTGATGTCGGCTCCCTGCGGTCCGAAAATGTACCTTTCCTCTTTGTAGAGTCCCCCGTCGCGGACCGACTTGAGTTCAGTCTGCAGGAACTCCTTCATCTTGCCGTAGGCCATTCAGTCCTCCTTAGAAGGGGACTGTCCCCGAACGGGGACTGTCCCCAGAACCTTGACTTCCTCTCTCACTATCGCTACGCCGGAGCTCGTGCCGATGCGCGTTGCCCCGGCTTCAATCATCTTAAGTGCGGTGGCATAGTCGTTTATACCGCCCGATGCCTTGACCCCGATTCGTCCCGCCGCAACCCGGTCGAGCAGCATCACATCCGCGATCGTGGCGCCACCGGTCGAGAAACCGGTTGAGGTCTTCACGAACGCCGCGCCCGACTCCGCGACTAAACGCGTCGCCCGCTCTTTCTCCTCATCGGTCAGCAGGCAGGTTTCGACGATAACCTTGACCGGCCGCTTCTGAGCCGCGCCAAGCACGCGGTGAATGTCCGAGACGACCATTTCATCTGCCCCCGCCTTGAACCAACCGATATTCATCACCATGTCCAGTTCGTCGGCCCCGAGGTTAACCGCTGCCGCTGCCTCGGCGGCCTTGGCCTCGCGTAGCGTAGCGCCGAGCGGGAACCCGATGACCGTGCAGACCCTGACGCCGCTTCCTTCCACCCGCCTCCGGCACAGAGGTACGTAACAGGAGTTGATGCAGACGCTGGCAAAGCCCCATTCAACCGCCTCCGCGCAAAGGTGTTCGACCTGTTCCGGCCGGGCATCGGGCTTGAGCAGGGTGAGGTCAATAAGCCGGGCGATACCCACGGCCCGTATCTTACCAGAAAGCCCAAACGACTCAAGTCCTGCCGCCGGACCAGGAACCGGACAGGAGCTTACCACCAAGGCACGAAGACACCAAGAGGAAGGGATGAAACAGAAAGGGATGAAGCCGGAAATGCTGAACCTGGCAAGACGGATCGCGGGCGTTCATCCCTCATCCTTCCGCCTTCATCCCTTCTGCCGTTGACTCTCCGCTCCCCTGCCTTACGATTAGCAGCCATGTCCGCCTTTGCTCCGCGCCCCGCCGTCCGCCTTCATCCTTCAGCCTTCATTCCTCCGCCTTCAGCTCTCTTCCTCGCTGCAGTCGGCTGCCTCGGAATCGCCGGCCAAATCGTCCTGCTACGCGAGCTGATGGCGGCGTACGGCGGCAACGAGTTCTCCGCCGGCGTCACGGTCGCGACGTGGTTGCTCTGCGAAGCACTTGGCGCCTGGTTGGCCTCAGCGGCCCCTGTCAGACAGCGCGCCGACCGGCTTCGCTTCTCTCCTCCCTCCTCCTTCCTCCCTGCTCTCTCGGTCCTCTTCTCCCTGGCTGCGGTTCCGGCCGCGATCTTGGTGCGCCCGCTACTTGGAGTGCTCCCCGGCGAGACGCTTTCGATTCCGCTCCTGCTGCTGGCGACCTTTGCAGTCGTGTTCCTGCCCGCCGCTACCCACGGCGCGTTGTTCGTGACTGCGGCCGGAATTCACGCCAAGGGCGCGCCGGGCCGCGCGTCAAACGTCGTACTCCCCGCGAACGGCGTCGGCTCCGCGTACGTTTGGGAGGGTGTCGGAACGGCGCTCGCCGGGCTTGCCTGTTTCCTCCTGCTCAACCGCCTGCCCTCGCTTGCAGTGGTGGCGCTGTCGGCGCTGCCGCTCATCGTGGCTACAGGCGTCGGGCACGGACTGACACGGACGAAGTGGACAAACTGGAGTCTGGGATTCGGCGCGCTCGCCTCGGTTGTTCTGCTCACATTCGGCCTGTCGGCCGAGAAGCTGGCCTGGGCTGCAGCCTGGCGCGGCCAGCGGGTCGTAGCCATCTCCAATTCGCCCTATGGCAAGATTGTCCGGCTGGAGAGGGCCGGGCAGCAACTCATACTCTACGATGGCTTGCCGGTCTTGACCGTGCCACCGACTCAGACCGAACGCATTGAGGAGCTCTCGCTGCTGCCGGTGCTCTGCCATCCCGCTCCGCGTCGGGTCCTCGTGCTCGGTAGTGACATCGCCATCCCGGCAGCGCTTGCCCGTTTCCGACCGGACATCGATGTCGCGGCTGTCCAACTCGACCCGCTCCTCGCCCGCACCTGCCTTGCGGCCCTGTCTTCGCACTCCTCCCTCCTCCCTCCTCTCTTCTCCCTCACCATTGCTGACCCGGTCTCATTCCTCAGGGCGACATCGGACACGTTCGACTGCATCATTCTGACCGACGCGGCGCCGACCAGCCTCGGTTCCAGCCGCCTGTTCGCTGCCGAACTCTATCAGCTCTGCCGCTCGCGACTCGCGCCCGGAGGCATAGTTGCCACTGCCGGGCCGGGAGACCCGACCGGCCTGTCGCCCGACCTCGCTGGTCTCCTCTCAACGCGGCTCCGGACGCTCAAGACCGCGTTCGAGCACGTTCTCCCGGTCGCTACCGATTTCCCGCTCCTGCTGGCGTCCCGCGATTCGCTGAATCTCTCCGCCGAGACCATCGCCTCCCGCCTCGCCGCGCTTTCAGAACAGCCCAGGCTCCTCGACTCGAGCTATGTGTCCGGCCTGCTCGACCCGTTCCGCCAGGAAGCCTTCGCCTCACAAATCGCCAATCGCCAATGGCCGCAGCGGCCCCTGTCGAACAGTGCGCCGTTCGCCACTCGCCTGTCGTCTGCAGCTTTCCCGCGCGAGCTTTTCCTGAACATGGTGCGGGAGAATCGGCTGGTCTCCCCGGGGTTCGGATCCCTGTATGCACGGCTGGGCAACCTGTCGCCACGCCTGTTGCTGCTGCTCGGGGCGGTTCTCCTGATTGCCGGCCTTGTGGGCGCGCGCTCGGGCGGCCGCCGGTTCAGCCGCGGGTTTGCGATTCTGACCTCGGGGTTCTCGGGCGCGGCGGTATCGTCGTTGCTCCTCTTTTCCTGGCAGGTTCGGTTCGGCTCGGTCTTCTCGGACGTCGCCCTACTCGTCGCAGCGTTCATGCTTGGCACCGTGCTAGGCGGGACGCTCGGCAGTCGTTCACCCCTCGCCCCTCGCCCCTCGTCCCTCACCCCTAACTCCGCATTCTTTGCAGCGGACCTCGTTCTTGCCACGTGTGCTGCCGCAGTCATGGCCCTCATTCGCGGCGGCCCGGCCGGAGCGCTCCTCGGAGCCGACTGTCTTGCCGGCGCCTGCCTCGGGTTTCAGTTCGCAGTTGCAGGGTCAATTGTCCATTGTCCATCGTCCATCGTTTCGGCCCCGGCGACGGCTGCCCGGCGGGCTGGAGTCCTGACTGCGCTCGACCTCGTGGGCGGCAGTCTCGGTGGAATCCTGACCGCCCTTGTGCTGGTTCCGGTCTTCGGGATTGGCGCGGCGGCGCTGGTCGCGGGCGCGGTCAAACTCACCAGCGCGCTCGCTCAACTGATGTCTGGCCGCCTGGTTTCCCATCCCTGATTTGACTTCCCGCCGCTCGCTCCCTAGAATGGCCTCGTGAGAACCCCCCTGATTCTGATCTTTTCCGCCCTTCTGACGGCCACGGCGGGCGCGCAGGGCCAGTCGTCTGCGTCCACCGGCGCAACGTCGGCCAGCGCGACCGGCCTCGGAGGGTCGTCCATCCTGAAGCTGCCCGGGGTCGAAGCCCCGATCATCTCCGACAAGTACTTTCTGGCGCCGGGTGACCGGCTGCAAATCACTGTCCAGGGCGGCGTCGTCTACTCGTACGAAGCAGTGGTGACATACGAAGGCAAGGTCAACGTTAGCATCCCGGTCAGTGACAACCGAGAAGAAGTAATCGACGTCATCATGGTTTCGGGCCTCACGCTGGCGCAAGCCCAGGATACTCTCACCGCGACGATGGGCCGCTATTTCAAGACGGCCAGGGTCAAACTGACCCTGATCGGCCTACGGTCAGGCATCGTATTCCTGACCGGCGAGGTTCGGAATCCGGGCGCGTACGACGCCCTGCCGGTCGAGCGCGTCTCGCAGATCATTACCCGGGCCGGCGGCATCGCGCCGCTCGGCACCCGGACCCACATCAAACTTATCCGGGCCGGCGATGTCTACTCGATTGTCGACATCGAGCGGTTCGAGACGAAAGGCGACCTGCTCGCCAACCCGTACGTTCAGTCGGGCGACGTCATCCAGGTACCCGCGGTAGAAGGCCTGGCCACGGTGAGAGGAGCGGTTTTCGGCCGGGGCGAGTCCCGCTTGCGCGCCCCTACGGCCCTTTCCCCGGATGTGACGAGAGAGCGAACAAGTGAAGGCATCTACGAACTAACTCCGGGTGCGCGAGTATCCGACGTGATTTCCAAGGCCGGCGGCATCACGCCGTGGGCAGACCTCTCCAACAGCTACATCGACCGGCTGGTAGTGGGTGGTGGCGGCGCACGCAAGAAGATACCGATTGATCTCCGCCGCATCATCTTCGAACAAGACTCGGCCGACAATATCGAAATGACGGACTTCGACGTCGTCGTCGTGCCGGCCTTCGACACGCTGGTCTACGTCGAGGGCGAGGTCACGAATCCGGGCCCGTTCCCATACTACCCGAGCCTGAGGGCCGGTGATTATATCGGTCAGGCCGGTGGCCCGACCATGTACGCCAACGTCCGCTCGATGTCCGTGCTACGTTCAGGCCGGCGCATCTCGGGACGCACGAACCCGGTCGCTGAACCGGGCGACATCGTGATGGTACCGCGCACCGGAGTGAAGTTTTGGCAGGACTACGTAACGATATTCGGCGCGATCGCCGTCCCGGTCGCGTCCCTTTTGGTGTCGCTCGCGGTGGCCGGCAAGCTGTAGCGCGGCTGTCCGACCAGTCAGACTCGCCCTATCCGTCCAAGCTTCCGGACTCGTCGCGCGTGCCGGCCGCCGGCGAATTCGGTCCTAAGCCACACCCCGATAATCCGCCGGGCCTCGGCCGCCGACACGAAGTCCGCCCCGAGGCATAGCACGTTGGCGTCATTGTGCTCACGCGACAACCGAGCCAGGCGGAGGCTGTCAGCCAGGGCTGCCCGCACCCCGCGCACCTTGTTAGCGGCGATGGACATCCCGATCCCGGTCGAACAGATGAGAATACCGCGGTCGGCCTGGCGCCGGGACACTGCATCAGCGACTTTGAAGGCGTAGTCGGGATAGTCGACCCGGTCCGCGCTCTCTGGCCCGAAGTCGATGACCTTGTGGCCGCGCGCGGCCAGCCAGCGCTTCAGTTCCTCTTTGAGTCCGAACCCGCGGTGGTCTGCCCCGAACGCGACCTTCATCGCAGAAAAGAGACGAGGGATGAAGGATGAAGGCAGCCGCTTTCCGGTTTCATCCTTTCCTGTTTCATCTCTACCGCACGTACGTCAGCCAGTTGTACTTATCCGGGCTCTTGCCGTCGATGACGGCGAAGAAAGCCTGCTGGAGTTGCTTGGTAGTCGGCCCGCACTTGCCCGCGCCGACGGTGATCTTGTCGACCGAACGGATCGGCGTCACCTCAGCCGCACTGCCGGTGAAGAAGACTTCGTCGGCGATGTAGAGGAACTCGCGCAGCATCATCGTCTCCTTCAGCTCGTAGCCGAGATCCCGGGCGAGGGTGATGACTGTGGCGCGGGTGATGCCGGGCAGGATCGTCGCGTGGAGCGGCGGGGTGTAAATCACCCCGTCCTTGACGATGAACAGGTTCTCGCCTGAACCCTCAGAGAGGAAGCCGTTGACGTCGAGCGCGATGCCCTCGACAAACCCATACTTTATGGCCTCCATCTTGATTAGCTGCGAGTTCATGTAGTTGGCGCAGGTCTTCGACATCGCCGGGAACGTGTTCGGCGCCATCCGGTTCCACGACGAAACCATCACGTCCACGCCCTGCTCGAGCGCCTCGGGCCCCAGGTACTTGCCCCAATACCAGGTGATGAGCGCGATGTCGACCGGGCAGGTGAACGGGTTGACGCCCAGTTCCTTATAGCCGCGGTAGACAATCGGCCGGATGTAGCATTCCTCGAGCCCGTTCTTCTGGATGAGCTCGACCATCGCCTGATTCACCTGTTCCTTGGTAAAGGGGACGTCCATGCGGTAGATCTTGGCCGAGTTGAACAACCGGTCCGTATGTTCCTTCTGCCGGAAAATCGCCGGCCCTTTGGGCGTCTTGTAGCAGCGGATGCCCTCAAACACGCCCGAGCCGTAATGAATCACGTGCGAGCAGATGTGGATGTTCGCGTCCGCCCACGGCACGTACTTGCCGTTCATCCAGACGAATTCCGACTTCGTTTCCTCAAGACCCATATTGCCTCCTGCTTAAACAAAAGCGGGGCCATCGGCCCCGCCGTGTGCAATCCGTTTCGAGAATCAGCAGTAATGCCACTTTCGCTGCTTGTTGCGCCGCGCGCGGGCACGGCGACCGGTTCATGCCGGCGAAGGGAGTCGAACCCCTGACACTCGGATTATGATTCCGATGCTCTACCAACTGAGCTACGCCGGCAGGACGCTCATTCTAGCCATGCGGCCCGGACTGTCAAACCCAGCCCGCCGCGATTGCGTGACAAGGACAAAGTCACAAGGACAAAGGACTAAGCAATGCGGAAAGGACGCAAGTCCGAACCTCGGCCTTTCCTACAGCTACTTTGTCCTTCGCACTTTCGTGTGTATACTTACCCATGCTCAAGACCGGCTCCAAACCTCTGATTCTTCTCACCAACGATGACGGTATCGAGGCGCAGGGCATCAAGGACCTGCATGATGGAATCAAAGGACTGGGCCGCATCTGGGTTGTCGCCCCCGCCGTGAACCAGTCCGCCGCCAGCCACTCTTTCACCCTGCGCAAGCCCATCCGAGTCTGGCGCTTGCGGGAGCGCTGGCTCGCGGTGCACGGCACCCCAACCGACTGTGTGCTCGTTTCGCATCACGGTGTTCTGAAGCGCAAAATCGACCTGGTCCTCTCAGGCATCAATGACAGCCCCAACCTCGGCGACGACGTGCTGTACTCCGGCACGGTCGCCGCGGCGATCGAGGGCACAATGCTCGGGATGCCCTCGGTCGCGGTCTCCTACCTCAAGACTGGAGAGAACCGTGACGTCGCCATCCGGTTTCTGCGCCGGCTCGTGCCGCTGCTGCTCGACGGCGTCCTGCCAACCAAGACCCTGCTCAACGTCAACATCCCGGACGGAGACGTTAAAGGCATCAAGGTCACGCGTCTCGGTCGGAGGATTTACCGCGACATGGCGATAAGAGGCAAGCTGCCCGACGGCGGCATTTCCTGGACCATCGACGGCGAGATGGCATTCGAGGGCACCGAAGGTACTGACTTTGAGGCGGTGTACTCCGGTCATATCTCGGTCACGCCGCTCCACCTCGACATGACGCACCACGCCGAGATTGAACGCCTGCAGAAGGCATTCGAAGGCCTAAATCTGAAAGGATGAAGGCTGAGGGATGAATGCGGAAACGGCGGACAAGGGAACGACGCGGAAGGGATGAAGGCGGAGGGATGAATACGGAAACGGCGGGAAGGAATGCGGACCGGGCTGCCCGAGACCTTGGGGAACGGACGAGGGAGTTCGCACTCCGCGTAATCAACCTCTGCGGGCGATTGCCGGCCACTGCGGCAGCAAGAACCATCGGTCGTCAGGTGATCAGGTCCGGGACATCCGTCGGCGCGCACTGGCGCGAGGCGCGCCGGAGCCGGTCTGATGCCGAGTTCGTCAGCAAAGTGGAGTGCGGCATTCAGGAATTGGACGAGACGTCGTACTGGCTTGAGCTCCTGCGTGACTCCAACTCAGTCAAACCGGAAAGAGTTGCTGACCTGCTTGCCGAAGCCGGCGAACTCATGTCTATCCTCGTGACCTGCGCCCGCAAGGTCAAACAGCGCAAGGGGACGTTTCGACCGGACCGATAGCCGGTCCTTCTCCATTCTCCCTTCATTCCGTACTACTTGATCCCTCCCGCCTCCCTGCTTCCCCCGCTCCTGCTTCATCCCTCCTCCTTTTCTGATTCCTCCTTCATCCCTTCCTGTTTCATCCCTTCCCGTTTCATCCCTCTCTTTGACTTGTCCCTCCCTCGTCATATAATTCCGCTGGAGCAATGATGACACGAACAGAAGCCTATGAACTGGTGACGTCGATGGTCACGAACCGCAACCTACTGAAGCACATGCTCGCCACCGAGGCATGCCTGCGCGGTCTCGCCCGCAAGCTCGGCGAGGACGAGGAAAAGTGGGGACTTGCCGGCCTGCTCCACGACGTCGACTACGACCAGACCAAGGATGACGCGTCGAAGCACGGCTACGTCGGCGCTGAGATTCTCGCCCAGAAGGGCATCGAGCCGGATATCATCCAGGCCGTAAAAGCCCACGTCTGCGCGGTGCCGATCCAGTCGAAGCTCGACCGCGCGCTCTACGCGGCCGACCCGATTACCGGCCTGATTGTCGCGGCCGCACTCATGCACCCGACCAAGAAGCTCGCGAGCGTGGATACTGAATTCATCCTGCGCCGGTACAAGGAGAAGAAGTTCGCGGCCGGGGCCAACCGCGAACAGATTGCGACCTGCTCCGAACTCGGACTCTCGCTCGAAGAGTTCACCGCCATCTGCCTAGCCTCTATGCAGTCCATCGCGCCCGACTTAGGACTGTAATTGAGGAACCGAATAGTCCAGAATTCGGAATCCAGAATCCAGAGTGCAGAAGTCCCGCACATTCCGGATTCTGAATTCTGGTTTCTGGATTCTGCATTATCTGGTGTCGTATGATCTCCTTCCAGGACATCATCTGCAAACTCCAGTCCTACTGGGCTGAGCGCGGGTGCGCGGTCCTGTCACCGTACAACTCGGAGGTCGGCGCCGGCACGTTCAACCCCGCGACCTTTATCCGCGTGCTCGACTCCAAGCCGTGGAACGTCGTCTATATCGAGCCGTCCAAGCGGCCCCGCGACGGCCGCTACGCCCAGAACCCGCTCCGGGTCCAGCAGTTCTGGCAACTGCAGGCCGTTCTCAAACCTGCGCCCGCCGACATTCAGGACCTCTACCTCAAGAGCCTTGAGGCGATCGGCATCGACCTTAAGAAGAACGACATCCGGTTCACCGAGGACGACTGGGAATCGCCGACCCTCGGCGCGTGGGGACTCGGCTGGCAGGTCGAACTGAATGGCATCGAAATCAGCCAGTTCACCTACTTCCAACAGTGCGGTTCCATCGACCTGAAAGTCATCCCGGTCGAACTCACCTACGGACTCGAGCGCATCGCGATGTTCGTGCAGAACGCGAATTCCATCTTCGACGTGAAGTGGAACGACAGCCTGACCTGGGGCGACGTCTACCGCCAGAACGAGGAGGAGTTCTCCAAGTTCAACTTTGAGGAAGCCGACGTGGCGCTCTACCGGGAGATGTTCGACCGGTTCGAATCAGAGGCCCAGCGCCTACTCAAACTCGGGCTGGTCTATCCGGGCTACGACCATGTCATCAAATGCTCGCACTTCTTCAACCTGCTCGAGGCCCGCGGCGCCATCAGCGTGTCCGAGCGGCAGAACTACATTGCCCGCGTCCGCCGCCTCGCCCGCCTGACCGCGACTACGTATCTCAGCAAGGTAGAGCCCGAACAGCGGCCGGCCTGACGTTCGCTCCGCCTTCGTCATTTCCACTTCGTCATTGAGGCCTGACTTGGTGCGTCTCGCTCCCTGCCTCGCCAAAGTGGAGCCGGAAGCTACGTAGCCCCGCCCTCTCCGCGTCCTCTACTGCCAACCGCAGACTTGCAGCTCGCGGCGGAGCCGCGTGCGGGCTATTTCAGCTTGTGGATGTTGTGCTACTCAGTGCGGACCGGGTTCGGGCGGCGGGATTGGCCATTGGCGCGAGGGGGCTCTTCTCGTTCTTCGTTCTTCGTTCTTCGTTCCTCGCTCTTCATCCTTCATCCCTCATCCTTACCCAGTGCGCTGGGCAGGCAGGGCTTCATGTTGCGTCACCGTTTCCCTTCTCACTCGTCACTGGGATTCCGTCCGTATCGGGTCGCTGACCACGGGTCCGTTCGCGCCAATGGAACTGATCTCGTAGAAAATGGCGTCCATGTCAGAGAACTTGCGTCGCATCAGCCTGTAGAATTTCTCCTCACACGTGGAGACAATGAATTGACGCCTGCGATTCCCCACGCACGGGTCATTCTCCAGGCCCTTGATGAGGTCTAGTAGAGCGTAGGCATTCATGTCGTCGAAGTGCGTCACCGGGTCGTCCAGTAGTATCGGAGCGAAAGGGGACCAAGTCTGTGTCAACGCAGCGCTCAGGAACAAGCTGAGCATCGCCACTTGGAGTTGTGATTCACTGTAGTAGGCGTGTGGAGCCAGTCCCCTGTGGCCCCGTCGTTCGACTTCCACGCGAATCTTGTCGGTACCCTTTCGGGTCAGCCGCAGTTGGCCGAATCCATATACGGGCCTCAAACGCGACTGAATCGTCGATGCGAATGGGCCGAACGAGTCGATGTAGTCGTCCAGCGCTCGCTTCTGGACCGAGGCGAGCTCGTCGCGGATGCTCTCGAACATACTTCGCATATCGGTTAGCTGTCTCGCCTCTTTCGTGCGCACAAGTAGCTTCTCCTCAAGCGAAGCAAGTTCCAGCCGTGAACGGGCCAGCGCTGCGGAGGTCTCGCTGGCATCCAGCATTACCTCGTACCTCAGCACTTCATCTCTGAGTGAATCAAGGAGACGCCGTCTTTCACTGAGTGCAGCGAGTCGGGATTCTGTCTGCCGGTCTTCGGGGACAAGCTCCTGCTCTGCGAAGAGCCCCTCGATTTCGCGTACCACACGCTTGGCTTGTTCGAGTTCTGCAGTGGTCTTGTCGATGCTCTGCTGAAGGCCGTTCAGGTCTGCCGTCAGTGTGTCGCGCTGGCCCTCCAGCTTCTGGAAATCGGACCTAGCCTGCACACATGCCTCTTCCACCTTCCTCGCCTTCTCCGACAACGCCGCGAGTTGGCTGGCAACGGCATCAGCGTCAAGAGTGAGCTGAACCTGAAGCTCCAGCGCGTCCCTTTCCACCTGGATGACCTCGCCTCTGAGAGCATCAAGCTTCGCGGCCCCGCTGTTGACAGCCCGTTCCAATTCCATCCGCCCGGCCCTTGCGCCTTCGACCTCGGCCTGGAGCTTCTTCGTTTCGTCTAGCTGGCTCTTCAGCGTGGCGTCGAGCTTCTGTGTCTGTAACAACAGTTGGGCCTTTGATGCCAGCAGCTCGCTTCTCGCTGAAGACGGCTCTGCACTGAGGTGCGCCTCGGTGGCCTTCCGTGCGTAGGTCTCCCGTCGATGTTGGAGCTCCCCTTGTTCTTCCCTGAGAGATTCCTGTGTGCGATGGCATTCTCCCAGTTCGCGCTCGATGCCATCGGATTCCTTCGCCTTGGCGGCGTATCTGGCTTCTGCGCGCGAGAACGACTCCTGGGCCGCGGCGAGCTCGGCTGGGACGATTCCTCTTTTCTCTTGAATATCAGAAAGCAGTTCCTCGCGCGTAAGGTGTGGGGAACCGCAAACTGGACAGGTAGGATCCGAAACGTACACAACGACCTGGTCGATGAGATTCTGGAACTCGGACTGAGAGCGTCGCAAGGTCTCCAGGTGCTTCCTTGTTTCTACGACAGCCGTAAGGGAAGACGCCACCGCCTCCTGCGTCTTTTTCGCGCGCGCTGTCAGTTCCGCGCTGAATATCAATCCCTGTTCGAGCCCGACGCCTATCTCCCGCAGGCGTGCTTCAGTCGCAACCCAGTTGGCCAGACCAGACTCGACCTCTGCCAACCTGGACAGATCCTTGTTGCAGACGGCCAATGCGCTCCGCGATGCTTCGACTTCGTTTTGAAGGGCGGAAGCCCTTGCGGCGACATCGAATGCACTGGTTCGCATACGACGGAGATTGGTCTGTTTCTCCTGCAGGGCGTGCTCAAGCTCCATGGCTTCTGCCTTTTTCTTGGCGTAGCCAGCTTGCACGTGGGACAGCCACTCCAGGTTCACCTTCTCGAGGCCCACCCGACCCTGTTCAAGAAGACGGCTCTCCAACTCACGTTTGGCAGCGTTCGCCTTGGACTCGACCTCTGAGTGCTCCCTGCGCGCTTTCTCCAATCGAGCTCGGCTCGCCGTGACCCGAGCAGTCAGCCGCGCTGATTCCGTGCGCTTGGCCTCGAGCAGAGTCGGCTTGCCGGTCAGCTTCGCCACCACCTTCTCCTTCTCGACGACAGAATGGATTTCGGCCTCCAGAGCTCCGCGCCACATCCTGGACAGAGCAGGGCTGACTGCTTGCGGCAACTCTAGCACAGCCCGCACGTGCTCCCGGATTCTCGTAACAAGCTCCCGACCCGTAGCCAGTAGTCTCTCGGGCGTCTCAGCAGTCTTGGCACGACCTTCGAGGTCCTTTTTCTCCGCGCGTTTGAGGTCGGCTAACTGCCTGTCTTCCCGAATCTCAGCTTCAGTGGCAGCGATTCGCTTTCGGACGTCCTCCTGAACGATCTCCACCCTCCTTGCTGCCTCTACGTAATCCTGAAGGGCCAGCATCCGTGACACGACCTCGGCGTCGAGCTCAGACTTCGTCGACAAGTGCCCCGTCAAGGCCTGATACTCTTGTCCGAAGATGTGCGTGGCGCGGAAGAGAGCCACCAGTCTCTCAACTCTCGTCTCCGCTGCACTCAGTGGAAGGTCTAGCAGCTTCAGCAAGGCAGCCTTGGTGTCGTACTTGGCACTCTGCATCCACAGGTGAGTCGAGTCACCGCTCCGTCTGGTCAGCACCGTCTGCTGCCCGTCTAATTCTACGTCGGCTCTAACGGATGCGCCTTCATCCAGTGCATCTAGATGCACAAGCGAACGGGCCGATGCGCGCCGTGACAGTCGATCCTCGAGTCGTCCCACGCCACCTGTGAGCAGGAAGTCTATGGCGTCAAAGAACGAAGTCTTGCCGAAGCCGTTTGGGCCATACACGACAACGATGTCTGCGTCCAATTCGAATGACTGCTCCCGATACGCCCGGAATCCCCTGACCACGAGATTCCTCAGACGCCTACTCGCAACGTGCTCTCCCTGAAGCTCGCGGAGCTTCTCAGTGTCACCCCTTGTCGGGCGCCACTCCGGAAGTCCGTCCCGGAGTAGAGCAGCAACTACCGTCGAGATGTCCGGTGTGTACGGCTTGACCAGGCGTTTCGCCAACTCGGCCTTCAGGCCCCCAGCCATCAGCAGGGTCTGTGCGTCGACTGGACGTGTATGGCCAGCCACCATTGACACCTTGATGGGCGCAAACGGAAGGTGTTCGAGCTCCGACTGCAGGCTTGTCCCGTTGGCCGCGCTGACCACGAATTTGCGGCAGAAGTGCGGGTCAATCTGCACCCGATTGTAGAACTCATCCCACCTGGGTTCGGCGTTAGTCCTGATCAGGACCATCACCGGGTCTAGGCCTTGCCACTCGCGGATCCGGCTGGAATATAGCGACTGGAACCTCTTGAAGGCCCTTCCGTATTCTTCCTCTGGTGCGCCGCCCAGCGTGACGAATCCAATAAGGTCGCCCTTGAGCTTCACCAGAAGATCGAGTTCATCTGAGCCCACACGGACGACTTCAGGCTTCCTGTCCTTGAGTACCTCCATGACTGCCTCGGACAATTCAGGCTGCATCGGCAGGGTTCCTCCCTTCACCGAGCAGTAACGGTCTGAGCTCCGTCCTGAACTGGTCCACGTTGGCTGCGTTGCAGGCAACGTGGACCAAGTCGTAGTAGCCCAGAGGCTTCACCCATGAGTCATCGTTCGTGATGTTGGCAGTGTCAGGGCCGTCGAGGATACTAAGTCGAGACGGGAAGTCAGGACGTCCGATTCTCGCGCGTGAAATCAGCAGTATGACCACGTTCCCGAGTCGTCTTCTGACCTCCTGGGCGAAGCTGTAGCATTCTTCGTGACTTTGGCTCGATACCACAACAACCTGGTAGTCACTGCCACCCACCTGCATCACGGCATGCGCCGGAGACCCCGCCACGTCTAGTCGTTCGAACACGTCCAGAATGCTCAACGCTCGTACGGCACACTCGAGCCCCTGCGTTTCCTCGTGGTCCCACAAATCGACAATGCGAATAGACTTGTCCTGTACCTTGCGCGTCTTCGACGCTACATCGACGGACGTCGAGGCCGCATACGGGCAAAGCGACTGCCGCGAGGCTTCTTTCCGTCGAATGGCCTGCGTGACACGCCCGCAGGCCTCGTCCAGTTCGCCGCGCAGATTCTGGACGTTCAGCGCTCTTCCTGTAGGCTGGACGGCATCCAGCTCATCGTTGGTCCACTTCACGACGGCTGGCACGATCCCTCCCGGTGCCCGAAGGTCCTCGGTGGCATTCAGCGCATGAACCGCGGCATCATCCAGCAATGGCCAACGCCTGTCTGCATTGTCAGGGCGCACAGACATGGGCGGTCGTAGAAGGAAGGAGTGCACGCACGCCCCGTGTTCGCGCAACAGAACATCCCCGCAGGGCCCAAGCGTGTCCTGCCCTCTGGCTCTTGTGTTGTACAAGCCGTATGTTGGGGGACACCCCGTGAAATCGTACTTGGTCTGCGCGAGTGTCGGTGCGAAGAAGAGCGAACTGCCTCCGTAGCGCAGGCAATGCCCTGGGGTGTCCTTGCCGGCGGTGTTGGCGAACACTAGAACACAAGAGTCGCGATTGACGAGTGGATGGTTCGGCGCCCGGACGAAGAAGTCGTGAGCACTCTGCAGGAATCGATGGTCATTTGGCAGCGGGTTCCATTGAGGAACGAAGACGAAGTCCACGCTCTGCTGTCCAGTGGCCCTCCACTTCTCGCTGAGCGCGACTAGGACCTCAGATGGCAACGTACCTGCACCGTCGGGGGCTATCCAGTCAAAACAGCTGAGCACAAGAAAACGACAAACGGGCCCGTTGTCGAACCGGGACGCGAACAGATAGACCATACCTCCCTCGAACATGAGGAGGTTGGGGCAGTTCGCTTCTTCCCTGCAGCGCCTCAGTTTTGGCTGAATCCACCTTCGGACTGGTTCATCCGTCTTCTTAGCAAGCACCACATTGCAGTTGACCCAACGACCGACGGTGTTGTTTGGATTGCTGGCCGCGGGCAGATGTTCTAGACCTCGGCCCCAGAGTTGTGCGTACTCAGCGTGGCTGAGTCCGTGAAGACCGGCGATTACCACAGTTCCTGACGGACAAGGTGCCCGGCCCAGTTCGTCCTCTATGGCGTCGAGCCCGACTAGACCCGGTACGCTGTACTCAGGGAATACCGTGATGCTGGCTACCGGGACGTCATGTCCGGGGGCCAGCGCCAGCCTGAGTGTGGTCCTAATACGCTCCAGTTGGCCTTGAGTCTTCTCCGGAAGCCACCGAAACGGTTCTTGGTTGGGCAACTCCACATACGGCTGCATCAGCACCATCCGGACTCGGTCACTAGGGAAGATCACCCCCAGTTCGGCTTCCTCGACTGCAATCATGCGTGCGGCCCGTTCGACGGATTCCGGGGACACATCATCTCCGTCAAGGCCTTCAGTCCGGGGAGACTTCCGTATCCCCGGCTGGCAGCGCCTCTACTCGTGCGGTACTGTCGTCCGGTTCCCCCGATTTGGCATCGACCAAGATTGCGGCGGGAAGTTGCTTGCTCACCTTCGCACCAAGACCGCGAATTTCCTCTACACGCCCGACGAGATTCCCCTTACCGTCCTTAAGACGCCTGAGCGCCAAGTCGAAAGACTCGCTCACGTCGCCGAGATGCTTCTTGGCTTCGAGCATTGCTTGTACTATTAGCACCACTTGGTCGTACAGCCGGCCGGCTCGAATAGCAATCTGCTCTGCATTGCGATTCTCGTTCTCGCGACGCCAGATCTGCGCTATCACCTTCAGTGTCATCATCAGCATGTTCGATCCGGTGACCACTACCTTCATCTTCGCCAAGTCGTACACCAAGTCTCTGTCAGCCTGCATCGCAAGTAGGTACGCTGGCTCAAGGGGAATGCACATGATAACGAAGTCCAACGCCCGGTTACCAAGAAGATGGCTGTAGTTCTTCTCAGACAGCTCGCGGATGTGTTTTCGGACAGCTTCGACGTGTGCGGTCAGAGCAGCCTGCTGTTCGATAGTATTGTCCGTTTTAGCGAACCGCTCATAGTCTGCGAGCGAGACCTTTGAGTCCACAACGACCGCCCTGTTGCCCGGCAGGTAGACGACGAAGTCCGGTTTCCTGAGAGCACCAGCCTCATCCCTCAGGTTCTCCTGCTTGCTGTACTCACGCCCCAAACTCAGCCCGGATGCTTCAAACACTCTCTCGACGATCAGTTCCCCCCAGTCCCCCAGTTTCTTCGAGTCACCCCGAATGGCCTTGGCAAGGTTGTTTGCGTCATCGCTAACCCGGTTGCTCGTCTCCTGCAGTTGACGTACCTGCTCAAGCAGTGTGGCAGACGCTCTTGTGTCATCCTTGTGCACTTCGTCGACCCTAGTGCGAAAGGACTCAAGCTGCTCTTTGAATGGTTGGAGCAAACTCGTCAGCCGTTCCCGGTTCTGGTCAGAGAGTAGCTTCCCCTTGTCCTCGAATATCCTGTTCGCCAGGTTCTCAAACTCGGTCTTCAGTCTACCTTCCGAATCCTCTAGCAGCTTCAGCTTCTCGCCTGAAGCCCTCCGTTCGTTCGCGAGGTCGGCTTCCAGCCTGGCCTTCTCAGCCAGTAGTCCTTCGACCTGTGCCGCCTTCTGCTGGAGTTCAGCGGTGGCATTCTGTAGGTACGATTCGATGGCCTGTAACCGTGCAAGTTCCGTCCTGCTGGGAGCGTCTTTGACGACCCTGAATGCGACGAAGGCCAGCATAAGTGCGACTAGTGCCAGCACACAGAGAATCGCTATTGCCATGGTGTCACCTCCAATTCACCGCCCACCTGCATCCCGTACTTGTGAGCTTGGGGTTGCTACGCCGGCTAGGGACAGCTACGTCTCTTCCAACGGCCACGCTACAACCCAGCCATCAACTGGTTCGTCCCCCGGTCGGTCTCGGCGACTCGGTCTAACACTCCGAGGTTATAGCGGTGAATCAGGCCAAAGTCAAGCCAGTGACGGTGGCTTGGTACTCGGGCAACTCGGTGGTCGGGCGGCGGGGCGCTGGAAAGAGGGGTCTGGCGCAGGGCTGGCTACCGTTACAGAAGCGGGAGCGGCGGCTGTTGCGGTCGCTGGAACGTGGGCCGGAACAGACGCTGTTTCGGGGCCTGGAAGAGTCGCTGTTACGGGTGCTGGCACGAGAGCCGGTGCGGCGGCAGGGCCGGTAGCCGTTGCGATACCTGGACCGGGTGCGGGTCAGGGTGCAGGTGCAGTGCCGGAACCAGGTGCTGTTGGGGTTCGAGTACCGGAGGCCAGTGCGAGGGCCGAGCATGGGCTGGAGCGTTGGCTGTTGCAGTGGCCGGGACGGCTGCGGTTTCCGGCGCTGTAGCGGCTGCAGGGCCGAGGGCCGGTTAGGGGGCAGGAACTCCCCCAGCCGTATAGGGGACGGGAGAAACTCGGACAATGCAGAAGTCAGAATGCAGATACCAGAAGTCAGAACTCTTGGAAGGGGAAGGACTTAGGACACGTCCGAGGGCGAAGTCAGATGTCAGAGGCTAGATGTCAGATGGCAGAAGGCACGGCCCAGGGATGAAGGATGAAGGCGGAAGGATGAAGCAGAATGGGAACCATGAACGAAGAACGATGTACGATGTACGAAGGAACGAGCGATGTTACGTCCTGGGGTAGTGGCTTCCCCAATACCGTTGAACGAATTGGGCGCGGCACGCCCGAGTCATCGGTACTAGTCTGCCGACGATAGAGGATTTCGCGGATTGGACGGACCGGGTCGCGTAAGTTACGAAGAACGCGTCCGGGGGTCGTTGGCCCCATAGTTGGACCAGAGGTTGGCCCAGTAGTTCGCCCGAGTCCTCGTCCGGCAGTTCAACCCGCGGTTCGACCGGTTGTCGGCCGGTTTGCCGGGCCGGCAATTCCATCGACCACCGGGCCAATTGCCCGACCGATAGCAGGGCCGGCAGTTCCACGGGTAATCCGAGCCGCAGTCAGGCAGGTTGCCGGAGGAACGACTGGACGAGTTGCTCGACCGGTTGCCGGAGGAACAATCCGACCCGTTGCCGGCCCGGCTGTTGGGCCAGTAGTTCGACCGGTTGTCGCCCCTGCGGTTGGTCGGGCTGTACGTGCCGCTGTTCGACCGGCAATCTGTTCGACCATTCGGCCTTTGCGCCCTCATGTGGCCATACTGCTCTCCGGGCCGGATTTGCCGGGAGACGCGCGCCGGGCGACGCCGGGTCGGTTGGCAGGCGAGGCAACAACGACATACAACATGTAGAGCCGGGTCGGCACGGAACCACAATTCTCCCGCCCACTCATCGGCCCAGGGGCCGCCCCGGGGGCCATGTCTCACGATACGGCGCAGGATTCACCAAGTCATACAACGACCGATACTTCAAGCCATACGGCCAGCGAAGCAACGCCGGGTACGGCTTCACAAACGGCTTCTGGAACGACGCGCGGTTCAGCGCCGGATACAGCCTGGAATTCAGGTTGAGGTCAAGGTCGAGATACAGCTGCCGACGCACGTGCCGACGCAGCGCATGACACAATCCAGCATACGTCCAGACGTACACCGAGACATACTTCGAAAGACACAAGGCACGTTCCGACGAGCTTTCGGAGGAGCTTTCCGAGGAGCGATGAACGCGGCTTTGCCGCGAGGTCCCAGGTGCCAGTTCGCAGTCTGCAGTGGCTGAGAGGCGCTCGCGCAAGGCGGTAGGGTCTGTCGTACGCGGCGAGTAAGTCCTCGCATTTGACGCCAGCCGAATGATGAAACTTGCGGTGCCTGGACTGCCCGACCGGGGCCGCCGCGGCCAAGTCAGATGCTAGAAGCTAGATGGCAGAAGGCAGAAGCGCGGATTCGCGGGAATCCGGGGGTGCAGCTACCGCTGGACGACCAGCTTCAGTGCCGCAGCACTCTCCCCGTCACTGGCCCTGACCAGGTAGACACCGGACTGCAGGTTCCCGAGGTCGAGCCTTTGCTGCGTGCCAGGAGCAATGATGCGGCGCTCCAGAACGGTGCGGCCGGCAACATCAACGACGGTCACGTCCATGCGGTTGCTGGCAATCGAACTGCCGGCAATCATGACGTATCCGCGGGTCGTCGGGCTGCCGCGCAGTTCGAAGCGGAGAGGTCGGCGTAGCGGCTGCGACTCGCTGACCGCGCCGGCCCGGTACTCGTCCGCGCCGATGTCGGGCGAGAGCGCATCGCGCTGGTCGAGTTCGATGTCATAGAGGAACCCGGGAATGGGTGTACCGGAACCCCGACAGGGCGATGCCGAGGAAAGGTGATAGTTGTCCCCGGTCACGAACAGCGGGTCGCGCGACAAACTGTGCAGGTCGGGTGTCGCCGGATGCGCGCGCCACTCGGCAAGCCCGGCAAAGACCGTGTCGTTCACGCGGGCAACGCTCCCGCCACCCGAAGCGTACAGGTCGTTGTAGTCACTGGCACCAACAGCGAACGGGAATGGGCCGGCCACGCGAAAGCAGGCCGAAGTGTCGAGGCCCCGGTTCCAGACGATATTATCCCTGACCTCCGCTCCGTACACGTCGAAGAAATACGCGCCTGCGACACCCGCGCTCTCCGGCCCGACAATCGTATTGTAGTAGAGTCGTGGAGAAACCGTTCCGTTCAGGTACAGCCCGTTGTTGGTCCAGCCCCGCACGCAGTTGTCGGCTACCACGAGCCCTCGGCAGAGTTGTGCCGTGATGCCATTCGCGGTCGTGCCCAGTATTATCATCCGCGCGAGCGTGTCTTCGTTGCAGCTATCGCCCAGCACGACCGAAACCGGGGCGTTGCAGACGAGCGAGCAGGGCTGGACGCTGACGCCGCTGCTCTGGGTAAAGGCCATTGCCGCGACCGCGGCAGTGCCGTGCAACCGTGCGTGGGCGAACCGCGTGCGCGGCGAACGATTGATGCTGAAAGCCGTACCGTAGTCGCCGTACACCATTGCCCAGCGGAACGAGGAATTCGGCGCGGAATCGAGCAGCACGCCGACCGCGGTATCGTTGTGGACGTTCACGACCTGCAGGCTGTCGATGATGCAGCCCGGCGAATGGTCGAGTTCGAGGCCGCGAACCGGGCCGCTCTGGATGGTCAGACGCATGAAGTAGCAGTCGTTGCAGCGGAGCAGCCTGACTGCCTTCTCCGAAGTCCCGGCAACCATCAGTGCGCATGAGTTGATGGAGTCGCAGGACTCGAAAAAGGCCGCTTGTTTGTGCGTGCCGTACATCAGGCAACTGTCGAAGTGCGCCGACGCGCAGTTGACCACGTACAGCCCGTTGGCGGTCGTATCATGAACCGCGCAGCCGGTCACCGAGACGCGCGGCGAGTTGGCGATGCGGAACCCGGTGTCGCTTGCGGTCTTGATGCCGCTCATCCGCGTGACGTTGTCGCCGCCGCCGGTGATGGAGACGCCGGTGTTGCACGTGCCGAGTATCGAGCACTTGCGGACCGAGAGGAACCAGCAGTCCCGGAAGTCGAGGCCCCGGCTTCCCGAGGCGCGCATCGTCCCCTGCACGCGCGACGTGTCGAGGTGGAAGTTTGTGGCCCGTTCGACCAGCAGTCCGATGGCGGCCGAATCCGACACCATCCGACAGGCGAAAACCAGGCCGGAGTCCGAGTCGGCAAACCGGATGCAGGCGCTGCCGGTGTCGCGCACGCCCTGGAACCGCAACTGCTGCACCGTCACGTTGTGGGTGCTCTCGACCGAAAAGGCGTACCGCGCGCCGCCCGCGTCAATCGTCGCGCCGGAAGACTTGGGCAGGAACTTGATAGTGTAGCTGCGGCTGTTGGCAACCTTTCTGAGCGCAACTTGCCCGGTGTAGATGAACTGGGTTATCGGGAACTGGACGTTGCCGGCGAGGCCGCGCGCGTTCAGCGCGTTGGCGGCGGCCTGCACCGTGGCGAAGCTGTCCACGCCCGGCCCGCCGGATCCGACCGGGTAGACGCCGCTCATCGGCTGAGCGTACGCTGCGACCGCGAGAATGGCAGCGACCAAAACCCCGCATCCGGCGAGCCGCGCCGGACACTTTCTGAGAACTGGCTGAGACATCATCAAGATGATAAACCCAGGTCAGCGCCGGTGCAAACCCGGCAGGAAAACCGGCGCGGGCTCACGAAGGAGCCCGCGCATCGAGTCAGATGAAGAACTCTAGTTGGCGGCCCTGACCAGCCGCGTGCTCTGCTCTCCTGCGCGGAGAACGTAGACGCCGGGCTTGAGACCGGAGCCACTGAGCATCCGGGATTCGCCTGCCGGCAGCGTGCGCGCGAGGTTGCCGGCCGCGTCGTACAGCCGGAACTCAGCCTGCGCGCCGAGCGGCGCGGCGCAGTGGATGGTCGTGGCGGCGGTGAACGGGTTCGGACTCGCGGTTAATGACGCGGGCACAGGGAGAGTGTGGTGGTCCTCTTCGATGCCGGTAGTCGCAAGCGAGACGTTATCGGCGGAAACTTCCGCCCAGCCGCCGCTTCAGGTGCCGTTGTCGTACGCGAACAGGTCGATGGTTAGCTTCTTGACATCGGCGGGATTGATGCCGGGCAGGTGGTTGGTGAGCTCCTGCACCAGGTCGAGCGAGTAGTTGTGCCACGCGCCGGTCGTATCGGTTATCTCGATCAGGCTGACCGTGTCGCTCTTGGTCCAGGTCGAGTATACGCTGCTGAGACAGATGCGCGTGTTGCCGAGTTCGAGACCGGACGCGTCGGCGTACCTGACCCAGACCGAGGCGACCGGCCAGCAGGTCGAAGAACCGCCCCCGATCTTGAGCCGGGCGTCGAAGCTCAGGACGAGGCCGGCGTCGGCCACGTCAACGGTCTGCCGCAGCGACGCGTAGCGGGCGAGCTCCTTGTGGACCTTGGCGGCAAAGCCCGGGGTCGGCTGTCCGAACGTGTCCGCACGGTCGAAAAAGAACAGGCCGGCCTCGTTGACGACCGAGTCGGCCCAGCCGACATCGACCGCCTGCTCGAAGTCGCCGTTGACCAATAGCTCACCCGCCGCAGCAGGCCAGGCGAGCATCAGAAAGAAAGCAGATACAAGCCGTATCCTCTGCACGAACTTACCTCCGGATTCAAATTGGACCGTTTTGGACCGGACTGTGAATTATCCCCGGTGCGACCACCGGTGTCAACGAAACCCGGCCGTAGTCGTCACTCGACAATCGTCAATCGGAAGTGGCGCTGCCTCTGGAATCGCTTGCTGCGCCACCGGGACAGGCGGAAAACGCGGCGCGTCCCTGTTGCCGATTGCCGGCAAGTGCTGCGGCTGCTGCCTGATTCTGCGGCAGTCAACCCACCCAGTGCGTGCAGGGCAGGAAAGAGGCCTGGCGCTGCAACATCCCGTGATGCGGGCAGTTGCCAAGCACCACCACGCCCTAATTGCCTGGCATGACACGTGCATGAAAGGGTTGCGGCATAGATACACAACCGGAGGGCTTATTGTGGAAGTTCGGGAAGGAAATCACGGCCGCGGGCCGGCAGAGGAGTGGAGTCTGGCTTCACACTCGCCCGGCCAGGAACCGTGGATATTGGGGTTGGAAGAGCTGCTGCGCCTACAGCGCGCGGCAGGGGACGATGACGGTCTAGCTGGGGAGTTGGTGCTTATACGGAACTAAGACAGGGTCAGTTCGCCGCGGCCGGGTAGCACAGCCCGGCACAAAATCTGGCCGGCTCCAAGGGGGTCTGTTTGCTGCGCCACCGGTGCCCAGCAACGCAAGGATAGGAGTCCGGCAGACGGACCGAAGGGTTCGCACGAAGAGACGCCCCGCAAGGGGCGTCTCTCTCTGTGTGGCCGGCGCTGTGCCGCGCCTCAGGAATCGCTTACAGCGTCACAGGATGACTCGAGGACGGGTGGAGTCCCCATTGTCTCCGGCTTCATTTTGCGCCCCGCTCTCGGCGTCGAACAGACCCTGAACACCGGGCCGGCAAACAGCGAGGCGGAGAACCCCCAGACGACCTCCTCGAGCGGAACCCCGACCAGCCTGATCCCGACGTTGCCGTGCGGCATCCAGAACGCGTCAATCATGCCGGGGTATAGAGGTATCATGATACCAGCGTAGAAGAACCAGAAGAAGCCGGCGAATGCGAGTGCAGTCAGCAGCGCACGGGGCGCGACTTCGGGACGGAGCGCGAACATCAGCAGGGCCGTCAGGATGATCGCCACTGTCGCCGCGTGCATGGATCTCAGATGCAGGAACGTGGTGATCACGATTACCAGGGAGAGACCGACCAGGCCGAAGCCAGCCATCTTCAGGTACGCCCGCGGCGATACCCGGGGAAGAGCCGGGAGTCCCTGCCGCAACGTCAGTGTCTCAAAGACCCCGGCAGAAATCCCGGCGAGGGCGAAACCGAAAACATAGTCTTCGAAGCCGCCGAAGCGCAAGGTCCCGATTGTCACCGGCGCGACATATGCCGGCGACCAGTAGTCCTGAAGGTGCCACAGCTCGGCGATGAGCGCGGCCGGGGCAAAGGCAATGCCGGCCCAGATCATGGCAGTGCGTGCCCGGGGTGACAGAGCATAGACGATGGTCCACGCGAGCAGGAACAAGAGAGCGTAGACGACACAGGTGTACGTGTAGTTCATCGCTGGCGGTCTGTGGCGCGATTTTGCGCTGGGTAGAATTCAGGTTCGATTGCCTGATTCTAGGAAGGGTAGGCACGGTTGTCAAAAGGGGCGAAAGGAACAGGGCCGCGCCGGACGACGCGGCCCTCCATCACCGGCGCTCGTTAGTTGTCGGCAGCGTTCCTATTACTGATTGCTGTCAAGTGCTGCGGCTGCTGCCTGATTCTACGGCAGGCAACCCACCCGGCGGCTGCCGGGCAGGAAAGAGACCTGGCGCTGCGACATCCTATGATGCTGGCAGTTGCCAAGCACAGCCGCGCCAGAATTGTCTGGATGACACGTGCGGAAGGAGCGGTATGAAACGGCCACAACGGGGGTTGGTGACGTCCTCCAGGTTGCTACGGCGAAAAGGGTTTACCGGCGCAGGACAAGGGGAGTGAATAACGGGAGTTCGGGAAGGTGATCACGGCAAAGGGCCGGCAGAGGAATGGAGACTGGTTTCACACTCGCCCGGCCAGGAACCGTGGAACCTGGGGTTTGAAGAATTGGCTCACCTGCGGCGCGAGGCAGGAGACGCTGATGGTCAGGCTGGGGAGTTGCCATCATAGAGCACTAAAGACGAGGTCAGCTCGCCGCTGCGGGTAATTCAACTCGGCACATAATCTTGCCGGCTCCGGGGTAAGCACAGCCAAAAGAAGAGTCCGGCAGGCAGGCGAAGGTTGCTCGTCGGAAGAGACGCCCCGCAAGGGGCGTCTCTCTCTGGTGCCTGGCCGAGTCCGGTCAGTTGGCTGTCGGAAATTCCCTTGCGGACCTGCGCGCGTCAGGAATCGCTCAGAGTTGCGTCACTGGGACATCCGGAAAATCGGTCCCCATGTGCTCCCGACTAGAAGTCCCGGCCCTCGATTTCCGGACCTTCGCGCTCCGGCTTCTCGGGCATCACCTGCAAAGGCGGGGCCCTGCCGGTCACCTGCTGCCAGAGCGCGCCCAGACGCGCGCGATTCAGGTAGACCGCGGCACACAGTGCCGCGAAGATGAGGATCAGGATGAGCGTGTTGATTGCCGGAGACGTCTTCGGCTTCGGCTGGGCCATCACCACCCATCGCCGCTCGATATCGCTGTCGGCCTCTTCAGTCCTGGGCCGCTTCTCTGTCATCGTGTACTGCTCCGCGCGTCAGGAATCGCTTACCGTGTCACCGTAGCCTGACCCCGAAGGCTCTTCAGGATGCCAAAGTCCCACGTAGTCGCGAAACCGCCCCGGCTTCTCCGGCGATCTCGGGAGAACCAGAGAGTAAGTGCCTGCGTTATCGCCAGTCTTGTTGCGACGGGCGAGTCGTATCAGCTCTTTCGATGGGATGACCCAGAACGTCTGTTTGGACTCCGTGTAGAAGATGAAGAAGTAGTTGGCCCTCGGCACGATATCCATGGTCGCGAACGTAGTTGGCTGTTTGGCTTTCCGCGAACGCGCCTTGATCTGCACGTCCAAATACGTGCGCTGCGAGAGTCGCACCACACAGTCGATGCCCTTGGTATCGACTAGCGTCGGATAGACATCAAAACCCCTGCTCAGAAGTGCAGCGATCACGGCGAACTCTTGCTGCTTGCCGAAAGTTAGGCTTTCCTTGGACACTATTCCGCCAAGTCCTTCGCTATTCCGCGGAACTGCTCGAGCGCTGCTTCGAGGTTGTCGGCAATCTCGGTCGCGAGCACGTCCGGGTCGGGCAGGTTGTCGGTATCTTCCAGGCTCTCGTCCTTGAGCCAGAAGATGTCGAGGCTGGCCTTGTCCCGCGCGACCAGGTCATCGTACGCGAACGCGTGGAACCGCTCGGTCTCCTTGCGCTGGTGCCGGTTCTCCGGCTTGAAGCACGCGACGAAGTCCTTCAGGTCTTCCACGCCCATCGGGCTGGTCTTCAACGTGAAGTGCTTGTTCGTGCGCAGGTCGTATATCCAGAGCTTCTCGGTCCACGGCTTGTCCCGGCCCGGCTTGCGGTCGAAGAAGAGCACGTTCGCCTTCACGCCCTGCGCGTAGAAGAGCCCGGTCGGCAGGCGCAGCAGCGTGTGGACGTCGCACTCGGCCAGAAGCTTCCGGCGCACGGTCTCGCCCGCTCCGCCCTCGAACAGCACGTTGTCCGGTACCACGATTGCGGCCCGGCCGTTCATCTTCAGCAGCGACTTCACGTGCTGGAGGAAGTTGAGCTGCTTGTTCGAGGTCGTCGCCCAGAAGTCAGTCCGCTCATAGACCAACGAGTCCTTGTCCGCCTTGCCCTCACCGTTCACGACCGTGACGCTCGACTTCTTCCCGAACGGCGGGTTGGTCAGCACCATGTCGTAGTGTTCAGACGGCTCCGACACCAGCGCGTCGCCCGACTCAATCGGTGACTCGTCGCCGCCGATGCCGTGCAGCAGCAGGTTCATCACGCACAGCCGTACTACCGCATCCACGATGTCCATGCCCGAAAACGTACCCCGCCTCAGGAATTCCTTCTGCTTCTTGTCCAGCTTGAACCGGTTCGTGTCCGCGAGGTAGTCGTGCTCGGCCAGGATGAAACCGCCGGTCCCGGCCGCCGGGTCGCGGATGGTCATGCCCGGCTGTGGCCGCATCACCTCGACCATCGCCTTGATGAGCGGACGCGGCGTGAAGTACTGGCCCGCGCCGCCCTTTATGTCCTCCGCGTTCTTCTGCAGCAGCCCCTCGTATATCTCGCCCTTCACGTCGATGTCGAGGCCCAGCCACGTCTCGCCGTCAATTAACGTGATGAGCCGCTCCAGCTTGGCCGGGTCCTGAATCTTGTTCTGGGCCTTGCGGAAGATGACGCCCAAGAGTCCCTCGGCCTTGCCCAAGGACTCCAGCGTGTGCCGGTATTGCGTCTCCAAATCGTCGCCGCTCTTGCCCTTGAGCGCCGGCCAATCCAGCCCCTTCGGCACCATCGACTGCTTCGAGAACGGCGGCTTGGTCTGCTCGTCGGCCATCTTCAGGAACAACAGATACGTGAGCTGCTCCACATAGTCGCCATAGCTCACCCCATCATCCCGCAGCACGTTGCAGTAGTTCCACATCCGCTGGACGATGGTCGATGCCTCAGTGCCCATAGTCTTGCGGTACCTTTCTCTCGGTTTGACAGGCTATCATGTCACCATATACTACAGGTGGCCCTTTGCTAGTGAAAGCCGGCTCCATGCCGTGCGGGAGAAATCCCCTAGCTACAAAGGGCTGATTCTTTCCACGTCGAACAATCGGTGATGACCCTGCGGTGATTGCGCATTGCTGGACGATGGTGGCGGAATCAGTCATTCGGCTCCCTTCAAGTCCGCGCTCGGCGGATTCTCGAACGTCTGTTGAGGGTTGCGCGGATCACAGTCAAGACACGCTCTCGCCGTGGAGTTGTACCTCTGCCCAAGGCTCGGGCACGCCCGACTGGGCGTAGGTCATCACAGTTATCCGATGAGGACGCACGGCTTTCTCAGGCCAACCCGTGAACTGCCGTGCACCTTCGGAATCAGTGATGACAACGGTCTCATCGACTCCGTCATAGTGCCCCCTGCCGAAGAACTCTGCCAGCGCGTTCGGGAGGTCAGTTCCGCCCCCCCGCAGCGAGTTCCTCCTCGTTGAATGGCACTGATGCTTCCGCAAGCTTGTCCCTGAAGGTGAACGCCTTGCGTGGCTGACCCAGCCTGCTTACGATAGCCTGTACCTGCGAGGGCACGTCAATACCCTCGACGCTGCCAGAGACGTCTACGATTAGCGCGTAATCCTGCTCTGGCAGAGCCGCCCGCACAGCAGTGGAAAGGGCCTCGGTGACTGCGGGGTGGACGTTGTCGGGACGGAAATGGTCCACAAGCAAGACCGCCTTGTCTCGCATCGGAAGTATGGTCAGTTTGTCCTGCAGCTCAGCACTGCGGAACGGCCCGTAGTTGGCGATGCAGATGTGGCTCGCCGACGTGCCGTCAGCATAGGTCTTGGCGACCTTCTTGATGTACGAAGTCGACACATTGTACCTGTCCTTGAGCTCGAGGATAAAGGCGTCGACGGGCTGCGGCTTCTCAGTCATTACCCTTATGTCTGGCTCCACGTGCCCCGAACCAGTGAGGCTGGCTTGCGCTGGAACCAAACCAGCAGTGAGGCATTCCTACCGGCTATCGTACCAACGGGACTGCGTGCGTCCCCGTGCGGAATCACCCAGTCGAATGCGCCGCTGCCGTCCGTTCTCGATTGGAGTAACGGTGCTGTGCTGTACCTAGAAGGTGCGCTGCCCAGGACATAGACCAATGCCCAGACTTCATAGAGCCGCCAACGGTGACGCCAGTACGGTAGTATGACACTCTCTACGATGCGCTCGAGGAGTTCCACCAGTCGCTCGACAGATGGAAACAACAGGTCGTACGCGTTCCCGAAGGCGCCCATGTATCGCCTCAGGTCGTCGCTCTTGGGCGGGTACGGGTAGTCCTCGTCCTTTGCACTTCCCGGCGCGTGCTTGTGGTAATCATCCCACGCGGCCAGCAGCTGTACGATCCAAGTCAGGTTGAATCGCAGTGGGGCCCGGTCAAACCTGTTCTGCTCGTCCGACATTCTGGAGTAATCAATACGCTTGGCCCTATAGTCCGCTACCAGCCGGTTCCAGTTGTTGAGTTCCTCCTCTGACACGTAGTACCAGTGGACCTTGTCTGAGCCATACGAAACAAAGTCCAATTCGTCGTTGGCAGACACTTGAGGGACTAGAGAGCGTTGACACGCTGCGATGACGCCGCCGGCCTTCTGCACCACGGCCTCGACCTCGGTACGGTGCTGCTCAACCAACTCCTCTGCCGCGCGATACCGCATGGCGTCCCGCAACAGTGACGTGAGGAGGCCGGCGACTATGTGTCGACCGGCGTTCTGTAGCGCATAAGCCTCCATCCAGCAGTCCGGCCCGTCCACCAGAAGCCGGCCGCGCGCGTAAGGGTTGAACTGCAGCGCCGCTACGGAGCGCGTACTCAGCTTCTCCACATAGTTCTTCGGGAAACTGTCCAGGTCAAACGGGACTCGATCATTGATGTCCTCGAATCGGAAACTGAATTGGTCTGCCTTGCCAATGACTGTGCTTCGGTGTCTGTCGAGGAAGGCGTAGATATCGCGAAGCGTGGCCGCGAACGGCGCCGCAAAGTTCACGATCTCGACGAAGACGTCTTCAGGTTTGACACTTCGGGCCAGGAATCGGGCGAGGCTGCCGGATCGCGGTGCATTGTACTTCTGGCGGAGATGTGCGGCAAGAGTCACCTCTCCCTTCTTCTTGCCCTCCTCCATTGAACTGATGATCTTCGCGAATACTTTCTCACGGTCTTTGCTCATCTATCCCCCTATGATTCTCTTCGCAACCTTCGGGTCTGTACGGTCTTGGCCGCGCCTGGCCTTCTCCGCGCGGATGCGCTCCAGCAACCTGTCCGCAGGTTCATCCGTGGGGTCTTGGGGAACCAGACGCCCCTCAAACGCCCGCTTCAGGATGGACTGCCGCAACCGCGCCGCCTGCTTCAGCGCCGCCTCAATCGCGTTCTCCTCGACGTCAACGACGGACATCTTTGCCTCGACCTCGACGAGGACAACGTCCTGCTCAACCAGCGGCGCGACTGGTATCATCAGAGACCTGACGTGCTCGATGTTCAGCCTTGGCACACCCGTTCCCAGCCGAAACGCGTCGAACTGCCGCCGAAGCACGGTTGAGCGCAGGGCCCAAGCCAGGCAATTGTTGCTTACGATGCGGGTATCTGCTTTTACCCGTGCGGAGGACTGGGTAATATTGGCCCCTGCCAACTGAGGAGGCACGAGGGCGACCTTGCCGATGGTGCCGACGATCGTCAGCAGGATGTCGCCGGAACGCAAATTCGACCGGGCATACTTCGCAGCTATTGCAGGAGTCGATTACGCCGCAGGCCTCGCGGTCAATGAACAACTGGTAGTCGGCCACGCCCGTGTCGAGCGTGAACTCACGCACGGCCACGCCGACGCCGGCGCTGAGGTCCACGGCGAGGCGATCCTGCACCTTCCACCCGGCGGCCTCAAGCTGCTCGTCGATGTGCTCTCGTGCCTTGTCTTCTGGTCTCATTGGAGAGAGTCCGGAATCTTAGGTTCAGGTCAGCCAAAGTCAAGTGGACTGCACGAGCGCGGGCCGCCGCATGTCTGCCCTGCATTTTGGGAGCCTGAGGGCGGGCTCGAGCCGACCACAATGTGTGGTATGGCCTTTGGCCGGAGCCGCAATTTCCCCGTGGGGGAAGCGGACCGGAGACTGCCTGGAGGGCTGTTTCAAGGGAGGTTTTGAGCTAGGTTTGACCGAAGGAATGAACTGAGGTTTGAACCGACCTTTGAAAAGAGGGTTGAACCAAGCAATGGACGGAGCTTTTTCGCGAGCAATGCGCGAACCAATGCGCAGAGCAATGCGTGAAGCAGTTTTCCGAGCAGTTTTGCGAGCGTTGACCGAAGCGTTTGTCGAAGCCTTCAATGAACCTCTTGAAGAACCTTTCCAGAGGACTTTCCAATGAGCTTTCTAATGAGCTTTCAAGGGCATTTCAGATTGAAGATCGTAGATTGGCGGAAGGCGGATGGCGGGGAGCGGTTCGTGGCCTGCGAGTTGCCGCTGACGGTTGACTGCGAGGTCGGCTGGACTAGCATTGCTGTATGAGTATCGTCGTCTGCGAAGCGAAGGAGCTGGGGGCGTAATGGGTTGGAGACTGGCTGCGAGAGTCGCGGTTGTGGTGGCGGTCCTGCTGGGTCTTGCGCCGCCGGCCTTCGCCGATGACAGCTTGCGGGTTCATTTCATCGACGTCGGGCACGGCGACTGCATCTTCATCCAAACGCCGAACGACGGGATTCCGCATAACGGCCGCGCCGAGGGGTTTCGCGTGCTCATCGACGCTGGGGAGACCAAGTACAGTCACAATTATCCGGTGACCTACCTGAAGAAGCTCGGGCTCAAGCGTGGCGACAGGATTGACTACGTGGTTGCGACGCATCTGGACGCGGACCATGTCGTCGGCCTGCCGATGGTGTACGACTCTTTCCACGTCTTGAACACGATTGAGCCTGGGTATGAGTACTCAAAAGGACCGGCCCGGTCATTCAGGATCGCGGCGTGCAAAGAGTCGCTCGAGGGCTCGAGATTTTGGTGCGACCCCATCAAGTCCGGACTGATATCCAAACTGGGCGAGAAGCTGAAGCTCGGGAGCGAGCTCGAGGCACGGCTGCTGTTCTACGATGCGACGCCGGGCAAGGTAGACACTCGTACCAACGCCTCGTCCATCGTGCTGAGCATTCGCTATGGCTTGGTCAGTTTCCTTTTCATGGGCGACGCGTCCAAGGCAGTTGAGGAATCGTTGCTCGCCCGATACGGGAACAAGCTGAAGAGCACGGTGCTGAAGGTCGGGCACCATGGCTCGAAGACGGCATCCGGCAAAACCTTCCTGCGCACCGTGTCACCCAGGTACGCAATCGTCTGCGCCGGGCTCAGGCACAAACTGCCCAACGCTGCGGTTATCGCGCTGCTCAGGGACACCTGCGGCGCCGAGGTGTGGCGCACCGACGACAAGGACATGAATGAGCACAAGACTAGCACTACCGCCTACGGCGACGACAATATCCTCATCACCACCAACGGGAAGACCCTGCGTCCGCAAGTGAGGTGGAGCCGGTAGAGGCAGAAGTGCAGGTAGAGGTTAAGGTGAAGGTTGAGGGGTACGGGACGGACTACTCGGCCAGTAGTATCTTGCCGGTCGCGCTCGTGCCCGGTGCGGTGAGACGACAGACATAGACGCCGGGCGGGCAGAATTGCCGTTCACTCCCGAGCCCTCAATATGTAGTATAGTACATATTCCGCCGAGCGCGGGAAAGCGTCCTAACCCCCCTGGTCCCAACGCCCTAGCCACTATCCGCCCAAAACACCCTCCCGTGCCTCCCAGGCAGCTTTCGAACGGGCCTTGGAACGAGGTTGAAGCCAAGGTTGAAGTTGAGGTTTGGACCGAACTTTGAGCCGAGGCTTGAACCGAGGGATGAACGGAGCTTTGTCGCGAGGAATGCACGGAGCAATGCGCAAAGCGATGCGTGAAGCAGTTCTGCGAGCAATTCATCAAGCATGGCGCGAAGCGTTTGTTCCCGCTTTCGAGTAAGCGCTCGAATGAGGCTTCATGGCAGGATTGCGATGAGGATTCCGGCAAGCCTTCCAGCGAGCTTTGATCGCAGCTTTGAGCTGCGGGTTGAAGGCGAGTTCGCTTACTCGGTGAGCAGTATCTTGGCGGTCGCGGTCGTGCCAGGAGCGGTGAGACGGCAGACATAGACGCCGGGCGGGCAGAGGCGGCCGGAAGCGTCGCGGCCATCCCAGACCATTTTAGATTCAAGATTGGGGATTTTAGATTGAGAGAGGGAACGGACGAGGCGGCCGGAGGCATCGAAGACCGACACGTGCGCCGGGCTGCTAGCCGCTAGCTGCAGGCTGATAGTTGTCCTGGTGCGGAATGGGTTGGGAGAGATGGAGAGCCGCGGCCGCGTAGGCAGCGATGCCTTTTCTGTTATCCCCGCGAACGGTGGCGCATAGCGCTCGACCGGTAGGCCCGGAGTCAGGTCGTGCCCGATGAGGCCCGCGTAGTCGGGCGCGTAGCGCGTGACCCGGAACGTGCAGTTCTGTCTGGACCAGGTGCCTTTGGGAACCGTGTCGCCCTGGAACAAGCGGATTGAGTCGGTCACCGGGTTGACGTAGCGCCAGACTACCTGTGAGTCGTGCGTCACCTCGAAGAAGAGTCCGCTGTCAGCTTCACAAATGAGGGTGTTGCCGTTCGGCAGCCGGCGCGCACCCGACATGTACTTCGAGTAGAAACGCTTCGGCCACTCGGCCTCGTACGTCCAGCATGGACCGCTCGGGCCAAAGGGAGTTCCCGGCGCGGGCCTTGGGTAGCTGCCCGTGCTGTCGCAGGCGGGGATGAACTCGTCCACCGACGAGTAGTCGCCGCCGGGCCGTCCGAATCCGTTGTTGAATACCGTTATGTGGCCGGCTCCGGGCAGGCCCGGTTCGATCCAGCAGGCTTCGTGCTGGCCGTAGAGCTTCCGGTCGGCGGTGCCGCCGGCGCGGTACGCCTGCGGGTTGCCCCAGCGGTACAGAAGGTCGCCGCCGATGCCGTAGCGGCCGCCCGTGTGTCCGCGCGCTTCGTCGGTCGTGGTCGAGTGGTCGATGACCCAGACCTCACCAAAGTCGCGCACATTGATGATGACCTGGTCGAATCGCGGGTTGTAGTCAACCGTGTTGGAGTGCATCCAGTCGGCATAGGCGGTGCCGGTCGGCGTGCAGTTGACGTCGACCAGTTCCGAGTGGTTGGCCACCACGCCGTAGTTGGCCTTGGTGGAATCGTAGTCCTGCACGAGGTGGTCCCACGCGTGCCACTGCCAGACGATGCTGTCGTTCGCCGGGTTGATTTCCATGATGTGGTCGGGCCAGAGCTCGTTGCTCCAGATCTTGTCCGAATCTCGGCCGGCCGCAATCGCCTCGGCCCGCGTCTTCGACTCCCAGGCGAGCATCAGGATGTTGCCGTTCGGCAGCGCTTCGACGTCGTGGTGCTGGCAGTGAAAGTCGTTCGAGTAATCGTAGGCCCAGAGCAGGTTGCTTTCCCAGTCGAGCAACTCGACCCGGCCGCCGGCCCAGCCCCCCGTGAAGTGAGAGTTGCCGACCGCGGCCGTGTGGAGCAGGTTGCCGTCCTCAAGCAGATAGTTGGACAGGGCCGGCAGGTATGGGCTGCGCCACGAGTGGACGTACCGGCCCTTGTTGTCAATGAGATAGGTGAAGCGCGACCGGCTGGACTCGAACAGGGTGTAGCCGACATAGGCGCTCGTGTCGTTCTGCAGCAGGCCGATAGTCGTGGACTCGGCCGAGAGCTCGACCACGTAGCCGCGGAGGGCCGTGTCGAGGCTGCTGACGTCGTTCCAAGTCGGGAGCCAGAAGTAAGGGGACTCGCCGAAGTTGATCGCGTCCTGGTCGCCCAGGTTGTTCGGCTGACCCGGCGACCAGTTGACAAAGCTGAGCGTCTCGCCGGTTACCCATTCCCAGCCGCTGTCCGGCTCGGGCGCGCCGACCCGCTGCCTGCCGCCCAGCCAAGGCCCAGCCCAGCGGTGCGAACCCGGCCGCGAATGCCAGTAGGTACAGGAGTTGACCAAGTCGAACACGAAATCGTTCTCGGCCTGCGATGTAAGGGTGGCTAGGTACCCGCCCCGGGTTCGTGCCGAGTCCGACGCCGCGGCCCAATTGATGCCGGCGGGAGCAGCGACTGCATTGTAGTAGTGAATCGAGCCGTCGGGGTGGGCCCAAGGCTCGGGTTGCGCCAGTACCTGCCCGCCTATGGCGAGCAGGAACAGGCCCGCTGCCAGCGTGCATTTCACCTTCACAGCTAACCTTGCACGCATCATTGTGATGATTCTCGTCGGCAAGTCAACTCCGGCGTGTCGCGGAACGTTATCCTCTGCACCTGACTTGGGCTTGCCCTTAGCCTGAGTCCCGTCCGTGCTGGGCCTATCTTCGGTCGGCGGTCTTCGGTCGGCGGTTGACAGCCAGGCAGGCTGAACTAGGATTGCTGCATGACAACCGCCGGGTCGGTGCGGCTGAGGGGCGTGAGGCAGCGGTGGTCTGGCTGATTTACTGGCCGTTGCTCCTCGTGGTCGCGGCTGCAGTAGTGGCAGGTGTTGCCATACTTGTGCGCAGGCTGCGTCACGGGAACGACAACCCGTTCATTGTGCAGCCGCCGGGGACCGGGATTGAACCACCAAGTCACCAAGGCACCAAGAGAATCCGATAGAGCTGAATCTATAGGGCAGCCTCCGCGTCCGCGCCGGAAGCGAAACGGGCGGGTTGCCCCGCCCGTTCAGTTAAGTCAGCCTGGCGCTACCAGCGGTTGCCGGCAGAGCGGCCGCCCGAGCGTCCGCCGCCATAACCGCCGCGCGAACCACCCTCGGTGCGCTCGCGCGCAACGTTGACGGTGAGCGGACGATTGTCCATCGAGTGGTTGGCGAGGGCCGCAATCGCGGTAGTGGCCGCGGCGGCGTCGCTCATCTCCACGAACGCAAATCCCCGGGAACGGTCCGTGAACTTGTCTTTCACTATGCTGACTGACGCGACTTCGCCATGCGTTGCGAATAGCTGGCGGAGCTGGTCTTCGGTTGCGCTGAAGGGAAGATTCCCAACGAAAACGCGCGTACCCATTATAGAACCTCCGAACTCATTGTGCTTGGGATCGTTGCGGGATCTAGGAGACCGGTGAAACGAAGCTCACGAACTCATAGGCCTGAACGGAACACAAGCGGTTATGGGGCCATGTCTTACAGTGCGTCGGTAGCGAGGCCCCCGTTGCGACCGACATTTAATACTAGCCGGGAAATGATCAGTGTCAAGTCAAGCCATGTCCCCTAGAACCGAGATAGGAGTTCACCACAAAGGCACCAAGACACAAAGAGGGTCCGGACGGAAATGTCCGGTGTATGCTTGGTGCTCTTGGTGTCTTGGTGGTTCAATGTCGGATTCGGGGATGTCACACTCAGAGACAGGGTGGGCTGGTGGTCACGTTTCCCATTGTCCGGAACCGACGCCGGCGGTCGGCGCTTTGCGAGGTTGACATGGCGCATCGGAGTGATACTATCAAACCAGTCCGAGCTGGGAAAGCGCGGACGCGGGTTGAATCGTGCGATCAGACGAAACCAGACAGGAGGAGCAGATGAAAAGAACCGTGCTCGCAGTGCTCCTGGCCGTGGCGGCAATTGCGCTCGCGGCCAAGACAACGACCAGTGGCGCGATGTCAAACGGTAGGATGACGCCAGCCGTTTCCGACCCGCGCGTAGTAGCCATCCGCGCGCAGCAGGCGCAGGCCGCGGCGCAGGGCGACGAAGCGCTGACGCGGCAGCTCGAAGCGCAGGCGCAGAAAATCTATCTTGAATACCAAACGCAACCCGGTTCCGCGGCCGGCGCGACTGTAGCCAAACCGTGGCACGGGCAGTCGAGCGCCACGGACATCGGGGATGTTGTGATAGGTACCGGGACCATCTGGGCAACCGCCGCCGACTACGAGATGGACGGCACGATGTGGGTGGCCTATTCGAAATTCGCACCCGATTCGGCCGTATACGTCACCCGGTCGACCGACCATGGCGCGACGTGGCAGGGGTTGTTAGCGATTTACCCAAACCCGACGACGCTGGTCAAGCACTTGGGCCTCGTGGTCGGGCAGGGTGATTCCGCGTTCGTCTACGTGTTCCTCGTGCACCCGAGCCAGCACGGTGACATGCTGTGCGTCCGGTTCAACAAGGACGGGTCCAACTACCTGAACTTCTGGGTCAAATCGGATGCCGACAGCATCAACGACTTCAAGGTCTGCCGCGACTATTCGGGCAGCGACTACTATCTGTATTGCGTCGCCGGCAACGACGACCACACGACGAACTTTGACGACTTCATGTTGCGCTCGACCGACTACGCCAAGACGTGGGCGTCCACCAACACCGTCCGCTTCGCCAGCGACGGTTCGTATGCCGCCGGCTCAGGCAAATACCTGTACCTGGCCGGCCACAACGGGTACAGCCCTTACAAGGGTCAACTGGACCTGTTGGTCGACACACTGTGGGGTGCATGGTCTGGCAGCTTCCGCGAGGTCGACGTCACGCCGGACACATTCGAGGTGGCGGACCCGGTGATCGCGCCTTCGTTCGCGACGCCGGTCGAGAGCGCGGTGGTATGGACGCTCTACAGCCACAACTCTCAGAACACCGGCGACTGGGACATGAAATACGTCTACTCGACCGACGCCGGACTAACGTGGAGCGCCAGCTACTACCTGGCGGGCAGTTCGAGCGCATATGAGCAATACGGCGATATCAAGCCCTACACCAGCCCGGGCAACACCTGGATGAACGCCTCCTATGTCAGCGAGTCCACTTACCGGACCGTTTACCGCCACTACTGCGCGCAGTCGACGCCGACCGCGTGGTCCGACACTCTGCGCATCAACACCAACAGCGCCGGCACTGGGCAGTCGGTTCGGCCGCTGCTGGTCTATTCGCCCGGCGCGCCCGGCACCGGTGCGGGCTGCGTCTTCACCGGCGCCGGCCTCACCAACATCTATTGGAACGCACCCTGGATGACCGCAGTTGCCGAACCGGCCGCGCCTGAACCGACGCGGTTCTCCCTCGTGCCGACCATCGTGCGCGGGGTGCTGAGGGTGGAAGGCCGGGGACAGAAGACCGGAGACCGGGCGGAGCTGCTCAATGCCGCCGGGCGGAATGTGCTGGAGCTGCGGCCGGGCGCTAACGACGTGAGTCACCTGACGTCGGGCGTCTACTTCGTGAGAGAAGCACAAGCGCAAGCGGTCCGCAAGGTCGTGATCCAGCGGTAGAGAAGAGCCGGCTTCAGTTGTTCCGGGGCAGGCTTGCGCCTGCCCCGGATTGACTTCTCGGGTCGCGGAAGAGGCCGAGCCCGGCTAGCCGGCGATCTGCAGGTTGCCCACGCGGATCGCGGACGGGCCGTAGTAGCCGTCCTGCGCCACGGTCTCGGACGAGAACTTCACGTCGGCCAGGGCGCCGAACCAGTTGCCGATGAGGAGGCCGCCCTTGAACGGGGTCGCGCCGCCATTCTCCCGTACCTCGCCAAGCCGGATTTCCGAGGCAAAGTCGCCGCTTGTAGGGTCGGCGTGGAAGTCGGAGAACGACCTGACGACTACCGTCCGCTCCGGGCCAAGGAGATCGACGGTGTGGTTCTTTCCGGCAGCCACGACCGTGTTGCCCGGAGGGCCGGACGGTCTTGCGCCCTGCTCAAGCAACCCGAGGTAGTGGTAATACCGCAGGCCGCCGAGGATTTCGTCGTAGCAGCCGTCCTTGAGCAGGCAGATACGGCGGGCCGGCTGGGCATCGCCCTCGATGCACGAGTCCGGGCCGAACGGCACGAGCGGGTCGGAGAAGATCGTCACGGCCTCGCCCAGCAGCGGCTTGTCGCCCCACACCGGCTTGCCTTTGTCGTACCGCGACATCTTCTCGTACACCGCGCGCCCGTTGCAGTGCCAGGACAGCGGTTGTGCTTCCAGGAGCATGAAATCGTGCGCCGCCTCGCCCGACAATACGACCGGACCAGAAAACTGCGGCGGCGGACCGGCCTGGCAGATACCCCGAGCGTGGTCCGCGCCCGCTGCTACGAGCTCTGTCGGGTCAAGGTCGATGAGACGGCGTGCGTGCGTGCGTGCCGTGTGCTCAGCCACCTTGTCCCCGAACCGGGCGACGAAGCAGATCTCGGCGTTGGCCCGCGTTGACGGGAACTCGATGGCGATTCCGGAGCTGGTCTCAACCCGGTTGCGCATGCGCCTCACAAACACCTCGAGGTTCGACACGTCAACCCCCAGTTCGCCCTCAGCCGCAGCGAGGACCGCATCCGAGAACTGCTGGACCCTGACTAGCAACACGGGGTGTGAGACGTCGAGCAGCCCGTGGTCGGCCAGCAAGACCTGCGGGTAGACTGCCGTCTTGTCAACGAGCGGGTAGGGTTTGTTCGGCTGGCCGCAGGCAGCCGCAGCCAGCGAGGTCAGCGTCTCTTTCACCGCCGCCTCGTTCTCCGATACAAACTGCCCCAGCGCCTCGCCCATGTACTCGGTGCCGCTCTCCGTATGCCGGCCGTAGACGGTGACCCACATCTCCTCGCCGGGCGCGTTGATGACCTCGCGCGGAAACGGGTTGGGGTGGCGGACGAACTGGCCGTTCTTGGTCGTGTAGATGCCGGGCAGCCGGATGACGGTGGTCGCGTCGGTCTCGATCCGGCGCAGCGACCATCCCGCAACGTCCAGGCCGCGCTCTTCGGGCAGGGTCATCGCGGCCCCGGCTACGATTGACTTGATCTTGTTGAAGTCCATTAGCAGTTCTCCCTCGCGGCGAGATCCTTCGACTCGCGGCGCTCGTGTGCCTGCGACACCGTAGGAACGAGCAGGATGGGATGAGGCGCTTTGCGCGCCCAAGGTCGTAACGGCTCTTTCATCGCCTCATCCCAGCTTCATGCGGCACCGGACAAACGGGCCGCCCGATGATACGCGGACGTATTCTTTGTGGCCCTTGCCGCAGGTCCCGCCCGAGCTGACATCAAGCTCGCTCGTGATGCCATCAACGCTGGCGAGCACATCCGGCACGTAGCCAGTCAGGCCGACTTGGTAGAAGAGCCGGCCGGTTAGCTTCCCGGCCTTGATTTCCCGGCCGCGGAGCACCTGGAGCTGCACGCCCCAGCCGAGCGGGTCTTCCATCCCGCTAGTCCCCTGTTCGACGAGGACCGCATCGCCGGAGTCGGCAATCAGCTCTTCCTTCGTCTTCCCGCCCTTCTCCTTCTCGAACGGTAGGAAGTAGGTGTTGGTCATCCGCGCGTAAATCGGATGTTCGTAGTCCTGCAGTCGGCCGTTGGCCGAGAGCTTGAGGCCCGGCAGCCGGTCGCGCATGTGGATGTAGGAGTAGAGGTCGGTCATGAGCGTCGGCTGGAGGATGCCGTCTTTCACGAGCACCGCTGGCTCCTCCGCCAGCACGCCGTCATCCGAGAAGAAAACCGAGCCATGCCGGCCGGGCAGACCACCAAAGTCGACGATGTTCACGAGGTCCGACCCCACCCGCTTGCCGACGTAGAGCGCGGCGCGGGCCGCGCCCCGCATCAGGGCGTCCACCTCGCAGCCGTGGCCGAACGACTCGTGGGCCAACGTGCCAGCGATGTCCGGGTCGAGGATGACGCGGTACTCGCCGGCCGGGATCTTGTCCGCGGACAGATACTGCACCGCCAGGTCTGCTGTCTCCCGGATGGTCTCATCCGTGACGCGCGCGGCCTCGTGGCCGGGGGCGACGGACCCCTTGAAATTCATCACCTGTTTCTTGCCGTCGGAGGCGATCGGAACGAGGTAGACACCCACGTTGGAGACGTCCGACGAGAGCAGTCGGCTCCGGTTGCAGAAGAGGCGGTACTCGCGTTCATAGACGTACATGGCGCGGGCGGCGACGATCCGTTTGTCGAACCCGGCCAGTTTCTCGAATGCGTGGCGGCAGACTTCCTGGCGTTGCTGCGCCGTCACCTTCTCCGGATCCTCCTTGAACTCGCTCCGGAAGTGGCGGTCGAGTTGCTCGCCCGGGTCAGGCATCGGGCCCTGCTTGACTGTGATTGACCCGGCCAGTTCGCGCGTCAGCCAGAGCAGGTAGTCGCGTTTCTCGATTTGGCTGGTGGCGATGCTGTGGAACGTCGCGCCGTCCCAGGCCGAGATGCGGATGCCGGGCCGCGGCGGCACCGGGTTGGTGCGTTCGTCGGCCGGGCTCTTCGAGGCCGTCTCGCCGGCGGACTGCGTTACGAGCGCAGCGGCGTACGGCACCCTCTTCTCCGCCTCGGCAACGAGTTCCGGCAGGAACCCGCGTAGATCTTCAAGTTGGGGCGGGAGATTGTAGCTCATGGTCGTCACTCCTTTCGGGAGAGAATGTCAGTCGGGTTGGCAAAGCCCATCGTCATCAGCGGCTCGAACCCGAGCTTCTGCCAGCAGGTCCCGCTGGGCGGGTTGTTGTTCGCCCAGTCCAGCATTACCATCACCACGCGGCGGTCGGCAAGGAACTGCGCTGCGGCGCGGGTCAGTCCGGTCATGACACCCTGCTCGCGCCATTCCGTGTCAACCCAGGCGTCGTCGATGCGGCCGAACGGTCGTGGGTCCATGTTCGGATTATCAATGACGCGCACCAGTAGCATTCCGACCGGCCTGTCTGCCGGCGCAACCGCGACGAAAACACGGTTCTCGTCCTTCTCCATTATCGTGGCGTAGAACTCCTCCAGGCTGTCGATAAGTTCCTGGCTCAGCCGCCAGACGCGCGGGTCCCTGCCCGCGAGCAGGTCCTGCAGGGCGATGCGCATCCGTTTCAGTTCGGGCAGGTCGCGTGGCGCGGCCCGGCGGATGGAGAAGCTCACCTTCGGGTTCGACGGCTTGGGGCTCTTCAATGTTGCGGCTCTAGATCAGCAGGCAGCCTTTCTGCTGATACTCGGTGAAGAGCCGGCCCCAGCCGGTCTCGCGCTTCCACTGCTCGTATATCTTCCGTTCCTTGAGCGGCCAGCGGATGCGGTCGTGGTACGTCTCGGAGACGAAAATCGGAAAGTAGACGACGGGCGTGTGGAACAGAAGCCTCTGCAGGAACCGAGTCGGGCCGTACCACGACAGCCAGCCCATGAACCGGTGGAAGTTCCAGCCGACGTCGAAACCCCAGCTCTCACCCGACGCGTCGTCGCCCACCAGTTCGATCTCCTTCGGGTCGCCGACGCCGAGCCCGGCTTCGTGGGCCAGCCGGATGTACTTGATGGACATCGGGTCGAAGCCCATCATCTTTGCGGATACGGCATCAATCGCAGTCTGGTCGCCGGAGGCGAGGATCACGTTCTTGATAACCGGCTTCAGCGTGCGCGGGCCCTGGCCGTCGCCCACGGTCGTGCCGTCCATCACCGCGAAGATGCCTGGGTGGATCTCCTTCTGAATTGCGAGCAGGTCAACCAGCGTCTCGTGAATCCACGTATGGGTATAGTGGCGGTGGGTCGAGAGCAGGCCGCCGAACGCGTTCTTCATCGCACCGGTCGTCGTCGTGTAGATGTGGCACTTCACGGTCGGCAGGTGGACGATATTCTTGCCGAAGAAGTAGTCCGGGATGCGCAGGCCCTTCGGATAGATGCGGTCGAGCGCGAGCATCTTCGCCTTCGGCTCAAACGGCACCCATTTCATGTCCGTTTCCTTGAAGTTGTAGAGCACCGGCAGCCCGCACTTCTTGAAAATCGGGACGTACTGGTTGAGGTCCTCGCCCTTGTACGTGTCGATGACCACGGTCTTGTTCTGCACGCACGAGAGGTCGTTGTACCCGAGGTCGTGGAGCCCGGCAATTGTGCCCACGAGCTGCCACGGCGTCGTATTGGCCGAAGGCATCGGGTAATGCCAGGAGATGTTGTCCTTGAGGATGGTGGTCTTGCCGGGCACGAGGAACTTGTCGGCCTCGGCCAGCTTCAGCAGCCGGCGATAGTCCTCGAGGACCGATTCGGGCTTGGTTCGAAGGACCGCCACCTTGGCGCGAGCGCTCATGCGCGGTCATTATAGCACATCTCAACCGCGTCGCAACCCGGCGAGCAGACCTCCAGCTATCTGCCGTCGGCCGCGAGCCGCGAGCTGTCACCGTGCAACTCCAGCATCGTCTCGACCATTACGACCATCCGGTCGTGCCGCGCCTTGACATCGCTCAGAAATATGGGAAGTAACCTCCCGCCCCATGCCGCTTCAGCCGCGCCGTCCTCGCCGTCAGCAAGAAGCGGTCGTTGGCCATCTGTCAGGCGGTACTATCCCTCGGGCCAGAGCGGTTTGTCGCAGAACCAGTGGTCGTCTTGTCTCGGGCGCAGCAGTATGTCTTTGACCCGAAGCCCGCTGAGGAGGCGAGAGGTTCTCTGCGCGTGCAATATGAGCGCGGCATCCGGAGCATGTGAGGCGGGTCTCGGGCGTGAAATCGCCATGCAATCCGAGTCCATCGGAAGGACGCCGGAGTCGGCCGCCATGAGCGTAACCTCGATACAGACCGATGGGCCATCACCCAGCAGGGAGCCAATGGTCTGTGAGATCAGCCATAGAGCATTCGCCTCGCCCTTAAGCCCCTTGTCTACCACCTGGTCGAGGTGCCCAAGGAAGTGCCAATCTGCGAAGGTCTTGTTAGCCCCCCGCCAGACGGTTTCAGGCACCTGCCCGCCGATGTCGTAGGCTTGTCCTCCTACGTTGATAGCCTGGAACGGACCCTGGTCCATCAGGACCACTCGCACGCCTAGCCCTTCGAGCTCACGCTTCATTTCAGGAGTCGTGCCCTCGTGATAGACCAGCCCTCGTTCATGAGCCGTGGCGGGATTACCGACAGCAAAGCATGTATAGGACGCTCCAAACACATTCCGCACCTCTCGGACCGTGTTGCCCTGAAGGGTCGCAACGACAATGCTCTTCACGCCGAACCGCTCGGCTCTTGCCTTAGCTTCTTGCAGGAACCCGTCCATATCTTCTCCTCTGCTAGCGAAGAACCACTAGCTTGATCTGCACAAGATACGAGCTACAGCCGCCCTGCTCGCGCAACATCGTGTCATGCCGCTCCTTGACATCATCTGGAAATCAATGAAGCGACCCTCGACATCTACATCATGCAGCGGTCGCTCGTGCTACCCCAGCTTGTCGACGGCGAATTCCTTGGCCAGCCGCGCTTTCCTCGCGATGGTCGCGGTCAGGCCCATGTCCAGGACTTGATCCATGACCGCCACCAACTGGTCCGCGATCTCCTCGTTGATAATCAGGGGTGGGAAAAAGGCGATGATGTTACGGCGGTAGTACGCGACGACGCCCAGAACTGCCATGTCCATGATGATGTTGTACGTCTCCTTCTCGCTCAGCGGGGTCTTCTGAGCCCGGTCCTTGACCAGCTCAACCCCGATCATCAGCCCTCGGCCCCGGACTTCGCCAATCAGGGGACGCCTGCCCATCAGCTCGGTGAGCTTCGATTTGAGGTACGGGCCGATCCGTGCCGCGTTCTCAGACAGCTTCTCCCTGAGCATGATGTCGATGTTCGCGAGTCCGACCGCGGAGCAAACCGGATGACCGCTCGCGGTGCAGCCATGCTCAAACTGATTTCCGGCGCCGTTGAAACGCTCGTAGATTTCCTCGGTGGCCAGGGTGGCCGCGAGCGGCAGGTAGCCGCTGCTGATGGCCTTGCCGAGGCAGAGAATATCCGGCGCGGGATTCCATTCGGCGCTGGCGAACAGCTTCCCGGTCCGGCCGAAACCGGTGGTCACCTCGTCGGCGATGAAGAGCACGCCATGGCGGCGGCAGATCTCGCCGGTCTGTTTGTAGAACTCATCCGGCGGGTCAATGATGCCGTACGCGCCCATTACCGGTTCGAGGATGAACGCCCCCACGGTCTCGGGCCCCTCGGACTGGATGACCCGTTCCAGAGCCTGGGCGCACTCAAGGCCGCATTCGGGATAGCTCTTCTTCCCGTATGGGCAGCGGTAGCAGTAGGGCGGCTCGATCTGAAGGAATCCCGGGACCAGCGGGCCGAACTTGTCGGCGTCGCTGGCCAATCCGGACGTGCTGATGCAGCCGTAGAAGACGCCATGGTATGAGCCGCGCAGGGAGATTATCTTGAACCGGCCGCGGTCCTTCGGGTCCGGGCTTTGGCGGTGATACTGCCGGGCCATCTTGAACGCGGTCTCGGTCGCCTCAGACCCGCCGGTAGCCAGGTACACGTGCTGGTACCGCCCGGATGTGGTTTCCACCAACTTCGCCGCGAGCTCGATCGCCCGGGGATGGACCTGGCGGAAACAGGAAGCGACCGCCAGTTCCTGCATCTGTTTGCCGGCTGCGTCCGCCAGTTCCTTGCGGCCGAGCCCGATCGCCGCGTTCCAGAGCGACGACAAGCTGTTGATATAGCGTTTGCCTTTCTCGTCGAAGACATACGGTCCCTCGCCGCGGGTGATGACCAGCGGGCCAAACCCGAGGAAGGGAAGGAATTCATCCATGACCGTGAACGGATTCCACAGATGATAGGGAATCCCGTGGTATTGCTTGATTGCCATCTTTATCGCCTCCTGCGTTTAAGAGACTCACCGACCGCCGTCAGCCGCTGGCTGCGAGCCGCAAGCCGTCGGCCGTTAGCGGCACCTTCAACGACTCCAATCTTGTCCTCATCCTGGCTGTAGGCAGTCAGCCGTGAGTTGTCCTCGTGCAGCTTCGGCATCGTCTCGACCTGCAGCGTTGGTTGGCCTCAGCGGCCCTGTCGGACAATACGGCAGAAACCGTACAACGTTCATCGTTTGCCGACGCTACCCTCTGTCCTTCCGGGGAACGAACAACGATGTACGAAACTCGACCATCTTCTCATGCCGCGCCTTGACATAGGTCGGGAACATGGGAAGCGTTCCGGGTTGTCTCCGGGTTGTCCAGGTTGTCAGTTGGTTGCACTGTATCCAGCAACTCGTCACGGCGCTATGACACGGGTCGGCCTGCGGCTCGCAGCACGCCCAGCGCGTCCGCGGTGACGAACTCGTTCATTCGGGTCTTGCTCACCCCGCCCCAGTCAACCAGTTCGCGCCCGGTCTTGGGCTCGGCGCGAACTCGATAGAAACTCTCCTCGGCCGGGAACCCGCCATCCGGCAGGCGCTTCGACTCCAACAAATCGAGTGCATCCCGGCAGCGGGGGTCATGGATGAAACCGGCCTCGGCCATCACCTTCAGACCGAAGAGAATATCGTAGTGCCAGTAACATGGATAGTGCAGCCGGGTGAATCCCTCGTGGATGATCCTGCCATCGGCCTGACGCCGGTAGAGCCGCCTATTGAGGAATACCTCAGCCGCCCGTTTCGCGGCCTGACCTGATGCCGGGTCGGACTTGAGCCTTGCGTGCAGCGCCAGCGCGCGCAGCGGAATCAGGCTCTCCATAAACGACGACGTATCGGCAGTCGGGTTCCTGTCGCAGTTCCACCCGCCGTCCGGCCATTGCCAGCGCTGCAGCCGGGCGACCAGTTCCTCGGTCCCCTCGTCGGCCAGGCCGAGTGTCAGCATGGCGAAGATCGCATTACCTTGCTGGGAGGCGTGGCGCCGGACCCGGCCCATGATGGTGCTGGCCCTTTCCTCATGAAAGTAGAACAGCCAGTCGTGCACCCGCTCGCGGAGCGGGACCAGCTTCTCGTCACCGGACGGGTAACCGATGTCGGCCAAGGTGGCCAGCACCCAGTGGGCGCCGTACCACTTGGCATAGGGATGATAGGGGATTCTCCCTTCAGCATCGCGCTCGCGCAGCAGCGACCTCACGCGATTGGAAGTCCGAATCTGGTTTCGCAGCCTTCGGATAGCCGGCGAATCCGGCTCCTCGCCGAGCAAGTTAGCCCGCACCTTGAAGCGGATGCACGGCTCGGAAGACTTCAGGAGATTCGAGACGATGCCGCTACGTCCCTTCGCAGACTTCACTGATTGTCCTTTACCCTCAGAGCAGGTGAGGGATACAACGGCTCATCCCTGGCTCTCGGCCCGGCGCTTTGCCAGTTCGGCTGCGGCGAGCTGCTGCGGCCGGAGCAGGGAGACGAGAAGCGAGGCAAGGAACAGCTTGGTGCGGTCGGGCGCTCCAAGCAGGGCCTGAATCTTCGCGGCAAAATCATCGTCTGTTTTGGTCTTGCCTTGGGTCCAGAGCTCGATAGGAGCGAGGTAACTCTCCAGCGTGTCGGCTCGCGCAAGGCCGTCGGTTCGCCTGCGGCCCATGGCCGCGCGCCACTTCCCGGCCCCGATGCTTGAGATGATGAGATCGTAGCGGTAGAAGGCCTTGTGGTTGCAGGGCTGGAGCCGTCCATCACCGTCGTTCTGGAGCACAGCTTCAGGCGCGACCGCGCGCTCGGGGTCGAGCTTCTGGATTTCTGCCTCGACTGCCGCGACTGCGGCGTTGTGAGCCTTCATCTGCACCGAGTCAGCGGGCGGGTATCCGCTGAGCCACTTCTCAAGGCACAGGCAGAAGCGCTCGACGTACAGTTCTTTCAGCGCGGTTCTGTCTCCGAGCATGCTCCGGATACGATTGTGAAAGGTGTCACCTGGTTCGATCGCCTGCAGCAGCGCCTGGTATCCGGCAGGGACATCGCGCGGGACCCAGTTTCTGAGTGCCGCATAATAGGCCCAGACCTTGCGCCAGCGCTCGTCTGTGACCGAAGCCAGGTGGCCGATTCGCTGGTCGGACGGTTGCCTCCGGCCAATCGCGGCGCATAGGTCCAGGATGCTCTCCTCAAGTCGCCAGTTGCATATCTCTAGAGCCCTGATTTGGTCGAGCAGCTTGCTCGCCGGCTCATCCAAGGGCTGGCAGGACTGCCAAAGCTCTGTGAGCGAAGCGAGTTCCTGCTTTCCTCGCGGGTCTTCCTTGTCAAACCAAGAGGTGGATCTACCCCACCGGTGCGTGGCGAGGAGTTCCTCCTGCCAGGGCTCCTCCGGCCTCGTGCCCGCTGTGCTTCCGGCTTTGGGCGAGCCCTTACCGCGGGCCGGCTTACGGCTCTTGGCCTTGCTCATGGTTTCTCCTCTCCGGTTGCCCACACGTGCGGCGTCTTGGCCTTGGGCAAGTCCTCAACGATTCGCATCTCGTTTAATCCGGGCCGTAAGCTGTAAGCCGCACGCTGTCGGCCGTCGTTCGCATCGTCTCGACCTGCAGCGTTGGTTGGCCTCAGCGGCCCTGTCGGACAATACGGCAGAAACCGTACAACGTTCATCGTTTGCCGGCGCTACCCTCTGTCCTTCCGGGGAACGAACAACGATGTACGAACTCACGATGTACGAAACTCGACCATCTTCTCATGCCGCGCCGTGACTCCGCTCCGAGGCAGGTGGTTGTCCCTGTTTTCTCTAGTGGCGCAGCTTTTCCGCGTCCGCTTCAGCACCCGGTTCACGGCCTTCGTGTGGTTGGGCCTGTTGTTCTGCCGATGCTTGGCCCTTGGAGGATTCGATTAGCCTGAGGATCGCACCTACCAGCCCCATAATCCAGCCGACAGGGTAGGGCAGAAGAACGAGCGCCCACCACATCGAGCGGCCGGTGTGTCCTCCGAATCCGCCCAGCGCACTCATCCCCCACAACGCGCCAACGCCGACCGCCAACAGAATGAACCCATACAGCAGGAGCGTCCGGCGCCGGCTCCTGCCAAGGAAAGCGCCGAGTACGACCATGCCACTGCCCGGCAGGATAACGAGTGATCCCTCGAGCGGGTCGAAGGCCCCGATCAACATAAGGGCCAAGCCGACGATAACCAGAATACGCGACCAGAGCAAAGTTGCCTTCATAGGGTCCTCCTTGCGACAGACATGTCCGGGTTGATCCAGGAAGTGCAGGGACTCTCCATATTTCTGTTCTTCGTTTCTCTCCTCCTTCAGCAGTCCTGATTTCCTCCTCTGTCAGGCCGCACAGATGTGCCGTCGGACGGCACTTTCCGCTATGGCTCCAATCATGCATCAGCGCGTCGGTCCGCTTGTCGGGCGCGGTGCGGGGCTTGGGCAGGGCCATGAGGACGTGGGGTCTTGCTTCCTTCTCAAATGCCGAGATTCAAGACGCGACCCCGCCTGCCCTAATCCGGTGGCCGAAACTGTGCGGCGTCCCCGATACTCCTCTATACTCCACCTATCGCTTTGAGGTTATTCCTCCGCTGGGATCAAAAGCACGTCGAGCATCGGACGCGGCTCCTGATCCTGAAGCTGAGAAATCCACTTCAGTTGCTGCTCACTCGGCTTGAATATGCGGGCAAGGGGAAGAGTGACGTCGACCACATCTTCGCCAGTGCCCGTCTGGAGCAATTCGAACTTGGAGACGATAGTCCGGACCCCGGCTTCCCTTGCCACCGAGTCGACCTCAGCCTTGTGCTTTTGAAGGATGTCTGCGACCGATCCGACACTGAAGCCGCGAAGGTGCGTCAGTACCTGGTACGCTTCAATCGTTTTCGCTTTCTGCCGAGCCAGCGTATCATTCTTTGCCGCCTTGGCCTCCTTCATTTCGGCCTGAAGGTCTGCCAGGATTTTCGTATGCTCGGCTGAATTCACAAAGACGATTGCGATCGCTCGTGAATCGTAGGTACCGATGCGCACGCTAGTTGGTGACGACCGGTTGTTCACGGTTACCTCCTCATGGTTTTGGGGAATCGCGGCTTCCCTATTCTTGCTCATCGTTTCTCTCTCTCTACAACAATCCTGACTTCCTCCTTGGTCAGCCCGTACAGCTGTACACCAGCGCGTCAGAGCGAGTCATCGGCTTGCGGCTCACGGCTAGCGGCTCCGTTACTGCTCACCACTCACTATTCGTTCCACGCGATGTCGGCCTTCGGGTCGCCGCCGTTATCCTGTTGATCTTCGCCCAGACTGTAGAGTCGGAAACCCGTTCCCACTGGCCGGTAGTTCAGCGATTTGCCGGTGAACGGGTCAATCACGTTCTGGGCAGAGATATCAGCCAGGCTTGCCGGAAACGCGCCATGACCCAGCCGGTACTGAAGAATCCGGATACCAGTCAGCGTAACGACCTGTTCAGCCTGCAGCTTCGCAATCCGGGTGGCAAACAGCTTGCCGTTCGGGAGCATCAGGCCGGCAAGCGGTGAGTGCTGCCAGCTCCGCTGCCGCTGCAATCGGTCCAGGCTGTCCCACTGGCGGTTCGCCTCGAACCACGGCTGGGCCGCGATTTCGAGGCAGCGTTTGTGGACAACCTGGCTGTAGCTCTGGGCGATGCGATTGGTCAGCGGGAAGAAAATCAGAAAGCGGTTAACCAGTTTATCGGCGTTCGCCATCCCGAGCGCGGCCGTCGTGGGGCGGGCCAGATACTCGTCCATCGTGACGTACTCCGTCTCCCAGACGTGGAGCAATTCCTTGTCCCGGACCAGCGCCGCGACCGCGTCGGCGGCCCGGGCCAGCGCCGGGTCGCTGCACTTCGGTCCGACGTCGCGCATCACGCGCAGCGTGCGGCTCAAATCCGTCGCGTGCACGAGGGAGAAAATCAGCGCGGCCTCGCTCGGCAGAAGGTCGGCCAGATGCAGGTCGCTGACCAGGACGTCCAGGGCCTCGTCCGCCTTGCCCGCAGCGAGCAGGTCGCGCGCCTGCAGGCGGAGCAGAGCCCCGAAGTCGAATGTGCGCTTGAGGGTGGGCGGCAACTTCGCCGCGAGCCCGGCGCCCGGGTCGAACTCCATGCTCGCGGGCGGAAACCGGGCCGCGGCGAGCAGCAGTTCGAGCGCCCGGCCATTGCGGCTGAGCAAGGCCTTTCCTTCGGCCGGGTCGAGCTGTCCGGTATCGGCCCGAGCCAGCAGCCCCTTCTCTTTCTTCTCATCCAGGGCGGTGTCGGCCTGAGCCAGCAGGCGCGACAATTCCTCGCTCCCTTGGGCTCGGCCCATGGCGAGTTCCTGCATTGTCATCGGATGCCCGGCGGCCCGGACTGCGCGGCGCACGTCCTGGACCTGCCGGTTCAGCGCGGTCACCGAGACGAAGTAGGCCGCGAGCAGCAGAACGATGACTCCCCCGACAATCAGCAGTTTCTTCATGCTTTTCCTCCTGCCTCTTCAGGCTCGATCCTGTCGCCAGGCTTCAATCTTCTCGAACGTCCTAACCGTCCCCACTCTTCACCTCCTCATTCGTAGGCGAGCCAACGTTGTACGAACCAACCATGTACGAAACCCGACCATCTTGTCATGCCGCGCCTTGACATCACCATCGAATAGCACGAGGTCCCTGATTCTAGTCCGAATTCCGAGGAAGGAAGTGTGCGTCGAGCAACGGAATGAGGTCCTTGGGTTCGGCGCGGGCGCGCGTTTCTCGGCTGCCGACCGCCAGCCGCACCGACGTGACCTCCGCTTTCATGCTGGGCCACCACGACGATTCGACCTTGATGACGTAGGTTCCAGGCCGCACCGGTTTGCCATCGAGATCCTTCAGGTCCCACGTGTAGATATGCTGGCCGAGGTCGATGCTTGCGCCGGTAACGGCATCGCAGCGGCGGAATTCCGAGCTGTGGGCCCAGAACGGCAAGTCGACCTGTGTCTGCTTTGCGTGGCCGCTGAAGCCGGAAACGTAGAGCGTCCGGACATATCCGCCCTTGTCGTCCTCGACCCAGACCGCGGTCTGGGGTGCGAGTTCGTCCTGGAAGCCGAGCACGAAGCTGACCACAACCGCCGGTCTGACGACGCTGGCCGCGTCGAATTCAGCCAGCGGCGGCCGCATTGCTCCGAGTGCCTGCTTCGCCGCCTCGGTCTTCGCGAACTTGGTCGTGACATTGGTCCAGTAGCTCGTCCCCCTGTGCCGGTAGGCGAGTCCCAGCAGGTACAGCGCCTCGGCCTTGGTCTCGTCGCTCGTACTCGCCGCGGCCACGGCTTCCAGGTCCTTGATTGCCGCGTCGAGCTTGCCGACAAAGAACGGGGCGTAGACACCGGCCGCCCCGCGCGTGAGCCGGAGGTCCATATCCTTCGGCGCCAGCCCGACCACCCGGTCAAGAACGCGGTAGTACTCGAAGGCGAGCCGCGTGCGCAGGTCGGTGTTGAGGGCGATGCGCTCATCGTAGCCGGACTGGAGCACGTGTTCGAGCGCACGGGCGAGCAGCTTCAAGCCATCAAGGTTCGTCGAATCGAGCCCTGCCGCCTTGCGCAGCGGCTCGACCGCGCCGGCCGTGTCA